>Ga0075423_10006303_pt1 | contig 11133 bp, 12 predicted proteins | sample SoiMethybrSBSTD2_FD_80114 | JGI IMG/M metagenome (GOLD analysis project Ga0075423, IMG submission 80114) | Bulk soil microbial communities from a Populus tree surrounding site in Tennessee, USA - Soil MetaG P. TD hybrid SBSTD2 | ecosystem: Environmental > Terrestrial > Soil > Tree plantation...
ATCGCGGCTCCGTAAGGAACCATAATTAATATAGTGGTGCGACCCCGCAGAATCGAACTGCGGACACCCGCATTTTCAGTGCGGTGCTCTACCAAATGAGCTAGGGTCGCGCCGGGCGCGCACAGTATCACGGGCGCGCCCCGACGGTCAACGGCTAGGCCATCCGCCGCCGACGGTCGTTCCGCCCCGCGCGGCGGTCCGGCTTGGCGCGCCGGTCGGTGTTTTCGCGGACGGGCAGGTAGATCGTGACGATGCTGCTCCAGTCCCCTTCGCTCCGCGCCCGGATCTCCCCGCCGTGCTCCCGCACCATCTGGTAGGCGACCGCCAGGCCCACCCCGGCGCCGTAGCGGCGCGACATCGAGAACGGCACGAAGAGTCGATCCAGCGTTTCGCCCGCGACCTTGGGGCCGTCGTGCGCGATCTCGGCGTTCACGACGCCGGGGCCGGTGCGCGTCTCGACGCGAACGCGCCCGCCGCTCGGGACGGACTGGAGCGCGTACTGGATGATGTTCGCCAAGACCTGGCGGATCTTGTCCGGATCGATGAGCAGGCTCGGGAGGTCGGGTGCCAGGCGCTTCAGGAGCCGCACGCGCCGCCGCACCAACTCGTCCGACTGAAGCTCCAGCGCCTCCTGGACGAGCTGGTTCAGGCTCTGGAGCTTGAGCCGGGGCCGCGTCATCTGCGCCAGCGAGATCTGCTCCCCCAGGACGCGCTCCAAACGGTCGGCTTCGCGGAGGATGATCTCGAGATACTCGTGATTCTCGTTTTCCGGTCCCAGGTTCTTGAGCACGCGCTTGGCGAATCCGGAGATCGCGGAGATCGGGTTTCGGATGTCCTGCGCGACCTGCATGCCGCGCTCGCCCACCACCGCGATCTTCTCGAGATGCCGCAGCTGCGCCTCGGTGTCGCGGAGCCGGCGCTGCGCCAGCGCCAGCGCGTCCCCGCCGGCTTCCCGGATCCGGGCGAGCGACGCGATGGTCGCCGCGAGCTCGCCGAGCATCGCCTCCTCGGCGTCGAACGGTTGGGCGGCGGGCTCGGCGCCCGGGTGCGCCTCGCGGACTAGGAGGAACGAGCCCCACACGCGATCGTCCGCTCGAAGGGGAATCGCGAGCGCGGTCCCCCAGGACTCGGGAAGGATCGCCGGGAAGCGCGGATCTCCCGCGACCGAATCGAGGCGGATCGGTTTGGGATCGGCCTCGAGCCAGTGCCGGAGCGTTTCCCCGAGCTCCTTCAGCGCGCCTTCCGTGGCGTCGGGTTGTCCCACGACCACCGCCAGCGCGTGCGTCCCGTCCGCGGTTCGGGTCCACGCGGCCCCGTGCGTCGACTCGGTCGCGTCGGCCAGCGCGCGAAGCGCCGTCTCGACCGCGGGCTCGGCCGCCCCGGGCTTCACCAGCGCGGCGCAGAGGTCCTGCATCGCGTGGAGACCGGCGCCGCGACGGTGCGACAGATCGGTGAGCGCGGCGCCCTCGATCGCGATGCCCGCCTGCGCGGCGACCGCGGTCACGAGCTCGATCTGGCTCGACGTCCATCCGGCGACCCCGGGCGGAGCGGCGATGACCAGCACGCCGCCGACGCGCTCGCGGCCGAACACGGGGAGGATCGCCGCCGGACCGGGCGGCAGGTGGTCGACGAGAATGCTGGGGAGCCGCAGCTCCTCGTGCGGTCGCGCGACGACCGCGGGGCGGCCGTCGAACACGGCGTCCGCCAGAAGGTCGCGATCCTCGTCGATCGAGATCGGCGCCTCGCGAAGCCTCTCGAAGACCTTCCCATCGAACGCGCCCGCGGCGGTGAGGGTCTCCACGTCGAGAAACCCCTCCATCGTGGAGATCGGGAGGCCGAGGTCGGCCCGGCGAAAGGAGCACTCGAGTCGGAGGGAGGCGCCGTCCGGCATCACCTCGAAGAAGAGGATCGTGTCGATCGATTCGGTGAAGCCGCCGGCGAGGGCACCGGTGAGGAGTCGCGCCGTCCGCTCCACTCCGGACGCGGCGTGGAGCAGCGGCAGGACGCGGAGCAGGTGGGCCGCGGTGCGAAAGCGCGACTCCTCCCCATCGTCGGACGAGTCGGACGTTGGGTCGGCCGCGCCCATTCCCTCGGCTTCGACCAGGCGGAAGAGAAGGCTCAGCGTGGGAAGCACGCCGCCGGGTCCGGACGGGGCCGGCGCGATCCGCTCCATCGCCCCCGTCAGGCGCGCGCAGGACGCGCAGTCCTTGACGAACCTGGTTTCGAATTCGGGGCGGGATTCGAAAGGGCAAGGCGCCGGATCGAGGTAGCAGGCGCCTTCCGCGACCTGCTGGTCGGTCCCCGCCTTGCGCCCCGCGTACCGCTTCCACTCGAGAACGATCTGCTCTTCGATCCGCGCGGTGCTCGCCGGTCGCCTGACGCCCATCTCGCCCCTCCCTGACTGATCCGAGTCGGCTCGGTGCCGGAAACGCCGTTCGACGTATAGTTTGATTTACGGCACGATGCGGCCTATCTTGAGGCGGGATTTTGGGCATAACACATTGCCAAAAGGAGGGTTACAAATGGATGCGAAGCGACCGCAGGGGCCGCAGCCGCCTCAGATAAATCTGGAGCTCGGGGAGAAGGAGGCGGAGGGCGTCTACTCGAACTTCGTGGTGATCGGGCACTCGCTCTCGGAGTTCGTGCTCGATTTCGCGCGCGTGCTCCCGGGGACGCCGAAGAGCCGGATCTTCGCCCGCATCATCATGACTCCCCCGAACGCGCGCGCTTTGCTGAACGCGCTCGAGACCAACATCAAGAAGTACGAGGACCAGTTCGGAAAGATTCGAACCATGCAGGAAGGCGAATCGAAGGGAATCGGCTTCACGACGTAGGCGGCGGCGTCTTCCACCGCCGGTGGATCCAGTACCAGTGATCGGGCCGCTCGCAGATGCCCCCCTCGATCGCCTCGTTCATCAGCCTCGTCAGTCGCTCCACCTCGGCGGCTTCGGGCGCGCTCGCATCGGGCGTCAGGATCCGCCGCATCCGGGCCCGAAAGCGACCCGGACCCTCCCGCGTCAGGAGCGCGACCATGATCGGACAGCCGGCGCTGATCGCGAGGCGCGCGGGCGCGGTGTGCGTCGAGGCCGGCCGCCCCAAGAACGGCACGTGGAGCCCGACCTTCCGCGCGTCCTGGTCAGGAAGCATTCCGACGAACGCGCCTTCCTGGAGCGCGCGCAGGCCCGAGCGCATGCCGAAGCCGATCTGGAGCGGCTCGACGCCGATCTTTCGCCGCACCTCGTTCAGGTAGGCGTCGGCCGCGGGATTCGTCTGCGCCGGCAGCAGGTACTTGACTCCCCCGATCTTCAGCCCGAACGCCGCTCCCAGGAGCTCCCAATTCCCGAAGTGCGCGGTGATCATGATCGCGCCCTTCCCCGCTCGAGCCCGATCCATCGCCGGCTCGAATCCCTCGAAGGTGACGCGGCCCAGAAGCGACTCGGGCGATTGCGCGGGGAGTGCCAGGAATTCGAGGAAGGATCGGCCGAGCTGCTCGAAGGCGAGGCGGGCGAGGGCGTGGGGCGACAGGGCCGCAGCTCCCGACTCCGGTGCCGCCCGCACCGGGTCGCCCAGGGCGCGAGCGATGTTCTCCTCGGCGATGCGACGGCGTCGCGCGAGGAGCCGGAAGGCCAGGCGGCCAACCCCCGCGCCGAGGTCGCTCGCGCGCTCGAACGGCAGCGCCCGCGCGAGCGCGCCCGCGGCGCGAAGCAGCAGCGCCTCGCACGCCTGCCGCAGCGGCCGAAGGGGCCGGCGCCCCAGCTCAGCCCCCGCCCGAGCGCCGGAAGAGGCCGCCCGGCTCGCGCCGCGCGAGCCCGAAGAGCTCGAGCGACGAGAGCGCCGCGCCGGCGGCCGACGCGGGGAGTCCCGCGCGTTCGGCCACCTGGTCCAGGGACTGGGCGCGCGACCGAAGCGCGGCGAAGGCGCGGGATTCGATTTCGGGAAGGGTCGCCGGGTCGACCGCCGGTCCCGGGCGAGGCACGGGCGCGGGCGCCCGCGCGGATGGCGACGCGAACCCCGCCAACGCCAGGACGTCGTCGGCGCCGCGGATCAGCGCCGCGGCGCCATCCTTAAGGAGCGCGTTCGGCGCCGCGGAGAGCGGCTCGCGCGGGTCCCAGGGAATGGCGCCCACGGGCACGTCGATCCGCATCGCCTCCTCGGCCGTCTGGAGCGAGCCGCTGTCCTCGCGTCCCTGCACCACCACGACGACGTCGGCCAGCGCGGCGATAATGCGGTTTCGCGCCGCGAACGTCCCCCGGCGCCCCGACGCGTTCGGCTTGAGCTCGCTCATCAGTCCGAGCGATCGGCGAAGCTCTTCCTGGAGGGAGGCGTGTCGCGTGGGGTAGCACCGGTCGAGGCCGGTGCCCAGCACCGCGCCGCTTCGCCCACCGGCCCGGAGCGCGCCCCGGTGCGCGGCGGCGTCGATCCCGACCGCGAGCCCGCTCACGATGGCGGCGTTCGCCTGGACCAGATCCGCGGCGAGCGAGGCCGCGAAGTCGAGGCCGTCGAGGGTCGCTTCCCGCGCTCCGACGATGGCTACGATCGGTCCGTCGTGATTCCAGGCTCCGTCTAAGTGCAGCGCGCGCGGCGGCGAGGAGAGGCGCAAGAGGCGCGCCGGATAGTCGTCGCTCGCCGGCATGAGAACGCGGCGCCGGGCCACGGAACTCTCCGTCGGGCTCGCCGCCGTGCTCCCCACCCTGCTCCCCACCGTGCTCCCCATCGTGCTCCGGAGATCAGCCGACGTCCTCGGCTCCGTCTCCGACGACGTCGTTCCACGCGAAGCCGTCGTCGTCCCCCGCGGCGCGCTTCAACCCGGCCCGCTCGCCCGCGGCGCGTAGCGCGGGGTCGGACATGATGCGGCCGATCCGGTCGGCCAGGTCCGCGTCCCGCGAGAAGAGCCCATCCAGGGCGAACCGCTGCGCGCGCTCGGGGAGCGACGCGAACGCGTCGGCCACGGCGTGCGCCGCGAGATCGTTCTGCGCCAGCTTGGCGAGCGCGTCCCACCCCGCGTCGCGCACGGTGCGATTCGGGTCGCGAAGGAGCCGGGTCAGGGGCTCCGCCGCGATCGGGAGCGCCATCCGTCCGAGCGCCGACGCGGCCGCGGCGCGCGTGTACCAGAGGCCCGATCCGAGGTATTCCACCAGCGAGTCGAACACCTCCTCGCCGATCGAGGCGAGCGCGCGCGCCGCCTGATCCCTCAAGAACCAGGACTCCTGCGTGAGCACGTCGAGGAGCACCTCGACCGATTCGGGGGTGGGATCCTTGGCGAGCTGGCGGATCCAGTCGATCTTTTCTTCGGGGTCGCGATGCCTCAGCTCTTCCCAGAGCCGTGCCACGTCCTTGGGTGTCATGGCGTCTCCTTGGCTTCGGCGACGGAATCGTCGCGGCGATCTCTCTCTGGCGGGTTCCCCGCCTCCTCCATCATCAGCATATTCCAGATCAACTCGTTAAGTTCCGACGTTCCCGCTCCCGAGACCCCGGACACGGAGCCAGCCCACCGCGCGTGCCCCGGAGGAAACGGCGGCGCATCCTCCGCGGACGGCGGCTTCGCCGCGAGATCGGAGCGGCTCAGCGCCACCAGCGCCGGTTTTCGCCCCAGCTCGGGGTTGTACGCTTCGAGTTCGTGCGTCAGCGTGGCGACGTCCCGTCCTGGATCCTCGGAGAGGCTGTCGATCAGGAAGAGCAGGACTCGGGTCCGCCAGATGTGCTTCAGGAACTCGTGCCCCAACCCCTTGCCCTGATGCGCCCCCTCGATCAAGCCCGGCAGATCCGCCATCACGAAGGACCGGCCCTCGTCCTCGGCCCCGACGCGAACGAGTCCCAGGTGCGGCTCCAGCGTCGTGAACGGATAGTCCGCGATCTTCGGCCGCGCCGCCGAGAGCCGCGTGAGCATCGTCGACTTGCCCACGTTCGGGAAGCCCACCAGGCCCACGTCGGCGATCAGGCGAAGCTCGAGCCTCAAGCGTCGCTCCTCGCCGGGGCGGCCGGGCTCGGACTCGCGCGGCGTCTGATGCGTCGGCGTCGCGAACCGGGCGTTCCCGCGTCCGCCGCGCCCGCCCCGGGCGACCGCGAACGTCTCGGCGTCCCGCACTAGGTCGGCCAGCGTTGCTCCGGTCTCGTCGTCCACCACGAGCGTCCCGGCGGGGATCTCGATCCTTAGATCCTCGCCCGAGCGCCCCGACTTCCGATTACCGCTCCCGTTCATGCCGCTCGGCGCCTTGAAGCGCGTCCTCGACTGAAAGTCGAGCAGGGTGCGCAGGTGCGGATTCACCGCCAGGACGACGCTCCCGCCGTCGCCCCCGTCTCCGCCGTCCGGCCCGCCCTTCGGCACGTACTTCTCCCGGCGAAACGAAACGGAGCCGTCCCCGCCCTTTCCCGCGATCACGTGAATCCGGGCGCGATCCGCGAGCACGGCGCCCCCTCAGGTCTTTCGAAAGGCTTCGGTGATCGCGTCGGCCGCCGCCTGCGTGCCGACGGCCGACGGGTCGTTTCGATCGGCCTTCATGTCGTACGTGACCTTCTTCCCCTCGAGGATGACGGCCGCGATGGCGCGCTCCAGCCGGTCCGCCACCTCCGTCTCACCCAAGTACCGGAGCATCAGCATCCCGCTCAGGATCATCGCCAGCGGATTCACGCGATCCTTACCGGCGTACTTCGGCGCGCTCCCGTGCGTCGGCTCGAAGAGCGCGGCGTCCGTGCCGATGTTCGCGCCGGGCGCGACGCCCAGCCCGCCGACCAACCCCGCGGCCAGATCCGAGATGATGTCGCCGTAGAGGTTCGTGAGGACGAGGACGTCGTACTCCTCGGGCGTCTGCACCAGCTGCATGCACATGTTGTCGACGATCCGGTCGTTGAACGCGATCTCGGGAAATTCGCCGGCGACCCGCCGGGCCACCTCGAGGAAGAGCCCGTCCGAATACTTCATGATGTTCGCCTTGTGCACGGCCGTGACCTTCTTCCGCCCGTTCTTCTTCGCGTAGAGGAAGGCGTGCCGCACGATCCGCTCGGAGCCCATCACGCTCACGGGCTTGATCGAAATTCCCGAATCCTCGCGGATCTCGCGCGAGGCTTCCTTCCGCACGAGATCCAGGAGCGCGTGCGCGCCGTGCGAGCCTTTCTCGAACTCGATGCCGGCGTAGAGGTCCTCGGTGTTTTCGCGGACGATGAGCAGGTCGACCTTCGTGTACCTGGACCGGACGCCGGGATAGGACTTGCACGGGCGCACGCACGCGAAGAGATCGAGCTCCTTGCGGAGCGCCACGTTCACGCTTCGAAAGCCGGTGCCGACCGGTGTCGTGATCGGTCCCTTGAGCCCGACCTTGTTCTTTCGAAGCGAGTCCAGCACTCGATCGGGAAGCGGCGTTCCTTCCCGCGCGTGCACGTCGACGCCGGCGTCCTGCACGTCCCAGTCGAACTTCACGCCGGTCGACTCGAGCACGCGCTTCGTCGCCTGCGCGAGCTCGGGGCCGGTGCCGTCCCCCGGGATCAGGGTCACGCGATACGCCATCGGTCTCCTCTCAACAGATAGTTGATGTAGATGATATAAATAATTGTAAACACGTTATTTACAATGTCGCTGAATACCGACGCGGTTGCGGCGATGCGGCGTGCGGGGGGAGCAGGGCCGTCGTCCACGACCCGGCGAACCCTACCAAGCGATTCCGGGCGCGTCAAACGGAATTGCCTCAGAGATCAGAACTTCCGGACTTTGTGCGGCCCTTCTTGCCGCCCTTTTCGGGCGCCTTCGGCTTGGGTTGATCTTTTGCTTTAGGAGAATCCCCGGACTCCTTCTTTTTCTGCTCTTTATAGGAGTCCGATCGGTAGTCGGTGGTGTAGAAGCCGCTCCCCTTGAAGATCATTCCGGCGCCCGTCCCGATCAGCCGTCGGACCTTGCCGCGACACTTGGGACAGCGCTTCCGGGGCGGGTCCGACATCGCTTGGAACATCTCGAAGCGAAGCCCGCACTTCTCGCACTCGTAATCGTAGGTCGGCATTCGTTCGCTCGGCTCCTCTCAGGATCCCTTCGCGGCCCCTCGCGCGGGCGCCATCCGGTCGAGCGAGGCCTCCATTCGATCCAGGCCCTCGACGATCTCGCGCTCGCCGATCGCGTAGGAAATGCGGATGTGCCCCTCCATTCCGAACGCGGAGCCGGGCACGCAGACGACCTTCGCGTCGTCGATGAGAAAATCACAGAGCCCCGTCGAATCGCGCACGCCGTTTCCGGCGGCGGAGATTCGCTCGCTCAAGTCCGGAAAGACGTAGAAGGCGCCGTCGGGCGGCGCCAGGCTGAGTCCCGGGATCCGGGCCAGGCGCTCCACCACGAGATCGCGCCGCGCGGCGAACCGCGCGCGCATCTCCCGAGCCGGCCCCGCGTCTCCCGTCAGCGCGCGGAGCGCCGCCTGCTGCGACACGGCCCCCGGGTTCGACGTGGACTGCCCCTGCAGCCGCTCCATCCCCTCCGCCACGTCGAGCGGGGCCGCGGCGTAGCCGATCCGCCACCCCGTCATGGCCCACGTCTTCGAGACGCCGTTCACGAGCACGGTGCGGCGGCGCACCTCCTCGTCGATGGACGCGATGCTGACGTGGCGCGCGTCGCCGTAGACGAGTTGCTCGTAGATCTCGTCCGACAGGACGAAGAGATCGTGCTTCAGGACGAAGGCGGCGATCCGCTCGATCTCCGAGCGATCGTAGACCGCGCCCGACGGATTGTTCGGGCTGTTCAGGATGAGGACCCGGGTCCGGGGGGTCGTCGCGCGCTCCAGGTCGGCGGTCGTCACCTTGGCACGACCGCCCTCGGGGCGGACGAACACGGGCGTGCCGCCCGCGAGCCGCACCACCTCGGGGAAGGTCACCCAGTAGGGAACGGGACAGAGCACCTCGTCGCCCGGTTCGAGCAGCGTGAAGAGCGCGTTCCAGATCGCGTGCTTCGCGCCGTTCGAGACGACGATCTCCTGCGGCGCGTACCGAACGCCGTTGTCGCGCTCGAGCTTTTCGGCGATGGCCACGCGGAGGGGCGCGACGCCGGCGACCTCCGTGTACCGGTGATGCCCGCCCCGAATGGCCTCGATGGCGGCCTCCTGGATGTGGCCCGGGGTGTCGAAGTCCGGCTCCCCCGCGGCGAACGACACGACCTTTTCCCCTTTGGCGCGAAGCGCGCGCGCCCGGGCGCTCAGGGCCATCGTCTCGGAGGGCTTGAGGGCGGCGACGCGCGAGCTGATCCGGCGCCGCGTCATCGCTTGGCCTGGAGCGCGGTCTTGAGCCGGGCCGCGACGCCGGGCGGGACGAAGGGCGCGACGTCGCCCCCGTGCCGCGCGATCTCCTTGATGAGGGTCGAGTTCACGAACGTGTGCGCCTCGCTCGGCATGAGGAAGATCGTGTCCACCTGATCGCTCAACCTCCGATTCATGAGGGCCATCTGGAATTCGTACTCGAAGTCCGAGACGAACCGGACGCCCCGAATGATGATTCCGATCTTCCGCTCGCGGGCGTACTCGACGAGCAGTCCCGTGAAGGGTTCCACGGCGAGGCGGGGCTCGGCGCCGATCGCCTCGCGGATCATCTCCACCCGCTCCTCCTGCGAGAACAGAACCTGCTTCTCCGGTCGAGAGGCCACCGCGACGGTCAGCCGATCGACGACGCGTAGCGCCCGGCGGATCAGGTCGACGTGTCCGTTCGTGACGGGATCGAATGTTCCGGCGAAGACGGCGTTCATGACCCTCCCTGGGACGTCGGCCCGCTGGGCCCGCCCGTGCGGTAGAACGCGACCGCCGCGTCCCCGTACTCCCGTTCGGTCTTCAAGACGAGCTCGGCCGGTGCCTTCACCGGGGTACCGCTTCGCCGCTCGTAGACGACCAGTCCACCGCCGTCGGGCCACACCGCCGCGGCAAGCGTCGCGAGCCACCTTACCCCCGCGTCCCCGTCGTAGGGCGGATCGAGGAACACGACGCTCCAGGGGCCCGGGACCGTCAACGTCGCCCGGTCGAGGTCGGTCACGTGCACCCGGCCGCGGGTCGAGAGCCCGAGCGATTCCAGATTTTGTTCCAGCGTCCGCGCCACGCTCCGGCTCCCCTCTGCGAAGTCGGCGAATGCGGCGCCCCGGCTCAGCGCCTCGATCCCGAGGGCACCCGAGCCCGCGTACAGGTCGAGGACCCGCGCCCCCGAAAGGAGAGACGGCCCCAGGATGTCGAAAACCGCCTCACGGGCGCGTTCCGACGTGGGGCGGACGCCCCGGTCCGGCACGCGAAATCGCCGGCCCCGAAGCTCCCCGCCGATCACCCGGATCAAGCCCATCCCGCCCCCCGGACGAGGGCCACGACCTCGTCGGCTACTTCGTCCGGCGAGCGGCCTTCCGTGTCGACCGTGCCCGTGGCGGCCGCCTCGTACGCGGCCCTGCGGGCCTCCCAGAGCGTCCGGAGACGCCCCTCGGGCGCGTCCCCGCCGAGGAGCGGCCGCGCCGCTTCGGGCGCCGCTCCAAGCCGTTCCGCGGCGGTCGCCGGAGCGACCCGGAGCCAGACCGTGACCGCGCCGGCCGCGAGCCGCGCGCGGCTCTCGGGCAGCGCCAGCGCGCCGGCGCCGCACGCGACGACGAGGCGGGCGCGCGGGTCCTCTTCGAGAGCCGCGCGAAGCGCCGCCGCTTCACGCACGCGAAACGCCGCTTCGCCCTCGCCGCGGATCAAGGACGGCACGTCCACGCCCGCCGCGCGCGCGATCTCGGCGTCCAGATCGATCCAATCGCAACCGAGCCGGGACGCGACCCTGGGCGCGACGGTGGTCTTGCCCGCGCCCGACAGCCCGATCAGAGCCACGCGTTCCCTCACGCCCCCTCCGCCTCGGCCCACGAATGAAAACGGGGCCCTCCCGTGTGGGAAGGCCCCGCAGTATACCGGCGCCGAAGGCTCGTGGCCAGCGGCGGGCGCGTCGTTACTTGGCCGCGGTCTCCACGCCGAGGATCTTCGGCGTCACGAAGATCAGGAGTTCGCGCTTGGCCTTGGTGGTCGAGGTGGAGCGGAACAGGTTTCCGAGCAGCGGGATGTCCATGAGGATCGGCACGCCGCGGTTCGTCTCGGTCTCGTTGCTCCGGATGAGTCCGCCGATCACCGCCGTCTCGCCGTCGTTCACCATGACCCGCGTGTCGGCCAT
>Ga0075423_10006305_pt1 | contig 11133 bp, 12 predicted proteins | sample SoiMethybrSBSTD2_FD_80114 | JGI IMG/M metagenome (GOLD analysis project Ga0075423, IMG submission 80114) | Bulk soil microbial communities from a Populus tree surrounding site in Tennessee, USA - Soil MetaG P. TD hybrid SBSTD2 | ecosystem: Environmental > Terrestrial > Soil > Tree plantation...
TCGGCTGTTGACGTCGCCGTCAGCGAAGGCGTTCGATCTGTCGCTCGAGCCGCGCGGCGCCTACGACACGTACAACACCGGACGGTTCGGTCAGGGCTGTCTTCTGGCGCGCCGTCTGGTCGAAGCCGGCGCGCGCTACGTCGAGGTCACCACCGAATACATCCCCTTCCGCTACTGGGACACGCACGAGCGCGGTCATGAGCGCGCAAAAGCGATGAAGGAGCAGATCGACGCCCCGCTCGCGCAACTGGTGGTGGACCTCGAAGAGCGAGGGCTGCTCGATCGCACGCTCGTCGTCCTCGCCAGCGAATTCGGACGGGATGCCATCACGGAGGGGAAGGTGGGCAAGGAGGTTCGCGATCAGGCGAACACGCCCGCTGTGATGGCCGCGCCGGAACACTACGGCATGCACCGTCACTTCACCGCGGCCGGGTCCGTGGTGCTGTTCGGTGGCGGCATCAAGAAAGGGTTTGTCTACGGCCGAACTGCCGACGAGCGGCCCTGCACCACGATCGAGAACCCGGTGCCGGTCCAGGATCTCCACGCCACCATCTATCACGCGCTTGGCATTCCACCGACCACGTCCTACGTCGTGGAGAAGCGACCCGTCTACGTGACGAACGACGGCAAAGGAAAGCCGATTCGTGAGCTGTTCGAGCGCGGGTGATTTGAAGTCCGGACGGGCTTAATATGGATGGGCGGGACCGGAGGGGCTTCATGCAGCGAGCCTTGATTCGCGCGACAGTGACCGCGAGTGTCGTCGCCGCGTTCTCGACGAGTCCAGGAGCCACTACGCCGCGACGCGAAGAACATTCCCGCGCCGCGGCCGCGAAGGCCATCGACGCACTCGACCGCTGCGTTCAGGAACGATTCGTCCGAATCGACAAGGGGTTCGGAATCAGCCGGATCTCGACGGCGATGCACAACACGCGGCAGTTTGTGCCGACCAACGACGCTGAGAGCCGCGCTGTTGGTGATTTCGACGCCCTTGGCCTGCGCGTTGTCATGTACGTCGCGAGTCGGCAGCGGCCGCGATTCGGCCCGTTCCCGGCTGCCATTCCGCCGGTGATTCAGGGTCCCGTCTTCGTCAGCCCAACCCCACACGTCCTGACGCGAAGTCCAGCTGGCGCACCAATGGAGGTTCGCGCCGATTCGCAGGTGCTGAACGACCTCCCGAACGACGCTGACGTCAGGGCACAGGGGCTTTTGTTATTGAGTGCGCCGGCCGCTTCTGAATCATGGCAATTCGCGATCGGCCGCTGGAGCTTCGTCGCGCGCCCAGTGCGCGCGAGGGAGTCGGCCTGCCTCAATTGCCATAACTACCGTCCCGCGGGAGCTGCCAGCCCGTCAGTCGGTGAATCGGCGGACGAGTCGTTCCGCCTTGGCGATCCGATCGGTGCCGTGCTGTACGGTTACCAGAGCAAGCGTTCGGCCCGCTGATCGCGTCAGACTTGCTGTTTGCGGCGACGGCGTTTCACGACAGCGGCCCCACTGCTGCCGACGAGCAGCAAGGTTCCCGGCTCAGGTTATTGAAGACCGCTTCGAGCAGAGCCACGGAAATCCGAGCGAAGGATGTTCCATCCTCTTTTCGGGGCGAGGCGGCGTAGACTCTCTGACATGGCCGATGACGACATCCTCGCGCAGCTGCGAGAAAACCGGCACTGGCCCCGCCGCGGCCGGCTCGACGCCCTGGCGGTGAAGGGTGCCGCGATCGGTCAGCTGCGCGCGGCGCGCGACTGGGCGGAGGAGTTGACGAACGAACAACTGGTCTACAACGCGGAGTCGAGCGCCACGGTCACGCCCGCGGAGCGTCCGATCGGGGAGTACAGCCACTTGCCGAACCGGCTGGCGACGTTCTACACCCACCTCGAAAACGAGCTGCGGAAGGTCGTCGGACCGATGAGTCTCTGACAGTCGACCGGTGTTGTCTCCTTATTCGTTCAGGCATTAAGCTCCCGTCCGATGGCACTGCCCGATCTCGCGCAACAGTTTCTCAGCGACTCGCGCTCCTTCCTCACCCGGGACTATCTGCCGAAGATCGAGCGCGCTGTGTCTCAGCTGACGCCGGAGCAGATCTGGTTTCGCGCCAACGACGCTTCGAACAGCATCGGCAATCTGCTGCTTCACCTGGCGGGAAGCAGCCGCTACTGGGCGATCGAGGTGATCGGCGGGCAGCCGATTGGACGCATCCGGCAGCAGGAGTTCGACCGGCGCGAACCTTTATCCCCGGATCGCCTGCTGGCCGAGCTCCGCGCCGCGGTTGCGGACGTCGACCAACGGCTGGCGGCGCTTTCCGCTGAGACCCTCCTCGAGAAACGGACCTCCAACGACGAAGAGCTGACGGTCCTCTGGTGCGTCTACCACATCGTCGAGCACTTCTCGATGCACACCGGACAGATCCTCACGATGACCAAGGCGCTCGTCGGGGCGCTCGCGCCGCTGGCGCGCAAATAGCAGCCAATCCGACGTGACGAAGGTGCCGGATCGTCCTGCGGTGAGAACGGCGTGCCGGATCGCCGCCGTTTTGGCAAAGGGGAAACACTAGCTCGTTTGGCGTGGGGTCGGGGATAACGACCACACGTGCATGCAGGTACGGCAGATGAACCAGCGCAGAGTACCTTCGAGGAGGTGCGCTTCTTTCACGCCTTCGATCTCTTTGCAGCGCGGGCAGGGCGGGTGAGGTGACGGAGATGCCGGCACGGCCGGATGATAACCAGACCGCTGAGCTATGGAAATACAGTTGATTCTGTATATGGGGTAAGGGACGGACCCCCCGTCGGTTATCGTCAAAAATCAGCGCTTGGCGCCGACGACGATGAAGGCCGTGAAGCTCACGAGCAGCGTCCCGCGCTCGTCTGCATGTTGCAGGTACTCCCACCACTGCCGCGCCGTGCCGGCGTCGAGCGTTCCGTTTGTCTGGAGCAAAGCGAGGTGACTACCGAAGGCCAGCTCGGCTAACGCGTAGTGGAGAAACACCTGCACAGGATCGATGGAGAGCCGCTCCAGGCGCTGCTCCTTGAAAAGGCGCGGGAGCTGCCGACCGATCCACCCGTTCCGGATCGAGTCGGAGTAGGACAGGACAAAGGTTCGCGTGGTTTCCTTGTCCGGGTTGTCGATGATCAGGGTGTCCCGGTCGAAATCGAAGGCGACGATGCGTCCAACTGGACGCGTAACCCGCACCATCTCGGTAAGCGCCCGCTCCGGATCGGCGACGTGCTCCAGAAGTCGTTGGGAGCGGCACACGTCGAATGTGTCATCCGGGAAGGGCAGCGTTTGCGCCTCGCCGACCTCAAACGTGATGGGGACATCGAATTTCCTGGCGCGCCGTCGGGCCTCGGCGACCATGACCTCACTCGCGTCAAGGCCAACCAGACGGCCGGTCGGGCCGACGAGTTCCACCATGTCGAACACGTCGGTGCCGGGACCGCACCCAACGTCGAGCACTGCCGCTCCTGGTGCCAGCGCCATCCGCTCCAGCATCAGCCGCTTGCTCGCCTGAATCGCCGGGGGCTTCTGCGCCTCGTCCATGAACCGGATGAAGAAGTCAGGGTCCCTGGTGCGGTCTACCTGCGTGAAGAGGTTGGTATGGGGATGCGTACTCAAGTCCTCGCCTGATGAGGAGACGGATCACGCCACGTTGTGCCCGATTGCCCGGAAAGCACACTGAGTCCGACGATGAACACTGCCGCAGATCGGTGAACCTCTACTTCCACTCGGAGTACTTCGTGCCGTCCAGAGCCGTTTTGTCGGAGCCGCTGATCACGTCGTAGGTTCCGGCAGCGGTTGGATCGTTGGGATTGGATTCTGCCGGTATGGTTCGCCACGTCTCTGCACTGTTCGTGATCGGGTCGACTGGCACCTTTCGCACGTATCCTTCGGTCACCAGCGCATCCAGAGTCTCGGGGTAGCGGCCCTTGTCTGCGTGGAATTGATCGATGGCATCACGAAGCCGGAACAGATCCTCCTTGAGAACGGCTTCCCGCGTGTACAGCACGCTGTGCTTGTATTGGGGCAACGCCAGCGTCCCCAAGATCATGATGATGGACATGACCACGAGTAGTTCAATGAGCGTGAAGCCCTCGGAGAACCAGGCCGCTTCGCGCGAGTACATCCGCATTGTGCCTCCTTACGTCACCGACGCGAAGTCATGAATCCATAAGCAGTAATCCGGTCGTTGATCCTCGTCTCACGCCACGTCTGCATTCATGAAAGGATATTGCCTCAGGCCACCAAGAGCACGACATTCAGGTCTTGGGTCTGCCAGGTGGGTCAGAGCACCTTGTGTACGACCCTCGCACAAAGCACGTTCGGATCTGGACCGAACGGACCAGCCTCACCCCGGTCTGGCGCTAACTCTATCGGCGATTGGCGTTCACGGCGTCGACGTGTTTCTCCAAGTACATCAGTCCCGTGCCCCGTTCCATCGCCTCGATGATCGTCGCTCCCTCGTCGACCCACAGGCGGCGGTAGGCATCGGCGGCCTCGGCGAACGTCTGATCCTGTGGCGTGAAGGTCATGCTGACCCTTCCACCTGCAAACACAGGCACGCCCGCCGGCGACGGAAGGCCGCTGCGGCAGTCGGCGAACACGCCGCAGATCGCCACGCACGCGAACACGCGTGAATGTCTCATCGCTTGCCGGTTCGTTAGACGCGGCACGCGGCCGGCCGGTCGGGTGAGTGGGCTACCGCGCTGGCTGCTTCAGGATCCAGGCCGCAATCGACATTCCGGGACCGTTGTGGCGCCTGGCGGCGGCAGTGGCGATTCGCGGTGATCGGACCGACGCAATCGCCTGGTACGCGCGGGCGGTCGCCGCGGGACGCCGCGAGCTTGAATGGGATCGGTTCGACCCGCTGCTCTCCTCGTTGCGCAACGATCCCCGTTTCCTGGAGCTATCGATCCGAACCGTCTCACCACCGATCATCGCGCGGCGGAACCGGTCGTGCGGCGGCTGGCCTCGACGCTGCGGGTGATCGAGTGGCGGTTCGGGCGATTCCTGTCGTCGCCGGCTGCGGTGCCCGACGATCCACTCGGCTGGCCGAGTCGGGTGTCGAAGTGAGGCTGGACTGCGAGAAAGACTAGCTGCGCGCGACCAGGATCCAGACCAGGATCGCGAACTGGATGACGCCGAGTGCGAGGATCGCGTAGGTGACGAGGGTTCTCGTCGCCAGTCCGGGTCGGAGTTCATTCATCAGTGCCAGATGTGCGACGAGCACGCGCCGCTGTAGTTCTCGCGTAGCGGCGTCGCCATCCCCATCCTGCTTGTGAGTCGCCTCGATGAGCGCCGTGTCTGACATGTGCGTGAAGCGACGCGGGTGATTGGGAGCCGCGCGTCGGTTGGTGCTGGCTCCCACGACCGGGACGATGTGCGCGCTTTCGGAGGGAAACGCCTCCATGGGATCATCGTTCCGATTCCGGCTCATGCGGGCGCTCCGATTCAGTGAGGGTCGTCATAAGTACGATACCAAGCTCCGGGTGCAGTTTCGCGCAGGCCGTCAAGAGATGCAGTTCTGCCAACCTTGATCTCGCGTGGGCGCCCTTCTTTCTGGAGTTCGAAGCGCATTGAGGGCGTGGCGGGTATAGCATGCTGCCGAGTTCGGCGCGAACCGGAGATGCCAGAGGTCACCCCATGAAGCTGCGAGCGGCGTGGCTCTTGCTGTTGCTTGCCCCTCTCGTTGCCGGCCGCGTCGTGCCCGCACAGGACCGGCCGCTGGTCTTCGCCGATATTACGGTCATCGACGCCACGGGAAGCCCCGCGCGGCCGCACAGAATGGTCACGGTCAGCGGAAAGAAGATCGCCCAGATCGAAGAGTATCGCCGGGGCGGTGAGCCGAAGACGGCCGACGCCATCGATGGGCGTGGAAAGTTCCTCATCCCGGGCCTGTGGGACATGCACGTGCACTGGTATGACGAGCGTTTCCTGCCGCTCTTCCTCGCCAACGGCGTCACCGGCGTTCGCCAGATGTGGGGCATGCCCATGCACCAGCAATGGCGACGCCGGATGCAGGAGGGTTCGCTGGTTGGGCCGCGGGAATTCATCGCCAGCGCGATCATCGACGGCCCGAAGCCGGTGTGGCCCAGGTCCGTCGGCGTCAAGGATGCCGCGGAGGCCGAAGCCGCAGTCCGCACCAGCCGAAAGAACGGCGCCGACTTCATCAAGGTCTACTCCCTGCTTCCGCGGGACGCGTACTTCGCGATTGCCGCCGAATCGAAACGAGAAGGCATTCCGTTTGCCGGGCACGTGACGTTTGCCGTCAGTTTGTCTGAGGCCTCGGACGCCGGGCAGAAGAGCGTCGAGCATCTCACCGGCGTACTGCTGGCCGCGTCCAGCCGCGAAGACCAGTTCCGAAAGGAGCTGGTTGAGGCGATGTCGGCAGACAACCCGTTCTCGGCGACCGGCGCGATCAACCAGCGGCGAGCGAAGGAGCTGCGCGAGTCGTACGATCCTGTGAAGGCGGCGGCGCTCTACCGGCGTTTGGCCCGAAACCGCACCTGGCAAACGCCCACGCTGACCGTGCTGCGCGCGATGGCCAACCTCGATGACCCACGGTTCATCGACGATCCGCGGTTGAAGTACGTCGCGCCATCGGTGCGGCAGACGTGGGACCCGCACGCCGATTTCCGGCTGAAGCAGCGGACCAAGGAGGACTGGAACCAGGCCCGGCTCACCTACGATCTCTACGTGAAGGTGGTCGGCGAGATGCGGCGCGAGGGCGTTCAGTTTCTGGCGGGCACCGACGTGCTGAATCCATTCTGCTTCCCGGGCTTCAGCCTGCACGACGAGCTGGCTCTCCTCAACGGAGCCGGGCTCACACCGATGGAGGCGATTCAGGCGGCCACGCGCGGTGCGGCGGACTATCTCGGCATCCTGGATTCGTTTGGCACGGTGGAGAAGGGCAAGACCGCCGACTTGGTGGTGCTGGACGCCAATCCTCTGGATGACATCCACAACACGCAAAAGATCGCCGGGGTGATGATCGGCGGCCGCTATCTTCCGAAGGCGTCGCTGGAGAAAATGCTGGGAGACGTGGAAGCCGTCGCACGTCTTTCAGAGCGGCGATGATCCCAGACTCCCCGACGCCGCCGACGTCGGCTATCTGTCCCGCTTTTTCGGCACGATGTCGGTCTGCAGGCGCGGGTCGGCGGCAGGCACGGGACTCTCTGGCAAGCCGAGCTCGCGCCGCACGATGTTGCAGCCCTGCGCGATTGCGGCGGTCTTGAAGAACGCGATGTCGCGGTTGCAGCCCTGACGGCCGAAGCCGCAGTCGCTCGACACGATCAACTGCTCGGCGCTGATGTGCTCCAGCGCCCGCCGGATCCTCGCGGCCACGTCTTCCGCTCGATCGACCTGTAGCGTGCGATGGCTCACCACGCCGACGGCAACCTTCTTCGGCAGCCTGCCCTTGAGCCGACCGAAGCGCTCGATGTCCCTGAACTGGCGATCCGTCATCTCCACGGTCCAGACGTCTCCCTTGAGTGCCTCCAGGTAGAGCTCGAACGAGGCCTCGTAACTGTCGTTCTCGATCACCCGCTGCATGTTCGGATTACCCCAGCATGTGTGGATCCAGAGCTCCACGTCGTCCAATCCCTGGACTTCGCGGTTGTACGCCTCGACCATGAACTTCACTTCGTCGCTGGCGGCGCCGTAGGTGTTAGCCCAGAAATGGAGCGTCGGTTCTTCGATCTGAATCAACCGGCATCCGGCGTCGCGCAGTGCCAGGAGCTCGGCATTCATCGCTTCGGCCATGTCCCAGATGACCTGTCGATGATCCGTGTACTTCGGCGTGTGGATATCGAGGAACAGGCCCATCACTTGCGAGCAGCAGGTGCCGAACTTGACGGGCCTGGCGGCGCGCGCCTGCGCGAGGCGCCAGATCTTCGGGTAGTCGAGCGGCCGATGGGCGATCTTGTCCACGACGCGCGGCCAGCGCCAGCCGGTGTAGATCTCGTTGAGCAGCGTGCCCGGCGGGTAGTGCAGCCAGGGGGCGCGGGTCTCATCGGGCTGGAGGTAATCGCCCTCGAAGCCGGCCCATCGCTGCAGCGGGTAGTGGTGCCATGCCCGGCCGGCCATGTCGTCGTCGCAGTGCAGATCGCCGTGCGTCACGATGTCGAGGCCGGCCCGCTCTTCGTCGCCGATGACCGTCGTCAGCGCATCGCCGAACTGCTCGCGATAGCGGACGTCCATCATGCAGGTGTCGAGCGGGCGTCCCCACATGCTCATGTCGAACCAGCGCGGCCGAGGCCAGGAGCCGGTGATGGTGGTCGGGAGCACGAGGTCCTTGGTGACGGTCAGCATGGGGCACGACGATAGATCAGATCGAGCTTCTGTAGAAGCACGGCCTCAACGAGCGTGTCGTGAGCGCGCTATCGGCAGGCAGCGTGATACGAGATGAAAGGAAATCTCTGCGGCTATTTCCGCGTCAGCAAGGCCTGCCAATTGACGATCACGTTCAACCGATCGACACCCTCGGTTGTGCGCCGCCGGCGGAAGAGAAACTTAGTACCGTCGGCATTCGGTGCGTATTGATCGATATTCGCCGAGGCCGCCACGAAACTCGCGAACAGCTTGCGCGGCGCGCCGATGCGTGGGCGCTGGCCGGGCGCGAGCTCCAGATCCACCCGCATCAAGTCCCCATTGAGTGCCAGGTAGTACACGGTGCGTCCGTCGGCTTTCCAGCGCCCTTGTACCCCTCCCGCGACTGACAGTTGCCATCGCTCGCCGGTCGGCGGCAGCGGAATCAGATAGACCTCGTGTTGAGCGCCCGCGTCGGAGGCGTTGAACAGCAGCCATTTCCCATCGGGAGAGAACCGCGTTTCGTCGACGAGCGCGCCTTCGGGAAGTTGCGCATAGGTGATCGGGGGGGCAGACGACCCGAGCGGGATGATCAGCCCGCGATTGAACTGGTTGGCTGCGAGAAACTTGCCGTCCGCCGACCAGTCCTCTGGGATGGTCGCCCTCGTGTCCTTGAAGACCACTTCCGGCGTCCCGCCGGACGAGGGCTGCACGACGACCGTGGGCGGTGTCGTGCTCGTCAGCCCGTAGGCGAGGCGCCGGCCGTCCGGCGAGAGTATTGGTTCCACCGCACCGCCCTGCACCACGCGCATACCCACACCCCGGGTCAGATCGCGAACCGTGATGAGGCCGGCGCCGTCGGCGTAGGCGAGTAGTGTGCCGTCACGCGAGAGGTTGAAGGGCGCCGGATCGGCCACCTCGAACCCTTCGTCCGTGACCCGTCCCGTTGCGTCGAGCCACTCGAAGCGAAACGGCGCGGCGCCGATTCCGCGACGATAGGCGAGCACGCCGGTGTTCGACGCGCTGAACTCGAACGAGGCATCCGAAGCGATCACCTTGCCGGGCATCTCGAGCCTGCCCGTTGCGGCATCAAACTCGTGCAGGGCGAGTGTGGCGAAGTTCGGCTGATCCGCGGTTCGCGCAATCAGCAAGCCCTGCTTCGTGAACTGCGAACGGCTGCGCGTCGTGATCAACGTGGACGATGTCGTCGCGCTTGCCCGACGGAACATCAATGAGGTCGTTGGTATCGAGCGCGCGAATCCAGACCTGCGACATCCCTCCGCTGTAGGGGCGGCCACTGACGGCAATGAATCGCCCATTTGGTGAAACCGCAACAGAAACGGTCGCGGCACGCGCGGGCAAGTCAACGGCGTATCGAAGCGCGGGCGCCGCATCGACGGCCGTCGTCGCGGTGCGCAACCATCCGATCGTGATCACGGCCGTGAGCGCCGCTGCCGCAGCAGCCACTCCAGCGATCAATCCCCAGGAGTGTTTCGCGATCGACGACGTCGATGGCGCCGGGCCGACGAGGTCTCCGGTGGCGCTCATCGTTTCGTCGATCTCGATCCGCGCGACGCCGATGTGCGGGATGCGTTTCCGTGAATCCTTTTCGAGACTGCGCTTGAGCAGCGTGCGAATCGCGATCGGCGTTGTGGCGGGCAGCGCATTCCAGTCCGGCGTGTCGCGCATCACCGCGGTCAGTGTGTCGGTGACGTCTTCGCCGGCGAACGCTTTGCGGCCAGCGAGCATTTCGTATAGCACGCATCCGAAGGCCCAGATGTCGGCGCGCGTGTCGACCGGTTTGCCTTTCGCCTGCTCCGGCGCCATGTACGCCGCGGTGCCGAGAATGATCCCCGCCTGCGTGGCGTGCACCGAGAGCGTTGGCGACATCGAGGGGTTTGCTGCCCCGCCCGCCTGTCCCGCCCTTCCCGCCTCGATGGCCTTCGCGAGTCCGAAGTCGAGCACCTTCACCGTGCCGTCGGAATCGCCCCGCCTTCGCCAAGCGGCTTCGGCGAGGCAAGGCCGCGTGCGATGCGCTGTGAGAGATCTTCGCCTTCGACCAGTTCCATCACCAGCGCGGAGACGCCCTCGCTCTCCTCGAGCCCGTAGATGCCGGCAATGTGTGGATGGTTCAAGGACGCGAGCATTTCCGCTTCGCGCTGAAACCGCGCGAGCCGATCGTGGTCGCCCGCGAGCGATGGTGGCAGGATCTTGATCGCGACTTGACGTTTCAGCTTTGTATCGATGGCCCGATACACCTGGCCCATACCGCCCTCGCCAATCGGCGCGGTGACTTCGTAGACGCCGAGACGGGAGCCGGTCGTGAGGGTCAAGTGGCGTAATTATCGTCGATGCGGAGCCTGCGCGTGCTGCAAGGGTCGTTTTGAACTATGCTGACAGCGCTCGAAGGCGTTTCAAAAGGGGGCCTTTCTGTGCGTCTGAAAAATCTTCTTGTTGCCAGCGCCGCCTGCACGATCGCGATGGTTTCAGCCGGCCCGACCTGGGCGCAGGGCCGGGGGCAGGCGAAAACCGACGATACCAACCCGCGCACGGCGCGGTTTGGCGTCTGGGACAATTCGACCAATCCCAATAACGTGATGACCTACGAGGCGTACGAAAAGGACGGCAGCAAGCTCACCGTGAGCAATCCCAGCAATCCGTCGCAAGACTGGAGCTATGTGACGCTGTTCGACGGCGTCTATCGGCCGGTCCAGGGTCAGCAAGGCGCCGAGACCGCCGTCGAGATCATCAATCCCAAGAGCATCCGCATCTACAACAAGCGCAACGGCGTCCTGCAGCAGGTCGTGATCAACACGTTGTCGGACGACAACAACACCATCA
>Ga0075423_10006306_pt1 | contig 11132 bp, 17 predicted proteins | sample SoiMethybrSBSTD2_FD_80114 | JGI IMG/M metagenome (GOLD analysis project Ga0075423, IMG submission 80114) | Bulk soil microbial communities from a Populus tree surrounding site in Tennessee, USA - Soil MetaG P. TD hybrid SBSTD2 | ecosystem: Environmental > Terrestrial > Soil > Tree plantation...
ATCTCGGGCGGCACAGGAGGGCAAGGCATGGCGCGAACAACGCAGTAGAGCTCAGCACCAATTCGGCTGTGTCGTGAGGCCCGCTTGCCGCAGGGCCGGGGGCGGCATGAACACTTTCGGGGTTCGTACTACAAGAGCGACGAGCACCGGGTGGGAGCCAACGCCGTGGCACGCGGCGCAGCGGGCGGCTTGGGAGGCGTTGAGGCAGGTGGAGATATGAATGTCATATTGCTTAAAGCAATCCTAGCGTTGGTGCCCACCTGCCTGCTGTTTTCCGGCTCGGCAGTTTTGATCTCTAGGGAGAGAACCGTGTGGTCGTCCCTCCAGCTCATTGGCGCTGGATGTCTGGTGATCGTTGCTCTTACTCACGTATCCGAGGCCCTGGACCTGTTCTCTTGGATGCACTGGGGCCGTGAGGACAGCTTGGGTCACTACCTCGATTTATTGGGCGTGGTTCTTGGCCTCACGTTGTTTCCCATAGGATATTTGCTTCATGCGCTGGCAACGCGACGCGCCTAACGAGAAGCGAGCGACCGCTTGACATGCTGATCGGCTTCCTGCTGCTCGTTGTCGGCATCGCCCTGGTTCTCTGGGGAGCCGAACGGTTCACCGATGGCGCGATCAGGACGGCCGCGCGGTTCTCCCTGAGCACGTTCTACGTCGGCGCGCTCGTCTCGGGCTTCGAGCCGGAGAACCTCGTCACGGGCGTGACCGCCGCTGCCGAGAAGCTCCCCCAGATCGCGCTCGGCACGGTCATCGGGTCGGCCGTCTTCATGCTGACGGGCGGGCTCGGCGTAGCGCTGCTCCTGGTCCCGATGGCGGTACGGCTACCCCGCGAAGGCAGCTTCGCCATGTTGGCGAGCGTCGTGACCTTCGCAGTCTCGCTCTGGAACGATGGCACCGTGAGCCGCGTCGAAGGCGCCGTGCTGGTGCTCGTTGCAGCGAGCCTGATGGTGTGGCTCTACCGCCGCTCGCCGATCTTCCGGCGCGCATCGGAGGATGATGACGCCCACTCAGGGTCCCGTCTCCGCGCGGTCGGTCTTCTCGTCCTTGGCGTGGCGGTGATGGTCGTCGGCGCTGAACTGCTGGTCCACGGCGTCCGGGCGCTTCTGGGCGCGGTGATGCTGTCCGAGACTTTTCTCGGGATGGTCGTCGTCGGGATGGGCGAGAGCTTGGAGGAGACGGCGCGCATGGTGACACCGGCACGGCGAGGGCACCCGGAGTTGGCATGGGGGAATGTCGTCGGGACCCTCATCGTGCTTCTCACATTCAATCTGGGTGTCATCGCGCTTGTGCGGCCCATCGCGGCGGACCCGCTCGTACTGCGCCTTCACGCCCCGTACTTGATCGGCTGCACCATCGTCGTCGCCGTAGCACTCCTCTGGGCGCGGGCACTCGGACGGGCGATGGGCACGTTGCTCATGGCTCTATTTCTTCTGTACCTGGCGCTCAACATCTCGCACATGTGGAGGTGAGGTTGACGACATGAACGACGCCCGCCTCTGGCACCCCTGGCTCCGCATCAACCGCGTCCTGCGCGTGATGCTCCACATGCACTGGAGCGCGGAGGCGTGGTCCGTGGTCAGGGTCGAGTTCAGGAAGGCGCTCGCGCTGCGGAGCGAGATCCGGCGCGCGGGCTGGTTCAACTAGCCAAACCGTTCACCAGCCTTCTTCGGTGCCGGGCGGCCTGTGGTTCTCTGCGTCTGCTCCGCTCGGGTGAAAGACCCCGCCAAAGCCGACCAACAGGGTGAGCACAAGAATTAGTGACAGATCCAGCCAGGTCAGTACTCGCTCCGTGATCAACGTCGGGAGTGGCAATATCTTTTTGAGATGTGCGTACTCAGGAAACTGGGAGAATATCCCGAGTCCGACCAAGACAATTCCCATCTTCGGAACCCGCCGCAGCACCTTTGTCCTGATGCGATCCTCATGTCGCTTCGTATTAAGGTAGAAGTAAGCCATCAGCCAAAACACCGGCCAGATATTAGCGAGAAACACATCTTCCCATGGAGATCGACGCCACCACTGTTCATAGCTCAGCCGTACGACGAGCAGGACGGAGGCTAATGGAAACAGGACTTGGAAAGCCGTTCGATTGAACTTGAACCAAGCGGAGCCGAGGAAGCCCAGCAACAGCAGCGCTGCAGGGCCTATGAGGAGAACGAAAAACCAGGCATTTGGAGTGAAGCGCCACATCGCAGTCCCAGTTTCGTCCTTCACGACATAGATGTGAAGTAGCAAGAACCCGTCTATTGCAATCGCGATGACGATCCAGACCGCGAAATGCCAGGCGAGCGCCGGATAGACCCAACGCCGCAACTGGTGACGTGTGAACACTTGCTCCAGTGTGGTGATACAAAACACGAGGGACGCGCCAATCGTCAGCGCGAAGGCGGGGCCTAATCGCCCAAAGTAGCCGGTCGTCTCAACTGTGAACTGGAAATCTCCTACCGGGCGTCGTTGGAGCCATGCTCTCAGCGTCTGCTCGACCATGTTCTGCTGTCCGGTAAAGAACAGCACCCAACCCAAAAGGCCGACGATTGCCCCGAGACCAAAGACCGCGACGAAGACCCGACGACGTTGCTTTCGAGAGTTGAGCGTGAGGTAGCTGCTTATCAGTCCAACTACGACTGCAAGTGCCGCCCACCCGGCGATGTCCTTCATGCGCCGTTCAATCGTTGTCTACTGCGTCTTCGCCTTCGCCCACCGCGCCGCCTTGATTGGGGCCGCGCTTCGTTCGTCCCGGCTGATTGCATGTCAGCCTCGCGCCGTGAGTCTCCCGGCCATGATGTCGTTGATGATTTCGCCCAACCGGTCAACCCGGTGCGCGTGCTCGTTCACTGGAGTGAGCCACAGCGTTTGTCCTATCTGGACGGCCTCGCGAGTTGTGGGGGTATTGAATCTCGACGACACTGCACGCCCGTAGCTCTTTTCCAGGAGGTCCATCACCTCCAAACGCCACTGCTCGGCCTTCTTCTCGGCGTCTGGATAGCGCGCCAGCCACTCCAAGTACCGCTTCCAGCCCGCGTGCCTCAACGCGCCGAGCCGATTCGCAAGCTCGACATCGCGAGAGTTGATACCGGGCGTGGGTTGGGCAATCGGTTGTGGTCTCGCCTGCGCAGCGTTCATCAGGTCGATGACGACCTTCGCGATCTGCTGAAGGTTCGTCTCCTCGGTCTTCGTCTCCTTCTTCGCCTGTTGTGCTGCACCTTCTATCTCGCGTATGCGGCCATCGACATCGAGGAAGAATGTCGTCACCAAGACGGCGACGATGATGGCCGCTACCCAAATAGTCTTTGGTCCCCACAGAAACGCGGCGAGCTTGTGGTCACCTCTGACTCGAAAGAGGTCCGGCGCAATGTTCGCGAGCGCGGCCCACACAGCCACAAGACCGAGGAAGATGGACACGACTCTGCCGGTCAAGAAGGCCCCCTGGTCTACCCCTACCGCTCCGTCATCTTCCCCACCGCACCCGCGCCGCCCTACCCGATCCCACGGCGCTTCTTGCTTTGGTAAAGGACAAGTGGTTGGAGGTGGACTGGACGGTGACCACGCCTTCGGTGACTGCAGCTCCCGACGGCCCGGAGAGCAACGCCAAGGAACCCCTGCCGCATGCGCGGCAACCCGGATCTACCGAAGCGCGCCGGGGTACCACCGGCTACTACATGGAGCGTCCAGCCCGAGCACAGTCTAATCTTCTGCGCGGTCTTTCGCCAGGCGCCTGCTGAAACGGTGCCCGCGCTCCTGCGGGCATCGCCCTCGTGGCAGGAGACCTCTGTGGTGCTTAATGCGTGGGCCGTCCAGCCCGGCACGATCTTAGCGCCGCCTTATCTCCCGCTCTATAGGCTTGGCACTCTTGACCGACAGACCTCGCGTCTGCCTCGCTTTTCGTCGCGCCATCTGTGATGACGACGGCGCGGTGCGAGTGCGTGCGAAGGCCCTCGATGTAAGCGGATTACCTGGCCTCGATGATCCGCTTAAAAATTTCGTGCTCTGAAGTTTCAGTGGTTCAGCGGCTCTCCGTTAATTGGCTTGGCCTAACTCCCGCTGCAGCGTGTCCATCTAGCGCTCGTGCACAACGTATGTTGTGCACAAGCCCGGTATTTGACTTGTTAGCCTCCGCCCACCAGACTATTCAGTGCAATCTCGGAGAGAGTTTAATAACGACCGCGCCGCAACGAGGCAAGCGACAACAGACCTAATGGTGACAGGGCTTCTACTTAGACCCGGCCGCAAGAAGCCCGGCCCGAAAGGGTTACTGAAGAACCCTCGCCCAGTCGAGTGGACACTCGACGACGGCCAGTCGGGGCTTGATCCGCTGGAGGTTTCTGCGCACGAACTCGGTGACGCCGAGCGCCATCTGCGCAAGTACCTTAAGGAACGCCGTGGGCAACTCGCCGTACAAGCCGACGAGTCATCGGGGGTCGCCGCGTCGCGAATTATCAAGCTCGCGGCCGAGGCGCTATCGGAGACTCAGGCCGCCTGGTGGAGTGGATATGCAGTCGAACGAGTGGTTGACAACCCAGCGGCCTTCCGTTCATGGAACCCCTCAATCCCGATCCCTGTCTCTCGGCCATGGGGGCGAGGGGGCCGTCGTCGCCACGTGGGGCCGGAGCCGCCCGCGAAGGCCGAGCACAAATGTCTGTGGCTCGATACGTCCTCACGGCCTGCACGGCTCAAGAGCTACAACAAGCACTCGCAGTTGTGGCATGACACCGGCGGCGTCTTTGATGAGTCGATAGCGGGCGACAAGATCAAAGCCGAAAGGTTTCTTGCGGATTTGACGCGGCCCATCCCTTGGCGCCTCGAAACGTCGTGGCCACGGCTCCTTCTTGGACTCCGCGACCCTGTCACGCGCTTGCTACAGGGGAAGATGGGCCGCGCCGGGAAGAGCGGCAGGCCAGCCTATCTTGCCTGCGCCACCCTGGCGACTCTGCTCGATGTCTCACCGACGAGGGTGTCGGATATCCTCACCAACTACCGCCGACGCCGAACGAAGCCGCACCAAATTCACAGGTAAAATCGCCGGCCTCCGATTTCTGCGCTCTTAGCCTCAGTTAAATCGCGGGGTTGCTGCGGCCCACCGCCCTCGTTTTTCTTATCAATAAGTAGAACAGAGCAATCACGTTCGGTCAGGAGGAGCCCAGAGTATGCGTTTGATCTCAGTCAACGAAGCAGCAGACCGTCTCAGCCTGTCGCCGCTCACCATTCGCCGCCTCATCCGGCGCGGAACACTTCCGCACGCGCGGCCGACGCCTCGGACCGTGCGGGTTCCAGAAAGTGCGGTGGCGGCCCTCGCGACTCCGCACACGGACGGGGCGCGGGAGGAATGACACGCCGACTCAAAGCCACCAAGCTCGACACGGTTGTAGCACAGCCAGTCGAGTGGCTGTGGCCGGGCCGCATCCCGCAGCGCAAGCTCGTGATGATCGGTGGCGACCCCGGACTTGGCAAGAGCCAATTGACGATGGACCTGGTCGCCCGCGTCACAACGGGGAAGGCGTGGCCGGGCGACACTGGCCTGGCGCCGCTCGGGAATGCGCTCGTCCTCAACGCGGAGGATGACGCAGCCGATACGATCCGCCCGCGCCTTGACGCGATGGGCGGTGATCCTTCACGTGTGTGGGTCATTGACGGCGTGCAGGACGCGAGCCCCGTGAGTGCTGACGCTCGTCACTTATCACTTCAGGCTGACCTTGACCAACTGCGAGAAGGTATCCGCGAGCATCATGCCGTTATCGTCGTGGTGGACCCGCTGACGGCATACCTTGGCGGAGCGGACACACTTAAGGACAATGCCGTGCGACCGACACTGACCGCGCTGAACCGGCTCGCCAATAAAGAGTGCGTCACCGTCATCGCGCTGATTCACTTGAACAAGGCGCAGCAGATGGACGCCCTGTATCGCGTGTCCGGCAGCCTCGCGTTTATCTCCATCCCTCGGGTGGCCTACTTGATCGCGCAGGATCCGAAGGACCAGGAACGTCGCGTGCTGGCTCCTCTCAAGTTCAATATCGGTCCTTCGCCGTCTCCGCTTGCGTATCGGATAGGGAACGCGGGGGTGCTCTGGGACTCCGAACCGTGTCAGTTCGGTGCTCGTCAGCTCTTGGGTGTTGACGGGACCCGGACCAAGAAGTCAGCCAAGTTGGATGAAGCCAAAGCGTTCCTCATCGCCTGCCTGAAGGATGGCCCCCAGCCGTGCTCCCGGGTGGGAAGTTTGGCCAAGGATCGTGACATATCGCAGGCCACACTCAAGCGGGCGGTTACGGATCTCGGCGTAGAGAGCGAGCGCGTGGGTGGGCTGGCCGGTCAGGGGGAGTGGGTCTGGATACTGCCGACAGTGGAGACCGTCCTGTGAGTCGGTCCACTAAGAAGCTCAAATGATGATGACCTTAGACGCGCCCGCAGCAAATCAACTATTTACACCTAAGATCATCACGAGACTTTTGGACGAGGCCCTATGACTACGACTGTCCGCGATACGTTAGACCAAGTGCTCCGTCTTGGGGGTGGTGTGGTTCTCGACCCGGCTGGCCCTCGGATGCGTGCCTCTGAGTCGCTGACCCCGCTGGTGCAAGCCCACCGACAAGAGATCCGCGCGCTCCTGGAAATGTCGCTCGCGGAGTACGCACAGCGCGGCATGCCGCTGGCGGTGCTCGTCCCGTGGGCTCCGTCCCAGCGGATCGTGCTCACTCCGAACGTGCAGCGGGTGCCTGGAGTCAGCCGCTCAGAGACGTGGACCGTTGGTGAACTTCAGGACCTGTTGGTGAGCTGTGGTCACGCGCCTGCGACGGTGTTGGAGGCGCTAGCCATCTTTGCTAGTGCGTCGGAATGATCCTCCCCGCTGACTGGACCGACCGCATCGACCAGGCCCCCCAAAGCAGCACTTCCTGGAACCGCAACCGCTTGCGGATGCCTGCGGATGCGGATGCCTTGGCGACGCGGGCGGACACCTGATCCGCCGCAGAGTCATTCTCTATATGCGGTTTGCGGATTGCGGAACCCCGGAACGGTGGTTTCCCGCGCTCCGCGCGGTTTCCCTTCTATTCCGCACCAGTCTGTTTTGCGGAAGCTGCGGTGTGCGGAAGAGCGTCCGGCTTCTCAATCAGGGAAATCGCTTGAGTGACCGCCCGTGGCAACAAGAAGAGCGTCAGGTAGCCCACTTGCTACACGGGAAGCGCTATCCCGCCAACTCCGGACGCCGGGTAGATGTGGAAAGAGACCGGCTGATTTGCCAGGTCAAGCACCGCCGCACATGCTCTCTGGCCCCACTGGAAGCCCTTGCGATTGAGCTGGACGAACTGGGACGCACCCAGAACAAGCTGGGCATCGTTTGTATCAAGCGACGGGCTGGGCGCGGCTCCAAGACGCCCCGGCTCATTGTGATGACTGAAGCTGTTTGGTGCCTTATCAAGCCCGATCTAATTGAGGAGACAGCATGAGTAACTGCGCGACAGCTGCACCAGCCGACGAATGGCTCAGCGAGCCGGAGCTGCGTCAACGCCTGCACTATTCCAAGAGCACGATCACCCGGTTTCGTAAACGTGGCATGCCCTGTATTGGAAGCGACAGGCGTCGGCGCTACCACTGGCCAGCAGTCTTAGCGTGGTTGGCTGAGCATGCCTGAGATGCTCTGGACGACTCAGAGTGCGTCTCGATTGGTCAGTGCTGGACACACAGGACACCACAGAAGAAGACCCCTGTAGGACCCGTTTGGTGACTGAGAAAAGAGATTGAGGTTATGAGCCAGTTCTTAACCGTTATGAATTCGTCTCGCGGTGCACCGCCCTTTCCGGCTCTACCTGTCTCAGCCACGGCTCCGACTGCGATCAGGCGGGCTACTGTAACCGGTTGGGACGGGCCCGCAAACGGAACTACATGTCCGGTGGGCTTGGTCCTCATGGCCGCGCCAAGGCGCTACGGCGGGCCTACAAGGCCATCCGGCGGGGCGGGTCAAGAAACGAATGCAGTGGAGAAGGGGCCGTCCATCGTGGGCACCCCTGTTGCTCAGGTCCGGGGCGTGCTGGCTGAGCGGGTCGTCATCAGCACGCCACTCGATCCCTTTCTCTCGCTCAGAGCCCTGTCAACCTATTCGGGCCTCAGCGTCCGAAAGCTCCGGGAGTACCTGGATGACCCTGCCCACCCCTTGCCCGCGTATCGCGTGGGCGGGAAAATCCTGGTCCGCAGGAGCGAGTTTGACGCCTGGGTGGCCCAGTACCGCGAAGAAAGACGGCGTGATGTAGGCCGGGTGGTTGAAGACGTGCTGCGGTCCCTGTAGCCCATGAGCTACTTCCTTGTTGACGGCGTTCTAGCCCTGGCTGTAGTCTTAAGACTACATTGAGGTCACTGACAGAGCGCGTGGCGGCCAGAATTGTGGCACTCCGAGAGCAGCGTGGATGGAGCCAAGAACACATGGCTCGCAGAGCGGGTATCCACCGGGTCACGCTCGCGAACATCGAACGGGGCATCAAGCAGCCAACCCTGGACACCCTGGATCGGCTCACACGGGCATTGGGCGTCAAGCTCACCGATCTCGTGAAATAAACGGAGGGCATCGACTATGGGCGTGAAGGTCCGCGAAAGGGTAAAGGGTTCGAAGGTCTACTGGCTCTTCGTCAACTTCAATGGCCAGCGAAAGGCGAAGCGAGTCGGCGACAAGAAAGCGGCGGAATTAGCGGCGACAAAGATCCGGGCGCACCTAGCGCTCGGGGAGACGGACCTACTCCGGGTTGACAGACAGCGCTTGCCGACGTTCCAGGAGGCTGCTGAGCGGTGGCTAACTACGCACGCCCAGCTCGGGCAAATCCGAACAACTACAGAGGCACACTACGCGCATAAGCTCCGCGCCTACGCCTTCCCGCGCTTTGGTGGCAAGTCAGTCACGGCAGTGACAAGAGAGGACGTGCGGAGCCTCGTCGTGGACTTGCTCGCCCAGGGTAAGAGCCGCAGTCTCGCCCGCAATCTCCTGGCCCCGATCCGGCAGACCTTCAATCAGCTCATTGACGATGGAATGAACCTTACCAACCCTGCCACTCGGATGGGGCGCTACCTCAAAGTGAAGACTGACCCGCGATCCCGGATCACCCCGCTGATCCTGGAGGAAGAGCAAGCGCTGCTGGAGACAGCCCGGACGGAATTTCCACGGCACTATCCCCTTTTCCTTTGTGCCCTGCGAACGGGAATGCGGCTGGGAGAGCTGTTCGGCCTCCAATGGGCTGACCTTGACTTCGCAGGCCACTTCGTAGAGGTCAGGCGCACGGTGCGGGACGGCGGTCAGGTGTTCCCGCCAAAGAATGGCAAGGTTCGGCGCGTCGACATGTCAGACCACCTTGGCGACACACTAAACGCCTTGCTGCAAGCCCGGAAGGCGGAGACGCTCCGCAAGGGGTGGGATCAGGTGCCTGAGTGGGTGTTCTGCTCAGAGACAGGCACAACGCTCCACAAGTCCGATTTCGAGCGTCGTGTGTTCCATAAGCTACTGGCAAAGGCCGGGCTACGCCGCATTCGCTTCCACGACCTGCGGCACACGTTTGCTTCTCGGCTGCTGCAGAACAGCGAGTCCCTGGTCTACGTGAAGGAGCAGATGGGGCACCATTCGATTCAAGTTACAGTCGATATCTACGGGCATCTCGTACCCGGTGCCAACCGGGCAGCGGTGAATCGCCTCGACGAGGTGGGCTGGGAGGTGCGACCATCCGCAACCCCCGCGCAACCGATAGCGAAAAAGGGGTTACGGGTCGTCCCGTAACCCCCTGCTTTCAATGGTCGGGGCGACTGGATTTGAACCAGCGACCCCATGACCCCCAGTCATGTGCGCTACCGGGCTGCGCCACGCCCCGACCGTCAGGCGTGAATTGTCGCAGATATCCCGGTGTGCTTCAAGAACCGAGGCGCGTACGCAGCACCCCGAGACGGTCGCGAATACGCCGGAGCGCGTCCGCGTAGGCCGCTTCCTTCATGCCGAGCTCGAGCTGGTCGGTGCGGCGCGACTCGGCGATGAGCCGCTTCTTGGCGCCTTCCAGCGTCAGCCGCTCGTCGTAGAGCAGGCTCTTGATTCGCTGGACGAGCTCGAGATCGCGCGGGCGGTACAGGCGCTGGCCCGCAGGATTCTTTTTCGGCCGGAGCAGCTTGAATTCGGACTCCCAATAGCGAAGGACGTACGCGGGGACGGCCGTGATCGCCTCGACCTCCCCGATGCGGTAGTAGAGCTTTTCTGCGACTTCCGTCGTCACGCCGTTTGTGTATTGATCCGTTGTTTGAGCCCCTTGCTTGGCTTGAATGTGAGCACCTTGCGCGCCGTGATCTCGATCGACTCGCCGGTCTGCGGATTCCGCCCGCGGCGCGATGCCTTACGGCGGATCCGGAAATGCCCGAACCCGACGATCTTCACGTCTTCACCCTTCTCGAAGCAGCGGAAGATGATGTCGAAGACCGATTCGACGACCGATGACGACTGCCGCTTCGAGAGGCCGTGGTTGGCTACCGCATTCACCAGATCGTTCTTCGTCACGGTTAGACGTCACCTCCCTTTGCAGACGCGGCCCGGGAGGTCCACGCGGCTCCGGCGATCACTGGCCGGCTCGCGCGATGAACGGTGTGTAGCCGCGCTGCTGGAGCTCGTGAAGCGTGGACGTCGCAGTCGCGTGATCGTCGAACGGGCCCACGCGCACGCGGTAGAGCCCGTCGCTGCTCGGCGCCGTCTTCGCGGCCGTCGACGCCGAAGTCGATGCCGCGCCGCCGCTCGACCGTCGCACCTGCACCTTGAGCCCGTCGACCGCGAGATCCTTGGAGAGCGCGACCGCGTCGCGCAGCGGCAAGCTCGGCTTCACGACGACGCCGCCGGCTGACGGCTCCGATGTGAGCCCCTTCGCGCCGAGCTTCGCGTTGATGTCCGTGGCCGTGCTGCCCATCACGTACACGTCGTACTTGTCGCCCGCGGGCGATGCGTTCGACGCCGGTGCGCTCGCCGCCGTATTCGCGCGGCCGCTCGCCGGTGCCTCCTCCACGTTGTACTTCAGCTCGCGCAGTCTCGTCGCGAGCCGCTTGGCCGAATCCTCGCTCTTGAACGCGCCGACCTGCACGAAAAACGCGCCCTGGCCCTGCATCGTCGGCGCGGGGCTCGTCGCCTTCGA
>Ga0075423_10006307_pt1 | contig 11132 bp, 12 predicted proteins | sample SoiMethybrSBSTD2_FD_80114 | JGI IMG/M metagenome (GOLD analysis project Ga0075423, IMG submission 80114) | Bulk soil microbial communities from a Populus tree surrounding site in Tennessee, USA - Soil MetaG P. TD hybrid SBSTD2 | ecosystem: Environmental > Terrestrial > Soil > Tree plantation...
CAGATCAATCACGGGATCTCGACCGGCGCGCTGTTCTTGATCGTCGGCATCCTGTATGAGCGGCGGCACACGCGCGAGATTTCTGAGTATGGCGGCATTTCCAACGTGATGCCGGTGTACGCGACCATCACCATGATCATGTTCCTGTCGTCGATGGGGCTGCCGTTATTGAATGGCTTTGTCGGCGAGTTCGCCATTCTGCAGGGCACTTTCATGGAGAACTGGAAGTGGGCGGCATGGGCGGTGCCGGGAGTCGTCTTGGCAGCGGCGTATTTGCTGTGGCTCTACCAGCGCGTGTTCTTTGGAACCATCACCAATCCCAAGAACGAGAAACTGCATGATCTGACGCCACGCGAGATCGTGACGTTTGTTCCTCTTGTGGCCCTGGCGTTGTGGATCGGCATTTATCCCAAGCCGTTCTTCCAGATTCTCGAACAGCCTGTGAAGCAGATATCAGAAGACGTCCGCGGGCATTCGGGCAACGCGGTAGCCGCTGCGCCGGTTGCCGCGCCCGCAACCACCGCGGTCGCGTCAGAAGCGCAGCCTACGAAAGGAAAGAACTAGTGTCCGGCAGCATCGCACAATACTTCACCGGAGTGGATTACCTGCTTGCGCTGCCCATCCTACTGGTGACCCTTTTTGCAGTCGGCGTCCTGATTATGGATCTGATGATGCCCACGCAATGGAAGCGGATGAATGGCTTCGTCGCGCTGGTGGGAATCGTTTTCGGAATTTTGGGGACGAGGAAAATCGAGATCTGGTATGTAACCCAGCATATTGACCGCATTCCGACCGGATTCATGGGTACCTTGCTGGTCAACCGCTTCTCGATCTACTTCTTCTATCTGTTCCTGGTCGGAACCGGGGTTGCAATCCTGATGTCAGTTCGCTACCTGGAAATCGAACGCGAAAATCACGGAGAGTATTACGCACTCCTCCTGTTCTCGGTCGTCGGCATGATGTGCATGGCCGCCGGCTTCGACATCGTGCTCATATTCATTGGCCTGGAGTTGATGGCGATTTCTACGTACGTATTGGTGGGCTTCCTTCGCGGCGACAAGCGCTCAAACGAGGCCGCATTGAAATACATGTTGCTAGGCGCGTTCTCGTCGGGGATCTTCGCGTACGGATTGTCCCTGTTCTATGGTGTTACGGGCAGCACCAATCTGCAAGTCATCGGTGAGCAACTGGCGCGCCGGATCGCGCAGAATGGCGGCCATGCCGATCCAATCATTGTCGTTGCACTGCTGACAACAGCGACCGGTTTGTTGTTCAAGATCGCTGCGGTACCTTTCCACCAGTGGGCGCCGGACGCATACGAGGGAGCTCCGACGGCCGTTACAGGTTTCATGTCGGTATCGGTAAAAGCGGCTGCTTGGGCGATGCTGCTGCGCATTCTTCTGTGGGGTCTTTATCCCATGCGATCCGTGTACGTCCCAGTCCTGGTATTCGTCGCGGTGGCGACCATGACTGGAGCAAATTTTGCGGCGCTCACGCAGAACAATCTGAAGCGCCTGCTGGCGTACTCCTCCATTGCGCATGTTGGGTACATGTTGCTCGGTCTGATCGCCGGGGATGCGAACAGTGTCAATGCCAACGGCATCAAGGGAATTCTGGTCTACCTGCTGGTCTACACCTTCATGAACTTGGGCGCATTTGCCGTGATCACATCGCTGCGCAACCGCGACGTCATTGGAGACGAGCTTGACGACATCGCGGGCCTCTATTCGCGGGCTCCTGTGGAAGCTGTTCTGATGCTCGTATTCCTGCTTTCCTTGGCGGGGATCCCACCCCTGGCGGGCTTCTGGGGGAAGTACTTCATCTTCCTGAGCCTGATCGAGAGTGGCCACTACGTCCTGGCGGCTCTCGGCGTTTTGTATTCGGTGTTCGGCCTCTACTACTATTTGCGCATTGCCAATGCGATGTTCATGCGCCAGCCCTTGGAGCAGGAGAAGTTGCCCTGGAGTCCGGCCATGAGCCTGGCCCTGTTTGTTACGGCTGCGATCACGCTGATGGTGGGACTCTTTCCCAACCCAATGATTCGCACGGTCGACGATGTTCTGGGGTTGACGCAGATCACGCCGATCGCGCATCTGCTGCGTTAGTAAAACACTCCCGCTTCTCGCGCAGGTTTGCTACCCTTCACTCGTGAGCTCTCCTGAAGACCGTCCTCCGAAGGGCAATCCCTGGGTGTCGGTCGCGCGTTATTCCGAAATTGGTTTCATTATCCCAGCGGCAGTGTTGGTTGGGTTCTTCGCGGGTAAACTGCTGGACTACTGGCTGCTCACGCACTGGTTGTACCTGATTGGACTGATCTTCGGTGCAATCGTCGGTTTCGTACAGATGATCCGCATGGCGGCCGGATCATTCAAGGACAAGTCTTGAGTCCAGCGGCTCCGCGGGCAAGTCCGACGTCACAAACGCCAGCAGAGCAGTTTTTCGCATTAGCGCGGCAAAGAATTCCCAAGTTCTTGCTCGCGATATCCGCGCTTTTGATCGTTCCGATTGCATGGCTTTACGGGATTCCACCGGCCGCTGGGTTCGCTGTTGGCGCATTGCTTTCATGGTTCAATTTCCGACTGCTTGCACGAGGTGTGGAAGCCCTGGGCGACAGGATTGTCGATCAGCACCGCCGTGAACGTGGGCATGTCATCGTAGTGCGGTTTGTCCTGCGTTATCTGTTGGTTGCGCTGATTGCCTATGCTATATTCAAAGGTTCGCTTGGGGCCTTTCGAGGATTTCTGTTCGGTGTGTGTACGCCCGTTGCTGCCATGATGATGGAAGCTGCGTACGAGGCCTATATGGCCCTGCGGCGAGGCTACTGAAGCTCTCAGGCATCGAGTTTACCCAAAGACTATGGAGCAACTTGCTTTCACGCAGTTTCTAAACCACTACTTTGGTGGTGTCGTTCTACAGGTGCTCACCAGGCTGGGCATTCACCCGAAGCATCCCGCTGCCCCGATTCCGAATGCGGCGGCGATGGAAGTCCTGGTCGTTCTACTTCTGACGGCATTTTTCATTGCCGTCCGCTCGCGGCTTTCGGTCGATAACCCGGGAGCCCTGCAGCATGTGATGGAGGGAATTGAAGGATTTGCCAGTGGACTGGGCAAGGAAATTATCGGCCACCATTATGAGCGGTACATTCCATATCTGGTGACGCTTGGGCTCTTCATACTGACCTGCAATCTGATCGGGCTGATCCCCGGTCAGGAATCGCCTACAGGGGTGCCGGTGGTTCCCCTGGGATGTGCTCTTGTCACATGGTTCTACTATCACGTCCAAGGACTCAGAGAGAACGGCCTGGCGTACCTCAAGCACTTCATTGGACCCGTTTGGTGGCTTGCACCACTAATGTTCCCGATCGAGGTATTCAGCCATCTGGCTCGGATTCTGTCTCTTACAATTCGTCTCTTTGCGAACATGTTCGCGGGCGAGATGGTTTATTTGGTCTTCTTTTCGTTGATCCCTTTAGGAATTCCCATCATTTTCCAGGGCCTCCATGTTGGCGTGGCGTTCATTCAGACGTACATTTTTGTTTTACTTGCTGCCGTGTATCTTGGCGAAGCGACCGCTCACGAGCACTGAGTTTTTTCATTTTCGGCATCAAACGCTGGCAGCGTGAGGGCGTCTGCAAGGTATGGCGTCAACCACCCACTGGCAGCCATTTATAAGGAGAAGACGTATGCGTAAGTTCGTGATGTTCACACTGTGCCTGCTGGTGATATCGATGTTCGCCATGCCGGCATTCGCTCAAGGGGGCGAGGCGCCCCATGCAGCGACCAACTGGGTTGCTATCACTTCGGGGTTCGCAATGGCGTTGGCGGTTGCCCTTGCAGCTCTTGGGCAGTCGCGAGTAGCATCTGCGGCTTGCGAGGGCCTTGCACGAAACCCCGCGGCTCGTCCTGGAATTCAGCTGGCCTTGATTCTCGGACTCGCGTTCATCGAGTCCCTCGTGCTGTTCACGCTGGTGATTATTTTTGTGAAGGTAGTGGCGTAGTAAAAGCCAGGTCTGAGATAAACAAAAGCCTCTGTCCACTCGGGCAGAGGCTTTTGACGTTTTGAATCCTACAACGGGCGGAAAGAGAGAGCGAAAAGCTAAGACGACTTGACGCCTAACACCTAAGACCTAACACCCGATACTTTTATACCTTACGCATCCCGTCCCACTCGTGGCTCTTGCCTTCAGGAGCGCGTTCCACGGCTTCCACCAGGACGCGGCGCAGGCGGAACCGGCTCTCCAGATCCGTGTTTACGATCTCAAATCCCACTTCGTTTACACGCGCGCGGCGTAGGAGGACCTGCGCGCGGATGTGCCGTACACCTAGTGAGATGTCCAAATTGGCTTCAGAGCCGATGCGGAGATTGTCTTCCTTTGTTCCCATTCCGCCACCAAGGCTCATCTCGCGGATCGAAATGCTTGATTTTCCCCACGAGCTGCTGATGGTCGCCGAGAGGGATTTTTGCAGCACGATGCGTTCATAGCGCCGCTGGCGGACCCAGGGGCACGCGGGAGCGGCGTCCAGCGCGGCGATGGCAAGTTCGCCCTGTTCCAGTCCGCTGTCAGACAGAAGCTGGCTTCCATAGCGAGGATCGATTTTGGCAAGCGCCTGCGCTGCCGCAATGCGGATCTCGCGATGGTTGGTCCACTTCCACATCTTCTTCGATTCCAACAGGTCGCGCAGGACGGTCGTGGCCTCAGTATCACGCAAACGCCCCAGTGACTCGATGGCTTTGAGCTGGAGGAAGGGCGAACGTCCCTCGGTCTCGCCTGCGCGCGCCATTACGATGAGAGGAGCGACCGCGCTGCGATCCCCGCTCATGCCGATCTCGTCAACCGCCTGCGGAATGACAAGCGGATCAAGGATTTCGACCAATTCCAGCAATGTCCGCCCGCGGTCAGTGGCAGCACCGTAAGCGATCTGCCGCACAACCACGTCATGATAGAAACGGTTGAACTCGGGCAGCCGGACAGGCAGAAGTTCCAAAAGCGTGTGCACATCGAGCCGGCTCAGCAGCCCCACAACGGAAGCGGCCTGTCGAGGCTGTCCCGTCCGTAGCATCTCGCGCAACTGTGCAAGAGCAGGCTTGTCCAGTTCACGAACGAGTTCGACCATCCGATCGCACTCGTCGCGCCGCATGCAACGGAAGAAGCGGTCCGCCAGGTGCTCCACTGCCGCGCCGCTGGTCTGACGAAGCACCTGCAACAGGTCCTGCGGTACATGCTCGACCTGCAAAGCCTCTTCGATGAACTCAGGCAAGCGATTTTCGACACCGATGCGGGGCCGCAGGTCGCCGCCGAGCACCGGGCGCGACTTGCTTATCGCATCCATCGCCACGCACACCTCGCGCACAGCGCCGTAGCTCTTGCGAGTACTCGCCTCCTGGCTGAGACGCACAAAGGCCGCGCTCAGCATGCTTTGCAGCTCTGAGTCGTTTTCCTTGCAAATCTGTTCCCCAATTTTGCGGATGACCGCGGCCATCAGGTCGCCGCCTGGGCCCGGGTACAGATCCGCCAACTGGGCGAGTCCGGTAGCGATCTTCTTGCGCGGCTCAGGATCTTTTGCATCCAGGCAACTGAAATAGTTTCTCAGGATGGCGTCAGCAGTTTCCTTGTCATCCCGTTCCAACAGAAGTTCCACAAACTGCCGAACGTTACGGGGCGGCACGCACGGTGCCTCGTTCGACATGAGAACGCTCTTCTTCCCCGCCTCGGGAACCTCCGCCCAGAACATGCGGTCGAGAATATCGGCGTGGGACTCGACCAGCAGTCCTGCCTTGCCCATCTTCTCTTCCTGCACCCGCAGGATCTGGCGCAACGTGTCCATTTGCCGGCTCATATGCTCCAGCATCTGATGGACAGCATTCACCTTCACTTCGCCCTTTTGATAACGCTCCAGGGCGAAGCGAATCGCCATGTGCTCGGCTGCCTTCATCAGCAGCGGCGTGTCGTTGTCGGTCTGGACATTGCTGGCGAGGCTCTCGAGCAACTGCTGCAAATTGACGCGTGTATTCGGATCAACCGCGCCTAATTCCTTTTGTAGATCGTCCGGTGCGACATTCGGATTGGCAGAAACTTCACCGAAGCGCGTCAGCAAGCGGATAGCTTGGACGACTTCCTCTTCCTGAAGAGGAACAGTTTTGCCGTCCCACTTGCCCCCGGTTCCCGATCCGCCACCGCCCGGCATTCTGACCGTGGGCACGCTGCCCATCGGTGCCCCTCCGGGTTCGCCGCCTCCGCCGCCTTTGGCCCCCTCGGCGGCTGCAATTAACTGCAGAAGCTTTTGGGGATCGTTGAGCCACTCCTTGAATTCCGGGCCGAGGGTTTGGGCCGCGATCTGGGCCGCGATCGTTACCTCTCCGGTCGCAGGGTCCGCCGCGACAAACTTCACTTCGTTGATCTTGATGGATGTACTCCGGCCATCCCCGAGAGTGTCTTTGATGTGCTTGGCGACGTCCTGCCCCTTCGATCCGCCAACCGCAAAAGCCCGCACCAGGCGGGCAAAATCCTCAATCGTGACCTGGTTGGAGAAATTGATGCTGGCCAGTCCGGCGGTCGTCAGCAGCTGTGCGAAACTGCGCTCCGCTTGCCCTGTCTCAAGAGGAATTCCATCCAGTAACAACTGGTTCCCGGAGACTCCTAACAGGAATCCCTGGTCGCCCGCTTTCGGAATGGCCGCTTGCAGCTCATTCCATGCGGTCTCGAATTGGGCTTCGGTACGCTTATGCTCGAAACCGTAGAGCCGCACGTACTTCACGAGAATGTTGAGGCTATGGACAAAGGCGCTGGCTGAAGCGCCACGGCCCGCTTGAGATGTGCCGGCGGTCGAGATGATTGCACTCCCGTCTGTCTCGAGATCTCCCTCAGGGTAATAAGAAAAGTAAGACGGCGCACGTTACGGAGGTAATCCGGTTGCTGCCATGCGAAAATGGATCTTAGAGGCGCCAGGTTCAAGAACTTGAACAGTCCTTTGCCATCCCCAAATTCCAGGGTCCCTGCCAACTTTGGCATCGCCTTCTGGATGAAACGCGTTCTCGAGGAAGTTGTGCGCGCTGGCTCCGACCTCGCTCCAGATCCAGTGCATGACCTGCGCGTTGCTCTACGCCGCTGCCGTTCCATGGGAGATGGTCTCGCGGCAATCGATCCGGAGCCTGCATGGAAGGCGATGAAGAAGGCCGGTAAGGCCTTGTTTGATAGCCTCGGCGAGTTGCGAGACGCACAGGTAATGACTGACTGGGTGCAGAAGCTAGGCCCGCCAGACGATCCTGAGACCAACGCTCTGCTGGATCTATTGGCGCACCGGGAACATGCACACAAATTGCTTGCCGCAAATGCAGTGCAAAGTTTTGACGTGCGGCAATGGCGCAAGTGGAGCAGGGAACTGCCTCGGCGCGCGGCGCGCGTCAAACGCGGTAGCATCGTCTTCAAGCATCTTGCCCTCGAGCGCTGGACCGCGGCTTACGATCTGCACCGGCGCGCACTGAGGAGTCGCTCGCAAGCCGCGTGGCATGAGCTGCGGATAGGGGTTAAACGCTTCCGGTACATCGTAGAGAATTTTCTCCCTCAACAACACCGGCAGTGGAGCAACGACTTGAAGGAGCTTCAGGATTTGCTCGGGGACGTCCATGACCTGGACGTTTTATGGGCGACTGCGATCGAGGTGAACGCCTTCGCAGGAGAAGACTCCCGAAATCGTTGGCATGCCATTGTCCGCGAAGCACGTGAGAAGCGGGTCGCCCGGTACGAGGCGAAAACCGTTGGGCCGCAGTCGCTGTGGCGGCTATGGCGCGCAGAACTGCCGCGCGAAGATCAAATTCAGACTGCGGCAATGACCCGCATGAAAGTGTGGGCGTCGTTTCTCGATCCGGACTTCGACCACTCCCAACGTGTTGCCATGCTCGCGGATCAACTGTACGAGGGTTTGCGCAAAGTGGGCCTAAATGTGCTGAACGGAGAGCATGACGCGCGAAGGGTATTGCGGGCTGCAGCCTTGATGCATGATGTGGGGAGAGGGCGGCGCGAAAAAGATCACCAACGCATTTCATACCGGCTGATCCGTAAGATGTCGCCTCCTCTGGGATGGGCGGCACCCGACTTGCAACTGGCGGCGGTCGTCGCACGCTTTCATCGTGGAACCCTACCTCAATCGCGTCACAAATTGATGCGGGAACTCGCACCCTCCGACAAGACCCTGGTAGTGCGCTTGGCAGGTATGCTCCGTTTTGTGAACGCATTTGATGGATCTCGCGACCATCATGTGCCCAGCCTCCGGGTGGAACAAAAGAATGGAACGCTGGTCGTGTCGGCCGCTGGGTATTCCCCTTGGTCACCCAACGCCGAAAAAATTTCCTCGGCACGGCATCTCCTGGAACTCGTCCTGCGAAGGCCAATTCTTGTGAAACCACTGAAACCGGCTCCTTCGCGCGCGGCGCGAACGCAGTCGAGATCGAGATAACCGGCTCCGAAACTATTCAGTCACTTCCACTCCGGCCACCGCCGGTTCAAGCTATCAAGCTGAATCCCATGACCCACGCTCTTCTAGTACGCAAGGCAGTCGAGTGGTTGCGCCGTTACCGCTGCGGCGTCATTCTGTCCGAGCAGGCCTGCATCAGTGGAGAGATGCCCGACGCGATTGGATGGAAAAAATCCTGTCACTCGGTGCTGGTGGAGTGCAAGGTTTCGCGGGCCGACTTCCTGGTCGACCGTAGCAAGCCGTTTCGGCTACGGCCTGAACTTGGGGTCGGGAATGAGCGGTTCTATCTGGCGCCGCACGGCCGAATCAGTCCTGAGGAACTACCCTCGGGTTGGGGATTGCTCGAATATCGCAATCGCCAGGTAGTGATGCTCGTTGCCGGCAAGAAGAATCTGCGTGCGGACGAAGGTTTTCGTTGCGAGATGAACCTTCTGCTGGCCAGCCTGCGCAGGGTAGAGATCCGGATCGAGCCTCAGACCGTCACTGAGTTCTTGAAATGGAAAAACCGTATGGCAGAATACAACCGTGGTTCTCTGCCAGAAGGGGTCACGCCTGCGGAAGAAGAAGCCAATTGCTACCTGCAACGGCCGGCCGACTACGTCGAGGTTGCGAAACCGGCCCACTTAATCAACACTCGGGACTCCTAGCAGCGTTGGCTGGGATGAATCGAATATTCGCCGCATGCCATGCCTGACAATGTACCGCTGATCTCGCCAGCAGTTCGCGCAAAACTGGATACGTCTCGAGTCGCGCACTTAGCGACGCTGGATGGAGAGCGTAGGCCGCATGTGGTTCCGATCTGCTTTGCCAGCGATGGATCCGTTTTCTATTCGGCCATTGACCGCAAGCCGAAGCGGGTGCCCGCCAGCCGGTTGACGCGGCTGAAGAACATCAAGGAATCGCCGCAAGTGGCGTTGCTCGTCGATCACTACGACGAGGACTGGACGCGTCTCTGGTACGTGCTGGTGCGAGGAGAAGCGGAGTTGGTCACCGATTCCGCAGAACAGCAGCGAGCGATTCGTTGCTTGCGAGCAAAGTATCCGCAATATGACGCGAACATGCTAGCCGAAGACGCTCCCGTCCTGCGCATTACACCGGTGCGCGTCACCGCATGGGGAAAGATCTAGTGCATCCGTTTCGAACTGGTCTGGATTCCCCGCGTCAACCTCGATAGTTCAGGGTAATCCCAAAACAGGTTCCGCATCTTACACTGTCATCATTCCACGTAGCTGTTCCAGCAGAGACAGCCAACGGTCGAGTGACTGCCCTCCGGGCGAAAACGCTGGATCAAAGAAAACTTCCTCTGCCCCAATCTTGGCACAGGCCTTGACATCGTCGCTGATCTGTTCAAGCGAACCCGAGAATATCGGCCGGTCTTTTCCCAGGGGCTTCTCGCTTATGTCCACACCAGCATGGACCACCATTGCGATGGCGGATGGATCGCGTCCCGCCTCCTTGGCCATTTGTCTGATACTGCTGAACATCTCCGCCATGACGGGCACCGGAAGGAAAACCGGGTTCCATCCGTCGGCATGCTTTGCGAGGCGCTTGAGCGCTGCCGGCACAAATGCGCCCATATAAATCGGAGGATGCGGCTTCTGTACGGGCTTGAGATCGATGTAGGACTTGGGAACGTTGAAGAACTTTCCGTGAAATTCGACGGGATTGGTGGTCCAGATTGCCTTGAGCAATGGCAGAAATTCGTCCGCCAGAGCCCCGCGCTTCGTGATATCGGCGTTGGTGGCATCCATTTCGTCTTTGCTCCAGCCGAGACCCAGACCGACCGAAAGCCGGCCATTTGAGAGGACGTCGATTGTTGTAAGACGACGGGCCAACACCACCGGCTTGTGGTAGGGCATGTCGAGCACGCTGGTCCCCAGTCTGATCTTTTTCGTTTGAGCTGCTGCGTAGGTGAGAGCGTCGAGCGGATCGAGCACATGCTTGTAGATTTCAGGAAGATGCCCGTCGGGCGTGCCGGGATAGGGTCTTTGCGGATTTACTGGATAGAGCAGGCGTTCGATTGTCCACAGGCTGCTGTAACTGAGAGCCTCAGCGCGTTGCGCGACTTTCGTGACCGCGTCCGCAGTGCTGATCGGCCCGATGTTCGGCAGAGAGAAACCAATCTTCATGCAATCCCCCGAGACGAAGATGACGGGTATTAGACCATAAAAGGTCCTTCCCCGGGCGCGGTCATGCCGAAGTGATGTCATCTTGATGTACGGGTTACGCACTCCTCGAGCGGACGCTTCGGTAATCTGGATCGCGCCGGCGTCAGGGTGTAAACATGCTCGTGGGTTCCTGGACCCAATGAAGGAGACTGCGCAATGAAGACGTTGCTGGCCACTGCCGGACTGTTGTTTGTGTCAATGTGCGCTTTCGCACAAGTTGCCAAGCCCTGCGAAGATCTGAAGGCTGATGTCGCAAAAAAACTGGAAGAGAAGAACGTCACCTCCTACTCGCTCGAAATTGTGGCGAAGGACAAGGACGCAGAAGGGAAAGTTGTGGGCACCTGCGAAGGCGGCTCAAAGAAGATCGTCTATCGCAGAACATCAACTCCGCCGGCCACACCAGCGCCTGAGGCCAGCAAGCAAGAGCCTCGGACGCACTGATGCGGACATCGAGTCCCTACGACCCGTGTAGTTCGGACATGAGTGTGGGGGG
>Ga0075423_10006308_pt1 | contig 11129 bp, 12 predicted proteins | sample SoiMethybrSBSTD2_FD_80114 | JGI IMG/M metagenome (GOLD analysis project Ga0075423, IMG submission 80114) | Bulk soil microbial communities from a Populus tree surrounding site in Tennessee, USA - Soil MetaG P. TD hybrid SBSTD2 | ecosystem: Environmental > Terrestrial > Soil > Tree plantation...
ACCGGGGTAGGCACGCGGCGCGCAATTCCGGCACCGCTGCCACAAATGATCCGTGGAGCCGTGCGGGTTTCCGCATCGGCTCGTGACATTCAATGGGGCGGTACTGGGCTCAGACACCCCTGCAAATGGTGCGTTTTTGGCCGCGCAGGTATGCACCGGGGGATGCACCGCGCGGACGTGTCCGACAGGACTGATCATCCGCGACGACCTCCATGGTAAGAAGGGGGTCGACGGTTCGAGTCCGTCGGAGAGCGTCGCGAAAACGCCTGCAAACAGGTCGGTCGCGTTGGCCCGGCAGGAAACAGTCTGTCACGCGCGGGCACTCGCGGGCACTACCTGACGTTCCCTTGCGTTCGCGCGGCCTTGCCGATTCTTGGCCTGAACAAGCCATTCGCGTATCTCTTGACCCCCTCTCTGCAGGAGGAGGACGCGCGACGAGCGTCGGTTCGCCGTCGTGATCGCGGCTGCCGGGCAAGCAGCGGCGTCGGGAACCGCGGTTAGGGCGGCACAGGAGCTGGTGAACGGAAAGGTCGCGCCACTGGTCCCGAGTGACGCTTGGGCGGCTACCGCGAATAGCTCTAGCCCCAGGGCAGGCGTGGCCAGTATGGCGGCCGCTCTCGCCGGAACCTCTCGGCCGTCGCGTAGACCTGCTCCGGATCGGATGTCTCCTTGTCCACACTCGCGCCGTAGCGCGCTGCGAGACCGGACACCGGATACCGCACGTCCGGGCTTACGTGGGCGCCAACCATCAAGATCACGCACGGCTCGTCGCCAGCTCCCACGAACGCGTGCTCAGTCCACGGAGGCGAATGGAAGAAGTCCCAGGCTCGGAGCCGCCGCTCGTCGCCCTCGACGAGTAGCCTGCACTCACCCGCCAGGATGAGGAACTCCTCCTGATTCGCCTCGGCGTGGTAGACGCTGCTCCGCCCGGGCTCGAGGACGGTGACATTGATTCCGAGTTGCGGGAACTCGATTGGAGGCTCGCCGTACTCGTTGGCGAACCAACACGCCGCGCCCCTCGTCTCCGACGAGAACCATTCGGCATCGCGCACGTTGACAACGAACCAACCCTCAGTGACGGGGGCAAGCCCAGAGCCAGCGTCCTCAAGCCTCGCTTCCTTCACAACCGCATTTTCGCAGTCCCATGACACGCGTAGCTCGTATGCGCCAGTCTTCGGGGATGAGACCCGAGCCTGAGTTTGGCATCCCGCCGAGGCCGATGAGTTTTCGGTGGGTGCCAGTCTCTTCTGCGAACGGATCCGTCTGGCCGCATGCAAGGCTCGTTGGCGGCAGTGACTCGGGAGGCGTCATGAAACTTCTTCTCTGTTCGTCTGGCATCAGCAACTCGAGCATCGAGGACGCGCTGGTCGAGCTCCTCGGCAAGCCGATCGGCGAGTCGAGTGCGCTCTGCATCCCGACCGGCGTGCAGCCATTCCCCGGCGGGCCTTCGCACGTCTACCAGTTCATCAGCGGAGCGACCCTAAAGCCGATGTGCGGCTTGGGCTGGAAGTCGTTGGGAGTGCTTGAGCTGACCGCGTTGCCCAGCATCAAGAAGGACTACTGGATATCTGCAGTCCAGGAGACCGACGCCCTCCTTGTTTGGGGCGGCAGCCCCCTGTATCTGTGTTACTGGATGCGGCAATCGGGGCTGGCCGACCTCTTGCCCTCGCTTCGCCCCGAAATGGTCTACGTGGCCACGAGCGGCGGGGCGATGGTGGCGACAGCGGACTTCGGAGGAGCGACCTATGACGAGAGTGAACCGCTCACCGGCAGCGACAACGCTTTGGCGCTGGTCGATTTCTCGGTGTTCCCACACCTCGACCGCGAGGACGGCCTTCCGCCCAGCCCTCCGGAAGAGATAGAAGCACGGGCCGCCGGACTATCCGTGCCGGCCTACGTGATCGACGATCAGACCGCGATCAAAGTAGTCGACGGCACCGCCGAGGTCGTCTCCGAAGGCCGCTGGTTTTTGCTTACCCCCGACCAGGAGTCGCGCTAGATCGGCACGGCTCGGCTCGGCGATTGGTCGCAAATGTGCCTCGGACCGAATGCGGGTCGTGGGCTCCGTCGGTGTCTGCGATCAGCGCGCTGATCAGGCCCGATCGCTATCCGCTGTCGTCGCGGTACGACCCGCGGTGGGCGATTGCGCTCGAGATGGGGCGGCATCCGCTCTGGCAGCTTGAGGACGTCCTCCCGGCGCTGGCGCTCGAGCGTCGCGCTACGGCCTTTTCCTCGGCTCGATTGGCGCACTCGTGCGGTGGCTGCGGGCGCGCGGCTGGGTTGAAGGGATCTTCGACTACCGGGCCAGCGAGGCGCCCGCGCTGCTCAACGCGAGCGCGCGCCGCGCCGCCTCGTCGAATGGCGTGAGCTCGAGCGGCAGCAGTTTCCGGATCCGTTCCTCGCGCGCGATTGTCGGGTTGCGCAGTCCTTCGACGAGCGGCCGCGCGACCGACGCGCTTACTGGCGTGACGAGGTTGAGCCAGAGCGAGGAGAGGTACGGCGTCAGCACCGGGACCTCGACGATTGCGGGTTTCCGGCCGAGCAGGGCAGCGATCCGCTCGATCATCTGTCGGTAGGTCATCACCTCCGGCCCGCCCGCGTCGTATCCCTCGCCGTACGTGGCCTCGTTGCCGCAGACGCCTACCAGGTAGCGGGCGACATCGTCGAGCGCGATCGGCTGGGTCGGTGTCGAGACCCAGCTTGGCGTCACCATCACCGGCAGCCGCTTCACCAGGCCGAGGATCGTTTCGAAGGCGGCGCTCCCCTTGCCGACGATCATGGCCGCGCGCAGGGTCGTCACCGGGACGCCCGCGGAGGCGAGCCGCTCTCCGGTCTCGCGGCGGCTGCGCAGGTGCGGCGAGGCGTGGGGTCCATCGGCGCCGAGCCCTCCGAGGTAGACGATCTGCTTCACGCCTGCGTTCGCGGCCTCGTGCGCGACCGTCTCCGCTGCCGCGCGATCTTGCTCCTCGAAGTCGCGCGCGCCGAGCGAGTGGACGAGGTAGTAGACGACGTCCGCACCTTCCATGGCCGCGGCGACGCCGTCGCCGCTCGCCGCGTCGGCGACCACGTAGCGGACGCCGGGCTCGTCACGGGCGGTGCGCGAGACTGCGGTCGGCTCGTGCTCGGCCAGCAGCGGCACGAGCGCTTGGCCGACGACGCCGGTTGCGCCGAAGACGGTGACCTTCACGAGTCTCGGCTCCACAGCAGGAGCGCGAAGTAGCGGCAGCTGACCGCGACATGGAAGGGGCTCTGCCCTTTCGCGTAGAGCATCCCAGTCCAGGGCGGTGCGCCCGCGCGGGCGGCGAGCCGCGGCAGGTACGCCTCGACGGTGACGCTCAGCTCCTGCTGGACGCCCTCGGGTCGCTGTGCGAGTGTGACGGAGCCGCCGGCTCGGAGCGCGAGCAGTCCACCCTCGATCGCATGCCGGCAGCTGACGAGCCCGCCGTCGAACGAGAGCTCCGGCGGCCCGAAGGTGAGCAGCGTCGCACCGCCGAGCAGCTTCAGCTTGCCTCCGCCACCCGTCCAGCTCGCGCGGACGCAACCGCGGGTGAAGCGGTCGACCGCCTGCCAGTAGGTGACGCCGAGCGTGCGGGCGCCGGCCTCGGACGCCTCGACCACGGGCTCCCCCACGAGCACCCGCTGGCGCGACTCGAAACCGCCGGACTCGAGCACGCGCTCCGATGTCTCCCAACCGGTCACGGCGCCACCGCCATTGGCGAAGGGTAGTCCGGCGTCCCCAGCTCAGGGTATCCCGGCACACGTAGACCCCGTCCAGGTCGAAGCACTCCGCCTAGCGCTAGAGGCTCAGCCTCCGGTTAGGGCCGCGTCGGCGCCTCGACGGTAGATGCGGCTACGCGCGTTTGGCACCGCGTGCGACCTTGCTGCGACCTGATGCTGTCTCTACTCACGCTGCCGTTCTCGCCGGACACGATCCGCTGGCGCAGAGCGGCGATCGTCGGACTCCGCGAGCTCGGCATCGATCCGTAGTACGAGCCAGAACCGAAGCCGCCGACCTTTCGGTCACCGGGCTTCGACAGCGACACGTTCTCACCCGCGCCCTGCGCCTGTCAAGCCACAGCTGCAGCTGGGCAGCAGTGACAGCGCGTACGTGCACGGGTACTCGCACAGCAAGCATGCCAACGACGATGGTTTCGGCTGGGACTACCGCGATCGACCTGTACTGGCTGCCGCTGGGGGCTGGCGGTCACTCCGTCCGCTGGAACGGGCGCGTCTTCGAATGGTTCGCGGCGCGGCTCGCCCACCGTGATCGCTGCGACCTCTACCACTCGGCGCTCGAGGTGCAGGCCCGGGAGGGCCGGTTCGTGATCGAGCAGGCGCCGGCGTGGAGCGAGCGCAGCGAGCGAGGCGTCGTCGCCGAGGGTGCGGTCGGGGCGTGCGCGGCCGGTCGCTTGCGACTCTTCCGTTACGAGATCCGCTGCTGGCGTGATGGCGTTATTCCGGACGTCGCCGAGGCGGTCGAGAGCCCGAAGCGCCTCAGCGACGACCCCGGCCGCGCGCGGGAGCTGCTCGGCCTCGTCCGCCAGGTGCCGACTCCCGTGTGGGGGCGCGACGAACTGCGCACGGGCGAGATGTGGAATTCGAACTCGCTCATCTCATGGCTGATTACGCGCAGCAGCCTCGACGTCGACGCGGTTCAGCCGTCGACTGGGGGCCGCGCTCCGGGGTGGCACGCCGGCGTCGTGGTCGCCCGCCGGCAGCTCGCGTCGGCCGCGGCGTCGAGCGCTGACATCGCCAAGGCGGGCAACTAACCAGGGCGACCGAGGAACGACAGATCCTGCGCGGTCTCGGCGAGATCATCCTCGCCTCGCCGCGATTCGCGACGGCCCCGCTGATCCGACGACGGCATCTGTGCTGGGTGCGACTGACGCCGAAGTCGCGGCGCCGATGCCGGACGATGAACTCGTGGCGCGATCGTCGTTCACCGCCACCCGCGCGATCACGATCGACGCTCCGCCCGAGGCCGTCTGGCGATGGCTCGTCCAGCTCGGCTACCGACGGGCAGGTTGGTACACGTATGACCTCATCGACAACGCCGGCTACCCGAGCGCCGACCAGATCCTGCCCGAGCACCAGAACCTCAAGGTCGGCGACCTAGTCGCAATGGCGAAGAACGTCAACGACATAACCGCGTTTGCGGTCGCCGGGATGGAGCCAAACCGCTGGATGCTCTGGCAGAAGCCGAGCAGCACCTGGGTGTGGATGCTCGTTCCGCTCGCCGGCGGCCGCACCCGCCTGATCACACGACTGAAGGCGCTCTACCCTTGGCGCAGCTCGCCCGGAAACGCGCTCCTGACGCTCATCCTGTTCGAGTTCGGCGACTTTCCGATGACGCGCAAGCTTTTGCTTGGCGTCAAACGTCGTGCTGAACAGCGGAAGGAGGTGGCGTGATGAGACCCAAGACGCTCGCGGGTTCCGTGGCAGCGGCCGCCGGGAGCGCCTTCCTGTGCCGGAAGTTCCTGCGGCAGCCGATCTTGACCTGGGGGCGCGACGGCGGAGGAGGCCTCGGCGCGGCTGCCGGGCGACGAACTGCTCGAAGACGCCGACGGCGTCGCCACGCGCGCGATCACGATCGACGCGCCACCCTCGGCGCTGTGGCCGTGGATCGCCCAGATGGGACCATCGCCGCGCGGCGGCGCCTCCACCTACGACTGGATCGAGAACCTGCTGGGCCTCAACATGCACAGCGCCGACCGCGTGCTGCCCGAAATCAGCACCCCCGGGTCGGCGACGGCTTTGGCTACGGCCCCAACAGGATGAGCTTCAAGATCGTCGAGCCCAAGCACGTGCTGGCGACCCAGTCCGCGGACGGGAACTGGGTCTGGACGTTCGTCCTCGAAGAGCAATCTGATCGGGCGACGCGACTGATCAGCCGCAACCGCTTCCGGCTGCCCAAGCTGAAGGACAAGATCGGGATGATCCCGATGGAGCCCGGCTCGCTCGTCATGGAACGCAAGATGCTGCTCGGAATCAAGCGGCGCGCCGAGCGGCTCGCCGCCGAGCAGACGGAGCCGATCGATGTCTGAGCCGCGGCACAAGTTCACGGCCGAGGAGGCCCGTCGGTTCGGCGAGGAGATCGGAATTGACTGGACGAACACACCGTTCGACATCGAGCAGTTCCGAAGCGGGATGAGCGTCGAACTCGAGCGCGGCCTGCACGACCCGCTCACCAACGTCAGCGACGACGACCCTCACATCACCGCGAAGATCGCGCTCGCCTACCTCAACGAATTCCCCGACTACTACACCCGGCTGGAGCGGATGGAGGAAGAAGCCAAGCGCGAGTGGGAGCAGCGTCAGTAACCGGTAACCCGCCGCGGTCCTACCCTTCCTGTCCCGATTGGCGGTGTGCGGAGGCTCGGAGGCCAACGTCACCCGCGACAGAGACGAAGCTCCGCGCGATGTCGCCATTGCAGACAACGAAAGAAGGAGCCTTACCTGTGGTCTGGCGGTCAAGGTGCCGGAGAATCAACCCGTCCATTTGTGTCATGGCCATGGAGCGATCGTAGAAGACCTTTCACGCCCAGGTTTCGACGAGCGGAGGGGAGCTCCCCCGAATACGCGAAGTGACGATTGACGCAGCTTCGACGACGCCTTGCAGGCGCTCAATCGGCGTTCCGCGTCCTTTCAGCTGAGGACTTACTCGCGTCGTACTTCTCGATAATCGATCAGCGCGTGTGAGTAGCGGTCGGCAGTCACAACCCTCGTGAAAGTGCTCCCGAGGTGAAGCTAGGCGGCGGCCAGCGGGTTGGGACCGAAGAGCAGCTCACGGGGATCGCCCCCGGCCGCGGCGAGCTCTCCTAGTTGCCAGACGAAGTCTAGGACCGCCAGGTCCGGGCAGCACTCGGAGCAGAGGGGGCCGACGCCGCCCGAGCGGATCACCATGGCGATGGACAGCAGACGAGTCACCAGCTCGTCTGCTGCTTCCTGCAGCGTGTCACCGTCTACGTCGCCGAAGCCGTCGAGGCCGAGCCGCACGCGACCGCCGATCTCGGAGACGCGAAGGGTCGGGAGCGTCGAGGGAGGCACGGCGTGAGTGTGCCCCCCTCGGCGGACGTCATCGCCTACCCGCTCGGCTCCGCATCCGCGTCGCTGAGCGCAGCCCCACGTTCGCTGAGATGCTTGCTTGTCATTGGCGCGCCATCGCGATTTTCAGCCGCTCCTCCGGGGAGATCAGGTGATCTGCATCCTCCGCGTCGTCTCCGAGGTCGATCTGCACCCACTTGATGGTGCCGGTGAACCGGCTCGACTCGGCGTCGTAGTCGTCGCTCACGGTCGTGCCGGTCTCGTTTCCGACGTCGGCGGTCTCGTCTGCGGAGAAGATCAGCGGCTGGGTGTGTTCGACACGGCCCTCGGCGACGCTCTGGCCGTCGACGTAGAGCGTCACGGTGCCGCCCTTGGCGAGGCCTCCCCCGTCGTATGCGAACTCCATCCGCAGCTGGTGCTCGCCTGCGGGCACGGGCGCGTCCGCCTCCACGGTGAAGCGCATGACGCCGAAGAAGCTGTAGCAGTATTTCGGCCGGCCCTCGTGCAGGTACAACGACCAGCCGCCGAAGGCGCCTCCTTGCGCGACGATGACGCCGTTTGCGCCATCCTCGGGAACGACGATCTCGGCCGTGACCGCGTGCGACTTGTTCTTGATGTTGAGCAGCGAGCCTTCGGTCAACCTGCCCATGCCCGAGAAGAGCAGCTGTGAGTTGCCCTTGATCAGGCTCGGGCGCCCGGCCGTCTCGGGGTTGAGCCGTTCCACGCGGCGGTCGTCGAGCGGGAGCACGTTGTACTTGCGCGCCTCCTCGAGGAACAGCTCCTGCAGCTGGGCGAGTTTGTCGGGCTGCTCGGCGGCGAGGTCCCTCGCCTGCGTCCAGTCCGTGTTCGTGTCGTACAGCTCCCAGACGTCGTCGGCGATCGGCGGCAGCGCGGTGCCCATCACCCAGGGCGTCGAGTGTCTCGTCACGGCCGTCCAGCCCTGGTGGTAGATGCCGCGGTTGACGAACATCTCGAAGTACTGGGTCGTGCGCCGCTCGGCAGCCGACGCGTCCTCGAACGCGTAGGCCATGCTCACGCCCTCGATGGGGCGCTGCTCGACGCCGTGGACGACGGTCGGCTCCGGCAACCTCGCCGCTTCGAGCACGGTCGGCGCGACGTCGATCACGTGGTGGAACTGCGTGCGGAGCTCGTCCTTCGCCTCGAAGCCGTTCGGCCAGTGCACGATCGTTCCGTTGCGCGTTCCGCCCCAGTGCGATGCGACCTGCTTCGTCCACTGGTAGGGCGTGTCGAGCGCGTGTGCCCAGCCGACGGCGTAGTGGTTGTACGCGTGTGGGGTGCCGAACGCGTCGATGTTCCGCGCCATCATCTCGACCGTCTCCATCGCCGACGCGCCGTTCAGCGAGAAGTACTCGTTGAAAGTCCCGTTGACCGTCCCCTCGGCGCTCGCGCCGTTGTCGCCGACGATGTAGTAGACGAGGGTGTCGTCGAGCACGCCGAGGTCCTCGAGCGCGTCCACCAGCCGCCCGACGTGGTGATCGGTGTGCTCGAGGAAGCCGGCGTACACCTCCATCTGCCGGGCGAGCACCGGCTTGAGGTCGTCCGGCATCTCGTCCCAGGCGGGGATCTCGTCCGGCCGCTCGGTCAGCTCGGCGTCTTGCGGAATGACGCCGAGCTCCTTCTGGCGCGCGAAGATCCGCTCGCGAAGGGCATCCCAGCCGTCGTCGAAGGCACCCTTGTACTTCGCGGACCACTCGGGCGGAACGTGATGCGGGGCGTGGGTCGCGCCTGGCGCGTAGTACATGAAGAACGGCTTGTCGGGCATGAGCGCCTTCTGTTGGCGCACCCACTTGATGGCCTTGTCGGTCATGTCGTCGGTGAGGTGGTAGCCCTGCTCGGGCGTGCGCTCGGGCTCCACCGGGATCGTCCCCTCGTACAGCGCGGGGTAGTACTGGTTCGCCTCGCCGCCGATGAAGCCGTAGAAGTACTCGAACCCGCCGCCCGGGCTCGGCCAGCGATCGAAGGGGCCCATCGGGCTCGTCTCCCACACCGGGACCTCGTGGCACTTGCCGAACTGCGCCGTCGAGTACCCGTTCAGCCTCAGCGTCTCCGCGAGCGGTGCGCACGTGTTGGGTCGCATGGAGCTGTAGCCCGGCGCCGAGGTCGCGAGCTCGGTGATCCCGCCCATGCCGACCGTGTGGTGGTTGCGCCCCGTCAGGAGCGCCTGCCGCGTCGGCGAGCACAGCGCCGTCGTGTGGAAGCGGTTGAACCTGAGGCCGCCGCCGGCGAGGCGTTCTGCGATCGGCGTGTTGCACGGACCGCCGAACGCGCTCGAGCAGCCGAAGCCGGCATCATCGATCAGGACGATCAGGACGTTGGGTGCGCCCGCAGGCGGCCGCAGCTGCTCGATCGGAGGAAACGTCGCCTCGGGGTCCTTCGCGTCGACGATCGTCGGGGGCTCGGGCGTGGGATCCGGAATCGGGAGGACATCCCTCTGAGTTCGAGGCTGGCTCAACTTAGACCGCCTTTCCGTTGTTCAATTGGTCGAGGCCATCCGCCCAACCCGGTCGCGAACGCTTTGGCCTGATGCACGTCACCCTGCTTGACGCCGACCGAGGAATCTTCACACCGAGGTCGCTTCCAGGCTGCTGCCAGCCCGGGCTAGATCCGGCGGCGGCGACCCGCCCTCCCAGGTGTGACGGCCGCGGCCACTACCGCGGTCTTCGCTACCGGCGAGGGGCCGGGTGAAACGGCCTTGGCCACTACCGCGGTTTTCGCCACCGGGTGGCCGATGACGCCAACTCTTCCGACTCGTTCTGCTCTAAGTGGCATTTCAGTCTCCTTCGCTCGCAGGTGCACCATCAGCCTCGATCGACGCGATGATCGCCTGAATAGGAATCCGTCCGTTCGCGATCAGCCGACCACCCGAACGACGCGCCGCTGATGCAAAGGGCGCAGCCCACAGGTTCTCCCAGATCAGCACTCCGGCAGTGCTTCCCGGCTCCATGGCCGCCGCCAGGTGGTCGACGTCGTCGGCGGCCAGCAGCTCCGCCAGCTCGGCCTCGACTGCTTGCAGCGGCCCGAGCTCTTCGATGTCGGACAGCTCCATCGCGTCGACGGAACCGTCCTCGTTCTTGGTCAGGATCAGGACATCGATCACGCGGATCGTCCCGGAGTCGACCAACTCGAGCAACTCTTTGGCCATCTCACCCGTGAAGTTCCTCGCGCCCGCCGGAAACTCGACAACGATGTAGTCAACGGGACCGAGCTGATCTAGAGATGCCCGTTCCTCCTCGCTCGCTCGAGTGAGCTCAGTCGGCGTTGTTGCCATATGAGACCTCCCTTTCTGTGGTCGTCAAGATCCGTGCTCGCCAAGCATCAGGGCGAAATGCCAAGGTCAGGCGGAGGTTCAGGCCACAGCCGGCCCTCGGCTTCCGGGCTGGCCCACGATGCGCGTCAACCCACTACACCGACCGATTGCTAGGGCCGAAAGAGATTCTCGCCGAGAGGTTAGGGCGAGAAAACAAGCCTATCACCATGTGGGATGCGTGCAGCACGGCGCTGATCGAGACGATCGCGATTCCGACGAGCCAGACCGAGATCTAGGCCTGACGGAGTAGCCTCTCGCCCGTGACCTACGGGCAGTGGATTACGGAGGTCGTCAAGGTCCTCGAGACGGTCGGCACCGGCATCATGGTCATCGGCGGGCTGGGCGCGTTCCTCACGTTTTTGCGCGACGCAGCCACAGACGCGCGAAGAGCCGGGTCGTACGAACGGCTTCGCCGCGATCTCGGCCGATGCATCCGGTACTGGGCTCGAACATCCCCCCGGCGAACGCGGGCTTGTCATTTGCGAGGTGTACTCCGGATGGCGACTCTGCCAGCCACTCTGGGGACACAGTGGGGACACGGATCTACTTGACTGACAACAAAAAGTCCCTTTAGCAGGCAATTCGAGTGGGCCCGGGTGGATTCGAACCACCGACCAACGGATTATGAGTAGCTCCCGGCGGTCTCGGCCGGTCCCGGCGCGTCTGAGTTTTCGCTGCTAACTCGCCCCTTCCGCGCCCTCGGCCCTGTCGCCGTCTCGGCCTGTCTCGGTGGCTCTTGTTGTCACCCTGTTGTCAC
>Ga0075423_10006309_pt1 | contig 11128 bp, 9 predicted proteins | sample SoiMethybrSBSTD2_FD_80114 | JGI IMG/M metagenome (GOLD analysis project Ga0075423, IMG submission 80114) | Bulk soil microbial communities from a Populus tree surrounding site in Tennessee, USA - Soil MetaG P. TD hybrid SBSTD2 | ecosystem: Environmental > Terrestrial > Soil > Tree plantation...
CTACACCGCGGACCCGCGCGTCGTGCCCGGTGCGCGGCGCCTGGCCGAGCTCAGCTACGAGGAGATGCAGGAGCTGGCGGAATCGGGGGCGAAGGTCCTGAACGCGCAGGCGGTGGAGTTCGCCAAGGAGAAAGGCATCGCGATCTACGCGCGCGCCACGCGCGGGGGCAAGGAGACCGTGGTCCGGAAGTCTCCTCCTCGTTCGCCCGGACGCGTGGTGGGCGTGGCCAGCGAGACCGGCCTCATCGCCCTCACCACCGCCGACGACGGACCTTCGCTTCTCTTCAAGGTGCTCGAGCACCTCGACGGGCGGCAGGTGGCGGGCAAGCAGCTCCTCTTCCAGGACTGGCCGGGCCGCGGTGGATCGGGCTCGCTCGTCCTCTCCACCGAGAACCTGCACGACTTCCCCGCCTTGAGGCGCGATCTCGAGAACACGTTCGCGGGCCGCGTCCACCTGCGGGACGGCCTGGGCGCCGTCTCCGCGATCGGCGCCGGCATCAACGCGAGCTTCCACAACCTGCGCCGCTCGTTCGACGTCCTCTCGAAGCAGGGCGCGACCGTCCTGGGCGTCTCGACCTCCAGCTTCCGGATCAGCCTGCTCGTCGAAGAAGCGAAGGTGCCCGAGGCCGTGCGCGGACTGCACGCCGAGCTGGTCTCGGAGGGCGAGCCGGTCGAGTAGGCCCGGGTGGCTCCGTCCTACTGGCTCACGCGAGCGCTGTTCTTCCGGCTCCTGGGGCTCGTCTACGTCGTCGCGTTCCTCGTCATCGTCAATCAATGGCAGCCGCTCCTGGGGAGCCACGGCCTCCTCCCCGCGCGCGAAGCGCTCGACGGCCTGGCCGAGGCGGAGGGCCGCGGCCTGTCCACGTTCCTGCGGCTGCCGACGCTGTTCCTTTTCGACCCGTCCGATGCCGCCTTCCGCGTCGGCGGCTACGTGGGGCTCGCCCTGTCCCTGTGCCTCCTCGGCGGAATGGCGAACGTACCGCTCCTCTTCACCCTGTGGTTCCTCTACCTCTCGTACGTCCACGCGGGCCGCACCTTCTACGGGTACGGCTGGGAGATCCTGCTCCTGGAGACGGGGTTCCTCGCCGTCTTCCTCGCGCCGACCTGGCGCCTCGGACCCTTCGCGCGCGGTACGCCGCCGTCACCCATCGTGATCGTCCTGCTGCGCTGGCTGCTCTTCCGCCTCATGTTCGGCGCCGGCCTCATCAAGCTGCGCGGGGACCCCTGCTGGCGCGACCTGACCTGCATGTTCTTCCACTACGAAACGCAGCCGGTGCCGAACCCGCTCTCCTGGTACTTCCACCATCTGCCGATGTGGTTCCACCGGATCGAGGTCGTCTTCAATCACCTCGTCGAGCTGGTTGCGCCCTTCTTCGTCTTCGGCCCGCGCCCGGCGCGTCACGTGGCCGGGGCGGCGATCGTCGTCTTCCAGGTGCTCCTGATCCTCAGCGGCAACCTCTCGTTCCTGAACTGGGTGACCCTCACCGTCGCCGTGGCCTGCTTCGACGACGGCCTCCTCGGCCGCCTGCTGCCCGCGCGCGCCCGGGCCTGGATCGAGGCGCGCACGGCCGGCGCCGAGGAGAGCAAGGCCCGCGCCCTCGCCGTGTACGCGCTGGCCCTGGTGGTGGGCCTGCTCAGCCTCAACCCCGTCGTCAACATGCTCTCGCCGCGCCAGGTGATGAACACCTCGTTCGACCCCTTCGAGCTCGTGAACACATACGGGGCGTTCGGAAGCATCGGGCGCGAGCGGTTCGAGATCGTGCTCGAAGGTACGGCGGACGCCCAGCCGGAGAGCGCGCGCTGGACCGAATACCAGTTCAAGTGCAAGCCGGGCGATCCGGACCGCCGGCCGTGCTGGGTGTCGCCGTACCATCACCGGCTGGACTGGCAGATGTGGTTCGCGGCCATGCCCGGGGCGGGGACGCCGCGATGGCTCGTGCAGCTCGTGGCCAAGCTCCTCGCCGGAGACGGCCCGGTGCGCGGCCTCCTCGCCCCGGGCGCGTTCGAAGAACACCCGCCGCGCTGGGTCCGCGGGCGCTTGTACCGTTACCAGTTCACGCACGCGGGCCAACGCGGCTGGTGGCAGCGGACGCTGGTGGCGGAATACCTTCCTCCCCTGTCCGCGACATCGCCCGCCCTGCGTGATTTCCTCGATCAGACTCCAGACTGGTGAGCGGCTAGCCGATCCCCAGGCGCGCGATCTTCGCCACCAGCCCCTGGCGCGTCAGGCCGAGGGCGACCGCGGCGCGTGCCCGGTTGCCGCCGTGCTCGCGCAGGACCTCCCCGATGTGCTCGCGCTCGCAGGCCCGCACGGCGTCCTGGAGCGACCGCGCCGCCGGCCGCGCCGCTTCGACGCGGAGTGAGAGGTGCTCGGGCCCGATGGCCTGTCCGCCGGAGAGCACTACCGCGCGATGGATCTCGCGCTGCAGCTCGCGGACGTTGCCGGGCCAGGCGTAGGACTCGAGCCGGCGGCGGGCGGCCGCGGTGACGATCGGCTCGGGACGCTCCGCGGGGGCGTATTGCCGCAGGAACGCGCGCACCAGGCGCCAGAGGTCGTCGCCGCGCGCGCGCAGCGGGGGAAGCGCGAGCACCACGTCCTTGAGCCGGAAGATGAGGTCGGGCCGCAGCTTCGATTCGAGAGGCACGTTGGCCGCCGTCACCAGCCTCACGTCCGCCTTGCGCAGCCGCGTCTCGCCCACCCGTGCATACTCGCGGGTCTCCACGAACCGCAGGAGCTTGGCCTGCGCGCGCGCGGAGAGATCGGCCACTTCGTCCAGGAAGAGCGTCCCCCGCTCCGCCGCGGCCACCTGCCCTTCGCGGTCGGCCACCGCGCCCGTGAACGCGCCCCGGACGTGGCCGAACAGCTCGGACTCGAACAGCTCGTCGCTCAGCGACGACGCGTTCACGGCCACGAAGCGGCCGGGACGCCCCGACCGGTCGTGCAGAGCCTCCGCGACGCGCTCCTTGCCCGTGCCCGTCTCGCCGCTCACGTGGACGACGAGGTCGGAGGGCGCCACCCGCGCCATGGTGCGCAGCGTCTCGCGCATGGCGGGGCACCTTCCGATGATCCCGGGCACCTCCCGGTCGAGCACGGGATCCTCCGGGGCGAGGAGCTCCAGCGGGCGCACCCCGAGGAGGCGCACGAACTCCGCGAGCACGACCAGACCCGTTTCGTCCGGAGGCGGCCCGTCCGCGGCGCGGAAGTCGAGGTAGACGGCGCCCCCGGCCGCCATCGGGGCCAGGAGCGCGCCGGTCAGGCCGTGCAGGACGCGGCTCGGCTCCCGCTCCCATCCGTCCCGGCCGACGTCGACGACCCGCGGCCCGGCCGAGTCGCGGGCGACGGCGCGGGCCACGTCGTCGGCGTCGAGCGCGCGCGGCTCGAAGGAGTCGCGGCGCAGCTCCCAGCCGGACTCCGCGACGAGCACCGCCCGCCACCACGGGAGGACGGTGCCCAGGGCGCGCATCACCGCGGCCCAGCGCGCCACCGGTGCCGGCTCCGTCACCACCGCCGCCGCCGCGTCCACCGCCGCCGAGAGCACGGGCACGCGCGGCAGGGCGGCCAGCGCGCCTTCGGAGACGAGGCCGGCGCTGCGGCGGCCGAGGATCTCGCGCACGTCGGCCAGGGCATAGGCGAGCACGCGCCGGTCGCCCCAGGCCTCCAGGCCGGCCAGGGCCTGCCGCACCTCGTGTCCGTCCGGATCGACGCCGCGCGCGCCGGCGATGCCGAGATCGGCGGCCTGGACGTAGCCGGGCCGCCCTTGCGCGACCGCGCGCGCCCGCTCGAAGACTTGGCCCGCCTCCCGGCGATCGATGCGGAGGAGGGCGCGCCCCAGGGCCAGGAGCGCGAACGCGGCCAGGTCACTGCGGCTGCCTGCGGCCACCCGGGCCGCCCTTCGTCCCTCCCTCACCGCTTCGATGAAGCGGCGCAGGGTGACCAGGGCGTGCACGCGTCGCACGCGGCTGCGGCACTCGCCTTCGGTGTCCTGGAGCAGCCGGTACAGGCCGAGCGCCTCCACCGCGATCCGCTCGGCCACGTCGGCCTCACCGGAGGCGAGGTGGAGGTCCGACACGCGCAGGAGCGTCTCCGCCAGCGACCGCGTGTTGCCCCGGTCCGCGTGCAGGTCGCGCACGCGCTCGAGCGTGGCCCGCGCGCGGACGAGATCACCCGTGGCCACTTCCACCGCCGCCCGGCCCGCTTCCGCCACCGTGAACTCGCGGGCGTCGCCCTTCCCGCGGAACAGCGCGGCCGACTCGTCGAACTCCCGCCGCGCCTCCTCCCATCGGCCCAGCGCGGCCAGGAGGCCGGCGCGCCCACTGCGGGCGAGGGCGAGCATGTCGGTGCGACCGAGGCCGGCCGCGACTTCGACGCGGCGCTCCTGCACCGCCAGCGCGTCCTCCAGGCGGCCCTCGCCGCGCAGGACGCCCGCGCGCTTCTCCAGGACGCGCAGCGAGCCCAGCGGACACTCCGCGGCCACGTAGATCTCCTCGGCCTGGGCCAGGTGGGCGAGGGCGGACTCGCGGTCGTTCGACTTCCCGGCGAAGAGACCCTGCGCTTCCAGGACGCGTGCCCGCGTGAGCGGCGCCTTGGCCTGACGCGCCGCCTTGCGCACCTCGCCGTAGGCCCGGCTGGCCGGGCCCGTGAGCCAGAGGCCGTGCCCGCGCACGACGCGCAGCCGCGCCTCGACGTCGTCCTGATCGAGGCCGCGCCGGAGCGCGCGCGTGGCCACCACCACCGCCTCCCGGTAGCGCAGGAGCCCGAGCAGGGCATCCGCCTCCGCGAGGGCAAGACCGGGCGCTTCCTGGGCCGGGCGGAGCCGTCGCGCCCGGCGCACCGCGGCCAACGCGTCCGCGTGGCGCCCTTCGGCCAGGGAGGTCCGTGCCCGCACGCACTCCGCTTCTCCGCGCCGGCCGAGCACCGCCGGGCGTTCCGGTGTCGTCTCGCTCACCGCATCCTCCTCATCCCTTCAAGGGAGGCGCGGAGCGTATGCGTGCGGAGCGAGAACCGGATCGCGAGGTGTCACAGTTCGGCCGAGTGTCACAGCGCGCGGGTGGTATATTTCCGGGCTTGCGCTTCCTGACCGCCGGCGAATCGCACGGACCCGCGCTCACCGTCATCGTCGAAGGCCTGCCCGCCGGGCTCACCGTGGACCGGGCGGCCATCGACGCCGACCTGCGGCGCCGTCAGGGCGGCTACGGCCGCGGCGGGCGCATGAAGATCGAGACCGATTCCGTCGAGGTGCTCTCCGGGATCCGCCACGGCAAGACCCTCGGCAGCCCCGTCTCCCTCCTCATCCGCAACAAGGACCACGCGAACTGGGCCGACGTGATGTCGCCGGATCCACAGCCGCCCGAGGCCAAGAAGCGCCGCGCGCTCAAGCACCCGCGTCCCGGCCATGCCGACCTCTCGGGCGCGCTCAAGTACCTCACGGACGACCTGCGCGAGGTGCTCGAGCGCGCGTCGGCGCGGGAAACCACGGCCCGCGTGGCCGCGGGCGGGCTGGCCAAGGTGGTGCTGGCCGCCGCCGGCATCGAGGTGCGCAGCCACGTGTTGCGCATCGGGGGCGCGGCCGTCCGCGCCGAGGCCACGCCCTTCGAGGGGCTGGCCGCCGTGGAAGAGAGCCCCGTGCGCTGCGTGGAGCCGGAGGCCGCGCAGGCCATGATCGCGGAGATCGACAAGGCCAAGAAGGCGGGCGACACCGTGGGCGGCGTGTTCGAGGTCGTGGTGCGCGGCGTGCCTCCCGGCCTGGGCACCTTCGCCCATTGGGACCGCCGCCTGGATGGCCGCCTCGCCCAGGCCCTCATGTCGATCCATGCCGTGAAGGCGGTCTCGCTCGGCGCCGGCTTCCGCGGCGGCGACACTCCGGGGTCGGCCTTCCACGACGAGATCCTGTTCGATGACGACAAGGGCCTGCACCGGCCCAGCAATCGGGCGGGCGGGCTCGAAGGCGGCATCACGAACGGCGAGGAGCTGCGCGCCCAGGCCGTGGTGAAGCCGATCCCCACCCTGCTCATCCCGTTGCGCTCGGTGGACCTGCGCACGAAAGAGCCGCAGATGGCGTCGGTGGAGCGCAGCGACACCTGCGTGGTGCCCGCGGCCGGCGTGGTCGGCGAGGCCATGGTGGCGTGGGTGCTCGCGGACGCGCTGCTCGAGAAGTTCGGAGGCGACAGCCTGTCCGAGCTGCTCGAGCACGTCGAGGGCACGCGGCGCCTGTGGCGCGAGCTGCTCTCGCGCCGGCCCCGTCCGGCCTGACCCGCGCCCGGAAGCGACGCCTGTAAGATGAACGGAGGAGCATGGCAGTTCGACCCATCGTGAAATACGGCCACCCCGCGCTGCACAAGCCCTCCGAGACGGTCAAGGAGATCGACCGGACCATCCACGAGCTGCTCGACGACATGGTGGAGACGATGTACGCGGCCCCCGGCATCGGCCTGGCCGCGCCGCAGATCGCGGTGCCGCTGCGCGTCATCGTCGTGGACCTCTCCGTCGGCGAGGAGCCGGGCCAGCTCATCAAGCTGATCAATCCCGAGTTCGTGCTCCGCCAGGGCGAGCAGCGGCACGACGAAGGTTGCCTGTCCGTGCCCGGCTTCGGAGGCTCCCCCGTCCGCCCCGCGCGCGTCGTCGTGAAGGGGCTGGACCCGGACGGGAAGGAGCGGACCTACGAGGGCACCGAGCTCCTCGCGCGCGCGTTCTGCCACGAGATCGACCACATCGACGGCCTTCTGTTCGTCGACCGCCTGACTCCGCTCAAGCGGGACCTGATGAAGCGCAAGCTCCGCAAGAAGGCGCGCACCGACGACTGGGAGGAGTGAGCCTAGGACCGGTGCGAGTCGTCTTCCTCGGCAGCGGCGCCTTCGCCGTCCCATCTCTCGCCGCCCTCCTCGACGCCGGGCATGACGTCGCCGCGCTGGTGACGCAGCCCGACCGCGAGAAGGGACGCGGCCGCGCCCTGGCCGCGACCCCGGCCAAGGTCCTGGCCGAGCAGCGTGGGGTTCCCGTCCTCCAGCCGCGGCGCATCAAGGAGCCGGCCGCGATCGACGCGCTGCGGGCCCTTCGCCCCGAGGTGCAGGTGGTCGTGGCCTACGGACAGATCCTTCCTCGCGCCGTCATCGACATCCCTCCCCTGGGCACCGTCAACGTGCATTCCTCGCTGCTGCCCCGCTACCGCGGCGCGGCGCCGATCCATTGGGCGGTCGTCAACGGCGAGCGGGAGACGGGCGTCACCACCATGCTCATCGACGAGGGACTGGACACCGGACCCACCTTGCTCGCGCGCGCGACGCCCATCGGTCCGGAGGAGACGTCGCCGGAGCTGGAGGCGCGGCTGGGGCCGCTGGGGGCGCAGGTGCTGCTGGAGACGCTCGACGGGGTCGCTCGCGGCACGCTGCGCGCGCAGGCCCAGGACCACGCGCTAGCCACGCTGGCCCCCATCCTCAAGAAGGAGGACGGCCGGATCGATTGGACCCGGCCGGCGGAGGAGATCGCGCGCCGCGTCCGCGGCCTCCTTCCCTGGCCGGGGACGGTGACGACCGCGGCCGGCGGCGATCTGAAGGTCCTCCGGGCGCGAGTGGAACCGGCGGGGCCCGGGGACGCCCCGCCGGGAACGGTGCTCGCCGTCGATCGCGACGGCCTCCTCGTGGCCGCGGGCGGGGGGACGCGCCTGCGCCTGCTCGACGTGCAGCCGGAGAGCCGCCGGCCCATGCCGGCGGCTGCCTTTGCCGCCGGGGCGCGCCTCGCGCCCGGCGCGCGCCTCGTGTGACTCCGGCGTGGCCACCGCCGCCCGCCGTCTCGCCTTCCAGGTGCTGAGCGACGCCGAACGCGGCGGGGTCCGGCTGGCCCAGCGGCTGGCCCGCCCCGACGTCGAGGCGTTGTCGCCGCGGGACCGCGCGTTCCTCCACGAGCTCGTGCTGGGCACGCTCCGCCACCGCGGATGGCTCGATCACGCGATCGCGGCCTCGGTCGATCGCGCTCTGAGCCGCGTCGATCCGGCCGTCCTCACGATCCTGCGGCTGGGCGCGAGCCAGATCCTGCGCCTGCGCGTTCCCGATCGCGCCGCCGTCTCGGAGTCGGTCGAGCTGGCGCGCGAGGTCGCGCCGCGGGCCACCGGGCTCGTCAACGCCGTCCTCCGCCGGCTGGCCCGCGAAGGCGCGCCCCCCGAGCCGGACGCCCAGGCGGACCCGCTCGCCTGGCTCACCACGGTGGGCTCGCTTCCGCGCTGGCTGGCCGAGCGCTGGCTGGCGCGTCTGGGAGCGGAGACGGCACGAGCGCGCGCCGCGGCGCTCCTGGAGACGCCGCCGGTCGTCTTCCGCGTGAACCCCCGCACGCCCGACGCCGAGGCACGGCTCGCGGGGGAAGGAGTCGTGGCGGAGCCCTTGACGGTGCCCGGCTCCCGGCGCCTGCGCGAAGGCAGCCTCGCCGGCCTGGCCACCGAGGGCATCGTCTACGCCCAGGACCAGGGCTCGCAGATGATCGCCCACCTCGCGGCGCAGCCCGGCGGCTGGGTCTTCGATGCCTGCGCGGCCCCCGGCGGCAAGTCCACGCTGCTCGCCGACCTCGGCCCGGAGGCGCGGGTGCTCGCCGCCGATCTGTCCCCCGCGCGCGTCGCGACCATGGCCGGCCTCGTGACGCGATGGGGCGCCACGAACGTCCGCACGCTCGTCGCGGACGCACGGCGGCCGCCGCTGGGGCGCCCCCTGCAGACCGTGCTCCTCGACGCTCCTTGCAGCGGGCTCGGCACCCTGGGCCGTCATCCGGACATCCGGTGGCGCGCCCGCGCCGCCGACCTCGCCGGGCACGCGCGCCGGCAGCGCGAGCTGCTCGAAGGGGTCGCTCCCCTGGTGACGGCGGGGGGAACGCTCGTCTACGCGACGTGCAGCCTCGAGCCGGAGGAGAACGAGCAGGTCGTGGACCCCTTCTTGGAAGCCCACGCGGAGTTCACCATCGCCACCCCTCCCGCCTGGGGGGACGCATTCCGTGACGGACGGTTCCTGCGCACGCGCCCCGAAAGGGACGGCGGCGACGGGTTCTTCGCCGCGGCGCTGATGAGGCGCTGAGGGCCGGCTGTGGTAGGCTTCGATTTCGTCCGCGCGGGGCGGAGCGGGCCAGAGAGACGAGCCTGAGCATCAAGCGCTTCGCCATCGCCCTTGTGAAGTACGGCCTCCTGGCGGTGGCCCTCGTGGTCACCGCCGGCCTGAGCGCCCTCACCACGATGCGCGTCGTGCTGAGGACTCAAGAGGTCGTGGTCCCCTCCCTCGTCGGAAAGCCGTTGCCGGAGGCGGGCGCGCTGGCCGCCCGGCGCCGTCTCGTGCTGAGGGTGGAAGGGCGGCGGAACGACCCGAAGCTGGGCCGGGACTTGATCGTCGAGCAGGAACCCGCGGCGGGGGCAGGAATCAAGCGGCAGCGCAGCATCCGGGTGTGGGTCAGCCTGGGGCCGCGGCGGCTGACGATCCCCGCGGTGGAGGGTGAGAGCGTCCGGTCGGGGCGCCTGCTCCTGGAGCAGGCGCAGGTCCCGGTCGGGCGGGTGATCGAAGTGAGCGACGTCGCGGAGGAAGGCACGATCCTGCAGCAGCACCCACCCACCGGGGAGACGGACACGCTGGCGGCCGAAGGCGCTTCCCTCCTCGTGAGCCGCGGCCCCGGCAACCGCGACTACGTGATGCCGGACCTCATCGGGCGGCCCGCCCTCACCGTGCTCGAGACCCTTCGCACCGCCGGTCTCAAGGTGACGGAAGTGCGCTACCGGACGTACCCCGGCGCCCCCGCCGGCCTCGTCCTGCGCCAGGCGCCGCTTTCGGGATACCGGGTGAATCCCCAGACCGCCATCAGCCTGGACGTGAGCCAGAGCGGCCCATGATCCTCGCCCCGTCCATCCTCGCCTCCGACTATGCGCGCCTCGCGGACCAGGTGGCGGCGGCCGCGCGCGGAGGGGCGACCCTCGTGCACGTGGACGTGATGGACGGGCACTTCGTCCCCAACATCACGCTCGGTCCGCCCATCGTCGCGTCGCTCCACAAGGCCACGCCCCTCCCCCTCGACGTCCACTTGATGATCGAGAACGCCGACCGCTACCTGCAGGCCTTCGTGGACGCCGGAGCGGCCTGGGTCTCGCTGCACCAGGAAGCGGTGCCGCACCTGCAGCGCCAGGTGGCGTTCCTGCGCGAGCGCGGCGTGCGGGCGGGCGTGGCCCTCAACCCGGCCACGCCGCTGGCCACCCTCGACGAGATCCTCCCCGAGCTCGACTACGTCCTCGTCATGTCCGTGAACCCCGGGTTCGGCGGGCAGAAGTTCATCCCGGCCGCGCTCGAAAAGATCCGCCGCCTGCGCCGCATCATCCAGGACCGCGGCCTCAAGGCGCAGATCGAGGTGGACGGCGGCGTGGACCTCGGCAACATCCGGTCCCTGGTGGAAGCGGGAGCGGAGGTCCTGGTCGCGGGGTCCGCGGTCTTCGGCCACGGGGATCCGGAGTCGGCCGCACGCCGGCTCATCGAGGCCGCCCGTTGAGCCCGCGCGTCTCCGTCTCCAGCATCCGCGTGCGTTACGCGGAGACGGACCAGATGGGGGTCGCCCACCACGCCGAATACTTCGCCTGGTTCGAGGTGGCACGCACGGACCTGCTGCGCCAGAGCGGCATGACCTATCGCGAGCTGGAGGCGGACGGCCTGCGCCTCCCCGTGATCGCCGCCACCGCGCGCTACTTGCGGCCCGTCCTCTACGACGACCTGCTCGAGGTCCGCACCGAGGTCACCACCGTCGGTGGGGCGCGGGTCGGGTTCTCCTACGAGGTGCGGCGGGAAGGGACGGAGGGACCGCTGGCCACGGGCACGACCGAACACGCGACGGTGGACGCCAAAGGGCGGCCACGGCGGCTTCCCGACGTCCTGCGGCGGAGCCTGGCGTGAAGGTGGTCGTCACCGGCGCCGCCGGGTTCATCGGTTCGCACCTCACGGAGTCACTCCTGGCCGCCGGCCACGAGGTCACCGGCGTCGACGCCTTCACGGACTACTACGCGCGGTCCGCGAAGGAGCGCAACCTCGAGAAGAGCCGCGACCATCGCGCGTTCCGTCTCGTCGAAGGCCGCCTCCAGGACCTGGATCTCCGGCCCGTGCTCGAGAACGTGGGCCAGGTCTTCCA
>Ga0075423_10006311_pt1 | contig 11128 bp, 12 predicted proteins | sample SoiMethybrSBSTD2_FD_80114 | JGI IMG/M metagenome (GOLD analysis project Ga0075423, IMG submission 80114) | Bulk soil microbial communities from a Populus tree surrounding site in Tennessee, USA - Soil MetaG P. TD hybrid SBSTD2 | ecosystem: Environmental > Terrestrial > Soil > Tree plantation...
ACGGGCCGCTAGCTCAATGGCAGAGCACGTCGCTCATAACGACTTGGTTCCAGGTTCGAATCCTGGGCGGCCCACCACTCGCGCACCACGCCCGTGCATCGTCGTTCCAATGAAGGAGAATGCCATGCGGGCGTCGCGAATCGCACTGATAGCCGTGCTTACCACCGCGCTGCTCGCCGGCCTGGGGTTGACGGCCGCCCAGGCACCGGATTGTACGACGAGTGAGTGTGTGTATTTACCGCTGATCGCGAAGCCGTTCCCCACTGAGACACCGCTGCCAACGAACACGCCGACGCCCACCCTGCCGCCGACCCCGCCACCACGGCCCACGAGGACGCCCACACTCCCACCGCCGACGTTCAACAACTGCCAGGCTGATCCGAACCCAGGCGCGGCACCCAACTACCCGGTCCGCATTGTGACGGTGTTCAAGGCCGCGGTCCCAGAGGTGGTGCGGCTCGAGAACACCAGCACCAGCAGCGTGGATCTGAGCGGCTGGCGCATGTGCAGCATCAAGGGCAACCAGGAACACACCGGCGTCGGCGGCGTGCTCGGCCCCGACGAGACACGCGATTATCCCTACACCGGCGGCGGATTCATCTGGAACAACCTGGAGCGCGATGACGGCGCGCTGTATACGCCCGACGGTCGGCTGGCGAGCTATTGGACGGATCAGTAGCTGAAACAGCAAACATGAAACGTGAAACGTGATGCGCATCGCGCATCACGTTTCATGTTTCGCGTTTGATGAATAGTGACAATCTGGTCATACACATGTGTCCATATTGGGTGCGTAATTTGTGCTGCAATCAAGGATTGCGGAACTGCATCACAATCGAAAACTGTTCGTGCATCGACGGGAGGCTGCGGCATGGGAGAATCAAACACAGCGACGCAGATAACTACGAGAGGCACCCATGCTTACATGCGAACAGATCGAAGCTGCCTACGTTCACTACCGCACGCCGCTCCAGCGCTATATTACACGGCAGATCGGTGATGCAGAGGGGGTTGAGGATCTCGTGGGTGATGTTTTTCGCGAGGTGTTAGAGCACGCCGCCACCTATGAGGATCGTGGTTGGTCGATCTCGGCCTGGCTCTATCGCATCGCACGCTCGCGCACGATCGATTATTGCCGCGCCCGGCATCGTCGCACCTTCGTCTCCATCGCGGAGGGCCACGCGATCATCAACGCGCCAGAGGAGGCGATCGCCGCGCAGCTCTGGTGCCACACGCTGCTCGTACGCGCACAGCTGACAGCCGAGCAGCAGACGGTGGTCTATCTGCGATTCTTCATGGGACACAACATTGCGATGGTCGCCGCACGCCTCGGCAAGAGCGTAGGTGCCGTCAAGGCGCTCCAGCATCGCGCGCTGGAGCGGCTGGCGAGCGCCGCTGACTTGAGCTGCTCGTTGAGAATAGACGGGGCCGCTGGCACTCAACCTGAGGCGGGCCACATTGGTCACGTCTTCTGATCCGCGAAGATACGCGAAGATACGCGAAGATAGCAATCTTATGTGATGGGTAAACGTGACGATAGACGATAGACGATGCGCTCGTATCGTCCATCGTCTATCTTCAGGCCAGTTTACTTCTGATGTAGGTTCGCTATACCAATTGATTGCTGCTCGATCACAAACGCTCCGGGTTCATTCGTTTCGTGATCTCTAGTTCGACTTCTTCTTCGGAAAGCTGCGACAATATGTTTAGCAGCTCGATTTCCTCGTGATCTTCCGGTTCGGGCCGTATCTCTTCGATGATCTGCGCTATTTCGGCCACTGTTGGTGCTTCGAAGATCTTACTCAGCGGTATGTCCAGCTGGAATGCATCGCGCAGTCTGCCCGCGAGCATGATCGCCATCAGCGAATGTCCGCCGAGATCGAAGAAATCATCGTTGACGCCGACCTCCTCGATGCCCAGAAGCTGCTGCCAAATCTCGGCGACCCCCTGTTCGATCATATTGCGGGGCGCAACATAGGGCGTTCGCACTTTCGCCCTGGGATGCCGCACGTTCGTGGACTGATTGTGTTGCAGCGCTTCGAAGATATGCGACTGTGTTAATGTAGCAGCATCACTGATCCGTTGCTGAAGATCGCGCGTCGATACGATGATCTGCGGCACTCTATTTTCCAAAAGAATGCGACAGAACGCCTCGGTCCCCTCCGAAGAGGCGATGCCATAGGCGATCGCCTCGCGCAATAGCTCCCGCAGCGCAGACGGCATCGTACTGTCTTCAGCCGCTGCAAGCGCCATACCCGCCTCTTTCCAGGTATCCCAATTAATCGACATCGCAGTGATGCCGGTTCTCGCAGAGAAACGGTCGGCAAATGCGTCGAGGAAGGCATTCGCAGCGCAGTAGTCGATTTGGCCCAACTCGCCCAGGATCGCGCTGATCGACGAGAACAGCACCAGGAAGTCGAGTTTCATGTCGCTTAACAGGGCGTCGAGCACCAGTAGGCCGCGCACCTTCGGTCGCATGACGCTTTCAACGATCGCTGGTGTCTTGAGCTGAATCAGGCCACCACCAGTGACACCCGCCGCGTGGATCACGCCATTGATCGCACCAAAGCGCGCAATGCTCTGCTCGATGACTGATCGCATCTGTTCGTGCTCAGCGACATCCGCACAGCCGACGAAGACCTCGGCACCGAGCGCTTCGAGTTGCTGGATCGTGCGGATCTGCTGGCTTACGCGATCCTGCTGATCATGATCGTCGAGCCAGTGCTGCCAGTGTTCGCGCGCAGGCAGCGCCGTGCGCCCGGTCAGAATCAGGCGAGCTTGGACGGTCTGCGCTAGGTAGCGTGCAAAGACGAGGCCAACGCCGCCTAATCCGCCAGTGATCAGATAAACGCCGTTCTGTCGTAGGGATCCGTGCGGATCGCCGCTATCCAATCGTGTCGGCTCAAAGCTCTGTACCCAGCGCTGGTCGTTCCGGTAGGCAATCACGCTGTCTGGTGAAGGTGTATCGATATCCGCCACGAGATAGTCGATCACTGTGGCCGTCTGGATGCTTTCTGGTTGTGGGACGATAATATCAATAGACTGACAGCTGATATGTGGATATTCGCGCGGAATAACTCTACATGGCCCCAAGAGCGTCGCTTTCTCTGGATAGACGACTTCTTCGCCGGTTACGCGCTGTAGATTGTTCGAGAGCATGGCGATATGAACCGGATCGGCGCTGTTTTGCTCGCCCAGCGCCTGTGCCAGGTAGAGTAGGCTGTAGAAGCCGGCCGTCTGCGCCTGCGCGAAGCCATCGGGTTCGGCTTGGGCCGGCGCGTCCGATGTTATGCTCCATGCATGGATGATCACATGGGGCGGTTTGTTCAGGACGCGCAGCTCTTGGAATAGGCGGTTGTAGTCCTCGCGTCGCTGCGGATTGATCGCGTAGCAATCGCTCAACTGCGCGAACTGCTCGCCCGGCCGCACGACGATCACATCCTGGCCGTGCTGCGCCAGCCGTTGCGCCAGCGCCGCGCCAACGCCACATGCATCAGCGAAGATCAGCCAGCTGCGCCGTAGGGCTGCGCCATTCTGCTGTACCGAGCGGCGTGGCGGCATCGTGCGCTTCCACGATGGGATGTAGAACCAATCCGCGATCTCCGCCCGCGTGTCCGTGTCGTGCCGGCGGATGCCGGCCAGGCCGGCTTGCTCGCCGGGCGCGATCCAATGGCGCTGGCGCTCAAACGGGTAGGTCGGCAGCACCAGCCGCCGTCGCCGCTCGTGCGCGTGAACGCGTGGCCACTCCACCGCAACGCCGTTCAGCCAGAGCGTGCCCAGCGCGGTCAGCAGGAACGCCCGATCCGGCGCGGCTTCGTCCCAGTGGCGCAGCGTGGTGAATACGCCATGTTCGGGGCCGCTGGCCGGGTGCTGGCGGACGAGCCGGCTGAGCGTGTGGCCAGGGCCAACTTCCAGCAGCACCTGCTCGCTGTTCTTCAGCAGCTCGTGGACGCCATCGGCAAAGCGCACGGTCTGCCGCAACTGCCGCGCCCAGTAGCTCGGATCGGTCGCCTCGTCCGCCGTGATCCAGCGTCCGCTCACATTCGAGAGATACGGAATCTGTGGCGGGTGCAGCGACACCTGGCTGACGCAGGCCCTGAACTCCGCCAGGACCGGGTCGAGCATGGCCGAGTGAAAGGCATGCGCGCTGCGCAGGCGGCGGCTCGTGACGCCCGCTGCGGCCAGTTGCTGCTCCAGCGCCGCGACCGCCGTGATCGGGCCGGAGACGACGCACAGGCTGGGGGCGTTGATCGCCGCCAGCGCCAGGTCCGCGCCGAGCAGCGATTGCAGTTCGTGTTCGGTCAGCGGCACCGCCAGCATCGCGCCAGCGGGCAGCGTCTGCATCAGCCTGCCGCGCGTGGCGACCAGCGTCAGCGCGTCCGCCAGCGTAAACACGCCAGCCAGACAGGCCGCGACATACTCGCCCAGGCTGTGGCCGATCAGCGCCTGTGGCCTGATGCCCCAGCTGATCCACAGCTGCGCCAGCGCGTATTCGACCACGAACAGCGCCGGCTGGGTGTACTGCGTCTGGTCGAGCGCCGGATTGCCCGCGGACGATGGACGATGGACGATGGACGAATCTGCGACATCGTTTGTAGGGGCACGATATATCGTGCCCGTACCTGATGAGTCAAAGATGATCTCGCGAATGTCGCAGCCCAGCAGCGGCGCGAGCAGCTCGGCGCACTGATCGACGTGCTGGCGAAACGTCACCTCGTCGTGGTAGAGGCCGGCGGCCATAGTGACGTACTGCGCGCCTTGCCCCGGAAACATGAACGCGACTGGTCGGTCGCCGATCTCCTGGCTCGCGCTGACCACCCGCTGCGGAGCACGCCCGTCGAGCAACTCGAGTGCGTCGGCGTGGTCGCGGCAGACGAGCATGCGCCGGTGATCCCAGGCCGCCCGACCGACCTGCAACGTATAGGCGACATCGGCCAGATTGAGGTGGGCTGAGAGCGCAGCTGCTGCGCCAGATTCGCCGTCGCGCGCTCCAGCGCCGCCTCGGTTTTCGCCGAGAGCAGCAGCAGCTGCCAATCGCGTGGCGGTTGCGTCGGTATGGGCGGCGGCGCTTCTTCGAGAAGGATGTGCGCATTGGTTCCGCCGATGCCAAACGCGCTGACGCCAGCGCGACGCGGCACCTCGTGCGTCGGCCATTCAGCGAGCGTATGGTTGACATAGAACGGGGTGTTTGCGAAATCGATGTTCGGGTTGGGCGTGTGAAAGTGCAGGCTGGGCGGCAGCTGCTGGTGTTCGAGCGCCAGCACGGTTTTGATCAGGCTGGCGATGCCCGCCGCCGTGTCGAGGTGGCCGAGATTGGTCTTCACCGAGCCGAGCGCGCAAAAGCCTTTTCGCTCGGTGCTAGCTTGAAACGCCTTGGTCAGCGCGCGGATTTCGATCGGGTCGCCCAACGCGGTCCCGGTGCCATGCGCCTCGACATACGCGATCGAGTCGGCGGCGACTTCGGCATTGAAGAGTGCATCCGCAATCACCGTCGCCTGACTTTGGACGCTTGGTGCGGTAAAGCTGGCCTTCAGCGCGCCGTCGTTATTCACGGCGGAGCCTTTAATAATCGCATGAATGTGATCGCCATCGGCCAGCGCGTCCTCCAGCCGCTTGAGCACGACGATGCCGACACCGCTGCCGAAGACGGTCCCCTGCGCCTGCGCATCGAAGGCGCGGCAATGGCCGTCGGGCGAGAAAATGCCGCCAGGACGATACAGGTAGCCGGTTTTGTGCGGCACATTGATCGCGATGCCGCCAGCCAGCGCGATCTGGCATTCGTCGATCAGCAGGCTCTGGCAGGCCAGATGCACGGCGACCAGCGAGGTCGAGCAGGCCGTCTGGACTGCGTAGCTCGGCCCGCGCAAGTTCAATTTGTAGGCGACGCGCGTCGTGAGGAACGCCAGATCGTTGCCCAGGCCGACTTGAAACGAGCCGAGTGTCGCGAAAAGATCGGGGTTCGCAACGAGGTTTAAGAGATAGGTGTTGGTTCTGGCACCGGCATACACGCCGATCGCGCCTGCGTAGGTCGCGGGGTCGTAGCCGGCGCGCTCCAGCGCTTCCCAGGCACATTCGAGAAAGACGCGCTGTTGCGGATCGATCAGCGCGGCTTCTTGCGGCGCGATGCCGAAAAAAGCTGCGTCGAAGAGATCGATGTCGTCGAGTATTGACGCGGCGCGCACATAGTTGGGGTCGCTCTGCGTAATCGGATCGATGCTTGAGGGCTCTAGTTGATCGTCGGTCAGGAAGGTGATCGACTCGACGCCATCGCGCAGATTACGCCAGAACTGCTCGAGCGTGTTCGCGCCGGGAAAGCGACCGGCCATACCGATGATCGCGATTTCCGATCCGTTCGATTCATGGGCTGCTGATTCCATGGAGCGATCTCCTCGTTTCGTGTTCAGGGAGCGATGACAGTGTTCGAGCAGGGGCAGCTGGCCGGGCAGATTTGAACGATGGAGGTCTCTAATCGCAACGCCTACAGTGTATCACAAATCTTGACGCCGGTTGTTTCAGAAGGACTATCGTAGGTTTCTATGGTATAGTGTCAGCCGGAAAAAACGACTGACGCCGCTTGGCTCGCGCCATGCGTAGATAGAGGAAACCAATGCCGACGCTGCTCCCGATTGACGACCGGATCACCGCGATTGACCACGACTTGCTTGGCATCCCCAGCCTGGGCGTAGCCTATGTCGTGCGCGCCGACCCCGACCAAGTCGCCCTGATCGAGACCGGCACATCACTCACCGTGCCGGCAACCCTCGCCGGCCTCGATCAGCTCGACATCCCGCGCGAGGCCGTGCGCTATGTTATCTGTACCCACGTTCATATGGACCACGCTGGCGGCGCTGGGCTACTGGCCGAAGCGCTGCCCAACGCGGCGGTCTATATCAACAGCGCCTCCGCCGAGCACCTGATCGACCCGACGAAGCTGCTCGCCAGCACACGCCGCGCGGTTGGCGAAATGCTCTGGCCGCGCCAGGGGACGATCCGGCCCTTGCGGGCCGAGCGCCTGCGACCTGCCGAGACGCTGCACCTCGACCTTGGGCACGGCGTGGTGCTGCAAGCGATCGCCACGCCGGGCCACTCCCCCGACCACATCGCGTTCCGTGAAGAGCATAGCGGCGCGCTCTTCGCCGGCGATGCATGCGGCATCATGCTGCCGCACTATGGCATCGGCCCCTACCCGGTCAACCCGCCGCCGGGCTTCGATCTCGATCAGCAGATCGCGACCTATGAGCGCCTGCGCACACTACCGATCACGCGGCTGCTTTTGACGCACTGCGGCGCGATCGACGCCGTTGCCGCGACGATGCGCGAGCAGCACCTGAAGCTGCTGGAGGTCGCCGAGGCGGTGCGGGTCGCCGTCGAGCGCGATCAGCTCGACGCTGTGGCGCTGGCCGCGCGCCTGCTGCCGGCCGGCGACAACGACCTCTTGCGAGGCTGGTCCGAGATGACGATCGCCGGCGTGGCGCGCTATTTCCGCAAACGTTTAGGACTCGAACCCGATAAGGGCAGGTAGGTTCATGAATAGCATCGATATAATCCTGATCGTCGTCGTATTGCTGTTTGGCGCGTTAGGCATTTACTGGGGCTTTATCCGCCAGGTGCTGGCGTTTGCCGGCCTGATCGCCGGCATCGTGCTGGCCAGTCGCTATGGCACGAACGTCGCCGACGCGCTCTCGTCGTTCATCAACAACGACACGCTCACACGTGCGCTTGGCTTCCTGATCGTCCTGATCGCCGTCAGCAGTACCGCGAGTCTGCTGGCCACATTCCTGCGCCGCTTCATTGGGCTGCTGTTCCTCGGCTGGCTCGATCACCTGCTCGGCGGGCTGCTGGGCCTGCTTCAGGGCTTCTTGACCGCAACGATCATCCTGATCGTCGCTGCGACCTTCCCCAACGCGCTGTGGTCGCCGCTACTTGGCGACTCGCGGCTCGCGCCGGCGCTCGTGCGCGTGTTTGGCGTGCTGCTCCAGCTGCTGCCCGAGTCGTTTCGATTCGCCGCGCGCATCACCTTTGGCGCGTCGTAGCTGCGACGGGCAGGGGTAGAAAACCATTTGAAGCAGCGCAGCGATCATTGAAACTGTCTGCTTGACAAATATCTTCTATCGGTGTATCTTTTTTGTATATACATTTCGACTTTCTATGAAAGGCCGCTCTCTATGAAAACCCGCGTGCAAAAATGGGGTAATTCTCTTGCCCTACGCATTCCCAAAGCCTTTGCTGACCAAATCGGTATTGAAGATACCAGCCTGGTTGAGCTTTCCCTCACTGATGGCAAATTGTTGATCCTGCCACTTGTCGAAGCTCGCCCTTCACTTGCTGACTTACTGGCTGGTATTACCGATGCCAATCTCCACACCGAGGTTGTGACAGACCCGCCTCAAGGCCGCGAGGTGTGGTGATGCCGCCCTATACACCAGATCGCGGTCATATTGTCTGGCTGACCTTTACCCCGCAGGCTGGTCATGAGCAAGCTGGTCGGCGTCCTGCGGTGGTTTTGTCACCAGCAGCCTATAATGCTCGGGTCAGTTTAGCAATTGTCTGCCCGGTCACTAGCCAGCAAAAGGGTTATCCGTTTGAGGTGCTTATTCCGAGTGGACTACCGATCAGTGGCGTCATTCTGGCTGACCAAGTCAAAAGCCTCGATTGGCGAGCACGTCAAGCCGAATATAGTTGTGTCCTGCCAATTGCGATAATGACAGAAGTGCTCACGAAACTGAACACCTTGGTGGCAGTCACAACGCCATAGCTACCCAGTTGAACTAACAGGATCGCTATGACCTCTGAAATACCCTCCAATGCGCGTTTGTTACACGCTTTTGCCTATAGCATGGACGATATCGTGGCGAACCGTCGTGGTTCCCTTACGACCCGTCAACAGGAGATCATTGCACGGCACATCGCCATTGGTAGCTGGAGTAGTCGCCTTGCGATACTCATGTTTCTTGGCAGTGCGGCCTTCTTCTTGATCGGCGCTCCATTCCTGATCAATGAAGGATCTGTTCCACAGCAGGCACTGCCCTATCTCATAGGAACAGCATTGGTGTTGCTCATGATTGTGAGTGTGTTTGTCGGCATTGGATTGCGCCGAGTGCGGACGCTTCGTCAGGCACACATCAGCGTGATTGAAGGCACAATACGGTGTACTACGAAGCATTTCAAACACGGAAGATGGACCGCCTATTATGGTTGGATTGAGGGTATTCGCTTTCAATTGACGACAGAACAGCAATACAAGGTGTTAGTGGAGGGCAAAACCTATCGCATCTATTACATCCACTATCCACCAACACATCTAATTTTATCAATAGAAGAAATGCCGGGGGTATAGCAACATGGGAGGCATAACATGACCATGACGAGCCTATTTGTCGAGCTTGTAGTCACAGGCGTTCATATTCCTGCTGCAAGACACGCCACAAGCGCGACCCAACACCGCGTTCCAGACGGCCATCTTCGGCGCGCAAGACGGCGCATCAGTCCCTATCCCTTCTGAAAGCTGTTTCACATCGACCGCGCGCCTCGAACTTCTGGTATACTATCCCCAGTTTAGCGCGATGGAGGTAGGCGATGACAACGACGATCGAAGCCGTGTTTGATGGGAAGGTGCTCCGGCTGGATGCGCCCTTGGCGTTAGCGCCGAATACGCGTGTTCGCATCACGATCGAAGCAGTAGCGCCGCCCTCTTTGCCTGGAACGTCTTTTCTACGTACCGCCCGATCACTTAATCTCGACGCACCAGCCGATTTCGCCACGAACGTAGACGCCTATTTGTACGGCGAGACACCCGATGCTGCCGCCTAGCGTCTTCCTGGATACCGCTTTTGCTCTGGCATTAGCCAACCCACAGGATCTCCTGCACGAACGGGCCATACAGCTGGCTGACCAGTTGGAAGCCGCGCGAACACAACTCGTCACGACCCGCACGGATGAAGGATAGCCATGAAAGCGTATCGAACATATCTTACAGTCACGGATGCCAAGCAAGTGGTACTCTCCGATGTGCCATTCCCGCCTGGGCAAGTGGTCGAAGTGCTCATACTCGCACACAATGACCATCAGACGCAGGCACTCCGCCAGCTCGATACCCTGCTCATGCGTACTCAAACGCTGCCCCAGATACAGGCGCTTACCGATGACGAGATTGCCGCAGAGATAGCCGCCTATCGAAGTGGACAATGAAAGTGGTGATCGACACCAATATCGTGGTGTCAGCCGTCCTCATTATTGATACTGAACCACAATAGCTGGCTGCCCCCAACTCCCCGCTTGGAGCCCGTTTCAAGCCGCTGCTGAGTCCCTTCTGCGCAACCCTCATCCACAATCTTCCTGACAATATTATGTCAATATCGTACCTGGCCCATAAATAGGCAGGCTATGGGTACGAAGGCCACCTGCGTGGCCTGAATCAGCCCGCGCAGGCAGGCTTTGTAGACGTAGCCGAGGGCTTCAGCCCGACGGTGCCCGACGGTGCCCGACGGTGCCCGACGATGCCCGCTGCCGACTATAAACCCGTACCACAAACTCAGTATTGACAACAACATATGAGTAACGTATACTTCTTTTAGCCATACCTAACAATTTTTTTGGGGGACCAAAGAATGCATACCGAATCGGTTCAAGATTACCTGAAAACGATCTACGAACTCCAGTGCGAGCAGGGCAAGGTTGCCACGACCGTGCTCGCCGAATGGCTCGGCGTTGCGCCGGCCTCGGTGACTGGCATGATCAAAAAGCTCGCCAGTCTTCATCTGGTGACGCACGAGCCATACCAGGGCGTTACGCTAACCGAGGCGGGCGAGAAGATCGCGCTTGAGGTCATCCGCCACCATCGGCTGATCGAGCGCTATCTGGCTGAGGCGCTGGGCGTGCCCTGGGACCAAGTGCATGCCGAGGCCGAGAAGTGGGAGCATGTCCTTTCGGAAGACCTGGAAGACCGCATCGACGCCGCGCTCGGCTACCCAGTGACCGACCCGCATGGCGCGCCCATCCCGGCGCGCAACGGCACGATAGCGCCCTCCGCGAGCATCCGGCTGGTCGATCTCCAGCCCGGCCAGTCGGCGGTGATCGCCGAGGTCAGCGATCACGACTCGGCCATGCTGCGCTATCTTGGCCACATGGG
>Ga0075423_10006313_pt1 | contig 11127 bp, 7 predicted proteins | sample SoiMethybrSBSTD2_FD_80114 | JGI IMG/M metagenome (GOLD analysis project Ga0075423, IMG submission 80114) | Bulk soil microbial communities from a Populus tree surrounding site in Tennessee, USA - Soil MetaG P. TD hybrid SBSTD2 | ecosystem: Environmental > Terrestrial > Soil > Tree plantation...
CTCGGCGGAGCGGAGGAAGTCGAGGATCGCGGGGACTTCGGGGAGGCTCAACGCCGCGGTGACGCAAAGAACTGGAACACGTCCGGCCGGCTGTTCATCACGAACTGCTCGAGCTGCTTGATGCTCGCGTAGTAAGGAATGACCGCGCCGTAGTAGCTCATCGGCTCACCGACCTGGTGGAGACCCAGCCCGAACTTCGACAGCATGCGCTGGAGCCCCGTCTCCATGGCCGCCACCCAGTACTCGAGCCCCATGTTCACGCTCTCCACGTACATCTCCTTGAAGAGCCCGAACAGGATGAGCGGGTACTGGCTGCGTCGATATTTCGCCTCGGCCTGCGCTTCCGCGTCCTTCTCGGGATCCCCCAGCTCCTGGCCGTACAGGCCATCGTTGGCACGGCGGCGGTAGCTCTTCGCCAGGATCAGGCGGGAAATCTCGGCCGTCTTGTCGCGCGGGAGCTTGCGATAGTCCGCCGAGAGGTGCTCCGCGTGCCGCTCGAGCGGGAAGCCCAGCGAGGAGTCCCGCACCAGCCGAAGCGTGGCCACCATCTCGTGTCGCTCGTTCGTCGCGCCGAAGTGTACGGAATACGGGTCGAACTCGTCAGTCTCGCGGTGCGACGGGTATCGGGATGCGTCGAGATACTTGCATTCCACGCAATACACTGCGTAGCGGAGCTCCTGCACCGCGTCCCAGCGTCCGTCCTTCGCCTCGATGCGCTTGAAGTCGAAGTAGCGGCGCGGATGCACGACCGCGTCTGTCATCTGGCTCGATGGTAAACCGCTGAGTCTTAGCGGTGCAACACGGATTTGTCGACACCGATCGATGGTATTCGCTCAGTGTGACCGAGATGCGACATCGGCATTTCACTTTGAATAGGGTATTGCTGATGCCACAGTGGTCGCCGGCACCGCAATCCCTGTTCCGTTAAGTCTGTAAGAGACGCCGAGTTCCCTCGGCGGGAGGTCTCAACGTATGCGAGTTCTCATCGGAGCCATGCTCGCGTTTGGCTTCTCGGTATCGGTCGCCGCCTCGCCGGCAACGTCGGCCCAATGGTCCGAGATCCCCACCACACGCTTCGACGCGGTGAGGAAGGCCGACGGTACCCTGCTCGTGCCGCGCGCCCTGCCGAGCGGCGGGTTGACCGAGACACCGACCGCGATCATCAACGCCTGGAACAGCGCCGCGCTCGACGCGAGCACGGGCCGGGTGTACTTCGTTCGCCACGGCGGCCACGCCGACACCGCACACAACGGCGTCTTCGCGCTCGATCTGACGACGTTCAAGTGGTCGATGCTCCGTGACACGTCGCGGCGATACGTCCCCATCCCGCCGCCGGCGGGGGCCGTGTACGGGCCGACCTACCTCGACGGCTCGCCGGCATCCGTCCACACCTACGACTGCGAGGAATACCTTCCCAACGTCCGGCGGGTGTACTCCGGCGGCGGTATCTTCTGGTCGCCTGCCGGCCAGTCCACACCGCAGGTGGTGTTCTCGTGGAACCCCGCCACGAACGAGTTCGAGCGCCGAAACGTGCGGCCCGGCGGCTACGGATGCGCCTCGGTGTGGAATCCCCTGACCAACCGGCTCATCATGCGCATCTCGCAGAAGTGGATACAGTACAACCCGGCGACGGACACCTACGCGGACCTGAGCACGGCGCCCGCCGGGGATGCCGCCGCGGGGTCGACGCTGTTCCTCGATGCCGCGGCCGGTAAGGTCTATCGGATCGAGAAGCGGGCCATCGGATCGACGCCCAGCATCCGGATGCTCGATCTCCACAATCTCGCCGCGAAAGAGCAGACCCTGCTCACCGAGGGTGACACCGGCATCGAGATGCTCAATGGCGTGGGAGGCGCCTTCGTCGGGGGACGTATCGCCGCATTTGGACGGACCGCCGACGGCACACGAGGCGCGCTCTACTCACTGATCCCGGGTGGCTGCGGTCTCTCCGGCCAGGCCAAGTGCCGCTGGACGCGCCTCGATTTTGGGAACCCGATCCCGCCGCTTCCCGACCACCGTGGAATGTGGAAGCGCGCCTTCGTGCACCAGGGCCGCTTCTTCGTCCTACCCTCGTCCGGCGAGAATCTCTGGGGCATCCCGCTGCCGTGGACCGTGGTCGCGGGTGCGCCGCTCCCTTCGACACCGACGCCAACGCCAACGCCCCTTCCAAATCCGCTGCCGAGCCCGACGCCGACGCCGACACCTACACCCACGCCAACCCCGATCCCGACGCCCATTCCGACGACAGACCCGACGCCCACTCCGACGCCCACCCCCACCCCGACGCCGACTCCCTCCCCGGTCCCGGCCGGCACGCCGTACACGAAGACGGTGCTGGTCCCCGGTACCGACCTCTCGGCGCGCTGGAACGCCTACCCGCTCTGGGCGTCGGGCGCAGGGCCGATGGCGAGAGGGGGCAAGCACGCGCGGCTCGTGTACGACACGCGACGCCACCGCCTCGTTCTCACGGGGGGTGATCGCGACGGGTCCGATGCCGGGAATCCCAGCGTGTGGGCGTTCACGCCGGGCAGCGGGGCCACGCGCCTCTCGGCGATGTGCCGGCCGTATCCCGACTGGCTCCCGTCGTTCCCCGACAATGTCACCTGGGCGTACGACAGCGTGCGCGACCGGATGATCATCATGCCGGGCTTCTTCTTCGATCTCTCGCGTGTCCAGCTCGTGTGCGGCCGCAGTGACGACCGCGTCCTCAAGGTGACGCTCCCCACCGGCGAGGTCCGAAAGAACGCCGGCGTCTTCAATCCGGCGACGAACGCGTGGGGCCCCCCCACGTGGCCATTCCCGACGGACCTGAGCTACGGGGGCGATGTCCAGGCCAACTGGGGCGTCTACGATCCGCAGAAGGACATGGTGGTCCGCTTCTACTGGGATGGCGCCTGGGGCAATAACCTTCAGATGCTGCACCTGGCCAGCAGCACCTGGAGCCGGTTCAAGCTCGGGTCGGGACTGACCGACGGCGTGCGAATCCGCAACACCTATGGCACCAACAGCCAGCCCGCCATCGACGTCCAGGGCCGCTCCATCTACGCGGTCGCGCCCTCGACGGTCGCCGGGGCCCTCGAGGGGCGCCTGCTCAAGGTCAATGTCGATACGGGCGCGGCCCAGCGCCTGCCCCTCCCGGCAGGCTATGTCTGGCCGGTCATTGCCGAGGCGGGGGCGACCGAGCAGCTCCTGGTGTTCGACCCGATCCGCCGCCTCCTGATCCACCCGGCTATTCCGAGCCTCGCGGGGGATGTCGGCGCCGTGTACATCTGCTACGTCGATCGGGGTTGCCCGTGGGTCAAGGTGCCCCTGCCGACAAGTGCGCCGGCGCTCAAGGGGAACGTGGCGGGGATGGATACGGATCACGGTGCCCTCGTTCTCATCGGAGGGCACGCGGTGACGAAGCCGGACGGGACGCGCACCCCGTCACCGACGCATTACTGGACGCTGACCCTCACCCGGCAGTGAGGGGCAGGGCGGCGGCGGGCTAGCGGTTCAGAGTCAGAGGCGCGACGACGATTCGGTCGCCCTCGCGAACGCCGCCAAGGATCTCGACGTTCTCGTCGTCGCGGGCGGCGAGCCGCAACACGCGCGGCTCGCCGCCGTCGACGCGGACGGTGACCTCGCGGGCGCCCAGCGGCACCAGGCGCTTCGGCATGACCAGGACCTTGTCCCGGTTCGCCACGAGGATGCGGACGTCGACAGTCATGCCGAGCTTGAGCTCGTCCGCGCCCTCCAGGACCTCGATCTTGATCTCGAGCACCTTCATGTCCTGGATCTTCACGGGATCGTCGGGCTTGACCTTGCGCTTGCCCACCGCCTGACCGATCTCGTAGACCTTCCCCGGGAAGGTGCGCCCGGGATACGCGTCCGCGGTGATCTCGACCTTCTGATCGATCGAAAGCTTGCCGACGTCGGTTTCGTCGACCTCCGCCTTGACGATGGTCTTCTGGAGGTCGCCCAGCACCATGAGCGGCATGCTGATGTCGACCGCCTCGCCCGGCTCCACCAGCTTGCGGGTCACCTTGCCATCGACGGTGGCCTCGACCACGGTGGACCCCAGCGCCGCCCGAGCCACCCCCAGCTCCGCCTGCGCCTGCTGGACATTGCTCTCGGCCCGGCGCAGCTCCGCCTCGGCCTCTTGCACCTGCGCCCAGGCCGCCGCCACCGTCTCCGCCTTGGGCCCCGCCAGGAGGAGGTTCAGACTCTCCTGCGCGGCCTTGACGCGCGCCCGCCAGACCTCGGCATTGGTCGCCTCGGCATCGTACTGGGAGCGGGCGATGTAGCCGCTGTCGAGCAGCCGCTTCATCCGGGCCCGCTCGACCTCGGACAGCTGCTGCTTCTCCTTTGCTTCCGCGAGCTCGGCGCGGGCGCGCTCGATCTCCTGGGGGCGCGCTCCGCTCTTGACCTCGGCCCAGCGGGCCCGCGCGCTCCCCAGGGCCCGCGCCGCGCGGCTGGCATCGGCCTGCGCCGTCCGGATGCGCGCTTCGGACATCTGGACGCTGGCAGCCGGCTCGGCGTCGTCGAAGCGGATCACCACCTGCCCCCGCTTCACGACGTCGCCCTCTTTGGCCAGCACCTCGCGGATCCGGCCGGGGATCTTGTTGGCGAGCGTGACCTCGGTGAAGGGCTCGACACGCCCGATCGCCGCCACCGTCTGGCGGATGCTGCCCACCCGGACGGCCACCGACCGGCCGGATCCCCCCCTCTGCCACCCGCTGTAGGCATAGGCCGCCATGCCCACCAGGAGCACGGCCAGCACCGCCGCGAGGATCGCCCGCCTGGCCCCGGCCATCAGGCCACCAACCTTCCGTCCTCGATGCGGACGCTCCGGTCGACGTAGGGCATGACCCGGTGGTCGTGGGTCACGATGATCACGGTGCGGCCCTCGGATCGCGTCACCGAATGCAGGAGCTTCATCACCTGTTCTCCGTTCTTCGCGTCCAGGTTCGCGGTGGGCTCGTCGGCGAGGATGAGGGGCGGATCGCCAGCGAGGGCACGGGCAATCGAGACGCGCTGACGCTCTCCGCCCGACATGTCGCGGGGGAGGAAATCCGCGCGCTTGCTCAGCCCCACCAGCTCGAGCAGGCGGCGGGACTCGGCCCGCCGGGCCCGCCGCTCCAGTCCCTTCATCTGCAGCACGACCTCGACGTTCTCGGCGGCGGACAGCGCGGCGAAGAGATTGAAGCTCTGGAAGATGAAGCCGACGTAGCGCCGCCGCACCCACGGGAGCTCGGCCTCGTCGAGATCCGAGACGCACTCCCCGTGGATCGTGACCGTGCCCGAAGTCGGGCGCAGCATGCAGCCGAACATCGAGAGCAGCGTGGTCTTGCCGCTCCCGGACGGTCCCATGATGGCTACCACCTCGCCCGCCCTGGTGCTCATGGTGACCTCCTGCACCGCGGGGACCTGGAAGGCGCCCTCCTGATAGATCTTGGTGACCTGCGCCGCCTCGAGGGTCGTGGTCACGACCGGAACACCACGAGGGGATCGACGCTGAGCGCCTTGCGCACGGACACCACCGACGCGGCTGCGCACATCGCCACCGTGAGCACGAGCACGGCGAGCATGAGACTGAACGGGATCACCAGCACCATGCCGGTCGCGCCGAGCGCGTGCACGGACGCGAGGGTGATGGCCAGGCCGATGCCGTAGCCGAGGGCGGCGTTGATCAGCGCCTGCTTGAGGATGATCCCGTACACGTCACGGTTGGTCGCCCCGATCGCCTTGAGGGTGCCGAATTCCCGGAGGTGCTCGATGGTGGCGCTGTAGATCGTCTGGCTCACGATGACCACCCCCACGATGATGGCCATGAGCACGGTGAGGCCGAAGCCCACCCCGATCCCCGTCTCCCAGGTCCAGTACAGCCGCGTCTTCCACGAGTACTCGCGTCGGGTGTAGACGTCCACGTCGCGGATCTCGCGGAGGCGCGCCGCGACCTCGCGGGCGTCGGCGCCGTCGGCCACGCGCGCCACGATGAACACCGTGCGGTCGCGTGAGAACGGGTCGAGGTCCTGCGCGGCGCGGTACGACGTGAAGATGTAGGGCGCGGTGGTGAAGCCGCGCACCCCCCGGCTGATCCCCACCACCCGCACCTTCTGCTCGTTGATCTCGACGTGCTGGCCCACCTGGAGCGTGCCCAGCTTCGGGAACGCAGACTCGTCCACGATGATGGCCTTGCCCGCCTTCACCGCCTGGAGCTCGCCGGCGATGAGCTGCCACGGCCCGCCCACCCCTGTCTCGGGGTTGAAGCCCACCAGCTCGACGTTCTCCTGGCCTCCGTCCTGGCGGCGCATGTTGGCCCATCCGAGGAGGAGATGGTCCGCCCACGCCACACCCGGCGTCTGGCGGACCTTGTTGAGCTTCCGCTCGGTGAACGGGACCGGGAAATCGAAGTTGGCGGAGTTCTTCGACGTGACCCAGATGTCGGCCTGGGTGTTGTCGATGATGATCGAGGCGTTCTCCATGAAGCCGAGGTAGATGCCGAACTGGGAGAAGATCAGAACGACTGAGAATGTGACCCCGACCACGGTGATGAGGAACCGTGTTCGGTCGTGGAGCAGATTCTTGCGTGCAATGTCGACCATTGGGCACCCGAGGGTGTCAAGGGTGCGGACAGTATACGAAGGCCCTTGGGAAAACTGGAGAAGAAACGGCCGACCTAGCCACCCAGCTCCTTGATCAGGTCGGGAATCTTCTCGGATTGCGCGAGCTTGGGGTCGATCTGGGCGGCCCGCCGGAGACTGGACACCGCGTCGCCCTTCTTGCCCAGCTTGGCGTAAGTCAGGCCGAGGTGGTACTTGATCTGGCCGTTGGCCGGCGCCTGCTGCTCCGCGAAGGACAGGGCCTTCTCGGCCTCCGCGTAGGCGCCGCGCTGGTACTGGACCCAGCCCAAGGTATCGGCCACCTCCGGCGATCGCGGCGCGAGCTGCGCGGCCTTGGTAGCCAGCGGCAGGGCCTGGTCGGGCTGCTTCTTGGCGTCGGCCAGGAGCCACGCGAGATTGTTCAGGGTGATCACGTCGTTCTCGTTCGTGGCCAGCGCCTTGCGGTACTGCTCGATCGCACGATCCGTCTGGCCCTGCGACGCCAGCGCCTGACCGAGGCCGCGGTGGGCGGCCCCGACGTTGCCGCCGAGCGCCACCGCGTCCGTGAAGGCGGCTTCCGCGCCCTTGACGTTGCCCTGTGCCAGGAGCACCTGTCCGCGCAGGGTCGGCGGCACCGGGCTCTTCGGCACGCTCTTCTCGAGCTCCTGCGCCAGTCGCAGGGCGTCGTTGAGCCGCCCCATCTCCGCGTAGATGATGCCGAGCTCGAGCTTCAGATCCGGGAGCGAGGGGTTGATCCGCAGCGCCGCCTCGTAGAACGGCAGCGCCTCTTCCCGCCGTCCCTGGCTCCGGAGGTAACGGGCGAGCGCCACGTTGGCTTCCAGGCTGTTGGGGTTGGTGCGGAGCGCGGTACGAAGGTGCGGCACCGCATCATCCACGCGCTTCTGCCGGATGCGCAGGTCCGCCATAAGGAGATTGCCCCCGACGTGCCCGGGGGCCATGTCGAGCAGGGCCTTGAGCTCGGCCTCGCCTTCCTTCAGCTGCCCGCTGCTCAGGAGCGCGCGTGCGAGCGCCTCGCGGTACTGGACGTTCTTGGGATCGCGCTGAACAAGGGCGCGAAGCTCCTGGACCCGCTTCGCGGCAACCTGGGGGTCCCGCTTGCCCCCCTCGATCAGCGCGAGCTCCCGCTGGGCCGGCTCCAGGTTCGGATTGAGCTTCAGCGCCTGGCGATAGGCGGCCTGCGCCTCCGGCACCCGGCCCATCACGGCGTACGCGCGCGCGAGCAGGAGCTGCACGCCCGCGTCCTTGGGATTGATGCGGGCGGCCTCGGTGAGGTCCTGGAGCCCGCCCCCGGCGTCGCGCTTGGCCAGGTATGCCTGGGCCCGCATCACCCGCGCGGCGTTGAACTCCGGATACCGGCGCAGAAGCTCGCTCATGTCGGCGACGATGGCGTCGTACTCACCCGTTTGCTGCCGGAGGCTGGCGAGAGCGATGGCGAGACTGGGCTGCGCCGGATTCGACTTCACCGCGGCCGCGAGCGGCCCGACCGCTTGATCGTACCGGCCCAGCCGCTCCGCCACGCTTGCCAGGAGGAGCAGCGCCGGCAGATGATCCGGATTCGTCTTGACCACCGCCTGGAGATAGCCGAGGGCCTCCTCGTCCTTCTGCTGACGGAGGGCGATGCGCGCCAACCCCATGCGCGCCTCGAGGGCCTTGGGGTCGAGATCGAGCTGCTTCTGGAACGCCGCGCGCGCCTTCTCGAGCTGATTGTCGGTGGCATACGCCTCGGCGAGCAGACCGTGGAGGCCCGGCACGGCAGGCTCGGCCTTGACGGCCCCCTCCAGGAACTGTACGGCCTCGCGCGGCCGCTTCTGCTGGATCAACGCCGCGGCCTTGGTGCGCGCCGCCACCACGGACGTGGGATCGGTGCGCACGGCGGCATCGAACTCGGCGAGAGCGCCCTCGAGGTCCTGCTCGGAGGCCCGGAGCCGGCCCAGCATGATGTGCGCGGGCACGCTGCCCTGGTCCATCTGGGCGGCCTTGGTGAACAGCTCCTGGGCCGCCTTGGTATCGCCCTGCTGCGCCTTGATCTGGCCCATCAGGAGCATGGGCTGCGCGGCCTGCGGCGCGAGGGTCTGGGCCTTGCTCGCGGCCCCGTACGCCTCGTCGAGGCGGCCCAGCAGGATGAGCGCGCGGCTCCGCTCGAGCTGGAAGCTGGGCGCTCCCTCCAGACGCTTGGCGTCCCCGTCCAGGAGGGCGAGCGCGTCCTTCGGTCGGCCAACGCGCGTGTAGGCCTGCGCCAGGCGGAAGTTGACGGTGGGCGCCTCCGGAGCCTGCCTGCGCAGGTCCTCGAGGTGGCCGATTGCCTGCTGCGGTGATCCGGCCGCGAGGTAGGCGCTGGCGAGCAGGAGGCGCGCGCCCACGTACTGCGGCACTTGCGCCACCACCGGCGCGAGCGCCCTGATCGCATCGTTGGCGCGGTTGTCGCGCAGGTAGTAGCTCCCGAGCGCGACCTGCACGGCGACGCTGCGCGCGCGCGCGTCGACCCCCTCGAGGATCTTGATGGCCTCCTTGACATTCCCCAGCGCCGCGGTGGAGGCGGCGAGCCCCAGCCGCACGCGTGGGTCCTGTGGGGCGAGCGCCTGCGCTTCACTGTAGTGCTGCTTGGCCTCGGTGAATTTCCCCTGGCGGAGCTCGAGCCCGCCGAGGCCCTGAAGGCTGCGGCGGTCCTTGGGGTTGGTGGCCAGGCTCGCGCGATAGGCCTGCTCGGCCTCGGGGATCTTGCCCAGTCGGGCGAGCGCCTCGGCGCGGACGGGGGGAAGGTCGGCGGGCAGGCCGCCTTCGCCCTTTGCCGCCTCGTCGGCCAGCGCGAGCGCTTCTTCGGGCTTGCCCTGCCCCAGCCGGGCGAGGGCGCGGAGGTAGATGCCCATGGCGTTCCGGGGAGACTTGGCGAGGATGCGCTGGCTCTGCGCGTCGACGTCCTTCCACTGTCCCAGCTCGGCCTGTGCCCGCCCCAGCTCGATGGCGATGTCCGTGTTGTCCGGCGCGAGTGTCTGGGCGCGGGAGAGTTCGCGCGCGGCGTCGGCATGCCACGACTTGGCGACGTAGGCGCGCCCCAGAGCGCGAAGCGCGGGCACGTAGTCCTTGTCGATCTGGAGCGCGTTGCGGAGCTCGATGATCGCTTCGTTGGCCTTGCCGTCCTTGAGGTACGACTCGGCACGATCGACGGCCTTCTGCTTCCTCGCCTCGGGGCTCTGGGTGCAGGCGCCGGCCACAGCCACCACGAACGCGAGCGCGACCATGGCGAGCAACTTCGCGCGGAGCGACGCGCGGCCGGTCACGCGGGGACTCGCGTCGATGCGTGGGAGCACGAGAAAAACTCTAACATGAGATCGGGCCTTGCGGGCTCTGGCCCAAACCCGCGGATCTCCGCGATTCTATGCAAATTTTGCGTCATCGGCAGTTCCGGCGACGATCGGCGGGGGCTGGCGCGCTCCAGCTCGCCTGAGGCGAGGGTCCGGCGCCCGCCTAGCCGGCCGTCGCGCCACGCCGGCGGTAGATCCCCAGCAGACAAGCTTCGGGGTGTCCGATGCCGAGGCGATGCAGCCCCGTGCGCACCGCCAGCTCGAGACGGAGGAGCGTCCGGAAGTTGCTGAACGTCCGGCAGTCGTCGAGCCGGAGAAAGAGCGCCTCGTCGAACCCCGCCCTCGCCATCAGCGCCGCCAGGCGCGGCCGTGAGTTCATCCGGAAGCGGGTCGGGAACGTGTCCTTGCGCTCGACGTTCCAGATCAGCCGCTTCATGCCGTGATGGAGCGCGAAGGGCACCACGCGCGTGAGGATCGGTACGGGGGACTTCGCATCCACGGTGTAGATCACGGCCAGCCCGCCGGGACGGAGGCAGCGGGCCAGCGCGGTCGCGAAGGCGTCGGGGGCGTCGACATGCTCGGCGACCATGCGGGCGGTGACGAGATCGAAGCGGCGGTCCCCCGGATCGTACGCCTCCAGCGGCGCGCGCACGCGCTCGTGGACGAAGGGGTTTTCGTCGAGGGTGATGTCGGGGTCCAGCCCCACGAGCCGCCGGCAGCGCGCGGCGAGCTCGCGCGCCAGCGCCCCATTGCTGGGGAAGACGTTCCGACCGCACCCGACGTCGAGCCATGCCGTCTCGGCGGTGACGAGACTGTCCACGATCGCCTCGTAGTGGTCGTCCGGATTGAAGTAGTTCGCGCGCAGGCGCATGGCGGGACCCCAGCCGGTCGACGCCGGGGACCCGTATTTGAGCGTGAAGAGCTTGAGGAGCGCGGCGTCGGAGGGCGGACGAATCGGCGCAGCTCCACCACGCTCCATGTACGGCTCCTCACACGCGACCACGTGAGGCGCGTCGCGCCACGCGCGGACCATGCGGCAGGTGATTCGATCCGGGGTCCAACGACCTCGAGCATGAGGAAGGGGCGGGAAGCCGCCCCGCCCCCGCCCCGCGCTCGGAAGTGGTGGACGATGCTGGACTTGAACCAGCGACCCCCGGCATGTGAGGCCGGTGCTCTGCCAACTGAGCTAATCGTCCGTGCGAGGGATTCTAACCACTTGC
>Ga0075423_10006314_pt1 | contig 11127 bp, 7 predicted proteins | sample SoiMethybrSBSTD2_FD_80114 | JGI IMG/M metagenome (GOLD analysis project Ga0075423, IMG submission 80114) | Bulk soil microbial communities from a Populus tree surrounding site in Tennessee, USA - Soil MetaG P. TD hybrid SBSTD2 | ecosystem: Environmental > Terrestrial > Soil > Tree plantation...
AGCAATGGGTGAAAGTCGGAGCAACGAGCTGGTTGCCTTGCCTTCCACCCAGCACTCCCGAGTCCTGCGGCTTGGGAGTTGGGAGTTGGAAGTTGGGAGTTGACGTGGACATGCTAGAACGCGAGCCTGATTCCCGCCCCGACCTGCGCGCCGCCGGCATCGACGCGAATGGTGCGGCCGCTGACGTCCAGGTCGATCCTGGCGCGCGTGAAGCGCACGAGACCTCCGACGCCGAAGTGCGGCGCAAACATCCACTTCACGTCGGCGCCGACGTTGAAGCCCGTCGCCGTGCCCGCGATGCGCCGCGAATCGACGCCGACGAACGACGCCGTGTCGTAGGGATAGTCCTCGGTGAAGTTCACCTCGGTCACGATCGACTGCTTGATGTCGAGCACGCTCGGACCGCCGAAGACGACCACGCGCAGCTTGCCGAACGGCGGCAGCTGATACTGCGCCTGGATGTGGACGCCGGTCTCGTCGCGGCCGAGGCCGCTGGTCTCGCCCTCCACGTCGCGCGGGCGCTGGAAGAAGAGTGGATGGGGGAGCGAGGCGCGCGCGTGGACGGTGCCGGAGCCGGTGAACCGCGAGACCGCGATCCCGGCCGCCAGGCCCTTCCACAGGCGGAACGCGAAGCCAGCGTCGAAGAGCCCGCCCGCATCGACGGGATACGAGGTCTCGACGCGCGCGGTCTCGCGATGGAGATCGAACGTGAAGCTGTCGTCGAAGTTCGTCGTCGACGGCTGGTAGCCGCCGTTGACGGAGATCGCGATCCGCGGCAGGGGCTGCGCGGCGGCCGCTGCCGGAATCAGCGCGCACACCGCGGCGAGAACGAGAGAACGGGACAGATGTCGCATGGCGGGACTCAATTCACTCCGACGGCCGCCCACGCCTGCGTCAGCGCTGTCATGACGGCGCTGTTGCCGGCGTACAGATCCTGCGCCGCCTGCAACGTGGCGGCGCGGGCGGTCGTGAAGCGGGCGTTGGCCGGCAGCAGCTGCGTGAACGCGCGGTAGAAGATCTTTTCGATCTGCTCGCGGTTGGACGCGCCGACCCCCTGCACTCTCTGTCCGGACGTGCGATTGGTGCCGCCTTCGATTGCCAGATAGAACGCATGGCTGGCGATCCCCGAGTTGATGTGCACGCCGCCGTTGTCCTCCGGGCCCGTATACCGAATGCTGTAGTGATCCGGATCGCCGAACGACCGCGGATCCTGCAACGACCGGATGCCGCCGGGGGTGACCACGTCGTTGCCGATGATGTAGTCCGCCGTGCCCGCGCCGGATCCGGGCTGCTGGAAGTAGAACACCGCCGAGGTCCCCATGATGTCGGAGAACGCCTCGTTGAGCGCGCCGGACTCGCCCTGATAGATCAGGCCGGACGAGTAGTCGGTCACCCCGTGCGTGAGCTCGTGGGCGACGACCTCGAGCGAGCCGGCGAGGAAGTTCCACTGCTGGCCGTCGAACGTGAGGTTGGGCGGGATGCCTTCGCCATACACCATGATGCCGTCGCCGGCGTAGAACGCGTTGAGATAGAACGTGAACAGCACGCTCGGCGCCGCGCGGGTCGCGTCCGCGCGGTTCACCGGGTGCGTGAAGCTGCGGATGCGGATGTTCGCGTTGTCGAGACCGCGCCGGCCGAAGCGCTTGAAGTAGTAGTCGTAGGTGTAGCCGGCGTAGACGTGCGCGTCGACGTTGGCGCCGTCGGTCCAGTCGTTGTCCGAGTCGCTGGCGAAATCGCTGGCACTCGGCGGGGTGAAGCCATTGAGGACGGTGAGCATGCGGTTGAGGTTCCCCCGCATGTCATAGGTCTCGATCACCGGCGGTCTGAGTCGATCGGACCCGACAAAGGTCCCGCCCTGCGAGCTCGCGCTGACCTTCTTCCGTTCGCCCAGCACTCCGATCCCGACCCCGACGCTCGACGTCTGCCGCTGCGCGTCGCTCCGCTGGCGCACGATCTCGCCGGAGTGCGCGTCGATGAAGTAGAGCGTGAGGTCCTCCGGCGTCGCGACGCGCGCGAGGTAGACCAGCCGGTAGTCGCCACTCTCGAGCGGCAGGATGGCAAGCGAGGGCTCACGCTCCGCCCCGAGCTCCACCCCGGTGCGCGCTGCGATCAGCGCCCGTGCCCGCTCGCCGCTGAGGGAGGGAGTCGTCGAGATGTCGACGCCTTCGTGAAGCGATCCGAAGATAGATACGGTCAGACCCTTTTCGTCGGTCTGTCGTGTGATGTCCGCTCCGTACACCGGTACGCCCTTCACCATCTGCGTGTAGCGGGTATGACGTCGACCCGGCATGAGCGTGTCTTCGCGGTCGAGCCGCACTTCCAACTCGCGGGATCTGATCATCCGGTCCACCTGGCTGTCCCAGGTTCGGAGATCGCCGGGCGTCACCGCGGTGATCCGCTGCAGGCGCAGCTCCTGGCCCCGAAGCGGCAGCAAGGGGACGAGGAGTGCGAAGCCGACAACGGCGACGGCTCCGGTGAACAGACGGGGGCGGTGGATCATCGACGACTCCAGTGAAGCGCAGCGCTCGAACAGTGTACGGGAGAAACGGCTGACAGCTGAGAACTACCGCCTCAGGATGGGCCAGTAGGTGACAGCCCCGACGTAGACATTGAAGACCGCACATCCCAGCGAGTACCAGCGAGGGGCGACCCCGACCGGCAGCACGCCAGGCCGGTGCGCGACGTCGAGCACGGCGTGCGCGGCAAACGCCAGCGCGAGGAGCGTGAGGCCCTGACGCGGATCGTGAACCAGCGTCACCGCGGCGACGATCCCGAAACCGAGCGCGAGCGCGATGTCGAGACCAACGCCCGGGTCCGAGTCGTGAACGACCGCGAAGCCGAGATACGCGCCGGCCGTCGCCATCAGCACGAGCGCGCCGACCTGCGCCAGCCGCAGCTCGGCGATCAGGCGTTCCGGCGACGTGAGGGGGATGGCCGCCGCGCGCAGGCCCTGCCACGTCATCCCCGCGGCAATCGACAGCGCCGCGATCAGGATGGTGCGCGACGCCTCCGTCAATCCCATCATGTGGGAAGGAAGTTCAGGGGATCGATGCCGAACTCCGCGGGGTCGACCGGTCCCACGACGCTGTCCGGCTGCGCGCCGGGGGAGGGCGGCTCCCAGAGGTTGCGCTCGAAGGGGAGATCTAGCCGCGCGCCGGAGGCGGAGAAGAGCACGCGCACGCGCGGCCGATAGGGATCCGGCGCGTGCACCTTCGCGACGACCGCGACCTCGCCGGTGCTCAGCTTCACCAGGTTGCCCGGCGGGTAGATCCCCAGCAACTGGACGAAGCGCCGCACCAGATTCTGATCGAACTGCGTGCCGTCGTTGCGTTTCAGCACCGCAAGGATCCGTTCGGTGGGGAACGCCTGCTGGTACGCCCGCTGCGATCGCATCGCGTCGTAGATGTCCGAGATGCTGCACAGCATCGTTCCGGCGTTCAGCGACTGGCGGCGCACGCCGAACGGATACCCAGTGCCATCGAGGCGGAGATGGTGCTCGAAGGCGACGACCGGCGCCAGGATCGGCATTTCCGGCGTCCGCCGCAGGATCTCCGCGCCGTCGACGGTATGCCGCCGCATGATGGTGAACTCCTCGTCGGTGAGCTTCTCGGGCTTGTTGAGGATCTCCTTCGGGGTCCGCACCTTGCCGATGTCGTGCATCAGCGCCGACAGCCCGAACTCGCGCAGGAGGCGCCCTTCGATGCCGAGCGCGCGCGCCTGGCCCATCGTCAGGATCGACACGTTCACCATGTGAGTGAACGTGTAGTTGTCGTAGTTGCGCATCGCGGTCAGCGCCACGAGCGCGGTGCGATTCTGCGTGACCGCCTCGGCCAGGCCTTCGACCGCCTGCAGCGCGGCGGGGACGTCCGGCACACCTTCGACCGCCGCACTCTCCCACACGGTCTGAGCCGTCGACACGGCATTGGAGTAGAGCTGGCGGATCGCCGCCATGTCGCTGCGGATGCCATCGTTCCGGCGCTCGTCGGCATTGATCCGCCCGACGTGGACGTGCGGGAACTGCAGCGAGTGGTCGGCCATGCCCCGCGAGGTTCCGAGCGAGGCGATCGCATGCACGAACGCGCTGATCTCGGCCGCGGTCACGCCGCGATCGAAGGCGATCCGCTCGATCTCGTGGTCGCGAAGGCGCTTGATCAGCTCGCCCATGCTGCTGCTGGCCTTTGGCATGGGCGTGTCGGCGACCACGAGTTGATTGCCGACGATACCGATGGCGACGGACGGGTTCTGAGAATGAAGGCTCTTCAGCGCGGCGAGGAGACCTTCGACGTTGCGGCCGAGCAGCGGATGATCGGCCGCGTAGAGCTGGGCCGCGCGCACGCCGGACGCGAACCGGCGGAGCAGTTCTTCGTACAGGAGCAGGCGGCTGGACAAATCCTGGGTCATGAGTCGCTTCAGCTGCTTCTGGACAGCTCGGAACGGGCGGCGGATCGGACGCCGCGGGGCCCCTGCGTCGAGGCTTCACGTAGCACGTCCAATGCCGCCGGAGTGCCGAGCCGGCGCAGCGACTGGGCCGCGGCGGTGCGCAGGCGGCGCGTCTCGAGCGGCGACCAGAAGTCGCCCTGATGGAGCGCGAACTTCAGCGCCCCGACCGCATCGGCTCCGCCGTAGCTGCCGAGCGCCTGGACCGCCGAGAGATACAGCTGCGACTCCTTGCGCCGATCCAGGTGACGGACCAGATACGCGTAGACCGGCCCGGTCCGCTCGTCGCGCATGCTCGTGAGCTCCTTCAGCAGTGTCTCGCGGGATCGGCCGGTCGCCGACGTGATGGCCTCCATCAGGAGCCGCGACGCCTCGTCGCTGCCGTTCAGGACGAGCCCCTGCACCGCTTCGCGCTGCACCAGCGGCTCGGTGTCGGTCAGCAGCGGAATCAGATCCTTGAGTCCTTCCGCGCCGCCGAACTCCCGCAACAGGAAGGCCGCGGTGCGGCGCACCTCCCAGTTCTGGGCGTTCATCAAGCGTTGCACCGACTCCCGTCCCTTGGGCCCGAAGCCGACGAGGATATCCCGGAGCCGCCGGCGCGCGCGCGCATCTTTCTCGGAGGACAGCGCCTCGGCCAGCGCCGGGATCACCGGGGGGCCGATCGCATGGCACAGGGTCTTGAACCGTTCGTAGGCCTGGTCGTCCGATCCGCGCAGGTAGGACGAGACGTGCCGCATCATCGTGCCGCGGCCGAACCGCTCGAGCGCGGACGCGGCGTAGGCGGCGCGCGACGGATGGCGCTGGCCTTCGACCACGACCGCGTCCGCGAGCTGCCACGCCTGATCGAAATAGCCCACCCGGACGAGATCCTCGGCATGTCCGGCGGCGGTCTCGGCGATGTCACGCCAGCGCGCCGGATCGGTCTCGATGACCAGCAGATCGAGCAGCAGCTGGTGATCGAGGCTGCGCAGCGACGCGTCGGCGACGGTGCCCAGCCAGACCGCGATCCGCTCCGGCGGGTCGTCGCTGATGCGCTCGACGTCGACGGCGCGGGAACGCGCGCTCGTCAGCTCGCGCGCGTACTGGTCAGAGACATATTTCTCGTCGGAGTACGACGTGAGCATGCCCTCGACGCGCTCCCACAGCGCGTCGAAGCCTTCGTGGCCGGCCTCCGACGCGGCCACTTCTTTCTCGGCGAGCCCGAGCAGCTGCCGCTGGCGGTCGACGTCGGGCACCAGCGCCTGGAACGCGTGCGCGAGCCGCTCGCTCGCTCCCCGCTCCTTGATGACCGACTTCGCGACGAAGTGGGAGACCGACTCGTCGCTCATGCGCTCCGTCACCTGGCCTGCGACGTCGATGGCGCCGACCAGCGCATCGGGGCGGTTGCGCAGGTCGAGCAGCTTCAGCATCGCGTCGGCCGAGAGTTGACCGGCGGCGCGTCCCATGTCGCCGAACATCGATTCGAGGCGCCTCGGATCCGTCTTCGCGAGGTAGTCGGTCAGGCCCTTCAGCAGCGTCAGGAACGCGGCGGCCGGCGCGTCGACACCGTGCTCGGTGGCCGACTGTTCGATCTGCGACATCAGCTCCTTGAGCCGCGCCGAGTCCCCCACGATCTCGAGCAGCAGCCGCATGCCGGTGTCGTCCAGCTCCAGCGGCCTGCCGGCCAGGGCCGCGGCGATGATCTGCTCGGCGGTCGCGGCCACGCCCTGCTTCTCACGCAGCACCTCGGCGTAGTCGATCTCTTCGATCTCGATGCTCGGGCCCCCCGCGGTCGCCCACAGGTGCTTGATCCCGCCGTCGGTGCGCACCTCCTCGGGGGGCCGCGCGAGCAGCAGCAGCAGCGTCCGCCACGACTCCGCGTCGGCACCGGCGTTCAACGTGACGCCGCCGATGAGTTGCCGGTGCAGGAGATCGGCCAGCTCGGCGATCGCCGCATCGGGCTTCACCGGGACGGCGCCGCCGACGATCAACGTGTCGGCCATCACCTGGAACCGGTAGGGTCCGCTTTCGGTCAGGGCCGCGGTCACCTGCGCGAGCCGGCCGAGCGTGCTGCCAATCGCCGGGTGTCCACCGGGGTAGAGCGAGACCGCGCGCGCCGCGGCCTTGCAGGCGCGGGCGAACTCCGCGAGCCGGGCGGCGGCGTCAGGCGCGAGCGCAGGAGGGCGGGTCGGTTCGGCCATCGGTCTCAGAGATACGCGAGCGGATCGATCTCGACGCTTTCGGGATCGAGCGCTTCCTCCACCGCGTACGGGAACTGTCCGCGGCTGTCGGTCTCCCAGGTATTGACGAGCGGCGCCTGCTCGACCTCGGCGCCTTGCGCGTCCTTCACGAGCTTGACCTGCGGCCGGAACGGATCGGTCGGGTGCTCGTGCGTGACGACCGCGATTTCGCCCGAGGCGAGCCGGACCACCGTGCCGACCGGAAAGAGGCCCATCAGGTTGATGAATCGCCGCAAGAGCGGTCCGTTGAACGCCGGACTGTCCTTCTGCGTCATGATCGCCTTGATGCGGTCGCTCGGCAGCCCCTGGCGGTAGACCCGGTTGCTGCGGAGCGCGTCATACACGTCCGCGATGCTGACGATCTGCGTGCAAAGGTTCAGCTCGCGGTGGCCGACGTTCTCAGGATAGCCCGACAGATCCTGCCGCAAGTGGTGCTCGAACGCCACGACCGGGGCCAGGGCCGGCATTTCCGGCGTCTTCCGCAGGATATGCGCGCCGTCGACCACGTGCTGCTTCATGATGTCGAATTCCTCCTTCGTCAGCCGGTCGGGCTTGTTGAGGACTTCGAGCGGCGTGTTCACCTTGCCGATGTCGTGCATCAGGGCGGCGAAGCCGAACTCGCGGAGCAGCGGTCCGTCGATGCCGAGCGTCCGCGCCTGCGCCATGGCGATGACCGAGACGTTCACCATGTGCGTGAACGTGTAGTTGTCGTAGCGCTTGATCGCCGTCAGGGCCATCAGCGACGTGCGATCCTGCGACACCGCCTTCGCCAGGCTGTCGATGATCTTCCTGGCGGCCTGCGGGTCCGGCTGATCCCCGGCCTTCGCGGCGTCCCACAGGTTCTCGGCGGTCTCGACCGCCGTGCCGTACACCTTCCGTGCCGCCGCGACTCCGATCGACGCGGGGTCCGGTGCCTCCAGACTGAGGCGGCCGATCGTGATGCGCCGGATGCCCTTCCGCTCCATCCGCGCCGTCAACGGCGCGTCCGAGCGGCGAACGGCCAGCTCCAGGACGAACGCCATCAGCTCGTCGCGCGTGACGCCGCGGGCGATGATGATCTTCTCGATCTCGCGGTCGCGAAACTCGCGCGCGAATCCTGCCAGCGACGCGCCCCTCTTCGACAGCCGCTGACCGTTGACGACCACGTCGTCGCCGATGAATCCGACGACGATCGGATCGGCGGCCTGGTGCGCGGCCTGACAGAGCCGGGCGAGCGCGTCCACGCCACGGCCGAGCAGCGGGTGTTGGGCGGAGTAGAGCGCCGCGGCGCGGGTCGCCGCGGCCAGGCGTCGGACCAGATCCTCCTGTCTGGGATCAGCCATGCGCCGCGGACCCCGACAGCGCCTCCCGCGCCAGCTTCTTCAGCACGCGGTCGCCGGTGCCGGCGGCGTCGGCCAGCGCGCGCTGCGCGGCCGGCGTCCCGATCTGCCGGAGCACGGCGACCGACGCCTGCTTCACCGCACGCAGTTTCCGGCGTCCGAACCAGCCGCGACGACGCATCAGTGCACTGACCTCGGGAATGGCCTGGTCGCCGCCCACCTGCCCGATCGCGCCCAGCGTTTCCAGCACGATCGGATGGTCGGCGCCGATCGGGTCGCTCTCGGCGAGGATGCGGCCCAGCACCGGGACAGCGCGAGGGTCGCGCTCCTTCACGAGGGCGGACACGACCGCCATGCGGTGATCGCCGGTCGCGGCCCGAAGGACGGTGTGAATGGCCCGCGCGGCCGCCGGGTCGTCGATGTTCGACAGCGCCTGCACGGCCGCCTGCATGACCCGGCCGTCGGATCCGCGGAGGAGGGGCTGCAGCAGCGGCACGCCTTCGGGCGCGCCCAGGCCGCCGAGCAGCTCGGCGGCGTTGCGCTGCACGTACCAGTCCTGGCTCTTGACGAGCGGCGCGAGCCTCGTCACCGCGCGCGCGCCGAACTCTCCGATCACGGGCCGTGCCCGCCGCATGCCGGCCGTCTCACCGTCCCGCGTGAACAGCACGCGGAGGCCCTCGACCGAGGCCGGCCCGATGTTCCGGCATGCCTGTGTGAACTGGCTGGCGGCCGCATCCTCCATGTCGCCGAACAATTCCGCCGCCTCCCGGAAGGCCACCGTGTCCGCCAGCGCATCCAGGGCGGTGCGGCAGCCTTGCTGCGTGACCGACTTCGGATTGCCCGCCTGCTCCGCAAGCGCGGTGGTCACGTCCAGCGCGGCGCCGTAGTCGCCGGCGAGCAGGAGATCCTCCGCCAGGGCGCCGACATCGCGAGCGACCTCGGGGGCCCGGCGCGGGTCGCGCTCGAGCCGCAGCAGATCGATCAGCAGGATCACGGACAGCCTGCGGACGTTCTCGTGGTCGAGGGTGTGAACGAGCCCCGCCAGTTCGGGCGCGACCTCGCGGGCCATCTGCTCGGCTCGCGCCCCGATCGAGTCCAGACCGACCTTGTATTCGACGCCGACGAACGGCCGCTCGTTGTAGGTGAGGAGCAGTTCCTCCATCGACGCCCACATCGTGCCGAACTGATCGGTCCGGCCGAAGGCCGTCTCGCCGAGCAGATCCTTGGCCAGCGAGAGCACGCGACGCCGCCGCGATTCGTCGGGCGCGATCGTCCCGAACACTTCCGCCAGCCGGGCCGACGCCTGCCCCTCGATTGCCATCGTCGTGGCGAGCAGGCTGGCGACCTTCATGTCGTCGAAGGCGCCGGCCAGCCCCTCGCGAACCCGGACCCCACCGGTCTCGTCCGGGGCTCGGAGCATCTCGATCACGATGCGGGGATCCATGGTGGCCGCCGCACTGGCGAGGTTCTGCATCACGTCGGCGCGCCGGTCGGGCGCCATGACCTCCACGATGCTCGCGAGGTGGCGGTAGGCGGCGGCAACGGCCGCGGCCTGGGTCGTCAGCATCGGCGACCCGTCCGCGCCGTGGTGCGGGGTCATGACGTCGTGCGCGAGCTCGCCGATGGCGCCGACGTCTCCCGAGATCTCCAGCAGCCGCCGTTGCATCGCCTCGTCCAGCGCCTTCCGGCGATCGAGCACGGCGCGGACGATCGCCCGCCAGAGATCGTCCTTCTTGCGGGCAGGCCGTTCGGCGTCGCGGTCCAGCAGCACGCTGGAATAGTCGATCTGCTCGATCGCGATCGACGTGTGCCCGTGCCCGGCCCAGACCCGCGCCGGACCGCCGGCGCGGCGGACCTCCTCGGGATCGCGAGCGAGCAGGGCCAGCAGCTGCTGGAGCGCCGAGGCCGGGACGTCGCTGAGAAACGAGAGCTGCAGAATGTCGCGGTGATGAAGCCACGCCGCGGCCTCCGTGGTCGGACCCTCACGGGTCGTCACCGGGACGGCTTCCACCAGCAGTGAGTCCGGGCTGACGGCGAACGACAGCGCATGTCCGGCCGCGGCATCGCGCACCGCGGCCGCCAGACGATCCACGGACGATCGGACCGCGGGATGTTCGGGAGGGTAGAGGGACCAGCTGCGTCCGGCGGCGACCAGCGCCCGCGCGACCGCCCCGATGCGGCGCGCGAGATCGGGGGCGATGGTCGCTGGGCCGCGCTCAGGCGCAGTCATTAGAATATTATTGCCCGAATGCGCACGGTCGATGTCATTCGCCGCAAGCGTGACGGCGCAGCACTTCGGCGCGACGAGATCGAACACTTCGTCTCCGGCGTCACCCATCGCACCATTCCCGACTACCAGGCCGCCGCCCTGCTGATGGCGATCGTCCTCCGCGGCATGACCGCCGAGGAGACCGCGCAGCTCACCGACGCCATGGTCCGCTCCGGCGTCCGCGTGCACTTCGACGGCGTCCGGGGCGTCCCGGTCGACAAGCACAGTACCGGCGGGGTCGGCGACAAGACCTCGCTGATCCTGGCGCCGCTGGCCATCGCGTGCGGCGCGACCGTCCCGATGATGTCCGGCCGGGGGCTCGGACACACCGGCGGCACGCTCGACAAGCTCGAAGCGATCCCGGGATTTCGCACCGATCTCACCCTGGTCCAGTTCCGCGAGGCGGTCGCCTCGATCGGCGGGGCGCTGATCGGCCAGACGTCCGAGATCGCGCCTGCCGACCGCCGTCTGTACGCGCTCCGCGACGTCACCGGCACCGTCGAGAGCATTCCGCTGATCTCGGCCTCGATCATGAGCAAGAAGATCGCCGAAGGTATCGGCGCCTTGGTGCTGGACGTGAAGGCCGGCGCCGGCGCGTTCATGAAGACGCGCGAGGATGCGCGCCGGCTCGCCGAGTCGCTGGTCTCGATCGGCCACGCCTCGGGGGTCAGGACCGAGGCGCTGGTGACGCGGATGGATGTCCCGCTCGGGCGGGAGGTCGGCAACGCCAACGAGGTGGTCGAGAGCCTCGAGACGCTCAAGGGCGCGGGTCCGAAGGACCTCGAGGAACTGTCGGTGCTTCTCGCGGCGCGGATGCTGGTGCTTGCCGGCGTCGCCGCCGATCTGCCCGCCGCCGATCGCGCCGTGCGTCAGGCGCTGGCCT
>Ga0075423_10006315_pt1 | contig 11127 bp, 2 predicted proteins | sample SoiMethybrSBSTD2_FD_80114 | JGI IMG/M metagenome (GOLD analysis project Ga0075423, IMG submission 80114) | Bulk soil microbial communities from a Populus tree surrounding site in Tennessee, USA - Soil MetaG P. TD hybrid SBSTD2 | ecosystem: Environmental > Terrestrial > Soil > Tree plantation...
CTGTTCCCGCTCGCCGGCGCCCAGCAACTGCAACTCTCCCACCCGTTGCCCCGCATCGCGCACCACGCTCGCCAGCAAATTCTCAAAGTGCTCCGCCAACCGCTCGATCGTCCCTCGTTCAAAAAGGTTCGCGTTGTAATCTAAACAGCCGCGATAACCCTGGTCCGTATCCTCGATCGAAAGAGTCAACTCAAACATCGTGCTTCGGCTGCTGACCTGCATTTCACTGACAGTCAGATCTGCAAACTCGGGAATCGCCATTGGGGCATTCTGCAAAACAAACATGACTTGGAAGAGCGGCGTGCGGCCAAGGTCGCGCACCGGTTGCAGATCCTCGACCAGTTTCTCGAAGGGCAAACTCTGATGCGTATATGCACCCAGACATGCTTCATGTACGCGGCGGAGCAGTTGCTGAAAATGAGGGTCGCCCGAAAGGTCCGTGCGGACCACCAACGTGTTGAGAAATAATCCGATCAGTCCTTCGGTTTCGATTTGTTGGCGACCGGCGATGGGCGTGCCGATCAAGATATCTTCTTGTCCGGTGTGGTGGTACAAGAGCACGGCCAGCGCTGACAGCAGCGTCATGAAGGGTGTCACGCTCTCACGGCGGCTGAGTAACTTCACTCCTTCACTCAACTCAGGCGAGAGCGTGAGAAGTTCCGTGGCGCCCTGATAATTCCTGACGAGGGTGCGATCTCTGTCGGTCGGCAACTCCAGCACCGTCGTAGCGCCTGTCAACTGCTCGCGCCAGTAGGTCAATTGTGCTTCCAGCCACTCTCCCTCAACCCACTTCCTCTGCCAAGCCGCAAAATCCGCATACTGGATCGGCAACTCGGGCAAGGGTGAAGGCTGTTGCCGGCAGAAGGCCGTGTAAACTGCGCTGACCTCGCGCAACAACACGCCCATACTCCACCCATCGGAAATGATGTGATGCATCGTCAACAGTGCTATGTGATCCTCGTCGCCCAAACGAAGCAGGCTGACACGCAACAGGGGACCACTAGTCAGATCGAAAGGTCGCTGCGCTTCTTCTTTAGCCAGCCGCGAAGCTTCAATGTCTCTCTCCGTGGTGGACATCATTCTGAGGTCCAACCTGGTGATTTGAATACTCAGCGCAGAGTCGATAATCTGCCGCGCCTGTCCATCGACGCTAATGAACCTGGTTCGCAGGATCTCATGACGCCGAATGACTTCGTTGAGACTTCTCTCCAGGGCATCTAGGTTGAGGGCGCCTGTGAGACGAATAGAAGCAGGCACGTTGTAGACGGCGTTATCCGGTTCAAGTTGATCGAGAAACCAGAGTCGCTGCTGCCCAAACGAGAGAGGCGTATCGGTGTCTTTCCCGAGAAGGTTGATCGGAGACATTGGCGGGCTCTGTCCCTCCTGTATAGCCTCCTCCAGACTTTCGACGAGGGATCGCACAGTGGGTCGTTCGAATAATTTGCGCACTGGCAATTCGACCTTAAAGATCTCTCTAATCCTTGAGACCGTCTGGGTCGCCAGAAGTGAATGCCCGCCGATAGCGAAGAAATTATCGTCGATATCAACTCGCCCGATTCCGAGAACTTCACTCCATATGCCCGCCACTGCCTCCTCAATCGGGGTGCGTGGAGGAACAGAGAAGTCTTCCCGCTCGAAACCGGATTGATCCGGAGCCGGTAGGAGGCGCCGGTCAATCTTCCCATTCGGTGTCCGAGGCAGGTCGGACAGTACAACAAAAGCTGACGGCATCATGTATTCCGGCAGTTTTTCCCTGAGGCGCGTTCGCAACTCTTTGACGATCTGGGCGTGACCGGGTGCGGCGACAACATACGCTACCAGTCGTTTGTCTCCAGTTGCATCTGTGCGGTCACTAACGACGGCTTCGCGTATGCCCGGATGTTCACTGATCGCGGTTTCGATCTCTTCGAGTTCAATACGGAAGCCTCGAATCTTTACCTGCTGATCGACGCGACCCAGAAATTCAATATTGCCGTCGGAGAGAAAGCGTGCCAGGTCTCCGACCCTGTACATGCGTGCTCCAGGCGTATGTTTGAAAGGGTTGGGAACGAATCTCTCAGCAGTGAGCTCGGGCTGGTTCAGATATCCACGAGCCACTCCTTCGCCGCCGATGTAAACTTCCCCGGTCACTCCGATCGGCACCGGCTCGAGGTGTTGGTTCAGAACATAGATCTCAGTGTTGGCAATGGGCCTGCCGATGGGAACCGTAGCACCATAACCATCGACAAGGTATGTAGCTGACCAAACGGTAGTCTCCGTCGGACCGTACATATTTCTGATATCCGCCGAAACGCACTGCTCCAACTGTTCGAGCAGCGAAACCGGAAGCGCTTCGCCTCCGAGCATAAGACTATTGACCACCCCGAGTGCGTCACGCGCGTCTTCATCCAGCAGCAGCATACCGCCCATTGAAGGAGTACATTGCAGGTGTGTAACTCGATGCCGTCTTAACTGTGCCGCTGGAGAATAATCCGCGCTGACTTGTTTTCGTTTCTGATTGCTGCGGTCCCTGATCTCTACCAGATGCCGCAAGCCGTTCAGGGCAGTGTCGCCGTCGACTCCGAAATCTATGAGACAGGCGATCTCGTCAACCCCAATAGCTTTCAAACGCTCGACCATCGCGAGACAACTATCAGGAGTGCCCAACAGACCACTCGTATCAAAATAGCGGTCGAACGCATGGGCCACCACCGCTTCCATGTCCTCACCAGTGAAAGCTGGGGAATCGACATCCTTGCCGAGGCTTTGTGCGAGGTTTTTGATTAGACCCAGAGACGACTTCAGATAATTAGAAAAGGGCTGGCGAACCGTCTCGCGAACCTGGTCCAGATCTTCACCAACAAAAGTATGAAGCATCAAGGTTACATGGCCCATCCCTCGTCCATGCCCATGCTCGGCCCACGCGCGGCGATACACCTCAATCTTTTCCGCCAACTCTTCGACGCTTTGTCCCAGCAGATGTGTCAACAACCCAGCTCCGGCTTCTCCGGCCGCATAGAAAGTGTCAGGCGCGCCTGCTGCTGTAATCCAGATTGGCAATTCCGGCTGCACCGGTCGCGGCAACAGGCGGATGTTCACCTCATTTCCGGCGCCCCCCCGAAACGGGAGCGACTCGCCGCGCCATAACCTGCGCACAGTGTCAATCTCGCGCTTCATCAGTTCCTTGCGCTGAGCATAGCTATCAGGGGCGAAGACGAAATCATCGGCGTGCCAGCCCGAGGCAAAAGAAATTCCAACTCTGCCATTTGAAAAGTTGTCGACCATGGCCCACTCTTCCGCAACGCGAACAGGGTGATGCAAGGGCAGGACGACGCTTCCAGCACGAATCTTTATGCGCTCAGTGATCATCGCTATGGCAGCGCTCGTCACGGACGGATTTGGATATAAATCGCCGAAGGCATGGAAGTGACGCTCCGGAGTCCAGACTGCTGTGAAGCCGTTTTGATCGGCAAACTTCGCCCCTTCAAACAGCAACTTGTACCGGTCGTTGGAGGCCCCGGTTCCATCGCTCGCAAAGTAGAACAGGCTGAATTCCATTCCCTGGTCCACTCGTTTGTTCGCCGTCAACTGCTGGTCCATTCTTGTCTGCTCGGGTTGGACCACAACCTGGAAGCCTCTGGAGAGCGTCCACAACAACTCCAATACAGAAATGTCGAAGGAGATGCTGGTGACAGCCAGCCAAACGCCGGGACAATCAACTCCAAGGGATTCATCCATTGCAGTAAAGAAGTTGACAACGTTCCGGTGTGAGACCATCACGCCCTTGGGTTTGCCCGTGGAGCCGGAGGTATAAATGACGTAAGCAAGATTCTCAGGGCAGACGTTGCTCGTTACATTTTTGGAGTCCTCGCGCGAAATATGTTCCCAATCAGCGTCCAGCGAAACCACTTCAGCGCCGTTCTCTGCGAGTCCGCTGATTAGCGTCCGATGGGTGAGGATGACCTTGATCCCCGCATCACCGATAACGGAGCGCAGGCGATTCTTCGGGTACGTCGGGTCGAGCGGCACATAAGCTGCTCCAGCTTTAAGAACGGCTAAGAGGGCTACCACCATTTCGACTGAGCGCTCCAACAACAAAGCAACGCGAGTCTCGGGACCTACGCCGAGCGACTGTAGATATCGTGCGAGTTGATTAGCGCGACGGTTAAGTTCGTCGTAGCAGAGTTGTTGCTCTTCGACGATCACAGCAATGGCTTCAGGTGCATGCTCCATTCGCTCTTCGAACAGTTCATGTATGCACCTGCTGATGGGAAAGTGTGTAGCGGTGGCGTTCCACTCGTGGACCATCTGGTGACGTTCTTCTTCCGTCAAGAGCGTGAGGGCGGAAATCGGGCGGGAAGGATTCGCCACTATATCTTTCAGCAGCATCCGAAAGTGCTCGACCATCCGGACAATGGTCGCCGCTTCGAAGAGATCGGTGTTGTACTCAAGAGTCGCTGCTAGTCCGTTCTCGACTTCGGCCATCGTCATCATCAAATCAAACTGAGCAATCCTTTGTGGCAGCGCCACTGATTCGATGGATAGGCCGCCCAATTGCATCCTTGCGCCCGTTTCACCAAGAGCGAAAGAAGCCAGACCTTCTTCCTCGAGCAGATGTGCCTTTTGGAAAACGAACATCGTCTGGAAGAGCGGTGAACGGCTGGGGTCGCGCTCCGGCTGAAGTTGTTCGACCAACAAAGCGAAAGGATAGTCTTGATGCTCAAAAGCTTTTAGGACGCTCTCGCGCACGCGATCGAGAAATTCCTCGAACGTTGGATTCCCGGAGAGATCCGCTCGCAGAGCCACTGGGTTGACGAAGTAACCGACAACTCCCACTGTCTCAGCGAGACTTCTGCCCGCCGTCGGAGAGCCGACCACTAGATCATCCTGTCCTGTATAGTGATGAAGCAGGATGTCGAAAGCTGCCAGCAGGACCATAAATGAAGTGGTCACGCCAGAGCGACAGATGGCCTTCAATCCCTCGGTCAATTCCGGGCTCACCGTAAAGGGCTGCGATGCGCCGTTATAGGTTTGGAGCGGTGGTCGCGGATGGTCCGTAGGAAGATTCAGCAGAGGCAGTTCGCCCGCCAATCGCTTCTCCCAGTTGGCCCTCAGCTGTTCTCCTGTTGCGCCCGTCAACACCTCTGCCTGCCAGCGCGCGTAATCGCTGTACTCTAACGACAAAGGTGTGAGAGTGATCTGGACACCGGCGTTTTCCGCCGCGTAGAGGATTCCCAACTCGTTGACCAGCACCGCCAGCGACCAGAAATCCGCCACGATGTGATGCAGCGCCAATAGCAGGACATGCTCATGCGTCGATCGCTGAAACAGATTCACTCGCAGCAGTGGACCGTGCTCGAGATCAAAGGGGAGATGTGCTTGCGTCACCAACCGTTCGTTCAACTCCTGTTCGCTCCAGTTCAGAGCATCGTTCTCCTGGAAGCAGACCTCGATCTGTTGATGCACCTCTTGCACCGGCTCCCCGCCCAGCACAACCTTAAAGGTGGTGCGCAAAGAGGCGTGTCGATCAACTAAAGTCTGAAACGCACGCCGCAAGGCGGCGACGTTGAGCTTGGAGCTGATACGCACAGCTCTCGCGATGTTATAGGCGCTGCTGGTAGGAGCGAGTTGGTGCAGAAACCACAACGCCCGTTGTCCATATGAGAGCGGCTGCTCCACCGTCAGGTCGCAAGGAGCAATCATCGCCTTACCATACGAGGGACTAGCGACTAGCTCTGCTACTACCTTGGCTGCAATCTGGGAAATACTGCGACTTTGCAGGAGACTAACCACGGGCAGCACGACGCCCAACTTGGCCTCGATGTTATGTGTCAACTCCATCGCCAGCAGTGAGTCGAGGCCATAGCGGGTGATTGGCTGGTTGATATCTATCTCTGAGACATTCCGTTTCAGCTTGGCAGCCAAATGTAAGGCCAACCATCGTTCGATAGCTTCGGCGCTATCAAGCGGCGCGCAATCGTCGAGTGACAACTCCTCATCTTCTATTGCCGCAATAGATGCCCGCCACTCGGCCACCACCTCGAGACTGCCGTTTTGAAATCCGATCCGGCACGCATGACGTTGAATCTTGCCGCTGGAGGTTTTTGGAATAGTTCCAGACTTGAGGAGGACGATCGCGTACGCTTGCAGCTCGTATTCTTCTGAAATAACCTGACGAATGGCGTCGAATATTTCAGTAGTGTCCACCTGCTGGCGATGCGCGATCTCCTGGACCAGCACCAGCCGCTCTTCGCCCGCCAACTCAACTGAGAAAGCTGCGCCGCTGCCCGGTCGCAAAGCTGTATGACTCTGCTCTGTCGTCAGTTCGATGTCCTGTGGGTAAAGATTGCGGCCACGAATCACAATCAAGTCCTTCGATCTCCCTGTGACGAACAACTGGCCATTCGTCATAAATCCCAAGTCACCGGTGCGGAGGAACGGACCTTCTCCCGTTTCGGTGAGATACGCATGGAAGGTATCGGCCGTCTCGTCTGGTCGGTTCCAATAGCCCTGCGCCACGCTTGGACCAGAAACCCAGATTTCACCCGCCTGATCCGGCGAACACTGAATGGACGTGTCCGGATCAACAATCACAACCTTCTGGTCCAATAACGCCATACCGCTGCTCACCAGAGTTTGCGTATTCTGTTCTTCAGCGGGAGCGATGATCACACGGTTTTGCTCCAACGATGATGACCGTATGGTCTTGGTAATCGGGACTGACGTCTGACCGCCTGAGACGATCAACGTTGCTTCAGCAAGCCCATAGCACGGGGCAAAAGCTTCTCGCCGGAAGCCACAAGATTCAAACGTCGCGGCGAACCGTTCCATAGTGTGTTGGCGGATTGGCTCTGCACCATTGAAAGCGGTGGTCCAACTGCTCAGATCCAGGGTTTCACGTTGCTGCGAGGTGATTTTTCGAGTGCACAAATCATAGGCGAAATTTGGACCGCCGCTCGTGGAAGCTCGATACTTTGAGATGGTCCGCAACCACCGGTAAGGGCTCAGCAAAAAGGCCGTTGGAGACATCAGGACGCAAGGTGCTCCAATGTACAAGGGTTGAAGCACATTCCCGATCAGACCCATGTCGTGGTATAGAGGCAACCAACCGACGACAACCGAGTGACTATCCTGCTGGAAAGCCAGCTTGATCAGTCGCTCGTTGTGCAGCAGGTTTCCATGGCTCACCATCACCCCTTTAGGTGTCGCTGTTGAACCCGATGTGTACTGGAGAAATGCCAGCGTGCTTCCGTCGATTGAGGGTTCCTGCCATCGCTCGCTTAACGCAGCGTCAAGCTCGTCAGTCGCGAGCCATTCGAGTGCCTGGAAGCTGGAGTTCCGCGCAGCTATCGATTTCAACATTGACTGCATCGGAGCAATGCTGAGGGCTAATGTCGGTTGGCAATCATTAATGATGGCCTGAATCCTCGGCAGGTTGCGGGGAAGACGCGACGGCCGTGGTGGATAAGCAGGCACAGCGATAACGCCTGCGTACAGGCAACCAAAGAACGCTGCGATGTAGTCGAGCCCCGGTGGGTAGAGCAGCAGAGCCCGTTCCCCAGCGGCTTGCGAAGACTGAAGTAAAGCACCGATGGCTCTTGCTCTCTGGTCTAACTCACCATAGGTTAACCGCGTCTCTTCCATCTCTCCGTCAACCAGAAAGGTGTAAGCCAACTGCTCCGGTTGCCGTAGCGCACGCCAGCGCAGAACCTGGACCAGAGTCGACACTTCCGGCGGTTGACTCTTGAAGTCTGAAGAGACTCCAGCTCTATCCGATGAGTGTTCTTCGGCCGGCATTTTTATTAGTAAGAGACTTCGGGCAAGCCCTTACCACTCATGAGTACGATTTGGAGAGACCAGGATCATCAGATGCGGGAAGAATGGGCCTAGCAGAAGTACTGGTGCCGCCGCCAGACTTGCGAGCGATCCGAACGAATCCAAGGTGAGCGCCATACCTGTAAGATAGATGACGGGAACAAACAGGACTATTCCGGGAAAAGCGCATAGCGCAACAACCGCAAGGTGTTGCACCGCCCAGGGCTTCCCGGGCTGTGCCGAAAACATATAGGCCACCGCAACCAGGTTGAATAATAAAGGCCAGGTAAACAGATAGCTGCCCCCTCTTACTAAAAACGTAGTCAGCAACAGTAGAACCAACCAACAACATAAACTGCCCATCATTAAGTTTGGCGTATTTATTCTTCGTGAAACCAGGACAAAAAGAGATGCAGCGACAGCAACGGCAGTGGCCGCCAAAACTATCATCTCAAGGCCGTCCTGGCTAGCCACTCCTTCATTCATGCGACCTCTCCATGAGCTGATCGCCCAATCGACCAGCGTCACGATGAGGAGTGCGCTAAGCATGCTTAACAGAATTGCGATACTTCCTGCTGCCACCCCACCAATTGTCAGGTGCCTTCTCCTAAGACCGAGCGTTATCACCGCAAGGAAAAACAGCACGATTAAAAGAGTAAACAATAATGCCAAGTTGGCAGGGTAAGCGATTAATGTAGCGCTGAAGAGATCAAAATAGATGGCATCAGCGGCTCGGACATTGTCGAGATTTGCATTAGCTAAATGGCTGGTCAAAGCCAAACCATTTGCGCCTTGCTGCTGCAGGGTGGGTCGATCAACCTCCGCAACAGTGTCGTTCGACGTGTGGTAGTACTTAATGCCGTTTATGAATGCGAAATCGAGCCCTGCAAACCCGGCCTCTTTGAATATCGCGAAATCGGTGCCGTTCGGAAGCAGTTTATAAAGATCGTGTGAGAGCGAGATCGCCACAGGGCGCGGTGATGCGGAAGCAAACTGCCTTATGAGCCATCCATTTTCGGGGCTGGTCTGAAACATTATCGAAGGGCCACTGTTTCCGCGCGCGTCAAAATTGAGAACGACTGCGATCTCTTTGGCCCATTGATGCTGGTATACAAAAGCCTTTGCCCCCCGCAGCCCGATCTCCTCGCCATCTGAAAATAAGAACATCACATCATGACTCAAAGGCGAGCCGGCTTTCAGGGCGCGAACTGTTTCCAGCATCATAGCTACGCCAGAACTATTGTCGCTGGCTCCGGGACTCGAGGGCACCGTGTCGTAGTGAGCGACCAGCAGCACCGCTTTTCCACCGCTTGCTCCTTTGAGCCTGGCGAGGATATTGGTCAGATCGGTTGTCTTTTGAAGTTCAGGCGTGAGACCCAGAGCCGACAATTGACTCAGGATGTATTCGCCTACATGTGCGTGCTCCTCTGAACCGACCGGATGCGGCTTGTTCGCCAATACGGCCAAATGTTCCATTGCCCGGTCTGCGGAGAACTCTGTAAAAGACGCGCTGGCGGGTACAACATTGGAAGGGTGTAAGCGGTAGACCGAGACAAATACAATGCAGAGCGAGCAGAGAAACGTCCCAATGCTCATGACGACCTCCGGCCTGAAAATCGGCGCTATTGAAGACGTGTGCAATAAACCGAGAGTGTCGCCTTGAGCCATATCTCCCATTCCATTGAAGGGCTGTCTTCTAATCCATCTGCCAGTCCGGCAGGACCAGGTTCGTCACGTATCAGCTATGAAATGATGAAGAATGATCGAAGCGTTTTGGAAGATCGATAGCGTAAGATTATTTGGACAAGGCTACCGGCGATCGAAACCGATTAAGACTGCGATGAAGAATGAGTTTGGAAGAAGGCAGAGCTACCGCAAATCGCGTCGCGATTGGATTACTAGTGAGATTGTCGGACCCCGCAACCTTACAGAAGCTAACTACTCATTAGATTGCAGTTGGTTGAAGCCGCGTTACCTTCTTACGAACACCTAGAGATTTACGACAGATGGTCCTGTTGGGGGGAAAACAGGCTGATATGTGTCTATTACTTCTGAGATCTATTCAAACAAACCGATAACTCGGAGCCTAGTTTAAGATGGCCACACTGGCAAGAAAAATGTGTATGTAAAATTGGCTATTTATTGCCAAACCTAGCTGCGATATCAGTTGGCTTTATCACCTTCCAACTGACAGTCTCTACGATACTTTACTGGTGACAGCCCGTAGGTCTTCTTAAAATCCCGACAAAAGTTACTTTTATCTTTTATTCCAACCTCTGCCATGATCTGCTTGATAAGGAGTGGGGTGGTCTTGATTAGCTCCTTCGCTTTTTCCAGCCTCAAGGTGTTCACAAACTGCAATACGGACATCCCGGTTTCGGTCTTGAATAGATGGCGAAATCGTGAAGCGGAAAGGTTCACATGCGCGGCCGTATCAGTCAGAGAGAGATCGAACTCCAGGTCTGACGATAACATAGAGATCATCTTGCGTATTCTATGATCCATCGTGCATCTCCGAGTGTAAATGCCATTATTCTGCAATGACAATTGAACGATAGTTCTTTCAAACGCCGGGAGGTGGGAGAGTGAAGATTGCCTAGTTAGGCTAAAGGTCGGGAAGCAAACTCGACTGGGTGCCCTTGCTGAGCAGAGCAAAAATCAAACTGGGCTTGAACAAGTAGTCAAGCTGGATTAGTAAGAGTGAAGGATAAGCCAACCTCATGAGAATCCAACCCTCTCGAGACGGCGTGACTTTATTCCTAAGCATTGTAAAAGTCAACGCTGCGAATTGACTCACGAAAAACCCACTCCAAATGGCATTCGTTGCCTCATTTAAAAACCCACTCGAAATAGAGTGTGGTTTTCCTCCAGTGTTTGACGGCACTGGAGGTGGTGATGAGGCTAACGATGAAGGCCAGACAAGAAGTTACCAGAGCGACCGCCGGTCAATATCGTGGCGCGAGCAAAAAAGAGAAAGGCAAGATTCTGGACCAGTTTAGCGCGACCACTGGTTATAGTCGCTGGTATGGGCGGTTGGTGTTGCGGCATGAAGGACGTCGCATTCAAATCGATAAGCAAACGATCGTGGTGGTGGAGCGCAAGTCAAGCACTAAAAGAAAACGCGCGCATTGCTATGACGAGAAGGTACAGGCCGCGCTGATGAAACTGTGGCGCATCATGGACTACATTTGCGGCAAGCGCCTGCAGCCGCTGCTGCCGGAGCTGCTCACCGTGCTCGAGCGCCACAATGAGTTCCGTTGCGATCGCGAGACGAGAGCAAAGCTGCTGCGCATCAGTGCTGCCAGTATCGACCGTTTACTGAAACCAGAGCGA
>Ga0075423_10006317_pt1 | contig 11124 bp, 15 predicted proteins | sample SoiMethybrSBSTD2_FD_80114 | JGI IMG/M metagenome (GOLD analysis project Ga0075423, IMG submission 80114) | Bulk soil microbial communities from a Populus tree surrounding site in Tennessee, USA - Soil MetaG P. TD hybrid SBSTD2 | ecosystem: Environmental > Terrestrial > Soil > Tree plantation...
AGGTGGCGTTCGCCAAGCTTTACGACCGCAAGACGCCGCTGACCGCCGCCGACCTGATGAACGATCGCGTCGTCCCGTTCTTCGACGAGCACGAGATCGTGGTCAGTCGTGTGCTCACAGACCGCGGCACCGAGTACTGCGGCAAGCCCGAAAGCCACGAATACGAGCTTTACCTGGCCGTCGAGAACATCGATCACACACGTACCAAGGCGAGGAGCCCGCAGACCAACGGCATCTGCGAACGCTTCCACAAGACCCTGCTCGACGAGTTCTATCGTGTGGCGTTTCGAAAGAAGCTCTACCGCGAGATCGATGAGCTGCAGGCCGATCTCGACGCCTGGCTCGCCGAATACAATGAGGCGCGCCCACATCAAGGGCGATGGTGCTACGGCAAGACGCCGATGCAGACCTTCATTGACACGCTGCCGGTGGCGAAGGAGAAATTGATGCAGCTCCTGCCGGAGGTGAGCAAGCACAAGGCTGCGTGACGCCGACAGTTTCGTTCAATCGGACAGCCCACCCCCGATTAACGATTGACTGTCAGGTCAAGTCCAAATTTCTACAGCTCAGCCGAGCCATGATGCTTCTGCCCTTGACCCCAAGTCTGACCTTGATGGTGCAGTGCGAGCCAGCAAGCGTGGCTCCCTTTGAGCCCGCGGCCTCAATCGCCTATAGAGCGAACTCCAAAAAACATTTGACTCCCTCTGGCCGAAATTCGACGCAGGGCCGACCGACGTCTTCGAAACTCGTCTCGATCAGGAGGGAACCGAACCCCTTGTGGGTCGGAGCCGCGACCGGCGGCCCGCCACTCTCCCGCCAGGAGAGCCGCGCCTTGCGCTGGCCGGCATCTGCGATCGGCTCCCAGCCGATACGCACTTGCCCGGTGCCATTGGAAAGCGCTCCATACTTCACCGCGTTCGTCGCAAGCTCATGCAGACACAGGGTCAGCATCAACGACGTTCTCGCCGGCAGCGAAATCGGTGGACCTTCGACAATGAGGCGCCTGTCGTGGCTGCCCTCAAAAGGCTTCAGCGCGTGGGCAACCACCTCGCGCAATGGCGCCTCATCCCAGTTCCCACGGGTAAGCAGATCGTGGGCTTTGCCAAGCGCCTGCAAGCGCGCCTGGAACGCCTCTCGCTCGGCAGGCGGCGTGTTCTGCAGGGTCTGGCCGGCAATCGCCTGAACGGTTGCGAGCGTGTTTTTGATGCGATGCCGGCTCTCGTTGAGCAGCAATTCCTTGGCTAGCTCAGCACTGCGGCGCTCGAGGCTAAAGCCGAGCTGGCGTGCAATCGTCACGGCGAGAACCATCTCAGCTTCGGTGAACGCGTGCGGGGCCTTGTAGTAGGTCATGAACTTGCCGACGAGCTCACCCTTTTCGGTCAGCGGGATGAAAGCGAGAGCCGCTATTCCTTCGGCCTTGACCGTCGCTTTGAGCGGGGGGTCAAGATCGGCGGCATCGATTTCGCCGATTGCAATAGGCTGAGGCTCCTTGGTGCCGCGTGTCCACGGCGCGTGGCCTTCAACTGCGCGGCGGTAATCGTCGGATAATCCGCGCCAGGCGGCGAACCTCATGATCCCGGAGGCATCGAACAATAGGATGGAGGCGCGGTCGCAGCCCAACGCTCGGATAATAGCATCGAGCGCGGCCTCATAGATGTCGTCCTCCGAGGTGGCACGAAACAGCCTGTCCGTGAATTGATAGAGAGCAGCTTGCTGCTCTTCGGCGCGGCGGCGCTCCGTCATATTACGCGCAATCTTCGACGCCCCGATGAGAGCTCCGCCTGTGTCCATGATCGGCGATACGCTTAGCGACACGGGGATGGGCCGTCCATCCTTGTTGAGGCGCACGGTTTCGTAGTGCTTGACGTGCTCTCCGCGGCGGATGCATTCGAGGATGTCGGGCTCCTCGCCTTGCCGGTCGACCGGGATCAGCTTCAAGATCGACTCACCAACCGCCTCCTCGGCGGTATAACCGAGGAGCTTTTCAGCACCGCGGTTCCAGGTGGCGATGGTTCCCTCCAGATCCACGCTCAGGATCGCGTCATCGGAGGTTTCGACGATGGCAGCGAGCCGCTGGGCTTGGCTTTGACCCAACGCCTCCACGGTGGCACGCACACCTTGCTGTAGCCGCTGGGCCAAGCCGCTAAGAAGACTAGGCCCCTCGTGCTCAGCGCCGTCCTTTTCGAGGTCCCTTTCCACCACGCTCCAAATGCCCAGTGTGAAGTGTGTTAACTAAGCTGCGGCGGCACGGACAAAGTCAACGCTGTGCACTGCGAAACTTTGTACGGTTTCGGCGAAATCTGTGAAACTATCGGAACAACCCAACGACGCTCGAGATCAAGGTGTGCGTGGCCGGCTTCAGGATCACGGGCGCAGACGGCCACTGCCGGAAGGCGCTATAAAGACGCCCGGTGTGGAAGATGAAGGGGATGCGACGGTCGACGAGCCTCCAACACACAGCGGTGCTGTCGGCGTTTCCGAGGTCAAAGTCCAACACACCCGCCGAAATGTGGGGGTGGCTGGCCAGATCGAGCGCCTTGTCCAATCGGGAAGCGGCAAACACCGTCGCGCCGGCATCCTGGAGGCGGCCCCTGATGTCGAGGCGAACCAAGGCCTCGTCCTCGACCACAAGGAGGCACCGTCCCGCTAAGTCCAAGCTACGCGCCATTGCCCTAGTCCCAGCTCCCTTAAGCGCCGGACGGCATGATCCGGGACAAAAGTCTCGCCTCAGGTTGTCTGTATGAAGACGCCCAGCAGCAACGTGGCGAGGCGCGGGCTAAGGCAACACGTCAGTGTATTGGACGGTGCTTGGTCGGATCCTCTGGCGCATGCCGCTCGGCTTCTGCATGCTCGCGCTCGCTCAAGAAATGGATCAAGTCGACGAAACGCTGTGGCAACGGCTCCCTCGCAACGTCTTCATAGTTGTCGCGCAAGGCCTTGCTTAGAAATCCCAGGAATGAACTCGGTGCCTGCTGCATAGCACCCTCCAGAGGTTGCAGGCTATTTATTGGTTAACCTCTTGATGATTGCACGGTTCCGTACAAATCTCCGAATTGAGCTGCATGGACGACATCGGGAGGTTGCGCGCGAATGCCAGCAATCTTAGCCTTTGGCGGGTCTTGAGCGGGTCCAAGACCCCGCAATGGGACCACTACCAATGGCCGGCCCGGGAGCAAGCAACCTACAACGCAACCGCATCCTCGGTGCCATGTCGAATGCGGATCTGGCGCTGCTGCAGCCGCACCTCGAACGCGTGCCGCTGAAGATGCGCCAGCGCCTGCACTGGCCCAACAGGCAGATCAAGAACGTCTACTTCCCCGAAAGCGGAATAGCCTCGGTCGTCGCGGTGAGCGCCAGCGAGCGGCGCCATGCGGAAATCGGGATTGTCGGACGGGACGGCATGACCGGACTGCCGATCGTCCTCGGCGCGGATCGCTCGCCGTGTGATGCGTTCATACAGGTGGCGGGCGAAGGACAGTGTATCTCCACGCAGAAGCTGCGGCTGGTGATGTACGAGAGCGTCACGATATTAAAATGCTTCCTCCGCTACGCTCACGTGTTCGCGGTGCAGACCGGGTACACGGCCTTAGCTAACGCACGCGGCAACATCGAGGAAAGACTGGCGCGCTGGCTGCTCATGACGCACGATCGGATGGATGGCGATAGGCTAGAAATTACGCACGAGTTCATCTCATTGATGCTCGGCGTGCGCAGGGCTGGAGTGACCGACGCGCTGCGACGATTCGAGGCCAAAGGTCTCATCGAACGTGCACGCAGCACCGTCGTCATCAAAGACCGCGCCGGGTTGGAGGAGGTCGCGAACGGCCTCTATGGTCCGCCGGAGGCTGAGTTCAAACGCCTATTTGCTTAGGCCGCCGTGCTCGAAGCCCAGTTTCAAAGCGGCGCGGCCTGGCCCTGCGCGAGCGTAAGCAGCTCTAGCGTCGCCGCACTTAGTGGTCCCACGATATGGGTGGTGCTGCCATAAACCGCGAATTGTTCGTGGAAAGCGTCCAGGGCACCTTGATCGTCGTCGATGGCGACAGCGTACAGCTCATGAATGGCGTGATCGCCATTTTCACCATCAGTGGAAATCCTGACGACGCGACCTGGTTGTGTGTGTGGGGTGGCCATGCTTGCTCCCTTCCTGTGTTTGTCAGGCGGGAGCAGAATGTCGGCTCTCTCAGCCGGCGACGCCTGATACGGGATGTCGCCGATGAATGAACAATAGCTCACCAACGCCTGAGTTCCAATGGCCCGGCGATTGCAAGGATGTTTCGCCTCGCATCTGCGTGTACGGTTTCGGCGCTATTGGTTGCAGCTGTCGGGGAACTCGGGATCCACGGCCCCATAGGACCACTAGCGCGCCAAGTATCACTCCGAACAGCACCGACCGTATGCCGCAACGATTGCTGCACCGAAGAGCGTGGTGCGGGAGTGCCAGGCTCTGGGCGTACAGACCCGCCGTCTGTTCCTTGATGCCACCGTTCAGGTGCGCCACAGCGATCGCAGGATATTGTTGGTTCGGATCGTAGTTCGCTGGCGTGTAGACGTTTGCAACGATATCTAAGCCGTTGAGCTTGTAGGTGATCGGGTCGATATTGACCTTGCCCGACTCGTCCTTCGTGATTGCGCCCTCATATACGAGCGTGAACGGGTTCTTCTTGTAGTCGGCTGCGGCTGCGGGGGAAGTGGTCATTGCGGGAACTCCGAACATTGCACCTGACAGAACCAGCGCCGAACCGCGAAGGAACTGGCACCGTGTCTGATCAAGGACTTCAATGGTCATTGCTAACGTCCTCGTTCTTCGCGGCCGCCAGCCAGGTGTGGCTTAAGCCGGAGCCCGGCTTTCGCTAGTGCTGAGAACGTAGGTGCCTGCTAATCCTTCAACTAGACGATAAAAACGGCATGGGTCTGTGAGCCACGCTCATCAATAGAGCGGAACGGCCGAGTAGGCCGTGCCCAATTGCATTTGCAATGGCGCCGATCCGATACGAGCGAACGAAATGACGATGTCCCGCTATCCTCTGACCGCCGATGCTAAGAGTTTGAGAACGCGAGGGATCGCAAAAGGGACGGTGCCGGCCCGCTGGGGACTGGGGGTCGGGAGTTCAAATCTCCCCGCTCCGATCAATAAAACCAAGTAGGGCCGATCTGCCGTTCCGCACCAAGTGGCGTGCGGAGCGTGAGCGGAACACGTCACGTTCAAGCCATCAAGATTCCGTGCGAGGTCTTCGAATGTAGTACCAGGAGTCGCAATGAGGCCGGAAGCCGATCCTGGCCTAGCAACGGTTAGACAGGGGATTGCGCAAATCGCTGTAGAGGCATATCGCCCTTTTACCTTCTGCGAATAGTCGTTCGACCACTGCTGCCGTTACAGAGCCGGCGTATCCCCGGCCGCGTTGCTCGGGCGGCGTGTAAACGGAACTGATCGCTCCGGTGCGCCGCACACGACGCGCAATGGCAGCCATCGAGACAGGCTCCTCATTGATCGTCCAAAATAGAAAACGTCCGCTGGTGGCCTCCCCTTTCAGCGGTTTGTTGCTCAGGCGGAGGGTCATGTGGCACCGCCTCTTGTTGAAATGCCATCAACCATTCGAGGAGCAATGGCGCATCCGCGGCACCTACTATGCGAGGCGAGCCACGAACGCCCGGATATCGTGGGGGCGCAGCGAGCACATGAATGCGTTGCGGGATAGGATCCTCGAATTCCGCGCCCATCGCGGTCGCGTGCTCAACAAACCAGCGCGGTGTTTGATCGGCACCAACTACACCAGGGTAGTCAATCTGGGCCATACCGTGCGCGAATTCGCGGCACTCGGCCAGATCAAGGTTGCCGAGTACGATCGCGCGTCCTGGCCATTGGAATGCACAGTGGCCTGCTCCCAATGTCCAGTGGCGAAATCCCTCTGGCTTCTCCTTCACCGCTGATGCAATGGCAGCAATTTGGAGATTGAACCGGATTTCGTCGATTTCGAGGGCCGGTATATGTGCATTTGCGAACTCACGTAGATCCATCTCAGCGGCTCGCGCTCGGTTGGTTTGCCAAGAGAAGTTGCCAATTCTGGGCCGGCTGCACCACGATCAAACACCTGCTGAACGGACGCCGGCAACGTTTCCGCATTGGCCGGTGCCCTGAGCGTCAGCAAGTGGATTAAGTGACCCAATCTGAGCAGATCTGCCGGCCTACCTGCGTTCAATGCGTCGAAAATCTCATAAATCAGTGGCAAAGCGACGCTTTCTGTTTTTCTAGTACCCCCGAGGCGCGGCAGGGGCGGTCACCCAATCTCTCAATTTTTGCTGTGCGTGCGCAGCCAATGCCACAGACCGACAGAGTTCACCCATTGCCCGTCCAATGTTGCCATGGCTTCCTTGCGCGCGCGCATGGCACGCTTGAAGGCACCCCTTTCACCGAAGCGACTAATCGAGAACTTTATCCGCTTGCTCTTGCCGGACGCCAATGTCCAGAATGCCAACCAATAACCGCGGCCCACGGTTCTTTTGTCGCGGATGTCGAGGTAGGCGTAGCGGCATACGCCTGCGAAGCCCGACTGGTTGTTGCGGCGCTTAATTTGGCAATATTCCGCGCGCGTCATGGGAAGGTGCTGACGTAAGATCAAATCACGAAATGCCTTCGCGGCGCTCAACGCTTTGCTCTTGCCTCCAAATGATAGGTCGCTGAAGCTTCGCCTCCAGATTTGGTTCCGGCGCTGCACGGTGACAATCCAAGCGAAGGTACGATGGCGTTCACTATCGATCCGTGTAATCGCATAGCTGGAAGGCCTTTTCGCACCACGCGTTTTGTTGTGCCTTTTTTCAATCATAGCGCTATGCGAGCGGGCACAAATTATGCGTCGCCGGAAGATTTAGTGCCAGCGACAGGCTGTGAGCTTTGTAGCAGGTGGTGCTTCCCACCAAGTATCACGTGTCGGCTCCGATCATCCATGACTGCAGATGCTAAGTCCACCCGCCACGAAGCCAAAGTGAACGCTCGCCGTAATATGGTCCAAGCTGCTGATACCACCATCGCAATGCTATCATACAAAGGTCTGAAGAGTGGAGCGGATCACAAGATGTACGGCAGGCATCAAGCCGCAGCCAATATCATTCGCATCTTGGATTTGCCGCCCGATCCGGTCCTCACTGACCAGCCTTTGGATCGCGAATATCATGCTCGCAATCCCGCCATATGCTAAGGGAAAAGTGCTGCCAGGCGATATCAGGTTCTTATGACAGACGCCGATCTTAGGGCATATTTTGCCCGCATCGCCTATTCGGGTCCGCCGACCCCGACGCTTGAGACGTTACACGCGCTCCATCGGCACCACCCGATCGCGATCACGTTCGAGAATCTCGATCCGCTAATGAAGAGGCCGGTCCGCCTGGAGCTGGATTCGCTTTTGGCCAAGCTCGTGGAGCAACGGCGCGGCGGCTACTGCTACGAGCATAACACCCTGTTTACTGCTATCCTGCGGCACCTCGGGTATTCGGTCGTGACGCTGGCGGCGCGTGTCCAGTGGGGTGTGCCGCAAGGTGTCATGCGCCCGCGCGCGCACATGCTGCTGAGGATCGAACTGCCGCAAGGTCCCTATATTGCCGATGTGGGCTTTGGACTCCTGACGCTAACCGCGCCATTACGGTTGCGGCTCGATCTCGAGCAACCGACACCGCATGGTCTACATCGATTTGTTCGCGTTGGAGATGAATTTCAGCTGCAGGTGAAACTGGCTGAGCGCTGGGCGCCCATGTATCAGGTGGCGCTTCAGGAACAGGCGCCAGCGGATTGGGAGGTCCAAAATTGGTTCACCTCCACACACCCGGACTCGACTTTCACGAAAAACCTTATGGCAGCCCGCCCCATCGGCAATGCTAGGTACGCGCTTCTGAATAACAGGCTCAGTGTATATGGTCCCGATGGAGTTGCACGGCGGATCGCCCGAAGTGCACCTGAACTTGCATCTTTTTTGACTGAATTTTTCGACATTCGCGCCCCGTGCGTATCGGACGAGCTCCTGGAGGATGTATTTAAACGTGGTAGCTAAGCGAGACGCTTTTTCAAGGCGCTGAAATTGGGATAAGTTTACGCCTTCACCAGACGTAAAATCTACCGATGACATCGAGCACAGTCTGAGCAGCCAGCGCCACTTTGATAATCTCCCCACGCGGGTCATCGTCGCTTATGGCACCTTGGAGACCCGAGTTCCAACGCCAGAGCGTGAGTTCGCGGTATACCGAGGGCCGAGCTTGCACCGGATGCGACATAATCCGTTGGCGAACTGTGTTTTAAGTCACTGTGCCAGTCGGTCTCTACGTGCGGGTGCTCCGAGGTATGCTTGCTTTGTCCGTGAACTGCTGTTCACCTAATGTCCACCCGGACTACGAGCTGGTGGGCGCGCTGGTATGAAGAGATACAAGCGAAGAATGCTACCGTCGCGGTAGACTGAGCAATAAAAACTTTAGCGTTGGCCCCCGCAATACCTTTGGATCGTGCGATATTATTGGCGCTGCTTCCGGCTGCGGGGGCGGGGAGCGCCTTTGGCGTGAGGTTCAACAACAAGCGGAATGGCGCTTATGGTGCGAATGGGCACCGGCGCTCCACTGCACGCACGCAGAGAGACGGTTAAGCGGAGGCTACGCCCCCCCCCGCTTGCTCGGATCGTCGAGCGGCCTCGCTAGCCGGCAAACAGCCAAGGCCCTCAAGCGTAATGCGCACGGCGGCATCAATCTGGGTGTGCGGCTCGGTGACCAGGAATGCCACGAGCTTGGCATTGTCCAGCCTGACCGGGCTCTGCCAGAGATAACGAAGCTCCAGCATCTCCCGGAAGACGGTGACGAACGGACTGAGGGCGTAGGCTAGCGCCCAAGGGAACCGGCGGATGCGAGGCCTGGGTTCGCCGACGACACGCTGGATGGCAAAGGCCATTTCAATGCCGGCCTCGAACCAGTGGCCTGCGAAGTGGAACACGTCGAAGTCGGCAAGGTCCTCCTCTCGCTCGAGCAACTGCACGATGGTGGTGGCAAGGTCGGGAAGATAGGCCCAGGCGTGTCCGACGTCCGCCCGGCCCGGATAGAGAATTGACCTGACCGGTCGGCTCGGCTTGATGAGACCCTGCGCGAACCAGCTGTTGCCGGCGCGCGGCCCGAAGTAGTCGCCGGCGCGGACGATGAGCGTGCGCACGCCCTCTCGGCTTGCTGCCTTGAGGTGCTGCTCCATTTCGACGCGGATCTTGCCCTTCCGAGTTAGTGGAGCTTGCGGTGAGCACTCGGTGAGGTTGGGAAAGGCATCGGGTCCGAAGTTGTAGACCGTGCCGGGAAACACCAGCCGGGCGCCGGAAGCCTTGGCCGCCGCGATCGAACTCTCAAGCATCGGCAGGGCGAGGCCGCGCCAGTTGCGATAGCCAGGCGGATTGACGCCGTGCATGATGACATCAACGCCATCGGCGGCCGCCACGACATCCTGGCGCCGCATAACATCGCCGGCAACCCATTGCACCTGGCGCAGATGAGGTGCGCTGAGTGCCGCCCGCTGAGGGTCGCGGTGCAGGCTGCGCACGCGCCAGCCCCTCTGCAAGAGTGCCAAGGCAACCTCGCCGCCAACGCCGCCGGTGGCGCCCAGCACGAGTGCGGTTCGCTTGTTGATCATCTGTCGCTCTCCACTTTTGCGCCTTGCTGCCTGCAATCTGGCGTGCATCTTGGATCAAGGAAATTGTCGAAACCTGAAGACCTGCTATACATCTGTGTATGACGGCGCGTGGTGAGCCGGGCTGGGAACTTTTTCGCTCCTTCTTGGCGGCGCTGCAGGCGGGAAGCCTGTCCGCGGCCGCCCGCGCGCTGAAGCTCACGCAGCCGACCGTCGGCCGCCACATCGACGAGTTGGAGAAAGCGCTCGGCACCACGCTTTTTACCCGTTCGCAGCACGGCCTGCAGCCGACCGAAGCGGCCCTCGAGCTAGCGCCGCATGCCAAAGCAATGGCAGCGTCGGCTGGCGCGCTCATCCGTACCGCGTCCGGGAGGTCGCAGGAGATTAGCGGTGCCGTGCGGCTGAGTGCCAGCGAGGTGATCGGCGTGGAGGTGCTGCCCCCGATGCTGGTCAGCCTGCGCGTGCAGCACCCGCGACTAACGCTTGAGCTGGTCGTCTCGGATGAGATCAGAGATCTCTTGCGCAGAGATGTTGATCTTGCCGTCCGCAACGTACGGCCGACGCAGGCTGGGCTCGTGGCTAGGAAGATCGGCACGGTTACGCTCGGGCTTTATGCACACCGGCGCTACCTCGAAGCCCATAGTGTCCCGCGGACGCCTGAGGACTTAAGCGAGCATGCCCTGATCGGTTACGACCAAGAAACGCCAGCCGTTCGGACCCTGCAAGCGCGCGGCATGCGCTTCACGCGCGGCATGTTCGCGCTCCGGACGGACAGCAACCTCACCCAACTTGCCGCCATCCGCGCCGGTTACGGGATCGGCATTTGCCAAGCTGTCTTGGGGCAGCGCGACGCCGATCTCGTGCGGCTATTGCCCAAGCATTTCGCGTTCGGTTTAGAAATCTGGCTGGTGTTGCACGAGGACCTGCGAGACAATCCGCGCATGCGCGCGGTGTTCGAGCACCTCGATGGTCAGTTGTCGCGCTACGTTAGAGGTGAGCGATGGAAGAGATGAGGAACGAGGCATTTGAGAATGCCACGACGTTGGCGCCGCCATCCCTAAGCCATGTCGCAGGGTTAGCGTGCCAATCGCGTCACTCCAGCAAGCAGGTCGCGAATCAAGGAGGCTTGTGTGATTGATGATGCTATCCTTAGCTAAGGTTTTTCGGTTCGGCATGTCCGCGCGATATCGCTCCCGCGTGTCAGCGCGAAATAAATCGGTCCTGCCAACGGTGGGCGCCGCTCCTTTCGGGCTCCGTCAGACATTCGGCGGCGAAGCGATTCCTGAGCCGACCCCTGAAGGGACCTGCGCGACGCGCGCCTATTGTGGCACAGCAAGTCGAGGTGCCGCGTCATCTGATATGCTGGTTTCCTCGTATGGGTGAGAAGTTCCAGTGAGGCGGCGAGAGTTCATCACCGAGCTAAGTCGTAGGGCAGCGTGGCCGCTCGCGGCGCGGGTACAGCAGATGCTTCCGACGATCGGATTGTC
>Ga0075423_10006319_pt1 | contig 11123 bp, 9 predicted proteins | sample SoiMethybrSBSTD2_FD_80114 | JGI IMG/M metagenome (GOLD analysis project Ga0075423, IMG submission 80114) | Bulk soil microbial communities from a Populus tree surrounding site in Tennessee, USA - Soil MetaG P. TD hybrid SBSTD2 | ecosystem: Environmental > Terrestrial > Soil > Tree plantation...
CTCTGAAGGATCGGATAGGGTCGGAAGTGCGTACACATTACCCGGCGACAGTGGAAGAAGGTATCGCGATTACGGCGCAGGAATCCTGGATACAGCGCGACGGCTACAAGTTGCACCTTCCGAAGTATGTGCAAGAAGTCATCGAGCGGGTGGCCTTCGTCGCCCGCGAGGACAAAAAAATTGATAAGCGCTCAGGTGTGAGTCAGCGTCTGCCGATTTCTGCCACGGAGAATGTCATTTCCAACGCCGAGCGCCGCGCCATCCGCAACGACGAAAAGCTCGTCGTTCCTCGCATCAGTGACATCTATGCAGCCATGCCCGCGATTACCGGTAAGTTGGAGTTGGAATACGAAGGCGAGATGAAGGGAGCCGATCACGTAAGCCGGGAGCTCATTCGCGCGGCGATCGCGAAGACCTTCGACGAGTATTTTGGTGGCGTCGATACACGGCAGGTCGTGCAGTGGTTCGATCTGGGCGGCGAGATCCAGGTAACTGACAGCGCGCCCGCCAAAGAAGTACTGCAGGGTCTGCAAGGAATCCAGGGCTTAATGGAGAAACTCAGTGCCTTAAACGTTTCCTCGAAAGACAGCCTGGAATCGCAGGTGTCCGCCGCTGAGTTCATCCTGGAGGGCTTGTACGCGCATAAGCGCATCGGCCGGAGCGAGGAGCGGGTGTTTACGGCTGGCGAGAAGCAGCCAAAAAAGCCTGAACAGCGCGGCCTTGAACGGGACGAGCCCTTCCGGGGACGAAGGCCGTATAACTGAGTTCTCATTGTCAGTTGGTTGGTGCCACGACTGAGAAGCAGGTCTTCTGAGCACTGATAACTGACAGCTGCGAACTGTTTTTATGAAACGCATCCGTTACAGCAAATACGTTCCCGATCCAGCCGGCGAGATGAGCATGGAAGACCTGCTCAGCGCGCTGTCGGACTATCTACTGCAGAGCGGATTTCAAAATTACATGTTTTACGAAATGCCCGATGGTGAACAAACACTCGACGCTTTGCGTCAGGCCATCGAGCAGGCTTTGCTGGATGGTGACCGCTTCGACGAGCAGATGCGGGAACGTTTGCAGCAGATGCAGATGGATGGCACGCTCGAGCAATTGATCGAGAAACTTATCCAGCGCATGGAGCAAGAGGATTTCATCTCGATTGAGGATCCTCCGGATCCGTCCCGGACCTCTTCAACAGGTGGCCAGGTTGGAGAAGGGCAGCAGCAGACAAAATTTGAGATTACCGACAAAAGCCTAGACTTTCTGGGCTACAAAGCTTTGCGGGATTTGCTCGGATCTCTCGGCAAGTCCAGTTTCGGGCGCCATGACACGCGCGACATGGCGACCGGCGTGGAAGCTAGCGGCGCGTCGAAGATCTATGCATTTGGTGACACACTGAATCTAGACATTACGGCAACTCTATCGAGCGCAATCCAGCGCGATGGGTTGAGCTTGCCACTCAACATCGAGTATTCGGATCTGCACGTTCATCAGTGCGAATACCAGTCGTCGTGCGCAACGGTTCTCATGCTCGACTGCTCGCATTCCATGATCCTGTATGGCGAGGATCGATTTACGCCCGCCAAGAAGGTCGCCATGGCGTTGTCGCAATTGATCCGCACGCAATATCCGGGAGACTCGCTCTCGTTGGTGTTGTTTCACGACTCTGCGGAGGAAGTGCCACTAACGCAACTCGCGCGTGTAAAAGTAGGTCCCTACTACACGAATACTCGCGAAGGCCTGCGGCTGGCACAACGCATTCTCCAACGGCAGCGCAAGGACATGAAGCAGATTGTCATGATCACCGACGGCAAACCGTCCGCGCTGACACTGGAGGACGGGCGGATTTACAAGAATGCGTTTGGACTGGACCCTCTCGTGGTTGGTCAGACACTGGAGGAAGTTTCGAAGTGTAAACGGGCAGGCGTTCTGATTAACACGTTTATGCTGGCTTCAGACTACGGCCTGGTCAACTTCGTGCAGAAGGTCACGGAAATGTGTCGTGGGAAAGCCTACTTCACGACGCCCTACACGCTGGGACAATATCTGCTGATGGATTACATGTCGAGGAAGACCAAGACGATTCACTAGCTGTCAGCTATCGGCTATCAGCCATTAGCCTTCCTCATAATCTCCAACACCGCCCGGTACGCCTGATCAATCGCACAATCCGTGTATGCGTAGGCATCGGCGTCCGAGTTGGCAATTGCCAGTCGCCCAAACGGCTTACGTGCGACTTCGCATGGAATTTCTCCGCCCTCGATCCAGAAGGTGTCGTAGAGGGAGTTGTACTCGTAGGCATAGCCGTGCGGCCAGCGGTTAACGGTAATCGCTTGAATGTCGCGAGCAGGATCAAATCCTCCCGGCCCGAGGATACGCGCGAATTGCTCGCGAATCTCACGCTCAATGGTTTCGAACTTGGTGTTGAAGAGTTCTGCTCGCCCTTTGCTGTGCTGCTGGCGCGCCGGGAGGCCCGGCTTGCATGGCGTCTTCATCATGTGAACGACAACCGGGTCCTCGGGTGTCTGCGAGCAGTGATAGTCGCCGATACCGACTGGCAGGTCGAGATTGAGTCCGGTGTGGTAGCAGCCCGGAGCGTAAATCGAGCTGGCGCCCACCTTCTGAAATGACGTCCAATTCTTAAGAGCCACGTTCGTGTAGAGCAAGGGGACTTTCTGAGCCGAACTGAGAGCTTCCTTCTGCTTGTCTGGAAGGTCCTCGCAAATGAACGGAATCACTACATGCCAGCAGGCCAGAATACAGTTGGCTGCCCGCACCGTCTGCAGTTTCCCGCTCTGCACGTAAGCAATTTCGACTTCCTGCGCGGTATTCGCGTCACCTACATGCTTCACACGCACAACCGTGCTGTTCAGCCGGATGCGAATTGGAGAAGACGCTTGGTCTAATCTTCCGTAGTTTGCTTTTGCAGTCACTACGTCGGTCACAGAGTTCCCCGGGATGGCTTCCGGAAGCAGACTGCGCACAATCAAGCGGGCAATGCTGGCGTTTCCATCGGGGAAGTGGAAGAAGTATTTTTCGGCTTCTGCGTCGGGAATGGCGTCGCGGTTCATTCCCTTCCCCGGAGTGGGATCAAGGTTGAGTCCGGAAAAGCCAGGCAGCTTGAATCCCCATGCATCCTGCGCAGCAACGGCATCGATTCCGACTCCAAAGAGAGGATGGGGAAACGCCTGGTACAGCTTCACGATCTCCGGGCTCACACCGACCACTTCGGTCAGGTAGTGTGCGTAACTGATGCGCGAAAGGCGAGCCTTCTTCTCATCCGAACTGAGGCCCGGATAGTAATCTTTCTTCTCTTCGTGAAGGCGCTTGAAGTCTTGCTTAGCCTGATCAGACAGCGGAGCGGTCGCCAGGAATTTCTTCCAGGCCTCGGAAGCGGTGTCGGAATGTTCGCGCGTTTCGCCACCCCAAATCGGCGTCGGGTTCACCACCAACCGATCGGCTCCGAAGGTCTCTTTGTCGAAGAAGATGGAGGGTTTCAGCCCGCGCGAGCGGTAGATGTCGAATGAGACGTATTTAGGGAAGGAAGGAACATCAATCCCCAGTTCTTCGATCAGGCCCTTGGCAACTGCACTATAGGGGGCGGGACTCTCGATGGAGTACGTCCCACCAAATCCCAGCAGGGTTCGGTTGCCGATGCGAAACTCATTGCGCTTGGCGTGCCCGCCAAAGTCGTCGTGATTGTCCAGCACCAGCACCTTCGGCTTCGGGCCGGCAGACTTGCGGAAATAGTGCGCGGCAGCAAGTCCGCTGATCCCCCCGCCAACGACGACCAGGTCGTAAACTTCTCCTGTGTCGGTGGGCTTGCCTGCGCCATCCCAGAAGGCGCCATCACGCAGGCTGTGCATGACCTCAAACGATCCGACATGGCTGCCTCGCAGCCCAGTCAACGCAGGCGGATAATAATCGGCTGAGGACTCTGCCGCGTCACCCGCCGTCATCGCAGCCAGCCAGTGAGAAGGTAACAACATTGAGCCGGCAGTCAGAGCTGCGCCATTCAGGAAGTCACGCCGCGTAATGTAGCGGTGCATCCCCAGTTCTTGATCTTGTTTTTCAGACACGGTGTGGGGCTCCCACGGTCGTGAAGGATCGAAAGTCGAGCTCCGAAGCTACTTCTTCTCTTCCGCCTGCACGGCAGCCTCGGCTGCCTGAAACCCGATGCGACTGTGTGTTCCATCACAAAAAGGCTTATTTACGCTGCCGCCACACCGGCACAAGGAAAAAGCGGGCTTGCCGGTAAGGTCATACTTGTTTCCGTTTGCGTCCACAAGTTCGATAGTTCCCTCCGGGGCTTCCACACGATAGGGACCATTCGGCCGAACCGTAATCTTTACTTGAGCCACAAATGCCTCCATTCGGGGTTGCGGGCAGTTGCCACGAAGGGTAAGAAGATAACACGGAGCTCGAAGTCTACGCTGCGGCCCACTCCACCGATGGCAGGCTGCGGTAGAGCTGGAGATACTCGTCGATCATCCGCTTGTGGTTATATCGATCGCGGGCCCGTTGATAAGCGCGATTGGCATAAGCACGACACCTGTCGCGATCGTCCGTGAGCTCGCGGATGGTGGAGGCCAAACTAGCCGCATCGTTCGTGCGGAAGTAAATCGCATCGTCGCCCCAGATTTCGCGGAAGCTTGGAATGTCGTTGGCAATGATGGCACACCGCGAAAGCGCGGCCTCCAAAGGCTCCATGCCAAAAGGCTCGTAGCGGGCCGTAGCGGCGTAGACCGCCGCCCGACTGTAAAGATTTCGTAACTGAGCCTCTGTCTGGGGACCTTTCAATGAGACACACAATTGATCGGTCGCAACCTTCACATCCGCACGGATAGGGATACGCGGCTGGTTCACGGGGTGTTCGGCGCCGACAATGCAAAGAGAAATCGGATGCTCATGCTGAGTCAGCAGATGCACCTGTTTGCCGGCATCGAGCAGCCTTCCCACCGCTAAAACCGAGTCTTCCTTGCTGACGTAGGGATTGAAGAAGATCGGATTACGTCCGTTGTAAATCACCCGCTCCTGGGCAACTTGCACGTAGGAGACATGAAGGGCCTCCAGCATAGTGGCGGAAGGCGCCACCACAGTTGTGGCCCCCAGCAAACCTCGAACTACGGCCTCCCGGTAGGCTCGCAACCAGCGCGCAGATCTCGGCTCATGGCCATGGACGGCCAGCCACCAGGTGATCAGGTCACCATGGGCGACCACCACACGCGGAACGTCGACATCCAGGTCTCCGTAGCAGAATTGATTCAGGTGGAGCACATCCGGCTGAATTTCTTCGACCAAGGACTTTAAGTAGGCGGCAGACTCCTTGAAGTCGTGCTCGCCTTCCTGCATCCACTCCAGGCGGAAGGCGGTTGGCCGGTAGTCGAGGCCATGCAAGTTGTCCATCCAGGCGGTCTGTTCCGGAAGGGGGACTTCTCCGAGACTCACCAGCGTCACGCGCAGGCCTCGGCTCACGAGACCGCTGACCAATTCACGCGTGTAGGTCCAAACGCCGGATAGGGTGTCAGTGGTTACGAGAACGTGCATAGAGCCTAGGGCCTGGGCTTGGGGCTAAACTGCACAACCTCAACATCTGCCGTATTCTATTCGGAGGCCCACTCCATTGCAGCACATTATTCTAAGCGCGGCTCGCGATGGCCTGGTTTCCTTACATGGGTCGGCGCGAACAAATAGCCATTCAATTCCGCCTAAGGGTCGCCGTTTCAACGTGTTCAATTGGGAAAAAACTGCATGACTGGTGGAAAATATTCTGTATTGACCAGCCAGCATCTAAGGGGTTAGGGTGAGCCCACCAGACGTTCTGGTGAAGCGCTAGTCGTGTGGAACTGAGCGTAGGATGGCGAGGTGCCCTTCAAGCATTTTGGAGAAAGACGCCCCCAAAGGCTTCTGGCTGGTCAGTTGCGGGTCTGACTTGCGATTGATTGTAGCCCAGTAGTTTCCGCCACTTCTGTGCTCCTGAAGTTTTGCTGTTCGTTTCCTGTTGTCTTCATTGGGCCCGCTGGTGCTCGCCGGGGCCGGCAACCAACTGTAAGTTCGTAGCAGAAGAGTCCGACACGGGAGGAACGAGCATGGCTGACTTCTACCAGATGGGCGTGATCGCTACCCTGCACCGGCTGGGTGCTGGGGACGTGGGGATTCTCGAGCGACAACTGGACTATTTCTCGCGCCAGCAGCCGATCGCACTGGTTCTGCCTGCCTTGTATTCCGAGTTTGAAAAGCCGGCGATGGATACGATGATCGCCGAATTGAGCCAAGCCACCTATGTGCGGCAGTTCGTCCTTTCGCTGGCACAGGCGACGCAAGAACAGTTTGAGGACGTACAGAGGCGTTTGAGCGTCCTGCCCGGGGATGTTCGTGTGCTTTGGCACGACGGACCCCGTGTACAACGCCTTTACAGGATACTCGAAGACAACAAATTGCAGATCGGGCCGGATGGCAAGGGCCGACAGTGCTGGATGGCCTATGGATATGTACTGGCAGGCCGCAAGGCATCCGTGATCGCCTTGCATGATTGTGACATCGTCAACTACAGCCGCGAGATGCTGGCCCGGCTCTGCTACCCGGTCGTCCATCCTGATATCGGATTTGAATTCAGTAAAGGGTACTATGCCCGTCTCAGCCACCAGATGCACGGACGGGTAACTCGGCTCCTGATGACACCGGTCATCCGGGCCCTGCAGTCAATTGTTGGCCACCTGCCGTTCCTGATGTACCTCGACAGCTTCCGGTATCCTCTCGCAGGAGAGTTCGCCATGCAGGCGGATCTCGCGCGCGTCAATCGAACCCCTTCGGACTGGGGTCTCGAGGTGGGGGTTCTCGCCGAGGTCTACCGGAATTGCTCCATCCGCCGAATTTGCCAGGTCGATATTGCCGACAACTACGAGCACAAGCACCAAGAGCTTTCTCAGGGAGATCCCTCCAAGGGCCTGATGAAGATGGCGATGGACATCTCAAAGGCTCTATTCAGAATACTTGCGGCGGAAGGCGTAAAGTTTGATGCGGGACTGATGCAGACTTTGCTGGTTCGCTACCAGCGCATGGCCGAAAATAGCATCAGCCGCTATCATGCAGATGCAATGATTAACGGGTTGGTCTTTGATCGCCACGAGGAAGAAACAGCGGTGGAAACGTTCTCGCAAGCATTGAAGATGGCGACCGATGAGTTCTTCGCCGATCCGCTCGGTACGCCTCCCATCCCGAACTGGATGCGAGTAAGCGCTGCATTGCCCGGATTCATGGAAGACCTGCGTGAAGCCGTGGATGCCGATAATCGACCCGCCCATGTTGTCGGCATGAACGCGCCTTTGCTGGCCCACAAGGAAACTGCCTGAAGGCATCGTGGATGAGCTATTTCCAACTGAGCTAAAGGCGCGGCTGGACCAGATCGGTGAGGCCGATATTGTCGTCGGTATTCCCAGCTACAACAACGCACGAACCATTGGCCACGTTGTGCGTGCGGTATCGGTTGGACTGGCCAAGCACTTTCCCAGCCGACGCGCCGTCATTGTGAACTCGGACGGCGGTTCTAAGGATCAAACGAAAGATGTGGTTTTGAAAGCGGAAAGCGGCGCCGATGACCTGCTGTTGGTTTCGCATCCAGTTCAGGTCAGCTATAGGATCAGCACTCCGTATCACGGTCTTCCCGGTAAGGGAAGCGCCTTCCGAACGATCTTTGCCGTCGCTAAACGGTTGAAGGCCAAGGCATGCGTGGTGGTCGATTCTGACTTGCGTAGTATTACGCCCGGATGGATCGAGCTTCTCGCGCAACCCGTGCTCGAGTACGAATACGACTACATCGCACCCTATTACCATCGACATAAATACGACGGAACCATCACGAACGGCATCATCTATCCCATGACGCGGACCCTTTATGGGAAATCCGTACGGCAACCCATCGGTGGCGAGTTCGGCTTTTCCGGGAGGCTCGCAGCCCGTTATCTGGAAAAAGACGTCTGGGATACCGATGTTGCGCGTTTTGGCATTGATATCTGGATGACTGTCACCGCCATTGCTGAGGGATTCCGTGTGGGGCAGGCGTATCTGGGAGCAAAAATCCATGACGCCAAAGACCCGGGTTCGGACCTTACCAGCATGTTTCGGCAAGTGGTCGGGTCGTTCTTCAGCCTGATGGAAAGTTACGACAGTGTGTGGAAGAACGCCAGCTGCTGTGAAGCAGTGCCCCTGTTCGGGTTCCCGTTCGAGGTAGGGGTCGAGCCTCTTACGGTCAATACCGATCGTATGATTCACGCGGCGCAGCAGGGTGTCAAAGATTTGCGCGAGATTTACGCTTCCTTTCTCTCGCCTTCAACTATGGTGGATTTGACATCCTACGTGCATCGGAATGGACAGGGTTTTCACATCCCGGACCAGCTTTGGGTGCATATGATTTACGAAGCAGCGGCCGCCTATCACCATAGAGTCTTAGATCGCGATCACCTGCTGCAATCCTTAGTACCCCTTTATCTGGGACGAACGGCTTCATTTGTCCTTGAGGTGACCGAGAGCACGGCCCCCCAAGTGGAAGAACGCATCGATCAGCTTTGTCGTGTCTTCGAAAGCGAGAAGTCTTACCTCGCCCAACATTGGGACGCCGCCGGGAAGGAGAAATTCCATGCGCAGCCTAGTTGACCGGATGTTTATTGATCCTTTTCACCGTCTCGCGGACCAGTCCGCGCATATCGTGCCCGTCCTCGTCATCGTGCTGGTCACTCTCATCGTGGGCGGATTTGTAGCCTTTGTGTTTCGCTGGCTCACCTACAAGCTCCTGCAGTTGGCGCGTTTTGATCGACTGGTGCAACGAACCGGTTTCGCGAGCATGATCGAACGAACCGGTGTCTTTCGCTCACCCAGCGACCTCGGAGCACGTTTCGTGCAAGCCATCGTTTGGGTGCTCGTTGCGCTGTTTGCCCTGAACGCTACCGATACGCCCGCCAGCGTCGAAATGGTGCGCCGATTCGTTGACTACATTCCCAACGTGATCGCGGCAGGATTAGTTCTGCTACTTGGAGTGGTTGTCAGCCGGATGGTCTCGCGTAGCGCTTTGCTTGCAGCTGTTAATGCGCAATGGCCGGCAGCCCGACTCATTGCTGGCGGAGTTCGCGTCTTGGTGATGACTCTTGCGGTAGTTATCGCATTGGAACAGCTGCGCGTGGGCAGCGTGGCACTGCTGGTGGCATTTGCCATCGTGTTCGCAGGGATTGTGTTCGCGATGGCATTGGCGTTCGGCCTCGGGGCACGCGATATGGCGCGGCAATGGCTCGAAACCAAAGTTCGTTCCTCCGTTGCGGAGGAGGAGGTCTTCCGCCATCTCTGAACGCAGTCGCACCCTCGTCTTCACCGACTTGGACGGTACCCTTCTGGATCACCATTCCTATTCATGGGATGGCGCATCACCGGCTTTGAGAGAATTGAAGCGTCGACAGATCCCGCTCATCTTCTGCACAAGCAAAACGCGCTCCGAGGTCAAGGCCCTCCGGCGTGAAATCGGAAATACACATCCGTTTGTGGTCGAGAACGGTGGGGCGCTAGTAATCCCAGCAGGCTGCTTCCCTGCAGTAGCTCCTCCAGCCCATCGTGCGAAGACCTATACGCTGATGCTGGGACGCCCATACGACGAACTGGTACGTGAACTTCGGGCTATAGCCCGGCAAACGGGGGTTGGGGTGCGCGGTTTTCACCAAATGCCAGCACAGGAAGTGGCTCGGTCAAGCGGCCTCACCGTCCAGGAAGCGCGCATGGCACAGCAGCGCGAGACGGGAGAGCCTTTTACCTTTCAGAACGCAACACCGGCAAAGATTCGGAGATTTCAACAATTGGCCCGTGAGCGTGGGTACTCTGTCCAGAGGGGTGGGCGCTTCTGGCATTTTTCAGGCGATCACGACAAGGCCGTCGCCCTGAGTGCATTGATTGGATTTTATCGGCTGGCCTGGAAGGTTCCTATTCGCACAATCGCTCTCGGTGACAGCGACAACGACCTGCTGATGCTGCAGCTGGTAGACCACCCGATCCTCATGCCAAAGCCTGATGGTAGCTTTGCCAACGAAGTTCTCGCGCACGTGCCGAACATCTTCCGTGCCAAAACATCGGGATCGACTGGATGGAACCAGGCGCTCCTTGGGGCACTTCGAGGAAACGGCACGCGTACTGCGAAATCAAACGCCAGCTCCCGGAGAGCGTCCTGACAAAATCCCGCTTTCAGCTTTCCGCTCTTGGCCACAACCGATCACTAAGTCTCGCTGTATCTGAAAGGCTTAGAGCCAGAGCCGACAACCCAGACCAACTCCTCAGCCTTGGGACTAACTACGCATTTCCCGACATCGAAGCAGCTGTGCCCGGCAAGCAGGTGCAAACCGTTGCTTCCCGACGCTCACGAATCTGACACGCAAGCTCGTGCATCAAACGCCGCTTGTCAGCTGCCGGCCCTGGGACATTGGGCACGGCCAGAGCGAGATCGCATGACAGCAAAAGTGCGGTGACACTCTCTTTCAACTCACTCCACATGGCCTGCTCGGCCGATCTTCGTTGCGACTTGTTCCTCTCGCTCCCGCCGGCTCAATGCTGTACGGATCTCCCGCACCACCCGCTCCATCCCGCTGATGGCGAAGTTCACATACACGGGAATGGCTGCGCCCAGATGTTGCAGCATCTGATCGCTCTCATCGGGTTCGGCCTCTAACAAGAATTGATCAATGATGGCTGCCGAGTACTCTTCGCCTCGAAGCTTGCTGGCCGCCTCCCGAAGTGAAGCTACCGCGTTGGTGGGTAGTCCGGTTGCTGCCCGCACTGCCTCGGCGCATTCCTGACCGCCGACCGAGGGGGTTATGAGAAGGATCATGCTCCTCCTTATGCAAGTCCCCAGCCACAACACTACTGCTGAAAACATTGGGGGATGGCCAGCTCCTGATCCCGGATCGGGAAAACACGTGGCAAACGCGTTCAATCCTGGGAACTGTACTCTTTCAACTTGCGATAGAGCGTTGTCTTCCCTATTCCTAGCAGTCGGGCCGCCAGCAGTTTGTCGCCGTTCAGCTGGGCGATTGTGTTCAGAATGGTCTGTTTCTCCAGCTCTGCCATCGGGACGATTTTGTTGCTCCCATTTCCCGAGC
>Ga0075423_10006320_pt1 | contig 11123 bp, 9 predicted proteins | sample SoiMethybrSBSTD2_FD_80114 | JGI IMG/M metagenome (GOLD analysis project Ga0075423, IMG submission 80114) | Bulk soil microbial communities from a Populus tree surrounding site in Tennessee, USA - Soil MetaG P. TD hybrid SBSTD2 | ecosystem: Environmental > Terrestrial > Soil > Tree plantation...
CAAAGGTCGCCTCGCAGTCAGCTCCGGCAACCCCCGGTAAGCCGCCTCTGGATCCAGTCGCGAAGCTGGCGCCCTCGACGGCCCGGATCGCTCCATCGACACACGCCCCGGCCACTTCTCAAGCCCAGAGCGCTCCCCGTCAGGCGGTCACCCCTACGACCAGTGCCTCCGCGGGGGTACGCCCGCAGGCGGCCGCCGCTGTGCCCGCGGTCGCGCGCCCGGTGGTAGTGTTGCCCCCTGCCCCAGTGGTGCGGCCGGCGCCAGCTCCTCCCCCGCCCATAAGAGACGTCGTGCTGACGGAGGGAGTCACGGTCAAGGAGCTCTCAGAAAAAACTGAAATCAAATCCAAGGACATCATCAAGAAGCTGTTGGATCGCGGGATTCTGGCGACCATCAACCAACCGCTGGACATCGAGGCGGCCAAGCAGATTTGTCGGGACTTCGGCTTCGAAGCACGCATCATTTCATTCGAAGAAGACGCCATTCTCGAGCACCGCATGACGGCCCCTTCCCCGGGACTGAAGCCCCGGGACCCGGTTGTAACCATCATGGGCCACGTCGACCATGGCAAGACCTCCCTTCTGGATGCCATTCGTGAGTCGAAAATCACCGAGCAGGAGCACGGCGGCATCACCCAGCATATCGGCGCCTATCACGTCCAGGTCAAAGGGCGGGGAATCACCTTTATAGACACACCCGGTCATGAGGCGTTCACGCTCATGCGATCCCGGGGAGCGCGGGTCACCGACGTGGTGGTGCTCGTGGTAGCGGCGGATGACGGTGTCATGCCTCAGACCATTGAGGCGATCGATCACGCCCGGGCTGCCGGCGTGCCCCTCGTGGTGGCCATCAATAAAATCGACAAGCCGGGAGCCAATCTGGATCGGGTGAAAAAGGCCCTCTCCGACCAGAATCTCCTGGTCGAAGACTGGGGCGGCGAGGTGGTGAGCGTGGCGATTTCTGCCAAGCAGCGTCTTCATATCGACGATCTTCTGGATATGATCCTCCTGGTAGCCGATATCAACGAATTGAAGGCGGATCCGAACCTCCCGGCCACCGGCACGATCCTCGAAGCAAGACTCGACCGGAATCGTGGTGCGGTCGCCACCGTACTCGTGCAAAACGGGACTCTTCGCGGCGGCGATGCTTTCATCGCAGGAGCCGTCAGCGGAAAGGTCCGTGCGATGCTGGACGACAGGGGGCGGAAGCTACTCTCGGCGGGTCCATCCATCCCTGTGGAGGTGCTTGGTCTCCAGGCCGTCCCCTTGGCCGGAGACCGCTTTCAGGTCATCGAGGACGAAGTCAAAGCCCGCCAGATCGGCACGTTCCGCCAGTCCAAACTGCGCCAGGATTCTCTCGCAAAATCGTCGCGGCTCTCCCTGGAACACCTCTTCCAGCAAATCAAGGAGGGGTCCATCAAGGAGCTCCCGATCGTCGTGAAGGCGGATGTCCAGGGATCGGTGGAGGTGTTGGCGAAGAGCCTCAACGACCTCGCCACCGATCAGGTGAAAGTCCGCCTCATACATACCGGTACCGGGGCCATTTCCGAGACCGACGTGCTTCTGGCGTCTGCAAGCAACGCCGTCGTTATCGGTTTCAACGTTCGGCCCGACCGATCCGCCGCCGAGCTGGCCGAAAAGGAGAAGGTGGATATCCGGCTGCACACCGTCATCTACGAAATCCATGATGAGATCAAGAACGCGATGGTCGGGCTTCTGGAGCCCAAAATCAGCGAACAATACCTGGGCCGTGCGGAGGTCCGGAACACGTTCAAGATACCCAAGGTCGGTACGATCGCAGGCACCTACGTCGTGGACGGCAAGATGCTTCGCGGTTCCCAGATTCGGCTGTTGCGGAATAATGTGATCGTACACCAGGGGCGAATGGCCTCGCTGCGACGCTTCAAAGAGGATGTCGGCGAGGTCAAATCAGGATACGAATGCGGAATCGGCCTCGAACGTTTTAACGATGTCAAGGTGGGAGACATCATCGAGGCTTTCAAACTCGAAAAGGTCTATCAGAAAACTCTTTAGGGCACTTCCGGCCCCCGGCCCGCTGGACTTCCCATGACCGTCGGACTATGCCTGGCGGAGATTCACCTCACGGGCTCTCACTCCCTCAAGGAGAAGCGCCGGGTACTGCGCCGCCTCAAGGACCAGATTCGAGCAAAATTTAACATTGCCGTCGCCGAGGTGGATCACCAGGATCTCTGGCAGCGTGCAACGCTGGGAATGGTGAGTATTTCAAACTCGCACGAACCCCTCGAGTCTTGCTTTCGCCAGATTCGGGGCATCCTCGAACGGGAGGTGGAAGGCGACCTGGCGAGTTTCCACATTGAATACCTGAGTTGAGGAAACCATGGGTCACTCCCGACGCGAGCGAGTGGCAGACGCGATACGAGAGGAAATTGCGGGGCTCTTGCGCAGCGACGTACGGGATCCCCGCGTGGGATTTGTGACGATTACAGAAGTCAAAGTCAGTCCGGATCTTTCCCACGCTCGGATATTCGTCACCGTCCTGGGCTCCGAGGAAGAGCGACGGAAGTCCGTCGACGCCCTGAATCGTGCCTCAGGCTTCTTGCAGCGCCAGATATTCCGTCATCTCCGTCTGAAAAAGGCTCTGTCGCTCCAGTTCGAGCTCGATGACTCCGTGAAGTCCGGGAGTCGCATCGAGGAACTCCTGCACCAGATTCATTCCTCCAGCGACAACGAGGAAGAATGAGCATCAGCGGCGTTCTCCTCCTGGACAAGGAGGAAGGTCTCACTTCCCACGATGTGGTGGAAAAGGTCCGGGAAATCCTTGGCCAGCAGCGGGTCGGCCATACGGGCACTCTGGATCCCATGGCCACCGGATTGCTGCCCCTTTGTCTGGGGCGGGCCACGCGACTTTCCCAGTTTCTCACATCCTCGGACAAGACCTACGCCGGAACCATTCGATTTGGAGTCGCCACGGATACCCACGATCGCGAAGGAAAACCGCTTGGACCTTCCAGAGATGTGAGATTTTCTGAAAAAGAGCTCCGCGAGGCAGTTGCCACTCTCACCGGCCCAATCACTCAGGTCCCACCGATTTTTTCTGCCAAGAAGCACGGGGGAGTGCCCCTTTACCGTTTCGCGAGAAAGAACCAGGAGGTACCTCGCGAGCCGATACAAGTTAACATTTACTACCTTAACATTCTGGCGGTGCGCCGGGATGAGATGGATTTCGAGGTAAAAAGCTCTCCCGGGACCTACATCAGAGTTCTGGCGCACGATCTGGGAGAGATCCTCGGAACCGGGGCCCACCTGCACGCCCTTCGTCGAACAGTCTGTGGCGAATTCCACGTGTCCGACGCTCTTTCTTTGGATGGCCTTCGACAGATTGTCTCCTGCGGATCCCTGGAAAAAGTTTTGGTGCCTCTGGAGCGCGTGCCCCTGGGATTCGGGACTGTAGTGGCCAATCGGCAGGGGCTCCTGGCCGTGCGTAACGGCCGGGTCCTGGGCATCCGGGAGATCTTGCCCTCGCGCTCCTGCCTCCTCGAGGGGAATTGTCGGGTGGAAAGTGAATCAGGAGAGCTGCTGGCCATAGGAAAAGTCATGCGACGAGAGGACAACGAGGTCCCTGTCGTGCAGCCCCAGATCGTCTTTCCGCCCGAATAAGCGACCTCGGGGCAACGCAGGGACACCCCATCATGATGCGGCAGGCCGGGGGGAAGCGCGAAGCCTGATGGGGGCAACACCACAGGCGCGATCGAGTCGGCAAATCGCATCGGCTTGGGGTTTACACCCGGCTGGGCCCTGTGTTACAGTGTCGCCACCGTTTGCACTTGTCGACCGCTTTTATTTCGCGGAATATCATCTTCCGAGCGGTCTCTCGGCGGGTTGCCGTGACTAGGGGGAAGCATTGAGCATTTTCAAGGACCGGAAGGGCGAGATCATCGAATCGTATAAAACCCACCCCGGCGACACGGGCTCTCCCGAGGTCCAGGTGGCGCTCCTGAGTGAACGCATCGAATACCTGACCGAGCACTTCAAGACCCATCGCAAAGATCACCATTCCCGTCGTGGCCTGCTCATGATGGTGGGCACTCGGCGGCGACTCCTCGATTACCTGAAGCGCACTGACGCTGATCGCTATAAAGAGTTGATTAAACGACTGGGCATTCGCAAGTAAGTCTCGGAGTTCGTGCCGCGATCCGATCGGGGCAAAGGGACGGAAGCTCCCGAACAATTAAGGGTTTTCCTCTGGCATCATTCCTTATCATCCTTGAAACTCACCCTTAATTCTTGAGCGCTTCTCCCCTTTTTTCCCGCTCCTTTAGCAGCCCGGCTCTCGGGGACTTCTCCATGGGTGCCCCCCACCCCGCACGTAACTAAGGAGGCCGCAAGTTGAGTATTCGAAAAGAAACATCTGTCGGCGATCACACCATTTCCATTGAAACCGGGAAGGTGGCAAGACAAGCCGACGGATCCGTATTGGTTCGTCAAGGCGACACCGTCGTCCTGGTGACCGCCACCGCCGACCGAAAAGCGCGCGAAGGGCTGGACTTCCTTCCGCTGACCGTGGATTATCGAGAGAACACCTACGCCGCCGGAAAAATCCCGGGTGGTTTCTTCAAGCGTGAGGGACGTCCCAACGAAAAGGAGACGCTCACTTCCCGCATGATCGACCGCCCCATCCGACCGCTCTTCCCAAAGGGATGGCGGTGCGAGACCCAGGTGGTTGCCCTGGTGCTTTCGGCCGATCTTGAAAACGACCCGGACATTTTGGCCGTGACCGGCGCTTCGACGGCCCTGGTGCTCTCCGATATCCCTTTTGAAAACCCCATCGCCGCCGTCAGGGTCGGGCTGAACGATCAAGGCTTCCTCATCAACCCCACCACCTCCCAGCTGGAAACCAGCCGGCTCGATTTGGTGGTAGTGGGAGGCGAAACCGAGTTGGTGATGGTCGAAGCCGGAGCCAGCGAGGTATCCGAACAGGATATGGTCGAGGCCATCCTCTTCGGCCAGACTCACATCATGAAGCTGGTGGCGTTGCAGAATGAGCTCCGCCGCGAGGCCGGGCAGGACAAGCGTACCGTCACTCCGGTCGAAATCCCTGGTGACCTGCGTCGAGAGGTGGAGTCGAGAATCTCTGCTCCCTTGTGGGAAGCCATGAAACTCCCCATCAAGATCCAAAGCTATCGCCGGGTCGCAGAGCTGGAGAAGGAGCTTGTCGATAGCTTTCCCGACGACCCGCCCGAGACTCGCGCCTTCGTGAAGTCGGCGTTTCACGAAGTCCACAAGAAGCTTGCCCGCGTAGAAATTTTGGAGAAGGGAAAGCGATTCGACGATCGGGCATTCGACCAAATCAGGCCCATACGTTGCGAGGTCAGCTTCCTGCCTCGCACCCACGGCTCCTCTCTGTTCACCCGGGGCGAAACTCAGGCGCTGGTGACAACGACTCTCGGAACTTCCGAGGATGCACAGACTCTGGACTGGCTCGAAGGGGAATCGGAGCGTCGGTTCATGCTCCATTACAATTTCCCCCCCTTCAGCGTGGGAGAAGTAAAGTTCCTTCGGGGCCCTGGGCGCCGGGAAATCGGTCACGGTGCACTGGCGGAGCGGGCCCTGAGACCCGTTATTCCAGCTGACGAGCAGTTCCCTTACACCATCCGCCTGGTCTCCGACATCCTGGAGTCCAACGGCTCATCCTCCATGGCCTCAATCTGCGGGGGATCACTTTCCCTCATGGACGCCGGAGTTCCCATGAAATCCGCAGTCGCCGGGATTGCCATGGGGTTGGTGAAAGAGGGGGATCATTATGTGATTCTCAGCGACATCGCCGGCTCCGAGGATCATTACGGCGACATGGACTTCAAAGTGGCTGGGACGCGAAACGGGATCACCGCCCTGCAGATGGACATGAAAGTAACAGGGCTTTCCCGGCAGATCCTTCAGGAGGCGCTGGCACAGGCACACCGCGGCCGCATCCATATTCTCGGAATTATGGACAGCACCCTGGCCGAGCACCGTTCGTCCATCTCATCCTACGCTCCACGGATCTTCTCAATCCGGATTCCGAAAGACAAGATCCGAGAAGTCATTGGGCCGGGCGGAAAAATGATCCGGTCCATCATCGAGCGCACCGGGTGTAAGATCGACGTCGACGACAGCGGCAAGGTGGATATCGCCTCCATCGATGAGGCTTCCGCGCTCAAGGCCATCGAGATCATCAAAGAGATCACCGCTGAGGCGGAGATTGGCAAAACCTATCTAGGCAAAGTGATTCGGATTGTCGCGTTCGGCGCCTTCGTGGAGATTCTGCCGGGGATCGAAGGGCTTCTCCATATCTCCGAGATCGCGGAACACCGCGTGAAGGAAGTGACGGACGAAATCCAGGAGGGAGAGGAAATCCTGGTGAAGGTCATCGAAGTGGATGGCGACCGAATTCGGTTGAGCCGGAAGGCGGTCCTCAGGGAGAAGCGGGGGGACACGGGAACTCCTGAGCCCCTTCCTCCTCGCCAGGAGGATCGAAGCCGCGCCGGAGGTGGCAGACCGCAGCACAGGCGTCCGCGCTAGGAGGGTACTCCCAATGAAGCTTGGAAGCTGGCTCATTGCCCGGGGAAAAATCACGGGTGTCCAGCTCAAGAGGGCCCTGCTCGATCAATCCTTTTATGGGGGTCATTTGAGCTCGAGCCTTCTCAAGCTCGGCTACCTCGACGAGCCGACCCTCGGTGCCTATCTTGCCGATCTCTTCCAAGTTCCCTACGTCGGCACGGAGTTTTTCCAGGATATTCCACCGGAAGTAATCCGGATGATCCCTGAGCACCTTGCGCAGAAGCACCAGATGGTGCCCCTCTCCGTGGAAGCGAAGAAGAAGCTGCGCTTGGCCATGATGAACCCTGGGGACATCCTGGTTATGGATGAGGTCGCGTTCCTGACCGGATTGCAGGTGGAGCCCTACGTCTCATCGGAGAATCACCTTCTTGACGCGATGGAGCGCTATTATCAGGTTCCCCGTTCGGTTCGAGAAACCATTCCGTTGGCTGACCAGGCCGAGGGGCGACAGGATCCCCGCACAACCCGCCGTCAGATGATGGAGGCATCGGACGCCGGCGAGCCCGCGGCGGCAGCGGCCCCTACGGGGCAGGCAGCATCGGACGAAATCGGGCTGGATGGCAGGCCGCTCTCGGCCGCCAACGAGGCGGTGGCGGAACTCTTCACCAGCGGCGCGGCTCCGCTGGCCCCGGGAACGCTCCCTGCCCCGCTTCCCCGTTCCTTGGAAGAGTGGCGGGAGCCGTCGCCAGCATTGGGAGTCACCGCAGCTGGAGACGTCGTCGCGCCGCCTGCGGCTTTGCCCCCGGCCGAGCCATCACCGCCACCCGTCAGTGTGGCAATACTCAGCTCAGGGGAACCGCAGGCTACTACGGCTCAGCTCCCTTCCAAGCGGCCGGTGCTCAGCCTCGTTCCCACCCCCTCCTCGGTCTCGCTCGAGCAGACCTCGGAGAGGCTGAAGCACTCTTCGACCCGTGATGAAGTCTTCGAGGCCGTCCTGGATTTTTGCGCGGGACGATTCTCGCGATCTGCGGTATTCCTGGTCACTCAGGCGAAGGTGGTGGGATTCGGCGGCCGGGGTGAAGGGTTCGACGCTTCGCGAATTCGATCGGTGGTCGTTGGCCTGGACGCGCCTTCGATATTCTCCCACTTTCTAACGGGGAGTGAGTTCTACTACGGACCGGTGCCTGGCCTGCCGGCGAACCAGCAGTTCTACCGCGGGCTGGGAATGTCCCCGCCCGAGCGAATCCTGCTGGTACCCGTCCAGATCAAGGAGCGGCTCATTGCCCTGGTCTATGGGGATTTTCCGGCGATCCGTCGTGAGGAACCCGACATCGCACTCTACCGAAGGCTGGTTCAGAAGGCTGTCCTGGCGCTGGAGATTCTCATTCTTAAGAACAAAATCGCCATGATCTGAAGCGACCCCCGGATTCGACGAGGGCTCGTTCCTCCGGATGAATTGCGCCGGAAAGTAATCGAAGCACATGGTAGTCTCAGGGCACCCCACAGAAATCCTCGATCTCCCTCTACAACTTGAAGCTCTCGGCCTCGCTCGTAGCGCCGTGGAGACCTGGGTCGAGAACGAGATCCGGATCGCTCCGCCGGCCGATTCCTCACTCAACCGGATTCAACGTGCTGCTTTCGTCACCTTGACATTGCACGATCGCTTGCGAGGATGCATCGGTTCCTTGGAGCCGCGGGAGCCCCTGGGAATCACCCTGGTGGACTGCGCAATCTCCGCCGCCTGCTCCGACCCCAGATTCTCTCCCGTAACAAAGGCGGAGCTGGTGCAATTGCGCTTCGAGATTTCAGCACTCACCCCCCCCAAAGCTCTAAAGGAGCCCCGGGAAATCGTCATCGGTCGTGATGGAGTATTGGTCGAGATTTCAGGGCGGCGGGGCCTGTTACTGCCGCAGGTGGCTTCACGATTCGGATGGAATCAGGAGACTTTCCTGGATCATGCCTGCATGAAGGCTGGAGTCGAGGCAGGAGGTTGGCGGCGGGGGGCCAGAATCTGGACCTTCCAAGCCCAGGTTTTCAGCGAGGCCGACCCCGCCGCCTGATTCTTCGCGGTACTACTTCAATTCCACCAGGTTTCCGACTTCCACGTCCCGGGTCGCATTGATGATCTTGGCGCTGGAGGTTCTCTCCGAGGTCGAGATCACCATGAGCAGACCGATGGGCTTCCTCGGAAACAGGAGGTTTTTGTCGTCGTCGCGCAGCTGTTGAGACTGGTAGCGGCGCTCGTTCCATTTGTAATCATAGGTCACATCCCTCTGACGCGGCGGCGTGTTGCTGAGGTAAATGAGCATCACGTCACCAGCGTGCACTCCGTCGCTGCTCCCCAAATCGACATCCACCATGGATCCCGCAAGCGCGTCGTTCATCCCGTCCTGAAGGTGGACGATGTATCCGTTGGGCTTTCCGCTTGGCTCCACGTCCAGCTTGTTGAACGCGACCTGCCTTGCGATGGGAGAGGTCAGAGTGCGATCAGCTTCCACTTCGAAGCCCACTTCGATGCGATCCTGGCAGCTCTCGGTGATCTCGGCGATGGAGGTCTGATCCTGGACGGCCAGGACCTTGATTTTTCCAAGACGGCGGACGTAGGTTCCCACCCATTTGCCGGTAACCGGGTGAAACACCTCGCTTCCTTTGGCGATGACCAGGAAGCTGTCTCCGGGTTTCACCTTCCCGCCGTCCCGGCCGCCGTTCAGGTAAACCAGATCGCCGGTCGTCAACCCGATTTTCACATCCTCGGAGTTGGCAATATAGAGCTCGGTCTTCTGATAGTCGGGTCGGACGCTTCCCGTACAGTACAAGTCGCTGTAATCGGCGGCGGGACTGGGGCCCTCGTCCTGCGAGTCGGATGCGGTACTGGCTTGGGGCGCCACTTCCTCCGTCTCTGTACCGGAGCCGTTGGGCTCGGGAGCCGTCTCCTGGGGCCCGGGAGAAGGCATGGCCGGCGATCCTGTCTGACCGGAGGCGGGGACGATCTCCGAGACCACCGTCGGACGTGGGGGGAGCAGGAGCGGATCACCCGGATAGATCCAGTGGGAGTCGAGGATGTAGCGGTTCTCATTCCAGATTTGCGGCCAAAGATAAGGATTCTGAAAATGGGTCCCCGCCATTCCCCACAGCGTGTCCCCATTCACGATGATATGAATCTGAGCTCCCTCGGGGAAGGATTCCGGATCGGGCGGCTGATAGGGAGTCCAGTGGTTTCCGACCAGCTTCAACCCGCGTGGAGGCGTGGTGGACTCCGGAGGAGTGTTAATCGGAGCTGGCGTCGGTTGGGCGGGCACTGATTTGGGCGCAGCCTGTTCCTGGGAGTTTTTGGATTTGGACTGATCAGGCGCCGTTTTCGTCGCGGACTTTTCCGGCGCGGCGTTGTCAGCATCCTGATTCTGCGCCGGTTTGGCGACCTCTTGCGAAGGCTGCGCCGTGGCCGCACTCTGGCTCGTTTCCTCGCCCTTGGCAGGCAAGGCCATGGTAATGAGAAGCAATGCCAGGAACAGGTGCCCGGCCTTCCTCAGCGGGTCGTTCATCTTCATGCCTTTCTCCCTTAGAGAGCTCCGTTCTCGCAGATATCCCCCTCTAAAGATAGGTACATGGCACGAAGTGTCAAGGATGCTGGATCATCACTTATCTGTAATCGGATGGGCCACTTCGGGCAAAATCCCCCCAGACCCCGGCCGGCGAGAAAGCAGGGGCGGGAAGTATAAATCTATTTATTTCAGTGATTTAATGAGGTGAAGTTTTGTTTATCTCGTCCAGCGTCGCCTTGGCCACTGTGGCGACCTCGCTGCGGGGAAAAGCCTGAACCACCGTTTCCAGGTTTTCAGAGGCGCGTTCCCGATCTCCGAGCGCCAGATAGCACAATCCGACTTTCAGAAAGGCGTGCGGTACGCGGTTGCCGAATGGATACTGATCAATGACCTTGCGGAACTCGAGAATCGCTCGCCGGTAGTCTTTTTGGGAGAAAAAGCACTCGCCGATCCAATACTGGGCATCATCTGCGAGATCGCTCTCGGGGGCCCGAGCCAGGAAATCGCTGAAATCCCGTTGCGCCACCTGGTAGTTCCCGCTATTGAATTGAGCGTAGCCATCAACGTAAAGCTTGTCGGCCTCGGTAGGAGGAGCCGTGCTTTGACCAGGCGTTGAAGCCTTCGGATCGCCCGATGCGGGTGGAGCCGGATTCGGTCCCACATCCGCCGCGCTGCGGCTGGGACCCTGGTCTCCCAGATCCACGGTGGATCCCGATACCAGCGGCTCCTCGGTGGCTGATTCGCCCGGGTTCGCGAGGGCCGATCCCGCGGGCGAGGCGCCGGGGCTCGAATCACCGGGAGATCCCTCCTGCAGCTCCTGGATCTCCACCTGGGCTTCGGCATTTCGCTTCTGAAGTTCGTAGAGACGGTTCTGTAAGTCCTGAACTTCGGTGTTCAGATTTCCTTTGCTTCGGGGGGCACAAGCCAGAGACGCGGCCGCCATGAGAACGGTGGCCAAGGCGCAGCGGATGATTTTGAATTGGATTTGGAATTTCACGGCCCGCACCTCCTCAGGAAAGTCATTATAGGGTCGGCCTTCCGCGGCGGTCAAACCCTTTCAGCA
>Ga0075423_10006321_pt1 | contig 11120 bp, 7 predicted proteins | sample SoiMethybrSBSTD2_FD_80114 | JGI IMG/M metagenome (GOLD analysis project Ga0075423, IMG submission 80114) | Bulk soil microbial communities from a Populus tree surrounding site in Tennessee, USA - Soil MetaG P. TD hybrid SBSTD2 | ecosystem: Environmental > Terrestrial > Soil > Tree plantation...
CCGCACCGCATCCTCGTGAATACGCTCGTGGATCACGTGTATCGCTCGCCTCACACCTTGAGATGATCGTCGACTGCAGTGCGTTTCAGTATACCGGACGAGGGGGGTGAATCAACAAACCGGGCCCGCGGGCCGTTTCACCGCGGCGAGCGGCCGGGCGATCCGAGCGAGGCGAGCAGCGCGCGCGCCTGCGTGGCCGCGTCCGATTTCGGGTGCGACCGCACCACCTGCTCCCACGTCTCGCGCGCGCGCGGCACGTCGTGCAGCGCGCGGTAACACATGCCGACCTTCAGCAAGGCCTCCGCCACCGACTGACTCTGCGGATAGAGATCCGGCACCTTCTGGAACTCGGTCAGCGCCTGGTTGAAGTCGCGCTGTCGGTAGTAGGCCTCGCCGATCCAGTACTGGGAGGTCCCCGCCAGCGCGTGCTTCGGGAACCGGTCGATGAGCTCGGTGAACTCGAGCACCGCCTGCCCGTGCTCCTCGGCGCGGAAGCTCGTCATCGCGGTGGCGAAGAGCTTCTCGGGCGTGACCTCCTTGGTGACCGTCGGCGCGGCCGGCTTCGGCGCCACCGGCGCGGGCGGCGGCACGCTCAGCGTCGCCACCTTCTGGTTCGTCTCGTCGAGCGCGGAGCGCAGCGCGCGCAGCGCCCCGTCCTGCTGCTGGAGGCCGCTCTTGAGCTGCTCGCGCTCCTGCGCCGACGCCTTGGTCTCGCCCACCAGGAACGCGGCCTGGGCGTCGAGGGCCTTCATCTCCCCGGCCAGGCGGCCCACCTCCCGGGTCATCTGGTCCTGGCCCTTCTTGAGCTCGTCGACCTGCTTGGCCAGGGCGGCCATCTCGGCCTCGCGGCGCGCCTTCTCCCCGGTCCCGCACCCGGCCAGCGTCGCGGCGGCGACCACCGCGAGGGCGGCGACGCCGAGCGTGCACACGGCCCGCTCACGCCGAAGCATCGACATGCTTTCGACCGTAGCACCGCTATTCTCGAAAAGTCAATTTTCACGAGCCTTTGACTGACATTTGGCTTTCCGCTAGCATGGCGGCGCCATGGACGACCTCCCGGTGCTCTTCTACGGGACGGCGCTCGGGACCGGCCTCGCATTCGGCTACGTCATCCAGCGCGGGGGCTTCTGCCTCACCCGGGCGCTCTCCAACGCGCTCCTGATGCGCGACACCACCATCCTGCGGGCCTACGGCCTGGCCCTGCTCGTGGCCATGGTCGGCGTGGAGATCCTCGAGACCCTGGCCCTGGTGGACATCCCGCTGCGCCCCCTGCACTGGCTCTCGAACATCGTGGGCGGGCTCCTCTTCGGGGTCGGCATGATCCTCTCCGGCGGCTGCTCCGGCAGCACCTGGTACCGCGCCGGCGAGGGCGCGGTGGGGGCGTGGGTGGTGCTGCTGGGCTTCGCCATCGGCGCCACCACCGCGGGCGTGGGGGTCCTGTCGCCGGTGCGCGCGCTGCTCCAGAAGCCCACGCTCACCACCGCGGACGGCGGCTCGCCGACCCTGGCGAGCCTCACCGGGCTCCCGTCCTGGCTCGTGATCGCGGCGATCGTCGTGGTCGGCGGCGCGTGGCTGTGGCGCGGCCCGCGCGAGCCCGAGCACGGGAAGTGGCCGTGGCCCGCGACGGGCGTGGCGGTCGGCGTGATGATCGCGGTGGGCTGGTGGGCCTCCGCGATCGGCGACCGGCCGATCGGCATCACCTTCGCGGCCAACACCGGGCACCTCTTCACCTACCCGCTGGTGGGCTACCCGAACCGCGTGACCTGGAGCATGCTGATGGCCCTCGGTGTGCCGGTCGGCGCCTTCGTGGCGGCCTGGAGCACGGGCCAGTTCGGCTGGAAGCTTCCCGCCTCGTCGAGCCTCGTGAAGATCTTCTGCGGCGGCCTCGTCATGGGCGCCGCGGCCCTGGTCGCGGAAGGCTGCAACATCAATCAGGGGCTGACCAACTCGGCGACGCTCGCGCTCGGGAGCTTGCTCGCGTTCGCGTCGATGTGTGCGGGGGCGAGTGGGGCTGTGTGGTTTCTCTTTCTGCGTAGGACCGCGAGGTAGCGGCCCGGGCGGGAGGGCGGCGGCGCGGGGGGCAGGGGTGGGTTCGCGGACCACGCCGGGCTATTCTCCGGTCGCCCGATTGGGAGTTCCCAACCTGGGTTCTTGGCTGAAATCTTAACGGTTGGCAGGAACGGGTCCGTCGACCCACCCCTGCCCCCCGCGCCGCCGCCCTCCCGCCCTTCCCTTGGCGCCGACACGAGCAGGGATGGACGGCACCTCTCTTCTGAGCTTTTGAACCTGTACGGCTGGAGAGAGGCTCTTTTAGAGGGGGCGGAGGAGGATGACCTTGACCGGTTGGTCGGGGGCGATCGTGGTGGCGCCGGGAACGATGCCGAGCCCGTCGGCCGCGACCATGGAGCGCAGGACGCCGGAGCTCTGCGTGCCGGTGAGGCGCGCGCGGTAGCCGTCGTCGGTGGGCGTGAGGGTCACGCGCAGGTAGCCGCGCCGGGTGTCGCCGTTGCGGATCGGCTCCTGCGCGCGCGCGGTGACGATCGGTCGGTGCAGCCGCGCGTGCCCGGCCATGCGGCGGATCGCGGGGCGCACGAAGAGCTCGAAGGTGACCATCGCGGAGACCGGGTTGCCGGGGAGCGCGAAGGCCGCCACCGCGCCCTTGCCGTCCTGCGGGATCGTCGAGAACGCGATCGGCTTGCCCGGCCGCATGTCGACGAGCCAGAGATGCTGCTCGGCCCCGAGCCGGGCCAGCGCGTCCTTGACGAAGTCGTGCTCGCCCACCGAGACCCCGGCGGAGGAGATCAGCACATCGCAGCCGAGCCCCCAGCGGAAGCGGGCCTCGATGTTCTCGAGACGATCGCCCGCGATGCCCAGGCTCACCGGCACCGCGCCGGCCTCGGTCACCTGCGCGATGAGCGAGTAGCTGTTCGAGTTCGGGATCTGTCCGGGCCCGATGCGCCCGCCCAGATCCACGAGCTCGTCGCCGGTCGAGAGGATGCCGACGCGCGGCCGGCGGATCACGCTCACCGGGCTCGCCCCGACGGTGGCGAGCAGCCCGATGTCGGCCGCGCTCAGGACCCGCCCCCGCTCGAGCACACGGTCGCCCCGGCGCATGTCCTCCCCGCGCGGGCGCACGAAGTCCCCCTTGCCGACCGGGCGCGGCACCAGCAGGGCGGGCCCGTCCACCTCCACGTCTTCCTGCGGAATGATCGCGTCCGCGTCCTCGGGCAGCGGCGCGCCGGTGAAGATGCGGAACGCCTCGCCGGGGCGGAGCGGGCGCTCGGCCATGCCGCCCGCGGGCACCCGGCCCGCCACCGTCAACCGGGCCGGCGCGGCCGCGCCGGCGCCCGCGGTGTCTCCGCTGCGCAGCGCATAGCCGTCCATCGAGGAGGCGGGCCACGGCGGCATGTCGAGCGGGCTGTCCACGTCCTGGGCGAGCACCCGGTGAAGCGCGTCGCGGAGCGACACGCGCTCGTCGCCGAGCACGTTCACACGCGAGAGGATGCGGTCGAGCGCTTCCTCGACGGAGATCACGCCCGCATTCTACCGCGGGCGCGAGGGGGTCGGCGGGCTACTTGGGCAGATTCAGGACGGGCCGGTAGCGGACGAGGAACCAGTTCCGGCTGAGCGCGAAGAGGGCGAAGAAGCCGAGGGTCACCAGCACTTCCACCGGGCCGATCGGCACCGTGTTGTCCCGCAGCAGCGCGGGGAACACCAGCAGCATCCGCTCGAAGAAGATGGCGATCCACCCGAAGAAGAGGATGACCTTGAACACCTGGTGCCGCTCGGGAGGACGCCCGGTGAGGCGCTTGAGCAGGTACGAGAACGGGATCAGCCAGCCCACGATGAAGATCACCCACGCGATCGCGCCCCACGGCTGGTTGAAGAAGCGGCGCGAGAGGTAGCGGGTCTCCACCGGCATGTTGCCGTACCAGATGACCAGGTACTGCGAGAAGAAGAAGTACATCCAGAACACCGCGAGCGCGAACGTCAGCTTGGCCACGTCCTGGATCGCGGACGGGCTCACCCGGATCAGGCCCCGCTCGTTCGAGCGGATGGCGAGGTAGGTCACCAGGCCGAAGCCGGGGTACATCGAGGTCACCACGTAGTAACCGCCGAAGAGGCCGCTGTACCAGCGCGGGTCGAGCGACATCAGGAGGTCGAAGCCCCACAGCGAGAGCACCACCACGTAGAGCACGAGGAGCACCGCGGAGAGCCGGTAACGGTAGTCGATCGCGGCCTGGGTGTCCTGGCCCGGCTGGTCCTCGACGAGGATCGCCTTCACCAGCCGCATGGCCACCCAGTAGAGCAGGAGGGACCCGAGGCCGATGCGCAGGGCCATGAACGGCACGTTGAGCCACACGGCCTTGATCGGGATCGGCTCGGTCACCCACGGATAGAGGGTGGCTCGACCGAGGAAGAGCACCAGGAACAGGACGAACGAGATCGGGAGGAAGCCGGCGGTGGTGAGCGCCACACGCTTGATGCTGGGCGACCACCGCCCCTCGGTGACCTGGATCATGCCCGCGATCGCGGGGCCGGTGATCGCGAAGCTCGACCAGAAGAGCAGATTGACCAGGTAGATCCCCCAGGCGCGGGTGGCATTGCCCTGGGCGACGCCGTAGAGGAACGCGACGATCCCGAGGACGGCGAGCAGCACCAGGAACGGGTGCGCCGTCCGGGCCGGGCTGGCGGGCGCCGCGGTCATCGTGCTCATCGCTTGGCCAGGGTGCGCACGTAGTTGACCACGTGCCACCGCTCCTCCGGGCTGAGCGCCTCCGCGTACGAGGGCATCACCGCCCCGCCCGCCGACAGGTAGCTCTGCCAGTAACCGTCCGTCCGCACCTTCTGCAGATCCGGATTGGTGAGATCGGCGGGCGGCACGAACTTGGTGGACACCGGGCCGTCACCGCGCCCGGACGCGCCGTGGCACGGCGTGCAGTAGATCGCGAACAGCTCCCCGCCCCGCCGCACCGACTCCGCGCTGGCCCCCACCGGGTTGCGCCGCGCCGCCGCCGCCTCACGCTCCGCGGGCGAGTGGTAGAGCTGGCCCCCGTTGCGAGGTAGGCTGCCGGTCGGCATCGAGAAGTTGTACTCCCCGGGCATCACCCGCTGCGTGTAGAACATGTTGTGCATCCAGCGGTACCCCACCGCGCCCCCCAGCACCGCGCCGATCCCGCCGATGAGCAGGAGGGTCAGCAGGAACACCCACTTCATCATCGCCGCACCTCTTCCGCCCCCGCCGCGGACAGCACCGACTGGACCGAATCGACCTTGTCGGGGGCGCACGCCACCGCGACCCCGAAGCGGTCGAGGGTGAAGCGCGGGTCGTAGGTGGGCGACGGGGTGAGCTTGGGGAGCCGCCCCAGGATCAGCGCGGCGAGCGCGCTCGCGAGGCCGCCCAGCAGGATCGTCAGCTCGAACGCGATGATGACGAACGGCGGGATCGAGACCGGGGCCTTGCCGCCGGTGACCAGCTCCCACTTGAGCGACGACCAGATGGTGAGGAAGAAGCCGGTGGCCGTCCCGGTGAGCGCTCCCACCAGGGTGAAGAGCCGCACCGCGGACAGCGGCCGCACCTTCTCGATCTCGTGCTCGATCTCCTCCACCGGCACCGGGGTGTACACCGTGAGGTCGGAGAAGCCCTGGGCGCGCAGGTCACGGATCGCCTGCACGGTGGTGTCCACGTGGGCGAAGACGCCGAGCACGTTCGCGGAGGCGGCCATCAGTGGTGGCCCCCGTGGGAGGCCGCGTGCTTGAGCGGATGCGGCAGCACTTCCTTCACCTCCACGATCGAGAGCGAGGGCATCACCCGGATGAAGCCGAGGAACAGGATGAAGAACCAGGCGAACGACCCCACGATGATGGTGGAGTCGGTGACGGTCGGGTAGTAGGTGCCCCAGGTGTAGGGGTAGAAGTCGTGGCCGAGGCCCGGCACGATGATGTTGAAGCGCTCGAGCCACATGCCGATCAACACCAGGATCGAGACCACGTAGAGGATCACGGTGTTGACGCGCGCCTTGCGGCTGAGGAGCACGAGGGGCACGAGGCAGTTGCAGAAGTACATGCCCCAGTACGCCCACGCGTATTCCTTGGTCGCCTTGGCGAACACGCTCGCCCGCTCGAAGTGCTCTCCGCTGTACCAGGCGGTGAACACCTCGCAGATGTAGAAGTAGCTCAGCACCAGGCTCGTGACGAGGGTCAGCTTCGCCATCGCGTCGAGGTGGCGGTCGGTGATGTACGCGTACCAGTCGAAGAGGTACCGCATCGGCAGCATCAGCACCAGGACCATGGCGAAGCCCGAGAAGATGGCGCCGTCGACGAAGAACGGAGCGAACAGCGTGGAATGCCAGCCCGGGACCAGGGCCATCGCGAAGTCGAACGACACCACGCTGTGCACCGAGAGCACCAGCGGGGTGGCCAGCGCGGCGAGCAGGCCGTAGGCGCGGCGGTAGTGGCGCCACTGCTGGTCGGAACCCTCCCAGCCGAGCGCGATCACCGCGTAGATCTTGCGCTTGATGCCGGTGGAGCTGTCGCGGAGGGCGGCCACGTCGGGCACCAGCCCCACGATGAAGAACACCACGCTGATGGTCAGGTAGGTCGAGATCGCGAACACGTCCCAGACCAGCGGGGACTTGAAGTTCGGCCAGAGATAGCGCTGGTTGGGATACGGCATCAGCCAGTAGGCGAACCACATGCGGCCCGCGTGGATCAGGGGGAAGAGGCCCGCGGTAATGACCGCGAAGACGGTCATGGCCTCCGCGCCCCGGTAGATCGCGGTCCGCCACCTCGCGCGGAACAGGTAGAGGACCGCGGAGATCAGTGTGCCCGCGTGGCCGATGCCGATCCAGAACACGAAGGTGGTGATGTACATCGCCCACATCTGGGGCGTACGCTTGCCCGCCGCCCCGATGCCGACCCAGATCTGCCACGCCCACGCCGCCACCCCGCACGCCAGGGTGAGCGCGACCAGACACATCCAGGCGAAGTACCGATCACCCGGCATGCTGACGGTGCGGATGACGTCGCGGTTGACGTCGGCCCACGTGGCCTGCGACGTGGTCGAGAGCGGCGCGGGCAGGGTGCTCATGCCTTGTGCCCTTCCGCGGGCTTGTCGTGGCCGCCGGCCGGCTCGCTCCGGACCACCTTCTTCAGATAGGTGACCCCGGGGGTGGTGCCGAGATCCTCCAGGACGTGGTACCCGCGGCTGGAGAGGGAGAGCTTCGAGACCAGCGCGCCTCCGTCCTTGAGGTTGCCGAAGGTGATGGCCTGCGTCGGGCAGGTCTGCTGACACGCGGTCTGCATGTCCCCGTCCTTCACGGTGCGCCCCGCCTCGCGGGCCATGTCCTTGGCCGCCACCGTGCGCTGGACGCACATCGTGCACTTCTCCATCACGCCCAGCTGGCGGACCGTGACGTCCGGATTGAGCTGCAGGTCGAGCGGCGCCGTCCACGTGTAGTTGAACCAGTTGAACTTCCGCACGTGGTAGGGGCAGTTGTTGCCGCAGTAGCGCGTGCCCACGCAGCGGTTGTAGACCTGCCCGTTCAGGCCTTCCTTCGTGTGGTACGCGGCGTACACCGGGCACACCGGCTCGCACGGCGCGACCTCACAGTGCTGGCAGAACATCGGCAGGAACATGTTGACCGGCTGGGTCGCGGCGCCTTCCTGCCAGCGCTCCACCCGCAGCCAGTGCTGGATGCGGCCGTAGGCCACCTGCGCCTTCCCGACCGTCGGCACGTTGTTCTCGCTCTGGCACGCGAGCACGCAGGCCTGGCAGCCGGTGCAGCGATCCACGTCGACGCTCATGCCCCAGCGGTACTCCGGGTACTTGACCGGCGGGTACATGCTCGGCCGGTTGGCGTGCTCGGGCGGACGCCCGCGCAGCTCGGTCTCGCGCGCGGAGCCGAGCTCCACCCACTGAGCGATCTCGCGCTCGTCCTGATTGAACTGGGCCTGCGGGACGGCCAGGGGCCGGCGGCCGCCGGTGGCGGCGATCGTGACCTTCACCGCCAGGTGGGGCAGGCCGCCCGAGGCCGGATCCACCGCGCCGGGCAGCAGCTCCATGGGGTTGGCGCCCACGTTGAGGTAGCCCGCCTGGCTCGAGGTCCCCGTCGCCGCGTTGCCCTCGTTGGCGAAGACGCCCGGGAACTTGTGCCCCTGCCCCATCGCCACCGCCACCACACCCGGGTGGACGAGGTCGGTCGGATAGGCGGGCAGCTCGATCGAGCCGTGCGGGGACGTGAGCTTCACGAGATCGCCGCGCTTGAGCCCCATCTTCGTCGCGGTCTCGGTCGGGATCTCCGCCCACGAGTCCCACGCCACCTGGGTGACGCTGTCCGGCACCTCCTGCAGCCACGGCCGATCCGCGCCGCGGCCGTCGTAGAACCGGCTCGACGGGTAGACGAGCAGCGCGTGGGTGCCGTCGCCCTGGAGCTTGGCCGCGCCGGCCTGCACGCGGCCCGCCTCGGGGCGCAGCACGACCGCGGGCGACGCGGGCTGGCGCCACACCCCGCCGCGGCGGAGCGCGCCCTCCCAGAACTCGCCGAAGGGCGCGCTGCTGCCGTAGTCGCGGGCGACGCGCTGCCACTCGTCCTTGAGGTAGTCCGCGAAGGTGGGCCACTTGAGCGGGCCCTTGCCCTCCTCGAGCCCGAGCGCCTTCCGGCCGCTGCGGAGGAACACGTCGCCGGTGGAGAGGGCCACGACCGCCTTGCCCTCGACCTGCACCGGGCCCATCGTCGGCTGCATGAGGCCGAGGACGCCTTCCTCGGACACGTAGTCGCCCCAGGACTCGAGCGAGTGCAGCAGGGGCAGCACCACGTGCGCCCGCGCGGTGGTCTCGCTCGGCCGGCCCGCGAGGGCCACCACCAGCGGGACCTTCGCGAGCGCGTCCACGAAGCCGGCCTTGGGGGGCAGCGCGTACACCGGGTTGACGTCGACCAGCACGAGCACGTCGATCTGCCCGCCCGCCATCGCCTGGGTCAGCGCGGCCACGTCCGAGTACGGGCTCGCCTTGCCGAGCGGCAGCGCGGAGCCGAAGCGCACCCGCGTGCCCACCGCGCCGATCGCGGCGTTGAGCAGGTTGACCGCCACCAGGGTGTCGGTGACGGTCGAGCCGGTGGAGGCCATGCCGCCGCCGATCACCAGCCCGCCTCGCGACTTCGCGAGGTCGCGCGCCACCTTCTTGATCGTCTCGGCCGGGACGCCGGAGGCGCTGGCCGCCCCCTCCACGTCGCCGGCGCGGGCCGCCGCGCGCAGCGTGTTGAGGTCCGCCGCCCCGCCGACCTGCAGACCCTCGTCCACGATGACCCGCAGCATGGCGAGCGCGAGGAGCCCCTCGGTGCCGGGCGCGTTCCGCAGCCACTGGTCGGCGTTCGCGGCGGTGAGCGAGAGCCGCGGCTCGACGTGCACGAACGTCCCCTGCTTGCCCTGGTAGAAGGCGTGCATCCGCGCGAAGTCCGCGGTGTAGCCCTCGCAGTTGAGCCAGGTCTCGAGGAAGTCGGCGCCGAAGGAGACGAGGTAGGTGGCGTCGCCGATCGCGTAATCCGGGATCGCGTCGCGCCCGAAGGACACCCGGTTGGCCGCGCGGATCGCCTCGTAGCCGAGCGGCTCGTAGGCGATGCGTGGGCGCGCCCCCAGCAGGCGCGTCCACTCGTCCATCAGGCGGCCGAGGCTGCCGGTCTCGAGGCCGCTGACTACCGCGATGCGCGCGCCCTGGCGCGCCTTCGCGAGCGCGCCGAGCTTGTCGGTGAGCTGCTTCTCCGCCTCGTCCCAGGTGACCGGCTTGCCGCCCGCGAGCGGGCCGCGGAAGCGATCTGGGTGGTAGAGCCCCTGGAGCGCGGCGTGAGCGCGGATGCAGAGGCCGCCGGTGTTGGTCGGGTGATCGGGGTTGCCCTCGAGCTTGATGACGCGGCCGTCGCGGTTCTTGGCGATGAGGCCGCAGCCCGACGGGCACTCGCGGCACACGGTCGAGAAGTAGGCGGGGATGCCCGGCACGATGTTGTCGGGCGGGATCACGTAGGGGATGAACTGCTCGGCCGATGGCCCGCAGCCCCCGGCGGCAGCGGCGGCGCCGGTGGTGGCCACGATCTTGAAGAACGACCGGCGATCCATCACGCTCATCCACTCCTCCGCCCTACTCGCAATGGCAGGCGACGCAGCCCAGCTGCTGGACGTTCTTCTCTACCGAGAGGCGCGCTGAGGATGAAGACCGGGGTGAATCGCGTGTTTCCGGGCTCCAGCCTTGTGAACCCTATCACGTGGAAAAACCGAGTGTCAATACTACTTCGCGGGCGCTCGACCTACTTCGCAGTCTCCATCGCGCTCCGGCAGGCTCGGGCCGCTTCGGCGAGGTCCGCGTCGCCATGGGCCAGCGAGACGAAGGCGGCCTCGAACTGCGAGGCGGCCAGGAAAACGCCGTTCTCCCGCATGGCGTGGAAGTAGCGGGCGTATCTCGCGGTGTCGGCGGCCTTGGCGGAAGCGTAATCGGTGACCGGACGGTCGGTGAAGAAGACGGTGAGCATCGAGCCGACCCGGTTGATCGTCACCGGCACGCCGCAGGCGGCGGCCGCCTCCGTCACGTCGCGCTCGACACGCGCGCCGAGGGCCTCGAGCCGCTCGTAGGTGCCGGTCCGCTCGAGCGCGCGCAGGGTGGCGAGTCCCGCGGCCACCGCGAGCGGATTGCCGGAGAGCGTGCCCGCCTGGTAGACGCCGCCCAGCGGGGCCACGCGCTCCATGAGCGCGCGCGAGCCTCCGTAGGCGCCCACCGGCAGGCCACCGCCGATGATCTTGCCGAGGCACGTGAGATCGGGCCGCACGTCGTAGCGGGCCTGCGCCCCACCCCACGCCACCCGGAAGCCGGTGATCACCTCGTCGAAGATCAGGAGGCTGCCGTGTCTCGTGGCCAGCTCGCGCAGCCCGGCGAGGAAGCCGGGCGCGGGCGGCACCACGCCCATGTTGCCCGCCACCGGCTCCACGATGATCGCGGCCACCTCGCCCGGGTGCGCCTCGAGCTGGCGTCGGACCGCGTCCACGTCGTTGAACGGCACCGTGAGGGTGAGCGCGGCGAGCGCCTTCGGCACCCCCAGGCTGTCCGGCACCCCGAAGGTGGCGCCGCCCGATCC
>Ga0075423_10006323_pt1 | contig 11119 bp, 4 predicted proteins | sample SoiMethybrSBSTD2_FD_80114 | JGI IMG/M metagenome (GOLD analysis project Ga0075423, IMG submission 80114) | Bulk soil microbial communities from a Populus tree surrounding site in Tennessee, USA - Soil MetaG P. TD hybrid SBSTD2 | ecosystem: Environmental > Terrestrial > Soil > Tree plantation...
CCGGGCATCGGAGCGCGTCGCGCAACCGATCGGCCAGCGGTAGCTGCACCACGTCGGGCAGATGCGGTGAGTAGGCCACGACGCCGCGGCGATCGATGAGCCCGGCGATGCCGACGGCAAGCGCCTCGAGATCGTCACCGTGCTCGCGTTCGAGCGCGCGCACGAGCTGCAGGAGTGAGTCGACGAGCTTGTCGCCCTCTTTCGGTTTGAGTTCGAGCGTGACTTTCTCGCCGACGGGATCCTGCAGAAGCGCGAGGAGAACCAGCAGCCCGTGAATCATGGTGAATTCCTACCACAGAGCGGAGTCCGGAGTCCATCGTCCTTCGTCCAAAGTGCGCTGAGGTCCGAAGTCCGAAGACTCACGTTCGAAGTCCGATGCAGGAGATCGGCTCTTTGGACGTCTGACGTGTGGCTTCGCACCATGGACTTCCCCGCACGTTGGACGAAGGACGTTGAACGCCGGACTCCGGAGAGCGAAGTCCGGCGTCCTGCGTCCTTCGTCCAAAGTGCTCCGAAGTCCAAGATCCGATGTCTCACGTTTGGCGTCCGATGCAGGAGATCGGGCATTGGACGTCGGACCTGCGGCATCGCACCATGGACTTCCCCGCACGTTGGACGAAGGATGTTGAACTCCGGACTCCAGAGAGGGAAGTCCGGAGTCCTGCGTCCTTCGTCCAAAGTGCGCTGAGGTCCAAAGTCGGAAGACTCACGTTCGAAGTCCGATGCAGGAGATCGGCTCTTTGGACGTCGGACGTGTGGCTTCGCACTTTGGACTTCCCCGCACGTTGAACGAAGGACTTTGAACGCCGGACTCCAGCGAGGGAAGTCCGGAGTCCTGCGTCCTTCGTCCAAAGTGCTCCGAAGTCCAGGATCCGATGTCTCATGTCTGACGTCCGATGGCGGAGATCGGTTCGTTGGACGTCAGACGTGTGGCTTCGCACCATGGACTTCCCCGCACGTTGGACGAAGGACTTTGAACGTCGGACTTCAATCGGGATTTGGGATTGTCCGTAACGGAGCGGGGGAGCTATCATCCGTTCTCTCATGGGCGACTTCTACCAGACCGGGGTCATCTCCACCCTGCACCGGTTCACGACGAACAACGTCGACCGGATGGAGGCGGAGCTCAAGCGGTATTCCCGCAGCACGCCCATCGCGCTCCTCCTGCCGTGCCTCTACTCCGAGCTCGAGGGGCCCGCGATGCCCCGGATCGTGGAGGAGCTCAAGAAGGTCAAGTACCTGAAGCAGGTCGTCGTCGGGCTCGACAAGGCCGACGCCGACCAGTTCCGCAAGGCGCGCGAGTTCTTCGCCGTGCTCCCCCAGGACAAGCGGATCGTGTGGAACGACGGGCCGGGCCTCACGAAGATGTACGACCAGCTCTCCGCGAACGGCATCAGCGCGGGCCCCCCGGGGAAGGGGAGGAACGTCTGGATGTGCTTCGGCTTCATCCTCGCGGACGAGAAGGCGAAGTCGATCGCCCTCCACGACTGCGACATCCTCACGTACTCGCGCGAGCTCCTGGCCCGGCTCTGCTATCCCGTCGTCCACCCCGGCCTCGCGTACGAGTACGCCAAGGGGTACTACGCGCGCATCACGGACCGCTTCCACGGGCGCGTCACGCGGCTCTTCGTCTCGCCGCTCGTGCGGACGCTCCTGAAAATGGTGGGGTACCACCCGTACCTCGCATTCCTCGACAGCTTCCGGTACCCGCTCGCCGGGGAATTCGGACTCTCCGTCGACCTCGCGCGCAACGTCCGCATCCCGAGCGACTGGGGGCTCGAGATCGGGTTTCTCGGCGAGGTTTTCCGCAACTGCGCGACGCGCCGCATCTGCGAAGTGGAGATTTCCGACGCGTACGACCACAAGCACCAGCCGCTCTCGCCCGACGATCCGTCGCTCGGCCTGACGCGGATGGCGCTCGACATCACGAAGTCGATCCTGCGCACGCTGGCGTCGGAGGGACTCGTGCTCTCGGACGCGTTCGTCCGGAGCCTCCGGATCTCGTACCTGCGCCTCGCGCAGGATACGATCAAGAAGTACGCCGACGACGCGGCGATCAACGGCTTCGTCTTCGACCGGCACGAGGAGGGGACCGCGGTCGAGACCTTCGCGCGCGTCATCGATCTCGCCGTGAAGGAATTCCTGCAGGACCCGCTGGGAAGCTCGCTCATCTCCAACTGGAGCCGGGTCACCGCCGCGGTGCCCGACTTCCTCGATCAGCTCAAGGCGGTGGTCGACGAGGATAACAAGTAGCCCATGACCGCCGACCGGGTTGTCCTCGACACCGCGCTCCGGGAATGGGCCCGGCAGCGGATCAGCGAGATCGGCTGGGCGGACGTCATCGTCGGCATTCCCTGCTTCAACAGCGAGCGGACGATCGCCCACGTCATGAAGGCGGCGGCCGAGGGGATGAGCAAGCACTTCGCCGGCAAGGCGCTCCTCCTCATCGTCTCCGACGGGGGGTCGACCGACTACACGCGCGAGGTCGCCCAGAAGACCAAGCTCTCGCGCGGCGTGGACAAGCTCGTGACGATCTACCGCGGGGTCCCAGGGAAGGGGACGAGCCTCCGGTGCATCTTCGAGGCGGCGCTCCTCCTCGAAGCGAAAGCGTGCGTCGTCATGGACAGCGATTTGAGGAGCGTGACGCCCGACTGGGTCAAGTCGCTCGCGGCGCCGGTCCTCGACCCGGGGTACGACTTCATCAGCCCCTTCTACATCCGCCACAAGTACGACGCGACGATTACGAACAACATCGCCCGCGCGTTGACGCAGTCGCTCTACGGCCGCCGGCTGAAGCAGCCCATCGGGGGCGACTTCGGCCTCTCCCCGAGGCTCCTCCAGGCGCTCACCAAGGAAGATGTCTGGGAGACCGACATCGCGCGGTTCGGCGTCGACATCTGGATGACGACGATCGCGATCTGCGGCGGATTCAAGATCGCGGAGACGCCGCTCGGCGCGAAAATCCACGACCCCAAGGATCCCGCGGCCTCGCTCGGCCCGATGTTCCGACAGGTCGTCGGCACGCTCTTCAAGATGATGAAGAGCTACGAGGCGGTCTGGAAGTCGGTCGCGCGGAGCGAGACGGTCCCGCTCCTGGGCGACATCCCGTCCGTCGAGCCCGAGCCCGTGGAGATCTCGGTCGAGACGCTCGCGAAGCGGTTCGCCCTCGGCCTCGAGCACTTCGGCCCGGTCTGGAAGGAAGTCCTCGGGGCGAAGCGGTACGAGGAGCTCGCGGCCCTCGCGAAGCAGGGGGCCGGCAAGTTCGCGTTCCCCGTCGACCTCTGGGTGTACGCCGTCTACGATTTCGCCGTCGCCTACACGCGGTGGCAGGGCGATCGCGACCAGCTCCTCGAGATGCTCGTGCCGATCTACTTCGCGCGGGTCGCGGGATTCGTCACCGAGTCGCGCGACCTCAGCACCGCGGACGCCGAGAAGATCTTCGACGCCCAGGCGACGCGCTTCGAGGAGCTGAAGCCCTACCTGCTCGAGAAATGGGAGAAGCCGTGACGACGTCGCCGACCACGCGTCGACGCCGGATCACCCCGGGGTCGTTGAAGACCCGGTGGGTCGTCTTCACCGACCTCGACGGCACGCTGCTCGATTCCGCGACGTACTCCTTCGGGCCGGCGCGTCCCGCGCTGCGGTCGCTCCGCGAGGCGGGGATCCCGCTCGTGCCCTGCACCTCGAAGACGCGCGCGGAGATGGAGCCGCTGCGGCGGGCGCTCGGCGTCGAGGGTCCGGCGATCATCGAAAACGGCGGCGGCATCCTCGAGGCGGACGGAACGCTCCTCGCCCTCGGCCCGAACGGGGACCGGATTTTTCAAGCCTACGACCGCCTGAAGAAGCGCGTCGGCGGGGTCCTCCGCGCCTTTCACGAGATGTCCGAGGCGGAACTCTCCGCGGAGACCGGGCTCTCGCGCGTCGAGGCGGAGGGGGCGCGCCGCCGGGAATTTGACATCCCCTTCGCGATCCTCGGCGACGCCACCAAGATCGAGCCGGTCCTCGCGAGAGAAGCGGCCAAGCTGGGCCTGCGGATCACGCGCGGCGGCCGGTACTTTCACCTGCACGGTCCCGCCGACAAGGGAAAGGCGCTGCACCGCGTGATGAGGCGGTTTCGAGGGCGTCGGGCGGCGGCGATCGGCGACTCCGCCAACGATCTCTCCATGCTGAAGGCGGCCCACCGGGCGTACGCCGTGATGACGCGATCGGGAAAGCACGATCCGGACCTGGTGCGGGGAATTTCCAAGCTTCGGCTCGTGGAACGCCCGGGCCCCGAGGGGTGGCGGATCGCCGTCGAGCGCCTCTTGGAAGAGTCGTAGGTCGGGGAGCAGGAAGCCGGCCTAGTCTCTCTTCATCTCGGCCAGGCACCCGTCGAGAAGCTTCTTCGCTTCATCATCCCCGGGCGAAATCTGGAGCGCCTGCTCGTACGCCGAAAGCTCGCCGAAGTGATCCAGGCGCGCGTGGAGGATGCGGCCCAGGGTCACGCGCAGCTTCGGGTCGCGCGGATACCGGTGGATGCCCATGTTCACCCAGCGAAGCGCGTCGGCGTGCCGGCCCGCCTCGAGCATGAGCCGCGCGGCGCGCCAGTGGGACTCGGCGGCGTCGGGGACGTCCGCGTACGCCGCGATCGCCTCCTCGAGCCGTCCGTGCGAGGCGAAGAAGCCGGCGATCCCGACTTTCGCCTCGGTGCGGCCGGGAGAGACGCGGAGCGCCGCCTTCCAGGATTTCTCGGCCTCTTCGGCCTTGCCGAGCGACGACAGCGCGCGCGCCTGGAGGACGAGGCTCTCGTAGTGATCGGGCCACTTGGCGAGGACGGTGGCGCAGTCCGCCAGCGCATTCGCGACGTCTTCCTTCTCCCACCGGATCAGCGCGCGAAGGTAGAGACCCCACGGATCCTCCGTCCCGCCGGAGTCCGCGAGGGCCGTCTCGGTATCCTTCGCGGCGTACGCGACCCAGCCGCGGGCGCATCGCCAGGCGGGATCCATCTTGACCGCGGTGTCGAGGCACTCGCGCGCCTTCGCCAGGTCGCCCTTGCCCCGGGCGCCCACCGCCATCCAGGCCCACGCCTCGGCCGAAGTCGGATCGGCCTGGCGCCACCGCTCCAGCACCTGGAACGCTTCGGCCGATTCCGTGATGAAGAGGTCGGCCATCGCCACGGCCCGGAGGCGCGGCGGATCCTGCGGCGCGGCGGCGAGCGCCATCCTCAGCCAGGTCAGGGCCTCGTCGGCGGCCCCCTGGCGGAGCGAGTGGATCCCGATCGCGAAGGCGAGGCGGTCCTCGATGCGGACGGCGCTCAGCTCGGTCCACAGCGGGGCGATGTCCTCCGGCTTTCCTCCGGCCCGCAGCACGTGCAGGAGCTTCACGACGATCGCGGCGCGGCCGCCGAGCTTCTCCAGGCCCGGCTCGAGCGCCGGCGGAGAGGTCAAGCCCACGGTGGGGACGAGCGTCGTCGTGGGGGGGTGGACGAGGACTTTCGGGGAGGCGGCGCGCGCCCAGACTTCCGCCGCGAGGAGCGCCTTCGCGAGCTGGGTTTCGGCGAGGTCGGTGCCGAGCGACATCGCGCGGTCGACGGCGACACGTTCACCCTCGAGGTCGAAACGCTTCCGCGCGGCCAGCGCGCGGACGAGCCAGGCTTCCGCGAGCGGCCCGCCCGTGTCCCGTTCCGCTTCGTCCGCGACCTTGACCATTTCCTCGGGAGCGAGCGACGACGCGGAGGCGAGCCGGGCCAGCGCTTGAGATCGCCGGTCTCCGTCGGCGGGGGCGGGCGTTCCAGAGGGCGTCGAGGCGGGGGCGGTCTTCAGGTAGATGATCGCTCCCATGATGACCGCGGTCAGGATCGGCGCGGCCACCGCCGCCGTAATCACCGCCTTGCGCGCCGAGGGACTCATGCGACGCGAAGTATAGCAAAGCTCGGGCCCGCGCACGTTCGAGGCGGAGGCGGGCGCTCGAATCTTTCCGCAGAAAGGGGCCGCAAGGCGAATAAACCTGGAGGCGGGAATCCGGGGTCCCGGCCGCCTGGGAACGGAATAAGCGTTTCATTAAATGGAAGATGTTACCGGGTGGTAACCTATGCGGGAGACACCTTGCGTCCGGGATCACCATGTCCGGGGGATTCCGCTCTTCCTCGCAGGGGATGACTGCGGAAACACGACGGCGGGGGTGGGGTCCGCCATTTGCTGCACGTGGTCTGTTCTTTTCGCATGGTCCGCGTATAATCGGGCGTCTCATCGAAAGAGCCGCGTCGCTTCCGGACCAAGTCTGGGGCCGATGATCGCATGAACGCGCTGCCCGGGGGATCGCGCCGACGGGGCGTCGTCCTTATCGTCGTCCTGTCCTGCCTCGCCGTCCTGGCGATCACCGCCGTCGCGTTCGCCGTCATCAACAGCCTCGACCGCGACACCGCCTCCAACTTCCGCCTCACGACCCAGGCGCGCCTCGTGGCCCGGGCCGGGGTCGAGCACGCCGTCTCCCGCCTCTCCTCGTCGCAGGCGCTCGCCTCGGCGCTCTCCGACGGCGGCGAGTGGATGTATTACGGAAACGACATGGCCGGGACGGACCCCTCGAAGCGCGGGGTCTCCCTGCTGACGGCGAAGCGCCCCTCGTACGCGATCATGACGGCGCCCGGCAAGCCCGAGCAGGTCCGGATCCTCCACGAGGGGAAGAAGACCCTCTCGGTGGGCGTGAGCGGGCGGCTGAGCGGCGGGGAGTTCCTGAAGGACGGCAACCAGTACGCCGTCGAGGTGCGCGACCTCTCCGGATGCATCTACGTGAACGACGGCCTGAAGATGCAGGGCGGCAACAAGTCGACCGTCTCCGAGAACCTGCGGCGGATCCTGAACACGCTGGGCCGCGAGGGAAAGGTGAAGATCGGCGGCCTCGGCGACAAGGTCGTCGACAACCGGCCGCACGAGGGGTACGCCAGCTGGATGCACTTCGCCGCCGTCATGAAGAAGCGCGCCCGCCTCGAGGACGACGAGATCCAGAACCTCGAGCGGTTCCTCACCGTGCACGCGTGGGTCGACTCCAACGTCGTCAACCCCGTCCCCTTCAGCCGGGCCGCCGCCGCGCACTATCCCGTGCAGTACGAGCGCGGCGAGGAAATGGTCTACCGGCGCGGCGCGGGCCGGGACTACAAGGGCCACCTCCGGGCCGAGCGCGAACTCGGGTGGATCGAGGACATGTCCGACCGGAGTTCCATCCCGGGCACCACGGCCTCCGTCTACGGGCTCGACGAGCTCTTCCCCGGCTATGTCGAGATCGTCCATCGCGCGCCGGTGAACATCAACACCGCCCCGAACGAGGTGCTCGTCGCCCTCCTCGCGGAGCTCCGCGGCGTCTACCTGCAGGAGCGGCGGAGCAACGCGCCGACCGACCCCGCGCCCGGCGACATCAGCTACCAGTCGACGCAGTGGGTCAAGCCGCCCCTGATCTTCAGCATCCCGCAGAACAACTACACGTGGGAGTACATGGGGCACACGTACAGCCCCGAATTCTGGTCCGCCCCCCGGTCCATCAACGAGAATAAGAAATGGTCGGACGCCCGGGGCGCCACGACCCAGATGCCGGACGAGCAGGAACGCCAGGTGGTCCCCGACAAGGACGAACTGGGATACCTGGTGGCCACGCCGGCGCTCATCACCGACGGCACCAATCCCGGCACCTCCGCGCGGGTGGTCGCCAACGAGATCATCTCCTGCCGCGAAAGCCGCGGCGACTACGCGGGACTTCCCTTCGGCGGCCCCTTCAAGACGTGGGCCCAGTTCCACGCCTTCTGCGACTACCTCGCCGACATCGGCGCCCTGCGGGACCCGCGCTACTCCGACGGCTACCTGTCGCGCCAGGCGAACCAGGCGTTCGCCGACGTCCTCAAGGCCAACTTCAATCCGAACTTCACGCCCAACGAGACCAATCCCGACCGCAACCTCTTCCTCCTCGTCGACAAGACCGACCTCATCGTCAACTCGACCGAGTTCTGCTTCCTGCCCACCGGCTATTTCCAGGTCAACTCCCTCGGCCGGATCCTGAAGAAGTCGGACAAGGAAGCGGCGGACGGCGGCGGGGTGCTGGAAGTCGCGGCGCAGGCCGGCGCGAAGGCCGTGGTCCACGTCCATGAACTCTACCGCGAGACCACGCAGCGCCAGTTCTATCGCGGCGAAGCGGGCGGGGTGAAGCCGCGCGGCCGCACGAACAACGGGCGCACGATCGAGAGCGGCCCCGAGCCCGACAACGGCCCGCTTATCTACGGCGACCACTTCAACCGGGTCAAGATCGTTCACTCGCGCGAACTCGACAGCGACGCCCAGTACTACGAGGACCGCGCGGAATTCCCCAGCGGCTGGGGGTACGAGGCTTCCGGGTACCTCGCCCTGCCCACCTCGGGCGGGCCGGACGACTTCAAGGCCCCGTACACGATGATCCCGACGCAGAAGGCCGATTCGCCGAAGGACGAGAGCGACGGCGACATGGTCTCCACGGCCCGGCTGCACGCCCACTTCAAGTACGACGACCGCCTCCACTGGAACCAGTCGACCGAGGTCCAGAGGACCGGCGGGGGCGATCCGCGCCTCTTCATCGAGAACATGGCCTCGGTCCTGATGTCCGGGACCCGGCGCCTCACGGTGAAGAAGGTCTTCTACAACCCGGCCACCTGCTCGACGGTCGTCATCGAGGCGTACGTCGAGCTGGGGGTCGTCGAGAAGGCCTCGAACTATCCGGACCCGGGCGAGGAGGCCGCCGGCGAGGAAGGCGACCAGACGTACAGCCCGTACGATCCCACCGACGGCATCCGTTACCGCCTCTGCCGCTCCTTCCGCCTCCCCCTCGAGGGGAAGGGGCCCTCGCGGCCGCCCACGACGTCCGTCGCGCCCTCCGACCTGCGCGTCGACGGCATGTACGTCGAGCGCCACTCGGGGCTCGCGTACTGGGTCGATGAAGCGGGGAGCAACGTGCTTCCGCCGGGCGCGATCGGGATCAGCCAGGACTATTCGTTCGACACGCGGCACGGCGTCGCGTCGTTCTGGTTCAAGCCGGGCTTCGATCCGCGCTACAGCGGGAAGATCCGCACGATCGCCTCGGTCTCGCGGTACCACAGGGCGAATTACCACTACCGCAACCCGAGTCCCTTCGCGCTGTACTACTTCCCGTCGTTCCCCAACAGTCCGACCGGCGAGGTGATGCCGAAGGACAGCCGCTACAACGGCGATTGGCCCCAGTCCGCTCCCACCCCCCCGGGGCAGCCTCCCGCCTCGAACTGGGATGGATTCCCCATCGCGCGCGATCCCCGGATGGGGCTCGCTTCCATCGCGCCCGCCTCCATGGTTTTCAACATCGCCTGGGGCTCGTTCGACGGAACCGGATGGGACCAGGAACTGCCCGAGAGCTTGTCCCCGCCCACGCCGCTCGGGGCCGAAGGTCCCAACCCGACCGAGATGGAGCATTACGCCTTCACGCCGACGCTGAGCGCGAGCGCCGGCCTGCCGCGCGAGATGGACACCGACTACCTGCGCGGCCACCGGTGGACCCACATCTCCATGATCTGGAACGTGCTCAAGGACAACGACAGCGCGCCCTCCATGTCGATCGCGTTGAACGGCCACCTCCCGGTGGGCTCGAGGGAAGACGGGCCGTCGGGCACCTGGACCAAGTGGGGCGAGAAGGATCCGACGAAGCGGCCCGCCTTCGCGGTCCACTCGCTGATGGACCACATCGATCCGCAGGATCCGCGGTGGTTCGTTGGAGTCGAAGACGCGCCGACCAACAAGTCGGTGGCCAACGTCTTCCGCCTCGGCGAAGTCTCCACCCACTCGTTCGACCCGTTCCCCCGCAACTACTCCTCGGACGGCACGTACGACGAGTTCTTCCTCTTCACCGATTCCGCGAACGCCATGCACGACGCGGTCCAGCCGCTCTTCAAGCGCGGCCGGTACTACATGGCGCAGGGCGGGACCACCGAGGAGGCCAAGTGGACCTCCCCGGTCCTGAAGCTCGTCCCCTCCTCGAATTGGGAGCTGCCCCCGGGTTCGGAAGTCCAGCCCCCGGGCGGCGGGATCGGCGGCAACGCCATCAAGGGGAGCACGACGACCGCCCGGAAGCGCGACAACATGCCGCAGCTCCTCGGGGTGTCGTGGACGTGGTACGCCGAGCGGTACCAGCTCGACGGCATGCCGCCCGTGCAGACGCTCTTCCCGGTGGTCGTCGATTACCAGAATCCGGCCCGGCCCTCGGTGATCATCCTGGCCAAGCCCGCGGTCCGGATCCTCGTCACCCCCGAGGGGAAGTCCACCTTCCCCGCGAACGACGACGGCGGATACTTCAACGACGGATTCTCGCCGATCCGGGACACCAACGGCGCGCCGGTGAGGCTCGAACAGGACGGGATGTTCCGGTACCACGTCCGGTTCAAGCTCGAGGCGGGCATGATCGCGGGCGGATCCCCGGGCGGGGAACCGCACCCGAATCCGGACGAGGGGCAGAAGACGCCGGAAGAAGATCCGAAGCACGAGGATCCCCCTCCCGCGCCGGAGCCGCCCAAGGCGCCTCCTCCGCCTCCGATATCGCCCACGCCACCTCCGGCGCCCCAGGCCCCGAATTATTTCGGATACGTGGCTCCGCAGCAGCAGCCGCCGCCTCCGCTTCCTCCTCCGCCTCCGCTGCCGGCGCCGCCTCCGGGCGCGCCTCCCGGCGGGCCGGGCCAGGATCCGGTGCCTCCCCCGGGCGGGCCTCCACCGATCCCCGCCCAGGCCGTCTACCTGGGGACGCCGATCTTCGACGACGTCACGTTCTACTACCAGTCCGATACGCCCAAGTACTGCGAGTACGTCGTCTCGATGGAGTTCAGCGGCGACGAGGTGATCAGCGACGCGGGCGGTCTGGAGAAGATGGCCCCGCCCCCGATGAAGCCGCGGCCGAAGCCGCCCGCGGCTCCGCCACCGCCGCCCCCGCATCCTCCGTTCCCCCCGGTGCAGCTGCCGCCGCCTCCACCGGCGCCGCCTCCGCCACCGCCTCCCCCGATGCCTCCTCCGCCTCCGCCGCCGGCGTCGCCCCCGATGCCGCCTCCGCCTCCTCCTCCGCCACCGCCTCCGCCGCCGCCTCCACCGGCGCCGCCGCCGCCACCGCCTCC
>Ga0075423_10006324_pt1 | contig 11119 bp, 11 predicted proteins | sample SoiMethybrSBSTD2_FD_80114 | JGI IMG/M metagenome (GOLD analysis project Ga0075423, IMG submission 80114) | Bulk soil microbial communities from a Populus tree surrounding site in Tennessee, USA - Soil MetaG P. TD hybrid SBSTD2 | ecosystem: Environmental > Terrestrial > Soil > Tree plantation...
AGCGACTTCACCGGACATATCGAAGGTTGGCCCTTTCCAGGTCGGCACTGCTCCGTGACGCTGCCGGGCTTCTTCAATAGATGAAACTTTATCGAGGCCCCATTCGCGGAAGAAGCTTAGCTCAAGCTCCAGGAAGCCTTGCAAGATCTTTGCGACAGAACGGTAGAACTTCGCGCACTCGGCCCGTTCCATGTCCTTTGCGCAAGCGGGACCCCAAACGAGAAGGTGTTCTTTGAGAAAATCGGCCTGCAGCTCTATCCATTGCCGCTCATCGTTCGGATCGGCCGCTGCCATCTGCTTGCCGATAAGCCAACGCATCACCTCCAGCTCGACGGCGAGGAAATCTTCCGGCTCAGGATATTCCTGTAGTTTTTCGATACCGGTGGATCGGAGAAATGTCCGCACGTTGGCCAGGGGGCGGTCCAACAGCCGGCCTGTGAGATAAAAAGATTCGTAGGGGTTGACCGCGGCGGCGAGAGGGCCGATGAAAAGTTGCACATACTCTTCGGCGACATTTTCCGACAATCGATCACTCGGCGTATCGGCTATAAACCGCTCGATAGCCTCCCAGCCGGCGCCGAGAAGCGGATGAAGTTTGCGCGCCGCCTGGGCGCGCGCGCCGATTTCACCGGCAAGCTGCCGCAGTAACTCGCTGCTCGGTTCCTTTCGGAAAAGCGCCCCCAGCACCTCGTAGTAACTTTGGCGGAAGGACAGAAGGTCGCGATCATCTATCATTCGTTTACCCCCAGGTCTCCTTGGCGAAGGAGTCTCTCCAGATTACGATCGACAAAGGCCTTATATTCAGGATCCTCTTCGATTGGACGATCGCTCTGCAATTTTCGCTCGGCTTCCTCTTCCTGCACCGCTGTTCCGACGGCTCGTTCTATCGCCGCGAACAGGCTGCCTGGGTCTTGCGCCGCGGCATCGCGACAGACATCCAGCTTCCATCGCGACACCCACAGAAGCTGATAGCGTCCGCGGCTGGGAAATTGCGCGGCCTCATTGACTGCCTGTCCGAGATCGAAGCCGAGAGTGGCGCGGAGGTCCTCGACCTCACGCCATTTTTCCAGGGCCATCCAACGAATGAACGCAGCGCGCACCGTATCCATGAACGCATTGCCCCCAACGCGACGGTCTCTGCGCTTGTGCTTTTTTTCCCTCGTCTCCATGTTCTCGCTGCGCTTCATCAAAAAAGTTCCAATCGTTAAAATCGTTCAACCAGTTCAAATCGTTCTGAACCTCTTGAACGGCTGGAACATTTTGAACCTCCCTTACTATTCTTGCGCGCTCACGGTTTCCAACCTTTTTCGACTTCCATCATAGCGACAACGGTGCGACAGTCCGGACACATTCTAAGTAAGCTTCGCCGATTGCCGCTGAAGGTATCGAGCAGAGACTCGAGCGACAGTAATCGGGCCTCAACCGTCTCCAGCGCTCTCCGGTTGATATACGGCTTGCCGCACTTCGCGCATGAGACCATGTCATCCTGCACGACGGTTTGGTATTCGAGCGCGTTCCGGTCAAAGAAAATTTCCGGCTTGAGCGTGATGACATTTTCCGGACAGACCTTCTCGCACAGTCCACAAGCCACGCAGGAGATGTGCTTAAACTGCAAAGACAAAGTGCCGTCATCGAGGCTGAAGGCATGCGTCGGGCAGACATTCACGCAGGAGCGGCACAAGGTACAGCCGGAAGCGCGCACTTCGGCGAAGGCAAAAGGCTGCGAGGCTGCGAGCGTCGTGCGCCCCGGTTCTCGGTTAGTCTGCTCGATGAAAACCGTGATCGCGTCGGCAATAACTGATCGGTTGTCCCGCTGGGGTAAGCGCTTGCCGTCCCAGCGAATCGGCGCGGCATCGAGGGTCTCGGCGAAGCGCGCGAGGGCGGTGATTGCTTGCGGCGCCGTGCCGTTGTCTGCCGTGATGAGCTGCAGCCGGTCGCGACCCATATCAAAAGCGTCCAACGTGATGCGGCAAAAATCGTATTTCTGACGGAGTAACTGCCGCTCTCCGTGCTGGCATGTCTCGCAGCCTAGAAGGGCAACTCCGGCCGCGCCCAGACGGAATGCGGCGAGCATGTTGGCTTCCGAAACGTAGCGCAAGCATGGCACTTCGACAGGAAGCACGCCGGCCGGATACGGAAGCGGAGTTCGACCCGCTTCTTCCAGCGCGCGACGGCCTTGTTCGCCGCAGTGAAAGAGAACCACCAGGCGCTCTCCATCGGCAGCCGAGCTTGAGGGCGTGAGCAGAGCCGCGAGCCGGGTATCCAGCTCGAGCGGCGAAGGCTCGGTGAAGCTCAAGGATGTCGTGGGACACGCCGAAACGCAGGCGCCACATCCCTCGCACGCCATGTGGTCTATCTTCATTCGCAGATGGTTTTCTGAATCGCGGCCGATGGCACCGTAAGGGCAATTAGTGACGCAAATCCCGCACGCCTCCTGGTCGGCCACACCGCCGGCGCAGGTAGCGGTGCTGTAGACAACGTGCACCGGTTTTAGAAATTCACCGATGAGGTCTCGGATGCGCTCGGCAAGACGATCAAGATCAGTCTCAGTTGGATTGATGAGCAGATGGAAGCCGGTGCGCGGTTTGAAGGACGGCTTCTCGTCCGGTGAGATGATAACGACTTGATCCGCGTGTAACTCTTTGCCCGGCGCTTCGACGTCCTGAATGGTGACCTGAAAATCACTTAGACGGCCCTTGACCTCAATGACACGACCAACGTAGACATCCTCGCGTTGAAAGACATCAAGAGTCGAGACCGATGGGTCAACGACAAGAAGAGGCCGGGCCACATCGCGGAGGCTTTGCGCAAGCTTCGCACCTTGAGGTCCGTCGGTAGCGATGACGATTCGGTTGCCGGCAGCCAGGCGGTTATACGCCGGCTGCACGTCCAGCTCGGCGGTTTCCATCGCTGCCCGCAAGAGTCGGGTTGCCTTAGCGTAAGCCTTCTGCGAATCGGCGTGGGGAGCGAAGCAGGAATCTTTCAAATTAACAAAGTGAACTTTCGGAGACCGCAGATCGGAAGCGCCAAAGGCTGCTTCGAAAAGGCCGGCGCCGGCGCAGCAACTGATCACGACGCGATCGAGGCGCTCCCGTCCCGCGCGAGCGACAAACTCGTAGACGTCGATTTCCGGATCGCTCGCAAAGGAGAGTACAGATGGGACGATCGGAAGAACGAGCCGCTCGCGGTCCACAGGAAGTGTCCGGCGACAGTTACAGAGAAACAGCCCCCAATTTGTCCCCATGTTTGCCTTCTATCGCTGGGGCATAACTCAGTCAACGTCAGAAGGCTCTCAGCGCCGGCACTCGATTTCATGGAATAACTCGGCGGCAAGCGCGGGATCAAGCTCCTGTAGTTTGGCGTATTCTGCCTGTGCTTCATCAACGTTGCCGAGCGCCGAATTGGCCAGCGCAAGGTTAAAATGCGCTCTGGGATTCTTCGGCTCCAAGCGCGTGACACACTGAAATAGCTCGCAGGCGGAAGCATGTTCTCCTAACTCATAAAGCGCCATACCAAGGTGAAAATGGGTTTCAGGGTCCTCCGGCAGGAGCCGCATAGCTTGTTCCAAGACTTTAACCGCCTCGGCATAGGCGCTACACCTGAGATTAGCATACCCTAGGGCGCGGTACGCCTCACCATGATGCGGAGCATAGCGGAGAGCGTCGTGGAAAGCCGAAATCGCCTCCAAAAATTTTTCTTGCTCAAGGTACAGTTTTCCGAGCTGCATGTGTGCTTCCACAAAATCAGGCTGCACGTGGATAGCCGCGCGAAAAGTAGCGACGGCTTCGCCGTGCGCTCCCAGCCTTGCATAAACAAAGCCCAGATTGGTGTGCGCCTGAACGAAATTCGGATTTAACCGGATCGCCTCCCGGTACGAAGCTACGGCCAAAGCATACTGCCGGGCTCCGACGTGGGCGTTGCCTAGGTTGTAGTGTGCCTCCGCCAAATCCGGTTGTTGTTTAAGAACGTCCTGAAGGGCTGCAACTGCATCGGCAAATCTTCCTTCCTGAAGGAAACGAAAGCCGTCTGCGAACTGAGATTGTGACACGATAGGCGCAGTTCAACACACTCTGGCGGCTCAATACAACATCTACAGACTGATCCTTGCGGCGGACTCGACGCTCAAAGAGTAAGTCCGTCATATGAACGTGCCATACCAGCTAAGCTTCGAGTCCCGTCCTAACCAGACTGCATGGCGGCGCCGATCCAAAGCCTCAGCCGAACGTGACGCGATTCATTCTTAAGATAAAGGAACTACTCTGATCTTAACACGCAACTCTCACCATGGATTTTTTATCCGAGTCGCAGACTCCGAGCTAAAACATTGTTAAGTTAAACCGCATACCGCTTTCGGAACGATTCGCGATAGTCCGATTTCTGCACTCATCAACGAAAGGAATGTATTGATCTTGAGACAAGCGAATGCCACGGGAAATAAGTGAATGCTGCCAAGAGAGAAAATACAGTCTCACGAAAAAAGGCTTGATCAAACAAAAGGCTACATCGCAACACCTTTGTGCCGGGTCAATCTGTCTACGTTTCCGGGTGTGGACGAACACCTACCGGTGCAGATATTGCTCGCTCGACGGTACGCCTTGCAGTTGAAATTCCGCAATTGGTGAATTCCTGTTCATGTGAATCTTGCGCGATGTCCTGCTCGATATCGCCAAAGAGGCCGGCCTTATATAGATAATTTATCCACTTGCTCGATAGCGCTGAAACCCGCATCAAAGTGGCGTGAAGAGAGATTCTTGCAGAAGAAGCGAATATTCTCCGGCATCCAACCGACCGGCAGCATCCATATCGGAAACTATCTGGGTGCGATACGGCATTGGGTCGCATTACAGGGCGAATTCGAAAATATCTTTTGCATTGTTGACCTACACGCTATCAGCATTCCACAGACACCTGAGACTTTAAAATCCAAGACGCGCGAGATCGCAGCCCTTCTGCTTGCCTCTGGCGTAGATCCCAAACGATCCGCGGTTTTTGTTCAATCTCAGATCAGCGCTCATGCTGAACTCGCGTGGATCTTGAGCTGTGTCATACCGATGGGATGGATGCAGCGGATGACTCAGTTTAAGGAAAAATCGCAAAGACAAAAGCAATCCACCTCGGTCGGCCTTTTTATTTACCCTGCTCTCATGGCGGCCGATATTCTACTGTACCAAGCCGATCTCGTGCCGGTTGGCGAGGATCAAAAACAACATTTGGAACTGACTCGTGACGTGGCGCGGCGATTCAATTCGCTCTATGGAGAGACCTTCACGCTGCCCGAACCCGTCATCTCAAAGTTGGGCGGACGCATCATGGGATTGGATGACCCGCTGAAAAAAATGAGCAAAAGTGAGACAGGTTTCGCCCATGCAATCCGTTTGCTTGATTCTTCGGACGATATTCGCGCGAAAGTGATTAGCGCCGTGACCGATTCCCGCAGCGAGATTCGTTTCGAAGCGAGCCGAGCTGGAATCCACAACCTGCTGGTGATCTATCAACTTTTCAGCGGGCTTAGCTCCGGAGATATAGAAGCGCGCTTTGCAGGAAAAGGCTATGCGGAGTTCAAGCGAGAATTGGCAGAAATCATCATCGAAAATCTGCAGCCTCTGCAGTCTCGGTACCGAGCTTTAACGGCTGAGGCCGGCTACATTGACTCTGTACTTGCCGAAGGAGCTTCTAGAGTTCGGCCCATTGCCGAAAAAACTTTGGCTATCGTTAGAGACAAAATCGGCCTGGGATAAAACGAACACATCAATTGGATACTGCGGATACGGCATTATGAGTTTAACGGAAGCACAAGAGGAGAGCAGTTTCTCGCTAAAAGTGGTTCCACCATTTCGGCTTGATCTGACGGTCTGGGCATTGCGCCGCCGACCCGAGAACAAAATGGATCGGTGGGACGGCAAAACATATCGCCGAGCGCTAGTGCTCAACGGCAAACCCGCGGAAGTGGCCGTTACGCAGAGGGGCTCGCCTGAGGCACCACGACTGCAAACAACCGTAATTGGCGTGGAGTTCGGGTCCGAAACAAAGTCAAAGGTGTGACGCAGGCATTGAACTGGATGCTGGGCTTGCAGGTGGATCTGAAGGGTTTCTATAGATCTGCTGCGAAGGATGCAAGGCTCGCGATACTCGCCCGACGCTTTCGTGGACTTAAGCCGCCCCGCTTTCCTTCGTTGCTCGAAGCTTTGATCAACGGCATCGCTTGTCAGCAGTTCACTCTTGCTTCGGGAATTCAACTGCTCAATCACCTCGCCGAAGACTTCGGCCCATCCCTCACGGGAACCGGTATTCGCGCCCACGCCTTCCCGAGCTCACAAGACCTCGCAGCGGTAAAGCCGCAGTTACTGCGGGGCCTTGGGTTAAATCGACAAAAGGTGCGGGCGATAATCGAACTGAGTCGCGCCATTGCCCAAGGCGACCTAGATATGGAGAGTTTAACCTCTCTGGATGATGAGGCGGCCGTCGAGCGCCTGAGTGAACTCCATGGCGTGGGACGTTGGACCGCCGAATACGTCTTGCTGCGGGGCTTAGGCCGGGTGCAGATTTTTCCTGGTGACGACGTGGGCGCTCGAAATACCTTACAAAAATGGCTCGGCCTCAGGAAGCCCCTCGATTACGATGGCGTGCGCCGGCTGACCGCAAAATGGAAACCTTATGCCGGGCTTGTTTATTTCCATATGCTGCTCTACCGCCTCAATGAAAACGGAATATTGAATCAAATCGCGCCGGACAAATAGCCAGTTATTCCTTTCCAATATTTCGCTGTGATTCTTACGGCACCGCGAACGTAAGCAGTATCGCACAGTCCTCATGCGCCTTTGCCGCGTGCACGACACCCGGGCCCAGGGCGATGAGGCTCCCTTCGGAAAGATCCATGTCTCCCCTCTCGGTCGTGAGCCTCAGACAACCACGAATAGTCTGGATGCTGATCGGGCCGTCTACATGGTGTGGCGGAAGCACAGTCCCTTTTTTCAGAGCCACCAGCGTGATCCGTAGTGGTCCGTCCTTGACCAGAGTCTTGGCCGCTCTGCCGGTCTTAGAGTCTTCGGCAAATTCTCGCAACGTATCGTCTTCTGCTCCCAGCATGAATGTAAGCCTTTTCCCTGCAAGCCGACGAACTCGACGAACCGCAGATTTTCTGCTCCTTGGCACGTTAGCTTCTATGTCCTCCATAAAGCCCCTCCTATAATCCCAATTCGATAACGCCTCGTCCGGCGCGTGGTCGCTTGAGGGAAGATCAACCAAGTGAGCGGTAACAGTATAAAATATGTCAGAAGCTATCACTCACCTGTGCCCCAACCGGTGAGGCCAGGATAAAGACACAGTCTCTACTTGGTCCTTAAGCGTTTTGTCCACTCGGACTAAAAGTCTCTCGTCCGCCGAACTGATTTTCAAATGTGTCGCGTAAGTTTTACGTCGCGCCGCCCCCACATACCAGCAATCCGATGCGCTCATTTCGTCGCGCAAACGCTCGCGCTGTCTTGCGGCTCCTTCGCACGCCCAGAGGATCAGGCGCCGTTGCCGGTGTCCACGAGACAATTGATGCCTTCGGAAATCATGCCGAGCTGCCGGTGAAACCGGCGGCGGTAAACTTGACTGCGGCAATTGCGAGATTCGCCGCAATGGCAGGTTGGATGGCTTTATGAGATTCAGCTGCCATATTGCTCGATCCCAGTTTTGAGCTGCGTCGCATACGGAGTCGTTCGGCAAGGACATCTAAAGTCCCTCTATTTAGCGTGCTCTCCCGTCGCTGCACGAACATGTTTTCCACCGTCCCCAGCAAAAGCTCTGCAGTAAAAGATTTGGATAAAAGAGTCGCGCCAATTTTTTGAGAGATCTTTCGCAATGAATCGTCCGCAAAGGCGAGATGAAAATGATTTTGGCTCCGGGCCTGGCCTTTTTCAAAACCTCAGCAAGTTCTGTCCCCAGGAATAAGGGCATCCGAACATCAAACATAAAGAGGTCATAGGGTTGCCGGCAAGAGATCTCGTAGCCTTGAAAGCTGCCCGTCGTCCAAGATACCTCAGCCGCCTTCCTTCCAGTATCTCAGCTAGAAGCCGGCAAAAACTTTCATCGTCGTCTACAATCAGAACGCGCATTGTTCACCGATTCGCTTACGATTTTATAGGCGCAAGAAATATACCCGCACAAATCTCTATCAAAGCAGATGGTTTTCTCTTCTTTGCACTCGAAAGAGAAAGCCATGTGTGGCGAATTTGCGGCAGAGAGGAACTTATGCCTTATGTGTCTCCTTGAAGCAGGGATCGATCTTATAGCGCGCGAGCATGCGGTATAGTGAGCGGCGATCAATATCTATGATTTTTGCAGCGCGAGAGTATTCGCATGCGTGAGGCCGAGGACGTGAAGGACTTCAAAGCCGGGCAGCGCAAGCGGGTCACCTATCCCAAGGGTTGGATGAACCCTGAAGGTTACCGGAGATAACTAAGCCAACGTTAGCAAAAATGCGAAAGCGGCGGCGGGCTAAGCCGACGATTTCTTGCTAATTATACCGGTGATTTTTTCTTTTATTCTTTGCTGCAAATCAAGATCGAATCGGGATCAAAGGATAACGGGCTGGAGCGAAGCGGTCCTTGGATACCCGAGAATCCCGCCTGCTGGAGCCAGCCCCGCACTTCATGCAGCGCATAGCACCGCCCGTTGGGTGTATGTAAAAAAAGCGCAACGGAAAACAGCGCGCCCAACTCGGACTCCCTGCGAGAGCAGCCAATCAACACATCGCGCAAGATCATACGCCCTCGTTGATTCAGACCGCGGTAAGCACTTCTCAGCAGTGCGCGGTTTTCTCGAACTCCCTGTCCATGGAGGACGTTGGAGATCAGGACTAAATCGAATCCGCGCGGCAACGGATCTTTCACAATATCGAGGGCCATGACCTGCACCCGTTTTGCCATCTTTGCGTGATTGACCGCGTCGCGGGTCAAAGGAGCGACTCTGGGATGTTCCACGATGGTCGCCTGAAGTCGGGAAAATCGGCGACAGCAGGCAAGAGCAAAGGTTCCAAGTCCGCCGCCGACATCGAGGAGAGTTTTCGAGCGGTTCAATGGCAGCCGCTCGATCAAATAAGGCGCAATCTTGCGGGCGTCGTGGTCGAGGGCCCGGAGTAGGCGCTCGGTTTGTTTTCGATCGGTAAGAAAAGGCCGGGAGATTTTAGGCCGCTTTCCCGTAGCCAGAAAATCAGGAAGGCTTCCCCAAAGATCCCACGCATCATGATCCGCCAGGAGAAAAGATCCCCTGCCGGAGCAAAGGTGGCTCAGAGTAAAAACAGAATTTTCATACTTCGCTGCCCGCTTGCGCAGTAACCCCATTCCGGTCAGTGCATCGAGAAAGATCTTCCATCCTTCCTGAGTCCCGCCAAAATGCCTTGTGGCGGCTTTGGAACCTCTTGCTCCTTTTCCGAGCCAATCGAAGAGTTCCACGTGGACCGCGGTACTCAGGATACGAGCCGGCCAATAGCTCCCTTCGCTTCGAAGCCTCTGCGGAGTCCATTGTCTGGTGCGCACCGTCTCGATAGGGCATGACGGCTCAGGATCGAGCGCCAGCCGCGATCCTACGGTAGAGCCTTTCATAACCGTCGACCATCTGCTCCACTGAAAAATTCTCTTGCACCCACTGCCTGCAGCGCCTCCGATCCAGGCTCTCGATCCGGTGAATCGCTTCTATCATTTCTTCCTCGGTGGATATCAAATATCCACTTTCCCCGTCTTTCACCAGCTCCGGCATAGAGCCGCGTGGATAAGCCAAGACCGGAGTTCCGGCCGCCATCGCCTCGGCCACGGCGAGGCCAAACGCCTCCTCCCCCTGAGTGGAAAAGAGAAATCCTTTTGCCCGTCCGACGGTTTGCATGAGTTGATCGTGGGGTAAACCTTTAATGTGCCTGATCCTGTCACCGTCAATGTGGGGCTGAATTTCATTCGAGAAATATTTTTCGCTCCAAGGTAGATGGGAGGTAATCTGGCCGACGATCAGCAGCCGCGCGTTTGCTTTTCTAACGATCCGGATAGCCTCGACAATGCCTTTTCCCGGTGTCATCCGGCCGACGACGATGAAAAAATCCTCCGGCTGATCGTTGAAAGGAATTTCATTCACATCGATTCCGTTATAAATCACCGGCAGGGACTCATCTCCGAGCATTCTGGCTTGCGCCCGGCTGATGCAAACCGGGAAGCAGTGAGGGAAGTGATCCCGATAATATTCGTGAAGCTCTCTTTCAATATAAGCATAGGTGATCAGCGTGGGGGTGTCTGAAAAAGAGGAGAAGTATGGGGCCAGGGTAGGCCAATGGGCATGAATAAGATCGAACCGGCCGGCCTGCCGATAGAGATTATACGTGTTGCGCCCCTCAAATTCTTTTTCTAGATAAAACGTCGACTGAGGATCGTCCGAGGTTGCCACGGACAGCACCGATTGCAGCGAACAATCGACCTTGGAGTCTCCCGCAGCAAAAAGCTCCAATTGATGTCCGCGTTTGGTGAGATGTCGGCAGAGTTCAAAGACAATGCGCTCGGTTCCGCCATGGGTCTTCGGCGGGATCGAAAGATAGATGCTGGAAATCTGGGCAATCTTCATAGCGCCAGGAAGTCATCCGAATCCTTCGCGATGCAAAAAACTATGCTCAATGCCGTTGAGCCTTGTCAGCGGGCGTCTGATCAGTTTCCGTCTCGTCCCACGCCGTAGAGCCATCCAGGGTTTCCACGTTGAATTGGTAGTCGTAAACCAGAGAGCCCCCGTACGTAGCGCCGTAGGAAACCAGTACTCCTGCAAGGATCGACAGTATCATCGTCGAGAAATGGGCACGGCCGGCGTCGGACTGTAAAAGACGTACGATAATATCCGCAATGACGATTCCAGTAACGGTCAGCATTACGACCATATGCCAGTTGGCGGTGCGCCAAACCTGCATATGCTTGGCTGACGTAGGCGACCGCCGCCGTGCTTCTTAAGCAGTTGGATCTTCCGAGCGAGCGTGCCCGTCAACACAAGCTCCGCCTGAAAATGCGTTCGTAGTTTTTCGCTGACGACGACGACTTCAGCGCGGCTCGTCGATATTAGCTCCTCTATCGGGTCCGATGCGCCCATCCCGTTGATGATGGCGATTCCT
>Ga0075423_10006328_pt1 | contig 11116 bp, 9 predicted proteins | sample SoiMethybrSBSTD2_FD_80114 | JGI IMG/M metagenome (GOLD analysis project Ga0075423, IMG submission 80114) | Bulk soil microbial communities from a Populus tree surrounding site in Tennessee, USA - Soil MetaG P. TD hybrid SBSTD2 | ecosystem: Environmental > Terrestrial > Soil > Tree plantation...
GCGACGACCTGCTTCAGACGCTTCATGTCGCGCCCGATCTCTTCGGGAGGGAGAAACGGAAAATCGATCGACGCTTGCTCGCCGGACAGATCGATCGCGCCGAACCCGGCGATCGCTCGCAAAGTCACTTCCGGCGCTTCGAACAGCTCGTCACGGCTGGGAGTGTCTTCACCGCGACGTCGCGCGAGGTCGATGTGGTGCTGTGCTTCCGCCCACGTTCGCTCCATTTCCGGCCTAAGATGCGTGCCTTGTGGCACCACCAGCAGCGTGTCGGGCGGGAACAGCGCGCGAATCGAGGAGCGTTCCGGCTCGGCGTCGCCCGCCGTGATCTGACCGTCGACGGGCAGCACCAGTGCCAGCTCGGCGTCGCGTGTCGAGCGTTGGGTCAGGAGATCAAAGTGACGGAGCTCGCTGATCTCGTCGCCCCAGAATTCCAGACGGACGGGCTCCGCCATCCCAAAGCTGTAGATGTCGAAGATTCCGCCCCGCACGCTGAACTGTGCGACGTCTTCCACCATCGGCACGCGCTCGAAACCGATCGACTCCAGATGGGAGGCGAGCTCTTCCGGCCGGCGCGTGTCTCCTTTGCGGATCTCGAGCCGCGCGGAGGCGAGCGCGCGCGGGAGTTGAGTACGCTCCAGTAGCGCCCGGCTGGTGGTCACTACTATACGAAGGTCGCCGCGGCCGATTCGCTCCAGCGTCTCCACCCGCTCACCCGCGATCTCGGCGTGAGCCTCCGCCTCACCAAAGCTCTCCCGGGGTGGGTAGAAAGCGACGGCCTCCGGTTCTACGAGGGTAGTGAGGTCGGCCAGCCAGCGCTCGGAATCCGCGATGTCGTCGCTGACGACCACAAAGAAGCGACCATGGAGAACGCCAGCCAGACCGGCAATCAAAACCGCGTCACTTGACCCGTGGAGTCCTCCTACGACGCAGCGTCCGCCAGCTCCCGGCACACCTTCCTGCAGCTCGCGGAATTCCGGCAGTAACTCGATGAGCGAGAGCAGTTGTGGGAGTGCCATGGCCCAACCTAAAACGTGGCTATCGCAGCAGGTAGCGGCACCCAGGCGTATCCTGAGTGGAAACTCCGGGCTTGACCGGCACCGCTACATAGCGACAAATTGTATACAAACCTCGGAGGGGACATGCGAGCAATGAAACTCGGGATCGGATTGGGCGCCCTGTTCTTATCGCTCGGCCTGGCCCCAACCGGCTCCCAGGCGCAGGCATCGCGCCGCGGTCCGCCAATCATTCGAATTTACTCGGATAATGGCGTCGATAACGTAGGAACAACCAGCTACATCACGCCGCGCATCGAGCTGTCCGAGAATGCGTACGTCTTCGCGGTCGAGATGGACATGGATGGCCAGATCCAGGTTCTGCACCCGGACTTTCCCGGGATCTCCGTCAGAATAGCGGCCAACAAATCGCTTCAGCTGCCGAATTTCTTCACCGGGTTCAATAGCTCCAGATACGGACGCGCCGAGTATACTGCCTCGCTCGATCGCGATTACTACGATTACTACGGCGCGAACGACTCGCGCGGAACCATCATCGCCCTCGCCTCGCGGGCGCCCTTCAACCTGGAACGGATTGAAAGCGGTGGCGACTGGGACATCGCCGCTCTCCGCCGGATAATCGAGCATCGCGCGCCACTTTCCGCTGCGGCCGAACTGGCCAGATACCTGGGACAGGCCGGCGAGCCGATTGGTCGGGACTACCTGCGCTTCGATGGCGGGCAGCGGTACGCGTATCCGTATTACGACGCCTATTCGTATTACGCGCCGTGCTCCTCGTTGTACGGTTATGGCTACTTGCCGACGTATGCCTTCCGCCAGGCGCAGGCTTTCTCCCTCCTCAGCCAATTGCGGGCAGCTGGTCGCGGAGTTCGAATCATTGGCTACGACTTGTGCGGAGTACCGATCTATATCCCTGGAAACGCCAACGGCGGCCAGCAGACCCCGATCGGACATTTTCCACCGCCGCGGCATCCAGGCGACACGACGGTATTTCCGAAGTCTCGACTGCCGAAGGCTCCGATCCCGCGTGGTTCGACAGTCTTCGCGAATACCCTCGACGCTGGAAGCCCTGGCTCACGCGCGGGCGCGTTGCCGCAGATGGGCGATGTCACGATCAAGGCGTCGCCGACCGGGCGTCGCGGCGAGCCGAAGCGCTACATCGAGGATTACGGCGGCGGACTGGCTGTACCGCAGGGCCGCATTCCTGTTGAACGAGTGACGGTGCCGCGCGGCGAATCAAACGGTGGAAGTGTGAAGACGGTTCCGACCTACCGTGCCGAGCCTCGCGCTGAAGCGGCGCCCGTACGTGCACCGGAGCGCCCCCACGAGGCATCACCACCTCAGGTGATTCACGAGCGGCCTTCGGCACCGCCACCACCACCGCCGAGAGTGGAAACGCCGGTCACGAAAACCGAGCCAGCACGCACTCCACCGCCGGCGCGAGGTCACTAGAGTCTGACGAAGAGGGCTGCGATTGCAGCCCTCTTTTTTTAGCGACGAAGAGGGCTGCGAACGCAGCCCGCTTTTTTCGCCGGGAGCCCGGAGGTCGAGGATTATATTTCTACGCTCCTCCCTCATTTTCCCGCAAAAAGTCAGAGATAGCGCTTGAAGCTCGATCACATTCGCAACTTCTGCATTGTCGCGCACATCGATCACGGCAAGTCGACGCTTGCCGATCGGCTGATCGAAGCGACGGGAATGTTGCAGAAGCGGGAGATGAAGGCGCAGGTGCTCGACACGCTCGATCTCGAGCGTGAGCGCGGTATCACGATCAAGCTCAACGCGGTTCGCATGAGTTACACCGCGAAAAACGGCCAGGAATACGAGCTGAATCTGATCGATACGCCAGGACACGTCGACTTCACCTATGAAGTCTCCCGCTCGCTCGCAGCGTGCGAAGGAGCAATCCTCGTAGTCGACGCTTCGCAGGGAATCGAAGCGCAAACCCTGTCCAACCTTTTCCTGGCGATGGACGCGGGGCTCGAGATCATCCCCATTCTCAACAAGATCGATCTGCCTGGCGCAGAGCCCGAGCGACGCCGTAAAGAGGTCGCCGACCTGTTGGGAATCGAGGAAAGCGCGATTCTCCTCGTCAGCGCCAAGGAAGGCATTGGCATCGACGCGCTACTCGAAGAAGTCGTGCGCAAGGTTCCGGCGCCGACCGGCGATGAAAACGCACCGCTGAGAGCCCTGATCTACGATTCCTATTACGACAAGTATCGGGGCGCAATTCCAAGCGTGCGGGTTGTCGACGGCGTGATCAGGAAAGGCACACATATCACGTTCGGCGCGAGCGAATCGGTCTACGAAGTAGACGAAGTGGGATACAACCAACTGCGACAAGTCGCCACCGAGCAGCTTGGCCCCGGTGAGGTGGGCTATGTCGTCGCCAGTGTGCGATCAGTCAGTGAGACCCGTGCCGGCGACACCATATTCGACGCAGAGAATCGCGCCAAAGAAGCGCTGCCAGGATATCAGGCAGTGCGAAGCTTCGTGTTTGCGGGACTCTATCCAACCGACACGACACAATACGAGACGCTGCGCGATGCGCTGGAAAAGCTCAAGCTCAACGACGCTTCGCTCAATTACGAGCCGGAGACTTCTACAGCTCTGGGTTTCGGATTTCGCGCAGGTTTCCTCGGGCTTCTGCACATGGAGATCGTGCAGGAGCGATTGAGCCGCGAGTTCGATCTGGATCTCGTCACCACGGTTCCGTCCGTCGAATACAAGGTGTATCTCACGGATGGCGCCATGAGCCTGATCGAGAACCCGTCGCTGATGCCGAACGCCCAGGTGGTCAACTACGTCGAGGAGCCCTACGTGAAAGCGCGCATTATGGTCCCGGCGGAGTACATCGGACCGATCATGACGCTTGGTACGGAGCGACGCGGCGTCTACAAAAACATGACGTATCTCGACACCCAGCGAGTCGAGCTCGATTGGGAATTTCCGCTCGGCGAGATCATTTTGGATTTCTTCGACAAGCTGAAGACCGTCAGTCGGGGCTATGCATCACTGGACTACGAGATGCTCGAATATCGCCGCAGTGATCTGGTGAAGCTGGATATGCTGATCAACGGCGACCCGGTGGATGCATTCAGCGTCATTATTCACCGCGACAAAGCTTACGAGTGGGGACGCAAGATCGCCGACAAGCTCAAGGATCTGATTCCGCGTCAGCTGTTCGAGGTGGCAATTCAGGCAGCGATCGGCACCAAGGTCATCGCGCGGACCACCGTCAAACCACTGCGCAAGGACGTGCTGGCGAAATGCTATGGCGGTGACATCACACGCAAACGCAAGCTGCTCGAGAAGCAGAAGGAAGGAAAAAAGCGAATGAAACAGGTTGGGTCTGTCGAGATTCCACAGGAAGCGTTTCTCGCGGTGCTGCAGGTTGACTGAGTGAGTAGCGCGCTGGTCATCCAGACAAGCTTCCTTGGCGATGTCATTCTGACGACGCCGCTGATCGCGGAGCTTGCCAAGAGAGGACCGGTGGACGTGTTGGTGACGCCGCAGGGTGCGACCGCGCTGGCCAACAATCCCGACATTCGCACGGTGCTCCGCTACGACAAGCGGAGCACTTACGGGGCGGCGCTCGGGCTCTGGAACACGATCAAGGAGATTCGCTCGCGACGCCCGTATGACCGGGCGTATCTCGCGCAGGGATCCTTTCGCAGTGGTTTACTGGCGATCCTCACGGGCGCCAAGGAAAGAATTGGATTTGCCAGCTCCACCGGCCGCCTTCTTTACACGAAACAGGTTCCCTATCGACCCGATCACCACCACGCACAGCGTATCTGGTCGCTCTCGATGGCAGAGTCCGCCGATGAGCCGAGTCGTGAGCAGGTGAGGCCGCGATTATATCCGTCCGATGCCGACCGTGAGGCGATCGACATGGTGCTGCGTAGCAGCTCCCCGTTGTCCCGTCCGATCGTTGCGCTCGCCCCGGGCAGCGCGTGGGGCACCAAACGCTGGCCGTACTATGTGGAGCTCGCCAAGAGGCTTGCGGAAGATTTTAGAATTGCCATCATCGGCTCGAGCGCAGACGCCGGCATCGCGAGGGAAATTCTGAGTGAACTGCCAGCAGACGATGTGATCAATGGTGCCGGATCGTTATCGCTGCTCGCGTCTGCGGAGCTGATTGGGCGCGCGCAGGCGATCGTGACAAACGACTCGGCGCCGCAACATCTTGCCTCAGCGATGGGAACGCCGACTCTCTCGATTTTCGGGCCGACGGTTCCGGAGTTCGGGTTTGGTCCCCTCGCTGAGCGTCACGTCGTAGCCGGTCACACTGGTTTGTCGTGCCGGCCTTGTCATCGTCACGGACCGCAACGCTGTCCGCTCGGTCACTGGCGATGCATGCGCGAGTTGTCGGCGGAGTACATCTCGAGCTTGCTCCCGCAGGTCCTTCATCCACCGGTGCCCGTATGAGCGCAAAGGAAAAGTTTATCGTCGGTGTTGATCTGGGCGGCACGAACATAGTCGCCGGCGCGATGCCGGTCGACGGCAGCCGCGAGGTCGCGATGCACACCATCCCGACGCTCGCTGAGGGCGGTGCTCACGCCGTCACCGATCGGATCGCCGAACTGATCGAGAAAGTCATCGCGCAAACGATGTCCGAGACGGGTGCCAAGCGCGGAGATTTTGTTGGCGTCGGCATCGGCTCCCCTGGTCCGCTCAATCGTGAGAAAGGGATCGTCATCATCACGCCTAACCTCGGGTGGAAGAATTATCCTTTGCGCGACGAGATCTCGAGTCGCGTGAAAATGGATGCGACGCTCGACAACGACGCCAATTGCGCGACGCTTGGCGAATTCTGGTGCGGCGCTGCGCGTGGAGGTCGAAACGTGATCGGCATGACTCTGGGAACCGGCATCGGAGGCGGGCTGATCGTGGAAGGTCAGCTCTATCACGGATCGTCGGACGTCGCGGGCGAAATCGGCCACACTTCGATCGATTCCACCGGTCGCCGCTGCAAGTGCGGCAATTACGGTTGCATCGAAGCCTACGCATCGGGACCTGCTATCGCGGAGCGCGCGCGCGAGGCACTGCGAGGTGATGAAGGTGAGTCGATACTCGTAAGCCTGGCAGACGGCGATCAGCGCAAGATCACTGCGGCAATCGTGTACGAAGCCTCGAAGCGTGGAGATGTCACGGCGCGAGAAGTGGTGCGCGAGACGGCGCGCTTCCTGGGCACCACCGTCGCGAATCTGTTGAACATCTTCAACCCGGACATCGTGGTGCTGGCCGGTGGCGTCACGCAGGCCGGTGACGCACTGTTTCAGCCGTTGCGCGCGGAAGTGCGACGTCGGGCGTTCAAGCCGGCGTGGCAGGTGTGCAAGATCGTTCCCGGACAACTGCAGCTATCTGCCGGAGTCGTGGGCGCGATTGCGACCTTCAAGCAACAGAGACTCGGCGGACTCTGATTTCTGCCAGCAGTGCATTTGGTGCGCGCGTGGCAGTTCGCACCTCACGGCTAACTTTCGTCGATGACCGCTAAGAAACGCGTCGGTGTGATCGGCAGCTTTGTCTGGGACGTCATTCACGGACGGGATCCGCGTGATGTCCCGGTCGAAGAATGGGGTGGCATCACCTACGGCCTGAGCGCGTTTGATGCGGCGTTGCCGGCCGACTGGGAGTTCGTGCCAATCCTGAAAGTCGGGAGCGATCTCGCGCAGCCAGCGCGGGAGTTTGTGGCGCGACTCGATCGCGCGGCGCCGGGGATGGGGCCGATCGAGGTGCCCTACCCCAACAATCGCGTCAATCTCTACTACCAGAGCGACGAGCGCCGGTGTGAGCTCCTGAGCGGCGGAGTTCCGGGGTGGCACTGGCTCGGGCTCAAGCCGCTTCTCGTCGGACTCGACGCGCTGTACATCAATTTGATCAGTGGGTTCGAGCTCAACCTCGAAGTTGCGCAGCTCATTCGCCAGAACTTCAGCGGGCCGATCTACTGCGATCTGCATTCGCTGCTGCTGGCGATCCAGACCAACGGGATGCGAACGCTGCAGCCGCTGCCGAACGCGCCGGCGTGGATGCGCTGTTTCGACTTCGTTCAGGTCAATGAAGACGAGATGAGCATGATGGCGCCCGATCCAATGGGACTTGCCGCAATCGCCTTCGCCAACGGCGTCAAATCGCTGTCGATAACCCTCGGCAGCCGTGGTGTCGTCTATTTCGCGGCGCCCGGTTTCGAGACAATCAGGGATTTGCGCCGTGATGCACTAACTCAGCCCTCGGGCGCGATACGAACGGCGCGCGTGCCGGCAAAGCCGACGCGCCACGGTCCCGGTGACCCGACAGGATGTGGTGATGTCTGGGGCGCTACGTATTTCTCGCGACTGCTCGCGGGTGATAAGTTAGACGCGGCAATCGACCGCGCGCTCGAAGCGGCGGCTCGCAATGTCGACCATCGAGGCGCGACCGGCCTCGCCGACTACCTCCGCGGAGAGCTCAGCATAAAGTGACGACTGTCATAAACGTTCCACACTCGCTCGAAGACAAATCGTTCGAACAGGTTGTGGAACAGGTCGCGCCGTTGCCGCTGGACGAGAAAATCATCGTCGACACCCGGCACGCTCGCTGGGCATCGCCCTACGGATTGACCGCCCTGCTCGCTCTCGCGCAGTCGCGAGCGGAACGGCCGATTCTGTACGCGCCCGAAGCGGAAAACGTAGCCAGCTATTGGTCGCGCATGGATTTCTTCAAGCACGCCGCTGAGCTGTACGAAATTCAGGGCCGCGTCAAGACTGCCAAAGCGACCGAGACTAGCGTACTTCTTGAAGTCACCTCGATCTCGAAAAGTGACGACGTTCACGATGTCGTGGACAAGATCCAGCAGCGGGCGCAGGACGCACTAGTAAAGAACCTGAACCTCGACGCGAAGATCACCATGCGATTCACGATGGCGTTGTCAGAAGTCTGCCAGAACATCGTCGAGCACGCCGGACGCGGTGGATGGGTCGCGGTTCAGACCTACACCTGGCGAGTGCGGCTGGGCGGGCGGCGCGTGGTCGTCATCGCCGTCGCAGATCCCGGAATCGGATTCCGGCAATCCCTGGAGTCAGCGCCCGGATTTCAGAGGAAAGATCGCTGGGACGATGGTCAGGCCCTGGAAGAAACCGTCATGCGCGGCGCGTCGCGGTTCAGAGATCCTGGCCGCGGTCAAGGCCTTGCCGGAGTGAGGCGATTTGTCGGAAACTGGGACGGCAAACTTTCGATCCGAAGCGGTACCGCTCGCATCGCAGTTCTTCCGAAGGGAGACTGGGATGAGGACGAGCCGCTCCTGGAAAACCTTCCGTATTTCCCAGGATCACAGGTGCAGATCACGATTCCGGAGAGAGTGGCTTGATCAATCACATCGACGTGAGCTCGATGCTGCGCAAGAGCGTGTGCGAGCTCTATTCGAATCTGGTGACACGGCCGACCGGAGCCGCCGTACGCTCTGAAATCGAGCAGGAGCTCGATCGCATCGGCGATCGGGCGCTGACCGTAATCGACTTCTCACACGTCGGCTTGCTCGATTTCTCCTGTGCCGACGAGATCGTCGCCAAGCTTCTCCTGCAGTACATCGCCACCGATGCCCCACGTCGCGAAGTCTATTTCCTTTTCCGCGGCATTAGCGAAGCGCACGTCGAGGCAATCGAGGCCGTCCTCGAGCGCCACAAGCTCGCGCTGATCACCCAGCACGCTGACGGCGAGACGAGGCTGCTCGGCATTCTCGGTCTGGAGGAGCGACGGGCGTGGGAGATCATTTCCGAGCTGGGCGTTGGCGCCGTCGCCGACGTCGCTGAACGAACGGGCCTCTCCCGCGACGCAACCGCGCAGACGCTCGACACTCTCTGGCGCCGGAGACTCCTCATCCGCGCGGATGACGGCTACGTGGCGGTGGGGAGCGCGACAATTGGGTCGCCATCCCGTAGCTTAGAGGCATGATCGAAGAGTTCCGCCCCTGGCTCCTTGTCTCGCAATACATCGCCACCAGATCCGGCGACTCTGACCGGGGCCCGATGGTGCGGCTGCACCCGATGGAAGCTCGCAAACGTCTGCTCGAAGACGGCGAGCTCGTCTGGGTGTATGGCCCGAGACGTCACGAGCTGGCGGTGCTGGTCGTCGATGATGCGGTAAGCCCCGGCAACGTCATCGCTCGCGACATCCTCGGCGTCGCACCCGCCGAGAGAGTGCGCGTCGTCAAGCACGACTTCGACGCCGGACGAAGTACGCGCAACCTCGGATAGGAGCCCATCATTGGCAGAAGGGACACGTAAGCTGGGATTGTCGACGGCCGCCGTGCACGGCGGCACTCAAAAGCCCACTCCCGGCACCGGCGTCACCTCTCCGCTCGTTCAATCGGTGAACTTCGCTCAGAACACTGGAACGAGCGAAGGCCTGCTGTACACGCGCTACGGCAACACACCGAACGCCGAGATCGTGCAGAAGCGTCTCGCGCAACTTGAAGGATCAGAGGCGGCGCTAGTTCTATCCAGCGGCATGGGAGCGACAGCGTGCGCGATGCTCGCGTTGCTCCGCGGCGGCGATCACCTCGTCTCCAGCTCCTGGATCTACGGCGGAACGCGGACACTGTTCACGCAGGACCTCCCCGGAATGGGAATCGAAGTAACCTTCGTCAACCCACTCGAGCCGCGCGCGTGGAGAAAAGCGCTGCGCAAGACAACGCGAGTGATTTTCCTCGAGTCACCGGTCAATCCGACCTGCCGCGTGCTCGAGCTGAATTCGCTGCAAAGCCTCGCTCACTCCGAAGGAATCGCACTGGTCGTCGATTCGACCTTTGCCAGTCCGATCAACTTCCGTCCCATCGAGCACGGCGCGGACGTCGTCATTCACTCGGCCACGAAATTCCTGAACGGTCATCACGATCTGCTCGCGGGCGTGGTGTGTGGCAACGAGCCGTTCATCGACGAAGTGAGACGCAAGATGATGGTGTGGGGTCAGGCGCCCGATCCGTTCGGATGCTGGCTGCTGGAGCGAGGCATGAAAACACTGGACGTGCGCGTGAAGCGTCAGAATGAAAACGCCATGCGGATTGCCGAGTGGTGCTCCAGGCGCTCCGAGTTCGCCAAAGTCCATTATCCGGGACTGCCCAGTCACCCCGATCACGAGATCGCGAAGACTCTGCTTGACGGTTTTGGCGGGATGATGGCGCTCGAGCTCAAGGGTGGTGGTCCTGCTGCCGTTCGCTTCATCAATGGCCTCAAGATCTTCGCTCACGCGTCGAGTCTTGGTGGGTGCGATTCGCTGGTTATCGAGCCGCGCTATAGCTCGCATGAGCACATGTCATCGGAGGAACGGGCGCGCATCGGGATACCCGACGGCTTCCTCAGAGTGAGCATTGGCATCGAAGACGCCGACGATCTGATCGCCGACATCGAGCACGCGCTCAAGCAGTAAATGATCCGCCTCACCGATGTCGGTAAGGAATACCCGCGCTCGGGTGTCGCGCTGGCGAATGTCAGCTTCCAGGCGCGAAAGGGTGAGTTCGTTTTCCTCACTGGACCAAGCGGGTCGGGCAAGACGACGATCCTGAAAATGCTGTACATGGACGACCGGCCAACTGCCGGCGAAGTCTGGATCAACGGCGTCAGCTCGAAGACAGCGACGCGGTCCGAGATCACCCGCCTGCGCCGCCGCATCGGAATCGTTTTTCAGGATTTTCGCCTGCTCGAGGACCGCAGCGCCGAAGCGAACGTTCGCTTCGCTCTGGAGGTGACCAACGCGCCCAAGGCGACGATTCGCTCGAAGGTTTCGCGTGTCCTCACCCAGGTTGGACTCGCATCAAAGGCGACCAGCTTTCCGCGCGAACTCTCGGGCGGAGAGCAGCAGCGTGTCGCCATCGCGCGTGCGCTCGTCAACGATCCGTTCGTGCTGATCGCCGACGAGCCGACGGGTAACCTCGATGAGCGAGCCACGCGTGGTGTCTTTCAGCTGCTGCGGGACATCAATGCGTCGGGCACCGCGGTGATCATGGCAACCCACGACCTGGATCTGGTGCGGCGATCGAATTACCGAACGATCGAGCTGAATCACGGTCGTTTGGTTTTCGATTCGGCGGAATCGCCAGCTTCGGCCCGGCCGATGGACGAGCC
>Ga0075423_10006331_pt1 | contig 11115 bp, 6 predicted proteins | sample SoiMethybrSBSTD2_FD_80114 | JGI IMG/M metagenome (GOLD analysis project Ga0075423, IMG submission 80114) | Bulk soil microbial communities from a Populus tree surrounding site in Tennessee, USA - Soil MetaG P. TD hybrid SBSTD2 | ecosystem: Environmental > Terrestrial > Soil > Tree plantation...
CGGTAGCGCACGAGCACGTCTTGCCATGGCCGCCCGCGGACCATCGCGTCGACGAGCGATTCGAGGCGCGCGCGATCGGCATCGGATATCCCCGGCGGCGCCATCACCGATCGCCAGTTCTCGAACGCCACGTCGACGCCCTGCTCGCGCAGCGTGGGCACGTCGAGGCCGGGCAGACGCTGGGCGCTCGAGATCGCCAGCGCACGCAGGGCGCCGCTCTCCATGTGCGGCGCGAATTCGGCGAGGCCATTGACGCCAGCCGAGACCTGACTGCCGAGGATGGCCGACAGCGATTCGCCGCCGCCCGAGAACGCCACGTAGTTGATGCGCCGCGGCGCGACGCCGATCGCATCGGCGACGAGTCCGGCGAGGATCTGATCGCTGCCGCCGGCGGAGCCGCCGCCCCACGAGATGGATTCGGGATGCGCTTTGAACGCATCGAGCAGATCGCGCAGCGATCGGAACGGTGATGCGGCCGGCACGGCGATCACTTCGTACTCGCCGGTGAGCCGTGCAATCGGCACGACGTCGCGCAGCGTCACCGGCGATCGATGCATCACGATGCCGCCGAGCATGATCAGGCCCGAGACCATCAGCGTGTCGCCGCGGCCGCGCTCGGCGCCGATGAACCGCGCGAGTCCGATCGTGCCCGCCGCGCCGGGCACGTTGTCCACCGGCGCGATGCGGACGAGCCTCGATTGCAGCAGCGCCTGCTGCATCGCCCGCGCCGTCTGATCCCACCCGCCGCCAGGTGCAGCGGGCGCCATCAGGCGCAGTTCGTCGAGATGCGGCTCGCTCGCGGCGAGCGCAGTGGACTCGAGGACCACCACGACGAGCGTCGGGATCACCAGCGCGCGGAGCGACACACGAATCACGAGTGTCTACTGTAACCGGAAGGGGAGTGTGACCGTATTCGGCTCCGGTCCCTTGTCGACCGTATCGAAGTTGTCGACCTCGAATGCGCGGCCGATCTGGTTGCCGGTGCGATCCTCGAGGATCGAGAGCGCCAGCAGATCGTACGAGCCCGCACGCCAGGGATCGTGCGGTGTGAACGAGGAAACGGGGTATCAATCACATGGGGGAACGGGGGTAACGGAGACTTTTCTCTCGCGTAGACACAAGCGCCTCGGCTGGAAGGAAAGCATTCTCCGTGAAAAATGATCCCCGTTTCCCCCGTCTCCTCCGTGTGATCTTTCCCCGTTGTCTCCGCCTCCTCCGTTCACACCGGCTCGAGGATCTGCCCTGAATCATCGATGCGCGAGAGCGGCGTGCGCGGGTTGTTGTGCGGTCGGCCGGGAATGCCGGGGTTGAGCACGACGCTCAAATGCAGCAGGTCGCTGTCGAAGATGGGTCGCGGCGGACCCACTTCGACCTTGTGATCGCTGATCTGCTGCGGCAGCGTCTGGTCCACCAGGTTGGTCGCGATCGCGGCGCGGTCGATCGGGAGTTGGTCGCGCAGGGCGTTCTGGTACATCCAGTTCAGCGCAACCCAGTTGAGGCCGCGGTTGCCGTTGCCGCCGCCGACGTCGGAATGCACGCCGCGGAACCACACTTCGCGCAGGCGGCTCTGCGGATCGAAGCCGTGGCCCAGCCGCGTCAGCGGAAACAGCAACCGCCGCTCGTCGAGCGCCATCGCGTGATAGAGGCGCGTGACGTTGTGCGGAAACCTCAGATCGTGTCCGGCATTGACGAAGCGGCCGGGCGCGCCGAATTCGCCGACGATGTCCCAGATGCCCATGAAGCGGATCGTCACCATCGGCAGTGTCTTCGCGACCTCGTTCGCAAACGAGACCGCCAGGGCTGCGCCGCGGCTGAAGCCGGTGACGTCAACCTTGTCGTCGCCGTTCTCGAGATTGTTCTCGAGTCGATCGATCATCTGCCGCACGCGGCGATGGCCGCCGAGGCCGAACGCCTCAGCACACTTGTCGCCGACGATCGTCTTCGCGCGCGTGCCGATGCCTTTGAGGTACAGGCTGCCGAGCGGCTTGCCTGGATCGTCGTTGCGATTCGGATCCTGATAGCTACGGAAGAAATCGAGCACGTTGCTATCGAGATCGTCGCCGTCGCGGTCGTCGTTGCCGGTGCCGTCGAATGCGTAGAGGGCCATGCGCGGAGTCTCCTGTTGCTGGCTCGAGTACGGGCTCGAGGACAATAACGCTGCGCACACGTCTCCCCGAACAGTTTTTCTATCGTTGAGCTGGTGCGAACGTGAGAACGCGGAACTCGGGAACTGCTGCCTATTGCTGCTCGATCTTGTAGCCCTTTACCTTCAGCAGATTGAGCAGGCCGTCCGGTCCGACCATGTGCGCGGCACCGACGACGACGAAGCACGGCATCGGCCGGGACAGACACTTTTCAAGCTGTGGAATCCACGCGCGATTGCGATCGACGATCAGCGAGGTGTAGGCCTCGGGATATTCCTTGAACGAGCTGAGCACCGTCTTCTCGAGTGCGGCGGTGTCGCCGCGCTGCCAGGCCGCGATCATCCCTTTCAGCTCCGAGCCCTGCGCATCGAACTCGTTCAGCGTGCTGAGCAGCATCTGCTCCTGCAGCTTGTCGGACATCTTGTCGAAGCGATCGATCTGGAATTCAGCGGTCTCGAGCCCGATGACCGGTTTCTTCGCCGCATTGGCTTTGTCGTAGAAGTACTTGTCCAGGCCGAGTGCGGCATCGAGCCCCATCTTCTGCGCCTCGAGTGCGGTGAGCATCAGCATCACCATCCACGGCTTCATCGGCCGGAACATCTCGATGGGCAATCCCGTCTGCTTGAACTTCTCCGTCACCAGCGCCGCCGTCTCCTTCGATACCGCGCTGTCGAAGGTTCGCCCGTCGCCGTACATGCCCTTGGCCAGCAGCATCGGGGCTGCGCTCAACGACTCGACCTCGCCGAGGTTGATCTCCTCGACCAGTGTGCTCGACGCGTCGAACGCTTTCTCGAACGCCGCCGGCAGCGGATAGACGTCCTTGCCGAGCGCGTGGACCGATCCCGCGAGATAGAGCATGTTTGCCCCGGAGCGCACCGTCCACAGAAAGTGCTTCCCGGACGTCGGCTGGGCAGACGAAGTCGTGCAGACGAGCGCAGACGTGCACAGCGCAACGATGAGCAGGCGGGTGGTGCGGATTTGCATGCTTCCAGTATCGGCCACAAAGGAGGGAAACACTATCGGCCACGAAGCACACGACGATCACGAAGATGCGCGTTTCAGAAAAGTCGCCTCGAGCTCCTGCAGTGCGCCGAAACTTCCATGCTTGGCTTCTTGAAACGGCTGCCAGAAGCGATAGCGCTCGACCATGGCAAATTGATTGAACACGAGTCCTATCGGGTTGAATTCTTTCCGGCCGGCAAAACAGTGAAACAGCCGCACCGCCAGACTGAAACGTTTCCAGTGGGCTCGTTCCGACCAGTTCAAGATGACCGCGTTCGCCGGCAGCTTCGGCAGGATATGTGTCTCGACATGCTGCTTCCAGTGTGGGCTGTCTGAATAGACGAATAGCACGCGTCGCCGAGCGCGGCCAATCCACCACAGCCACGCGATCGCGTACAGCACCGCGATCCGGATCATCATCCCGATGAGGACGATCAGCAGCAGCGGAAGCCAAATAGGCGAGGTGAGAATGACGATCGTCGTGGGGATCGTTCGACTCGACACGACGACAGTGTAGGCCGGGTCTTTAGACCCGGCGGAGTCTCAAGGAACGAGCGCGATCGGGGCCTGCCAGAACGCTACTTTCTGTCCGGTGGGTTCGAGCACGGTGACCTGGCAGTCGTAGCGACCCGGATCGAGCTTGTCGAGCGGGATGCTGAATCGCAGCGGCACCGCCTTCGATTTCACGTCCATGCCGTCGACGACCTGCAGCGGATCGGTCTCGAGCACCTTCGTGCCGTTCTTGAAGAAGCTGACGAAGGCGACCATGGGCTGCGTCTCGGTGGCGTTGCGCTGATACGCCTGCAGGAAGACGTACATGTCCTTGTTCCTGCTGAACACGCGCGTCACGCTTGGAAAGAGCTTCTGTCCCTCGTAGACGAGCGGGCTGGTCGACTGCTCTTTGCCCTTCTGCACCGTCAACAGCGCTTCACTCATCGGCACCCGCTGACTGGAGAGGACCACCGAGCTGATTGGGAGCCGCTTCTCCTCTTTCACCAGATTGGGGACCTTGAACGCCGCCTGATACGTGCCGATGCGTCCCGTCTCCGTATCGCGCGCGAGCAGCTTGAGGACGTAGTCGCCTGGCAGCAGCGTGAAGCCGGTCTCGTACTGAATCGGACTGAATTGCAGCTGGGCGGCGGTGTCCTGGCTGACCGGCACCTCCAGCTTGTCCTTCATGTTCTGAATCGTGTAGCCGTTGTTGTCCTTCACCTCGGTCATCACGTCGATCAGCATGCGCACGGCGCCGCGCCGCTTCGCGAGTGCCACTTCGCTGCCCGGCATCTTCACCGATACCGGTACGAAGTACTCGGCGCGATTGAGCTGGAAGAAGTTCACCTCCACGGCGAGGGTGACCTCGGTGATCGGGTTGTCGAGCATGAACGCTTCTTCGAGCTGACGTTCCCGGTCGGCGGCGTTGAACTTGGCCCACTCCTTTTCGCCGTAGTAGCCCTGACGGAACGAAAGATCCGCGGCCGCGGCGAGATCGCCGTTGAGCGTCACCTTCACGCGGCGGTATTTGCCGTCGTTAGTGAGGTGCGTGCTGTAGTAGCCGATGATGTAGTAGCTCGTCATCGCATCGGCGGCCTGCTTGATGCCGAGCGACAGATCGTTGTAATCGAACATCGCCTTGCCGCCCGTGTCCTTGGCGAGCGCATAGAGCGAGTCCTGCGAGCGCTGGAACTGGTTCATCATGTTCGAGGCGATCGAGCCGGTGAACATGCCGACGCCGCCGGGCGAGCCGCGGGTGGCGTCGCCCATGGGCGGCAGCGCGATCAGACCGCGCGCGTCGATCGGGTTGAGCGTCACGTTGGCGCGGATGGCGGCGTTCTCGGTGGCCTTCATCTGCGCCATGTTGTCAGCGCCGGTGAGACGCAGGCCGCTCGTGAAGTAGAGCAGCGTCTTCTGCTCGGGCAGCGGCTTCAGCATCTGCACCGCGGTCTGCAGCGCCGCAAGCTGACGGTCGGTGCTGAACAGATTGAACTCGGCGTCGTTCTGCCCGAAGGCAGTGCCTTCCGGATGATCCGGAATGCCATCGTTGTTGGCATCGTCGCCGTAGATCAGGATGTCGATGACCTCGCGCAGCTTCGCCTTGTCGTTGGTGAAGTCTGCCTTCACCGACACGGCGCCGTTCTGGAACGACATGATCGCGATCAGATCGGACGGCGACATCTGGGTGTCGATGTACTTGCGCGCGTTGACGTAGGCGCGAAGACCATCGGCCGGTCCCATCGAGGCGCCGTCGAAATACATCACGAGCAGCCGCTTGTCCTGATATTTGATGGTGCCGTTCGGCGGCGCGGCGATCGTCGCCAGCGGCGCCGCCGCCGCCGCGGGGGTCGCGGGCGGCGCCGCGATTGCCGTCGGCCCGGGCGACGTCCCTGCCGGCGGCGCGTCGGCCACTGGCGTCGTCTGCAGGCGCTGGAACTCGACGAAGGCGATGTCCTGCGGCATGCCGTCTTCGGTGATCGTGAAGTCCTTGGCGGTGAGTCCTTCGATCGGCTTGCCTTCCTTGTCCTTCACCGCGACCGTCTGGACGATCAGGCGAGTGGTGGTGCGGAACGTCGCGCCGGTTTGCACCGGCGCTTGCGATTGCTGCGCCTGCTGTTGGGCGCTGCCGACGATGCCGCAGAGAAGGAGCGCAGTCGAGGCACCGAGAAGCGTTCGTTTCATACTCAGAATCTCAGCCTCATGGTGGTTTTGATCTGCCGCATCTGATTGGTCGTCAACGGCAGACCGAACTGCGGGCTGCTGATCAGCGTGTAGACACCCGCGTAGGTGACCCGATTGAGCACGTTGGTCGCGTCGATGCGCCAATCGAGGTTGTAGCGTGCGCCCCATGGGAACGTGCGCGTGATGCCCGCGTTCATCGAGAATTGCGATGGTCCGCGAACGGAGTTGCGACCGGCATCGCCCCATGTCCCAGGGGCAGGTGCCGTATATGCCGCGGGATTGAGGTAGTAACCGTCCGGTGCCGTCGTCGACGCTCCCGTCAACGATGCACGGACGGCGCCCGTGAAGCCTGTGCCTGGCGTCGTCGTCAGGTAGTACGGCGTGAGCGGTGTGCCGCTTCCGGTCGTCACCTGACTCGTGATCGTCCAGCCTTTGAAGAGCGATCCGCGCCATCCGTCGACCAACGCGCCGCCGCCGATCCCGACACCCGTTGTGTACTGCACCTGGGCCACGACTTGATGCCGCTGATCGAACGACGAAGGCGCCCACTCGTTATCGAGGTCGAGCCAGTTCTGAGCGAACGCGGTGCCGCTCAAGTTCGCGCCCTGGAAGGACGCGGCGTTGTCTTCCGATTTCGCCAGCGTGTACTGCACCGAGGCGGTGAGCCCGTTGCGAAGCCGTCGGCGCACCTGGAATTGACCGGAGTGCCGGATCGATCGGCCGTCCGATGTGAGGAACACGAATCCACTCGGGCACGTCGGGCAGGGATTCGCGGCGCCCGATGGATAGGTGTTGGGGAGGAACTCCTGAATGAGGTTCATCCCTTTGGTGCCGAGGTACGTGAGATTCACGGTCAGCGATGCCGGCAGATCGCGTTGAATGGCGACCTGCCACGTTTGCGATGAGCTCACTTTGAAGTCCGGATCGACAGCGAACGTGTTGGCCACAGTCGCGGTCGGCGGAATGAAGCCGCGCGCGAGCGTGAGCGGCGTGCTCGCACTGTTGGCCACCGTGAAGCTGTTCGAGAGCGGCGGCTGCTGCGCGAGCAGGGTCGTGATCGACTGATACACGTTCGCGTTGCGATAGATGCCGTAGCCGGCGCGAACGACGAGCGACGAGCCGGCGACGGGACGCCATGCGATCGCGAGGCGCGGCTGGATGCCGGTCTTGTCCGGACGCATGAGCGACGATGGATAGGATTGCCCCGTCAGTGAGCCGGTGCCAGACGCCAGCACAGGACTGATCGAGCGGAATCCGGACGCGATGTCGAGATTCACGAGACGTCCATAGAGCTCGGTGAACGGCGCTTCGTACTCCCAGCGCGCGCCTGCAGTCACCGTCAACGCCGGACCGACGCGCCAGTTGTCGTTGAAGTACGCGTCGTAGAAGAAATTGCGAAAATATTTGTCGGCGTTGCCGTAGGCAATCGAGCTGGCCGACGGGCGGCCGAGCAGGAAGTCTGCGAAGTCGAGGCCGGTGGCGGCGCCGGTGAAGGTGAAGCTGCCGCGCGGATCCTGCTGCGACCTGATGTCGATGTTGTTGCGTTTCACGTCGCCGCCGACCGTGAACTCGTGACGGCCGCGGAACATGAAGCCTTCGAACCAGCCGGCGTTCATGCGGTTGCGCGTGAAATTGGGACGCCCATCGGAGAGTCCCGCCACCGTCGAGAACACCAGGCTCGGCGGCCCCCAGTTCTCCGGATTCTGATCGTTGCCCGTGATGCCGGCATCGCCGGAGACGTTCGTGCGATTGGCGAAGAAGGGTGTCGTGTCGTTGGTCTGCTCGGTGTATTGATAGCGCGTGCGCAGCGACAGGAACTGCGAGATGCGGCGATTCCACATCAGGTTGACGTCGGTTGCGCTCGACTTCGTCTCGTCGTCGAAGTTGAAGAGCGATCGCGAGTCGACTGTGGTCCGCATATACGCCGCGGTGCCCAGTACCTGATTGCGCTGGTTGACGATCTGCGTGACGCGCGTCGTCACGCTGTCCATGTGCGTCGCGTTCAGGATGGGCGCTTGATAGTTGATGCCGGTCGCGCTGGCGAATGACGGCTGCGGATAGTAGCCAAGCAGCGCGGCAGCCTGCGGACTGATGCGGTCGCGCGGAATCACTCCGCCGGCAAACGGCAGGCCGGTCGACGGATCGGTGATCTGAACGGGACGCCCGAGGATGTCGAGCGTCTGCGAGAAGTTGCCGGCACGCTCGAGCGCCGTGGGCATGCGCGCGACCTGCGACGTTGCGGTGTCGTCGTTGTTGCCTTGATAGCTGACGAACAGTTGGGGACCGTTGCGCTTCAACACTTTTGGAATGCGCAGCGGCCCCTGAAACATGCCGACGAAATGAACGTTGTTGTACGACGGCATCGCGGTCGGCTGGCCGGTCAGCGACGCCGCGCGCGCATCCCAGGCGGAGCTGCCGTACGTCGTCGCGAACTGATAGTTGTAGAGCGCACCGGGGCGACGGCGGTTGTTGCCGAACGCGGCGAGCTGTGCGAATGGCGATGCGGCACCGTTGTTCACGCTGCCGTTGATCAGAAAGCCGTCGTTGGCCGCACTCGAGTCGGCCGGCGGTTCAGCGGGCGCCGCAGCCGCCGGAGCCGTTGCTGGACGTTGCTGCTGGTTCACGCCTGCGCGCTGAAAACCAGTTTGCCCGCTCGCCGGTGCCGCTGCGGCGGCTGGTGTTCGGCCTCCTGACGATCGAGGCGTGCTCCCGTTGGTTTGTGCCGGTGTGGATCCATTCGTGGCCGCCGATGCTGATGGTGCGGCCGGCTGCGGGGTCGGCGGCGGAAGCCCGCGCGTAATCTCGGCGTACGGAAGCAGCGCCAGCTCCCAGGTCGTCGGCTGCGCGCCCGCGGCGATCGCGATCTCTTTCGTGACCGGTGCAAAGCCGCGCATTTCGACCTTGATGGTCCACGTGCCATCGGCAAGATCGGCGAGCCGGTACACGCCATCCTGATTCGTGAACGTGATGATCTGCTTGTCGCCGAGCGTCGCCGTGATCATCGCGCCAGGCACCGGCACACCGCCGACGGTGACCTGCCCGAAATGATCGGTGGCGGCGAGCACATGATGTGCACCGATGGCGAGTGCCAGAGCGAGCGCGATGACCCACGAGTGCGCGCGCGAAGACTTCCTTCGTGTCGTCAATTCGTCCTCGGTTAGTCCGCGGTCGGCTGTTCGATGCTGTCGATGACGAGCACATCGACCGGACCCTTCTGAGAGTCCAGCTTGAGGCCCAGTTGTTCCTGCAATGCGGTGAAGATCGACGCGCCATTGGGATCGGCAGCCGGAACGTCGGCCCCAATCGGTGGGGCTACCGGCACACCAGGCAAGCCGCGCCCTTCCGGCGTGTACGTGAGTTGGAAATCGTACTTACCGCTCAACCCCGTTTTGTCGATCACAAAGCGATTGACGAATCCCGATAGCGATCGCGCGAGATCGGCCATCGCCATGCCGCCGGCATTCATGGTGCCGATGCCGATCATGAAGCCGCACTCGATCGGCTGTCCCGGTTGCGGCGGCGCAGGCGGCGGCCCACCGGCGCGACGCCCACGCGCAGCGTCGCAGTCGGTCTTTGCCGGGCTGAGGTTCGAACCGAGCTTGCCGTCGGCACGCGCGACGACGAGCGCATACAGCGGCATCTCGCGTGTTTCCATGTGCGCTTTCAGCTTGAAGCGGTCGGCGAGGAGATTGCGCATCATCGGCCGGTACTGTTCGGGCGGGGCGCCATCGGGCGCCTTCGCGACGATGTCGAAGCGATCGGATGCGGTCCAGTTGGGCGCACCGACGATCTGAAATGGCTGCACCTGGTAGGCCTGCTGGAGCAGCAGGCGCACTGGAACATTCGTGGCGGTGACGCGTCCAGTGGGCGGCATCGCAAGCATCACGCGGCCGTCACCAGACGTGTTGGGTTTGACTGACGCGACTTCAAAAGCCGCGGTACTCGAGGTGGTATCCGTTCCCGAACCTTGATCCGCCCTCAGTCGAGGAGTACCGAGCGTGCCGAGCGCCAACGGCACCACGAGGACTGTCAATGCCGCGAGAACAAGCCCTGGTCGCATCATCTGCACTCCAAATGTGACGTTGGACGGGTCACGGGGAAGTTTGGTTTGGGCAACAATGGTGCCACGTCGGGCGATGTGCAACGGTCTCGTCCATCTGTCTTTTACGGAACGATCCTCATTACGTCACGGACACCTGTCCGGTTGCGGGAATCGCGATGTTCGGAAATGACTCCCGCCCCTTTTCTTTCCGATCCGACACCGGAAAGTTCCGCGAGTTCCTTAATTGGGATCTGGTTTCTCGACCGAGTCGATCACCATCACTTCGACGTTGGCTCGGCGCGGGTCGAGCTTGAGGCCGAGCTGTTCCTGCAGCGCCGTGAACAACGCTGGCTCGTCGCCTGGTGTCGGCGCTGCAGCACCGGCACCGGGAGGCGCGCCGAACGCGCCGCCCCGTCCCGCGAAGTCGTTCGCAAACTTGAAATCGAAGTCGTACGCGCCCTCGAGCCCGGTCTGGTTCTGCACGATTCGATTGAACGCGGTGATCGCGGGAAGGCTGCCGAGCGAATTCGCGAGCATGTCAATCGGCACGCCGTGGGCGAGCAGCCGACCCGGGCCGAAGATGATCGATCCGCACGGCGCTTCCGCATTGGGATCGAACGGCGACGGTGGGGCCGGTGGCGGCCCGGATGTCGAGGGCGAGGCGGGCAATCCCGCCCCCTTTGGCAGACATGCGCCCTCCGCAGTCTTTCGCAATCCCTCTCCGAGCCGCTTGTCGGCGCGAGCCACGATCAGCGCATAGATCGGCATGTCGCGCTTCTCGGCGTGGAACGTCAGCTTGAAGCGATCGCGCAAGAGGGTTTGCATCATGGCCCGACGACGTTCGGGCGATGGCTCTCCGGCGAACGTCGCTGTGACATCGAAGCCCTGCGAATCGAGCCAGTCCGGGCCGGCGATGATCTGCGTTTCGTGGATGTCGTACGCCTGCCGGATCAACCGGCGTAGCGGCATGTTCATGAAATCGATTCGACCCGGCCCGCCGCGTCCGCCCATCCGGCCTGGACCCGAGTTGTTCGGTTTGACCGACGCCACCTCGAAGGTCGGCGCGTTCGCCGCCGGGGCAACAACCTGCGCCGACAGGCGTGCGCTCGTCAGCATCCCCACCGCCACCGGTCCCGCGATGGCGGCAACGAGCGCCGCGCTCAGGAGAATTCGCTTCGACACATTCAAGGCCACATGCGCGTCGTCGTTCATGATCTGCTCGATTCGCCTCTTGAGTTCAGATCCGGTGACGCC
>Ga0075423_10006332_pt1 | contig 11113 bp, 8 predicted proteins | sample SoiMethybrSBSTD2_FD_80114 | JGI IMG/M metagenome (GOLD analysis project Ga0075423, IMG submission 80114) | Bulk soil microbial communities from a Populus tree surrounding site in Tennessee, USA - Soil MetaG P. TD hybrid SBSTD2 | ecosystem: Environmental > Terrestrial > Soil > Tree plantation...
CAAGGTCCGGACGATCACCGGCAAGGTGATCGACGTGAAGGTCCAGACGGTGTGCATCCACGGCGACAGCCCCGGCGCCGAGAAGATCGTCGCCGCCGTCCGCGACGGCCTCGTCAAGGCGGGCGCCGTCGTCAAGCCGCTCCGCGACTGGTTCAAGTAGGCGCTCGCGGGTGCCCGCCTGGGCGCGCTACGCGGGGGCCCTGCCGTCGATCGCGGCCGCCGTCGGGAACACGCCGCTCGTCCGCTTGAACCGCGTGACGCGCGGCGTGACACCGGCCCTCTTCGTGAAGGTCGAGTGGTACGGCGCCACCGGTAGCCTCAAGGACCGCATCTATCTCCACATGTTCGAGCGCGCCGAGGCGCGCGGCGACCTCAAGCCCGGCATGCGCGTGCTGGAGTGCTCGACCGGCAACGCGGGCATCGCCTGCGCCTGGGTGTCCGCGGTCAAGGGCTATCCCTGCACCATCGTCATGCCCCAGGGCATGAGCGAGGAACGGAAGAAGATCATGCGCGCCTACGGCGCCACCCTGGTCTTCACGCCGGGCGGCGAGAGCGACGTCGACCTCTCGCTCGCGCGGCTCGCCGAGATCCGCGCGGGCGAGCCCGGGCGCTACTGGGTGCCGGGCCAGTTCGACAATCCCGACAATGTCGAGGCCCACACGCTGTCCACCGGGCCCGAGATCTGGGAGCAGATGGGCGGCGCACCCGGGCGGATCGGCGCCTTCGTCGACTCGCAGGGCTCGGGCGGCCTCATCACCGGCGTGGGCCGCTATCTCCGCGGCAAGGACGCGCGGGTCCGGCTCTACGCCGTCGAGCCCGCGGAATGCGCGCTGCTCGCGCGGCGCGAGTGGGGCCACCACGGCATCGAGGGCATCGGCGACGGCTTTGTCCCGCGCAATCTCGACGTGTCCCACCTCAGCGGCGTCATCACCACGACGACCGAGGAGAGCATCGAGGCGGCGCGCCGCCTCGCCGCCGAGGAAGGCATCTTCTGCGGCATCTCGAGCGGCTGCAACGTGGCCGCCGCGCTCAAGCTCGCGCGGGCCCACCCCGAGCTGCCCGCCATCGTCACGATCATCAACGATACGGGGCAGCGCTACTTCACCACCGCGCTCTGCGGCGAGGAGAAGCACGTCGACATCCCCGAGCGCGAGCACCCGATGGACGCCTACACCGCGAAGGAGCTGGACAGGTATCAGAAGGGCTGGGAGATCCTCACCTAGGAGACCCGTCATGAAGACGCTCACCCTGGCGCTGGCCACGCTGCTCCTCCTCCTGACCGCTCTTCCGGCCCACGCCCAGGGGCTTCCCGCGGCGAAACCCGAGGAGGTGGGGCTCTCCTCCGAGCGCCTCGCCCGCATCGGGACGATTCTCCGCGACGACGTCGAGCGCGGCCGCATCCCCGGCGTCGTGATCATGGTGGCCCGCAAGGGCAAGCTCGCCTATGTGCAGGCGGTCGGCTTCCGCGACAAGGCGGCGGGCGCGCCCATGACGACCGACTCCATCTTCCGCATCGCGTCGATGACGAAGCCGATGACGTCGGTGGCCGCGATGATGCTCTACGAGGAGGGGCGCCTCCTCATGGCCGATCCCGTCTCGAAGTATCTCCCCGCGCTCGGCAAGCGCCAGGTCGGCCTCGAGCGAGTCGATCCCGCGACCGGCAAGGCGGTGTTCCAGACGGTATCCGCCGAGCGCGAGATCACCGTGCAGGATCTCCTCCGCCACACCTCGGGTCTTCCGTACGGCGCGCGCGGCGCCAGCAAGGTGCACGCGATGTACCCGGCCTCATCCAGCGTCGCCGCGCGCGAGCTGACGGGCACCGAGTTCGTCGACCGGCTGGGCAAGGCCGTGCTTCTGCATCAGCCCGGCACCAACTGGGAATACGGCTTCTCGTCCGACGTGCTCGGCCGTGTGGTCGAGGTCGTCTCGGGCAAGACGCTCGGCGAGTTCCTGCAGGAGCGCCTCTTCCGCCCGCTGCGCATGCCCGACACGGGCTTCGTGGTGCCTCCGGACAAGCACGCGCGGTTGGCCGCGGGCTTCGCCACCGACCCCGACACCGGCCAGCCGGTGAACCTCCCGGACGCCAAGACCGCGCCCAAGTTCGAGTGCGGGGGCGGCTGCGCGGTGTCCACCGCGGGCGACTACATCCGCTTCGGGCAGATGCTGGCCAATCGCGGCACGCTGGACGGCGTGCGCATCCTCGGCCGCAAGACCGTGGAGTACATGACGTCCGACCACCTCGGCACGGCCATCGGCACCGGCACCGACTACATTCCCGGCGCGGGCTACGGCTTCGGTCTGGGATTCGCGGTGCGGCGCGGCGCCGGCGTCGCGGATCTCAACGGCTCCGCCGGCGACTTCAACTGGGGCGGCGCCTACGGCACCTATTTCTGGGTGGATCCAAAGGAGGAGCTGGTCGTGGTGTCGATGACGCAGGCGCCCGGACCCATCCGCGTCTACTACCGCCACATAATCAAGAGCCTGGCGCTGCAGGCGATCGCCGACTGAGCGCAAGGGCGTGAGCACACGTCGCGCCTTCCTCCGGGGAGCGGGCCTCGCGCTGCTCACCGCGCCCGCCGGCGCGTACGCGCAGGGCGGGCCCGTTCATCAGCTCGGCTTCCTGGCCGGCGCGTCGGCGGCAGGCTACGCGAATCTCGTGGAGGCCTTGCGCTCCGGCCTCCGCGATCTCGGGCTCGTCGAAGGCAAGAACATCACCATTCACTACCGCTGGGCGGATGGCCGGTACGAGCGGCTCCCCGCCCTCGCCGCCGAGCTCGTCGGCCTCAAGGTCAAGCTGATCATCACCCAGGGCACGCCGGCCGCGGTGGCGGCCAAACAGGCCACTCAGACCATCCCCATCGTGATGGCGATCGTGGGCAGCCCGGTCGAGAGCGGTGTGGTGAAGAGCTATGCGCGCCCCGGCGCCAACATCACCGGATCGTCGTTCTTCATGGACGAGGTGAACGCGAAGCGCCTCGAGCTGCTGAAGAGCCTGAATGCCGGGCTCACGAAGGCCGCGTTCCTGCTCAACGTCGACAATCCCGCCATGAAGCCGGTGATACGCGCGGTGGACGAGCGGGCGCGCGCGCTAAAGCTGGAGCTCCTCACGCTGTCCGTCCGGACTCTCGCCGACGTGGTCACGGCGCTCGACTCCAGCCGCCGGCTGGAGGCCTTGATTGTGCCCGAGGACGGCCTGTTCCTCGCCAACCGGGGCCGCATCGCCGATCTGGCCGCCCGCCACCGCCTGGCCAGCATCGGCTTCCGCGAGTACTGCGAGGCGGGCGGCCTCATGGCGTACGGCGTCGACTTCCCCTACATCTGGCGGGAGTCGGCCACGCTGGTGGACAAGATTCTGCGGGGCGCCAAGGCCTCCGAGCTTCCCATCCAGCAGGCCACCCGGTTCGAGCTCGTGGTGAATCTCAAGGCGGCGAAGATACTCGGTGTGACCGTGCCGCCGCCGCTGCTCGCCCGGGCTGACGCGGTGATCGAGTGAGGCGCGGTTACCCCGCCGCGGTCGCTCCCGCGAGCTGGCGCGAGACGAGCCGCGCGTAGAGACCGCCGCGCGCGAGCAGCGCGGCGTGCGGGCCCGACTCCACCACGCGGCCCTCGTCCAGCACCACGATCTGATCCGCGCGGCTCACCGTCGAGAGCCGGTGGGCGATGATGAACGTGGTGCGGTGGCGGGCCAGGCGCTCGAGCGCGTCGTGGACGGCGCGCTCGTTGACCACGTCCAGGTGCGACGTGGCCTCGTCGAGGATGAGCACGGGCGCGTCCTTGAGGAACGCGCGCGCGATCGCCACCCGCTGACGCTGCCCGCCCGAGAGCCGCGTGCCTCGCTCGCCCACCACGGTGTCGAGGCCCTCGGGCAGCGCGGCCACGAACTCGCCCAGCGCCGACCGCTCCACCGCGAGCTCGATCTCGGCCGGCGTCGCCTCGGGCCGCGCGAGCGCGACGTTGTCCCGGAGCGTGAGGTGGAAGAGATACGTGTCCTGCGCCACGAGCGCGACGCGACCGCGCAGGTCGTCCAGGCGATAGGATCGGGCGTCCACGCCGCCGTAGCGGACGTGCCCGCGCTCGGGGTCCCAGAAGCGGAGAAGCAGCGCGGCCACCGTGCTCTTCCCCGCGCCCGACGGGCCCACGATGGCCGCGGTGCTCCCGGCCGGCACGCGCAGCGAGACCGCGTCGAGGGCGGGCCGCACCCGCCCGGGATACGTGAAGGTGACGCCCGCGAGCTCCACGGCGGGCGTCGCCGCGTCGAGCTCGGGGGCGGCGCCGGGGCCGTCGGTGACGGGCACGGGCTCGGCGTGGATCGCGTGCAGCCGGCGCGCGGCCCCGAGCGAGTCGGCGAGCTGGCGGCCCACCTGGGCGATCTCCCAGATCGGCACGAAGGCCGACATCGCGAGCAGCGTCATGAGGGGGAGCAGGCCCGCGTCGAGGCGGCCGGCGCCGGCGAGCGCCGCGCCCGTCCAGATCACCGCGATCCCGCCCGCGCCGGTCGCGATTTCCTGCAGCGACGCCTGGAGGGCCAGGTCGCGCAGCAGCGGCGCCCGCGCCTCGGCGTAGCGCCGGGCCAGCCCACCGAAGGCGACCCCGCGCGCGGGCGCGGCCTGGAAGGCGAGCAGCTCGCCCAGCCCCTGCACCGAGTCCACCGCGTGCGCGTTCATGGCGCCCGCAGCCTCGCGGGCCGCCGCGCCGAGCCGGTCGATGCGGCCGCGGCCCAGCACCGGGCTCAGGAGCCCCACCACGAGGAACGGGAGCAGCACGAGGGCGAGCGCGCCACCGTGGATCCCGAGGGTGATGAGCACGGCGAGCGGCACGAGAATGGCCACGAAGGCGGGCGCCACCGTGTGAGCGAAGAAGTACTCCACCAGCTCCACGTCCTGGGTGGCGACGCTCACGAGATCACCGCTGCGCCGGCGCACGAGATAGGCGGGAGCGAGCGCCTCGAGCTTCCAGTAAAGGTCCATACGCATGTCGTGCAGCAGACGGTAGGCCGCGTCGTGGGCGATCCAGGACTCGAGCCAGTGGAGCACGCCGGCGAGCGGCGCGATGACGAGCAGCCCGACGACGAGGCCCCCGAACGGCTCGCCGCGGCGCACCGCCGCGACCACCAGGGCGCCGAGCACACCCACACCGATGAGCGCGGCCACGCGCGCGACGCCGAGGACGAAGGCCAGACCGAGCCGCGGCGCCTCCGCGGCGGCGAGGCCGAGCAGCACGCGGAGCGCGCGCGGCCAGGCAAGCCCGCGCGCCGGCACCAGGTCCTCGCCCGCGTCCGCCGCCTCGCCGACGCCCTCCGGGCCCTCGTCGAGCTCCGCCACCGCGCCGTTGGAGGCGACGACGAGGCTCACCGCCGCGCCAGTGCCGAGCTGCCCCGCGATGAGCCGCGCGTAGACGCCGGCGCGCGCGAGCAGCGCGGTGTGCGTGCCTTCCTCGACCACCCGACCGGCTTCCAGGACCAGGATGCGGTCGGCGCCGATCACGCTCGAGAGGCGATGCGCCACGATCAGGGTGGTGCGCCCGACCATGAGCCGGTCGAGCGCGCTCTGCACCAGGGCCTCGCTCTCCGCGTCCACCGAGGACAGCGCCTCGTCGAGCACGAGGATGGGCGCGTCGCGCAGCAGCGCGCGGGCGATGGCGAGGCGCTGCCGCTGGCCGCCGGAGAGCCGGACCGCCCGTTCTCCGACGCGTGTGGCATAGCCCTGGGGCAGGCGGCGGATGAACTCGTGGGCGTTGGCCGCGCGCGCCGCGGCCTCCAGCTCCTCCTGCGTCGCGTCGGGCTTGCCGAGGCGCAGGTTCTCGTCCACCGTGCCGTGGAAGAGATAGGTGTCCTGGCTCACCACCGCGATGTGACGCCGGATGTCGTCGGGCGCGAGGCCCTTCGCGTCCTGGTCCCCGATCATGACGCGACCGTCCTGCGGATCGTGGAAGCGCAGCAGGAGCTTCACGATCGTCGACTTTCCCGCGCCGCTCGGCCCCACGATGCCGATGCGCTCCCCCGCCCGCGCCTCGAAGCTGAGCCCCTCGAGGGCGGCACGCCGCCCGCCCGGATAGCGGAAGGCCACCGCCTCGAAGGCGACGGTCGGCCTCAGCCGCAGCGGCTCGCCCGCGCGCGGCGAGCGCGGCGGCACCTCGGGCCGGGCGGCGAGCAGCGCGAACACACCCTCGGCGGCGGAGCGCCCGAGCATCCCCTGATGGAGGAGGGCGCGCAGCTCGCGCAGCGGCCGGAACACCTCCACGCCCAGCATCAGGATCACGAGGAGCGCGGGCAGGCCGAGGGCCCCGCTGGCCACGCGATAGGCGCCCCACGTGAGGGCCAGCGCCGCGCCCAGCGCGAGCCCCACGTCGGTGATGCCGCGGGCGGCGGTGTTGGCGCCGAGCACCCACATCGTGCTCTCGAAGAGCGCACGGCTCTTCGCGGTCAGGCGCTCGCCCCACGCGCGGCTCTGCCCGAAGGCCTTGAGCGTGCCGAGCCCCTGGATGGCGTCCAGCAGCTCGGCGCCGAAGCCGCCGTACGCGCGATTGCGCGCGAGGCTGCCCGCGGCCTCGCGGCGGTGCCACACCATGGGCGCGACCAGCGTGAAGAGCGCGGCCGCCAGGAAGACGAGGGCGACGCGGAGGTCGAGGAACGCGACGGCGGCGAAGATGAGGGGCGGCGTGAGAAGGGCCACGAAGAGCTGCGGGAGGTATTGGCCGAAGTACACCTCGAGCTGCTGCACCGCCTCGACCAGGGCCAGCGTGACGTCGCCGGTGCGGCCCTGGGCGACGTGCGCGGGGCCGAGCGCGACCATGTGGCCGTAGAGCCGCGCGCGGAGGCGGGCCTGCACCCGCGCGGCCGTCTCGTGCGCCACCATCGCGCGCCAGTACTCGAGGGCGCCGCGCAGCACGATCACCGCGCCGGTGGCGAGGGCGGGGACGAGCAGATCGGCGGCGCTCGCGCCCGCGGCCACGCGCGCGAGCAGCCAGCCCAGCAGGGCGAGCCGCGCGATACCCGCGGCCACCGCCAGGAGCCCGATGACCACCGCGCCCGCGATCCGGTTGCGCAACCCGGTCGTGAGCGCCCAGAGCCGCTGGTCGATGTACATGGGGACCGTCCGAGTATACTTGACCGATGGCGACGATGCGGGACGGCATGGCCCGGATGCTGCGCGGCGAAACCCCGCCGCCCGCGGCGGCGACGCTCATCGGCATGGCGCTCGCGCGCTTCGGCGAGGGCGACGCGGTCGTGGAGCTCACCGTGCACGACGGCCAGCTCAACCCCATGGGCACCGTGCAGGGCGGCATCCTCGCCGCGCTCGCGGACGCCGCCATGGGCTGGGCCTTCATGACCACGCTGGTCGAGGACGAGAGCTACACCACGCTGGAGATGAAGGCGAACTTCCTCAAGCCTGTCCGCAAGGGCAAGCTCAGCGCCCGCGCACGGGTGAAGAAGGCCGGGCGCACCGCCGGCCTCGTAGAATGCGACGTGGTGGACGAGACGGACAGCCTCGTCGTGTACGCCGTCAGCACCTGCCTCGTTCTCCGCGGCGAGGCCGCGGCCGGCCGCTAGCGGCCGCGCAGTATCCCTTCCAGCCGCGCCGTCGCGCGGTCCCAGTCGAACTCGCGGCGGATGAACGCCTGGCCGGCGCGCGCGAGGCGATCGCGCAGCACGGGCTCGTCCACCATGCGCGCGAGCGCGCGGGCGAGCGCCTCCACGTCGCGGCGCGGCGCCACCAGCGCGGTCTCGCCGTCGCGCGCGTAGTCGCGGCAGCCGCCGTTGTCGTAGGTCACCAGCGCGGCGCCGCAGGCCATCGCCTCCATGGGTGGCATCCCCAGGCCTTCGTCCCAGGACGGGCAGAGATAGATCGGGCAGTGGCCGTAGAGCCACGCCAGCCGGTCCTGGGGCGGGTCGGCATGGAATTCGTCGTAGGGATTGGGGCCGCGCGGCTGCTTCACGCCGAAGCCCACGAGGCAGAGCCCCGGGTGGCGGACCCGCACGCGGCGCACCACCTCGAGGCCATCCGCCACGCCCTTCCACGCGTACTCGTGGTGGAGCATGAGCACGCGCAGCCGCCCGTCGCCCTGCTCCGGCGGCACCGAATGGAACAGCGCGGGATCCACGGGTGTGACGAGGACGTCGGCGGGAGCGCCGAACTTGTCGCGCATGATGTCGGCGAGCCACGTGGAGATGCAGATCTTCCTGAGCGGTAGTCGATACGTCGCGTCCACCCGGGCCGCCTCGCCGTGATAGAGGCTTTCGTAGTGCTGGACGAGATAGGCCTTGAGGCCGCAGCGCGCCGGCGCCTCCGCCACCGCGTCGGCGCTTTGCCACGCGGTGGCCACCAGCGCGTCCCCATCGGTGAGCCGCGCGGGATCCCACTCGCGCACCCAGCGCAGGCGCGCGCGGAAGCCCGGCATCCAGTCAGGCACGCGCTCGGACCGATTCCGCCGCCACGCGCGCCAGCGCGAGCCGGCGGGCACGACCACGGAGACCTCGTGGCCGCGGCGGGCCAGCCGATCGGCATAGGTGAGGATCGCGCGCACGCCCCCCGCGATGCGCACGTGCGGCGAGAGAAAGGTGATGCGCACGACGGGCGCTAGATCGCCATCGAGACCTGCCCGGTGCGCCGGTAGGCGGCCGGGTCCAGCTCCACGTTGATGCAGTAGACCTCGCCGGAGCCGAGCGCCCGCTCGAGCGCGGGGCGGATCTGGGCGGGGTCCGTGACGTGTATCCCCTTCCCGCCCAGCGACTCCACCATGCGGTCGTACCGCGTCATGGGCAGCGAGGTTCCGACGGCACGCTCGGCGCCGAAGAAGGAGAGCTGCGGGTTGCGAATCTGTCCCCAGCCGCCGTCATTGCCCACGATCACCGTCATGGGGAGGCGGAAGCGCACCGCCGTCTCCATCTCCATGCCGTTGAGCCCGAAGGCGCCATCGCCCGCGATCAGGAGCACGCGGTCCGCGGGCCGCAGCAGCTTGGCCGCGATGGCGAAGGACGGCCCAACGCCGAGGCAGCCGAACGGCCCCGGATCCATCCACTGCCCTGGCCGCTGGAGCGGCACGATCTTGGAGGCGCACCCGACCACATCGCCGCCGTCACCCACCACGGTCGTGCCCGCGTCGACGACCGCGGCGATCTCGTGCGCCATGCGGTAGTGGCTGATGGGGACGTCACTGGACTGCCGCTCGACCAAGAGCTTCGCCTGGCTGTCCTGCTCCTTCTTACGAATGGCCCCGAGCCACTCCGCGCCGCGCGCCACCTGGCCCGCGGGCAGGGCATCCGCGAGCTGACGCAGCACGAGGCCGATGTGGCCCACGAGGCCGAGGGCGAGCGGGCGGTTGCGCCCCAGCTCGACGGCGTCGCAGTCCACCATGACGACCTGGGCGTCTTCCGCGAAGGACGGCGGCCGGCCGTAGCCCAGCCGGAAGTCGAGCGGGGCGCCGAGGACGAGGACCAGGTCCGCCTGGCCCAGCGCCATGCCCCGCGCCTGACTGAACGCGAGCGGATGATCGCCCGGGAGGGAGCCGCGACCGGCGCCGTTCATGAACACCGGCACGCCCGCGCGCTCCGCGAAGCCCTGGAGGTCCTTGGCCGCGTCGTCCCAGTACACGCCGCTCCCGGCCATGACGACCGGCCGCTTCGAGCGGACCAGGAGCTCGGCGAGGCGCGCGAGCGTATCCGGGTCGGCGGCCTGGCGCTCTCGGTGCACGTACTGGGTGGGAATGGGGGCGAGCCGATCCTCGATCATGGTCATGAGGAGGTCCACCGGGATCTCGACGAAGACAGGCCCGGGGCGCCCGGTGAGCGCGGTGCGGATGGCGGTGGTCAGCACCTCGGGGATCTGCCGCGTCTCCGCCACGGACCACGAGCCCTTGGTGATCGGGCGCAGGAGCCCGACCTGCTCCGTCTCCTGGAGCGCCCCCAGCCCGCGCAGGCCGAGCGGCGCGGCGCCGCCGATCAGCAGCACGGGGCTGCGCGCGGAGAACGCGTTGGCCACGCCGGTGACGGCGTCGGTGACGCCCGGCCCCGCCGTCACGATGGCCACGCCGATATTGCGCGTGAGCCGGGCATAGGCGTCGGCCGCGTGGGCGGCGGCCTGCTCGTGACGCATGTCCACGACCGCGATGTTCTCGTTCAGGCAGCCGTCGTAGATGGGCAGGATGTGCCCGCCGCACAGCGTGAAGATGTGTCCCACCCCTGCCTGGGCGAGGGTGCGCGCGACCAGATGCCCGCCGGTGAGGTCCGCCATGGTCCCGTCCTCGCTCGCCCGCGCTAGCCGCCGGGCGGAATGAGCCTGAACGAGGCGATGATACCCTCGATCACGCGGTCGTAGCCGGTCTCGGTGCGCGCCGTGTCGAGATGCCGGCGCTGGGCGAAGAGCTCGATGACGAGGTCGTCGCGCAGCGGCAGGAGGTAGTAGTGCATGGCATCGCCGTACGGCCCCGGGTACCCCGGCAGCCTGTACACGCGGCGCCCGCCCACGGTGGTCTCCCACTCCGCGCGGAAGAGCTGCCGGCGGTAGAAGTCCGCCTTCTGGCCGCGCGCCGGCGTCAGCGTGACCGCGGCGATGTCGCCGACCGGCAGCGCGTCGAGCGCCGCGCGCGATCCGAGGCGCGCCGGCTCCACCAGCGCGATCGCGTGCCGGAACGCAGGCTCGAGCCCCACCTCGCGCAGGCGCGCTTCCTGTTCCGCCGTCGTCGTGTGCTTGTAGCGCCCGGCCACGAAGGGCTCCGGATAGCTGAACTCGAAGCCCCACTCGGCGCTCCGGTAGACGCCTGGCGCGGCCGAGACGAGCACGGCGGCCGAGACGGCGAGCAGCACCGCAGCGGCGAGGCTAGCCGCGCGCCGGCACATGCGCGACCTCCAGCGTGTAGAGGCTCACCAGAACTTTTCCCACTTGACGCTCTTCCGGTCCATGCCCTTGGCGACCACGGCTTGGCGCACGAGCTTGATCGTGCCCTCACCGCCGCAGACGTAAATCACGGTGCGGTCCACGCTGTGGACCAGTCGATCCACCGCCTCGTGGCACTCGCCCTTCTCACCCCGCCAGCCCGGGGATGGCTCCCGGAGCACGGGGAGATAGGAGAAGCCCTTGTGACCGCGGGTCAGGGCGCGGAAGTCCGCCTCGTAGAG
>Ga0075423_10006334_pt1 | contig 11111 bp, 8 predicted proteins | sample SoiMethybrSBSTD2_FD_80114 | JGI IMG/M metagenome (GOLD analysis project Ga0075423, IMG submission 80114) | Bulk soil microbial communities from a Populus tree surrounding site in Tennessee, USA - Soil MetaG P. TD hybrid SBSTD2 | ecosystem: Environmental > Terrestrial > Soil > Tree plantation...
GCAAACTCCTGCATGTTTTGTTTGCCTACCAACACGGCGCCCGCACTCTTCAAACGTTGAACGACGTCTGCGTCCTCAGTTGGAACGCGGTCTGCAAACATAGCACTGCCGCAGGTTGTCTTTACGCCGGCAGTGTCGATCAGGTCCTTCAGGCCAATCGGAATACCGTGCAATGGTCCGCGCCAGTTGCCACTGCTAATCTCAGCTTCCGCTTCGCGCGCCTGGGCCAGTGCGCTGTCGTGCGTGACAGTGATGAAGGCGTTAAGTGTGGGATTAAGTTGCTCGATACGAGCCAGGCAAGACGTTGCGAGATCCACCGGCGAGATCTCTTTACGACGCAGCAAGTCGGAAGCTTCCGCGATAGAGAGTTCGGTCATTGAAACCGAAATATACCAAACTTCGGGCACAACTGTTCCGTGGCCGCCCGTGGTGCAAACATTAATGATTCGACGCTTAGGGTAAAACTGTAGGGGCGGCCCTCCGTGGCCGCCCGTCCTTCGAAAATATTCCTCTTATGGAACGGGCGGCCACGGAGGGCCGCCCCTACAGTTGCTATTCAGTGGCTCGTGGTCAATATGGTTTTTGTTTGCGACCAGAGCCAATGAATCGTCAGCCAGAAGAGGAAGCTCACGACGTAGCCGGCAAAAACCCATGGAAAGTTGAAATGCGGATCGCTGGTGCCAATCAACGCCGCAGTGAGCAACAGCGCTCCGTGAACGATAAGTAAAGTCCACAGCGCAGTCCGGAACCTCGACAGACGCGTCGCCATCAAGAGCGGAAATATGATCAAGTTACTAACGACGCCGGCCGCGACTATCGCGTCCAGCGCGCCAAACAACAACAGCGGCGCGATTTGATGCTTCATTCCGTAACGGAGCAGGAACAACGCGACTACGATGATTGCCACGCAACCCAACAAACCGATCGCATCTGATTTCAGGTTCTTCATAGTCCTGTTTCCTAATCTGTCCCATCGTTCGACGGGCGCCGTTCGAATTACGTCGAGAATCATGCGCAGCCAAAACTCCAACGTCGTCACCAAACCATCCGACTGAACGTCGCGGTGACAATCGCGAAATAGTTGTGTCATCTCCGAGCCGTACTCGAGACGGAACTCTCGCGGATACGCAAGTAGCATGAGTTGAAATAGCCGTTTCGAAAACATTTGACTCAGGTTTGTTTCGGCAATAGCCGTTTCCGCTGCGCCACGGAAACCAGCTTCGAGATACGTTGCGCTTCCGCCTTCAAAACCTGGCGGCCAAAATCGGTCAAGCGATAGTAACGGCGCCGCTCGTCATCGAGCTCGGCATCGGGGCGTCGATCAGTCTCAACAATCAAACCGTTCGCAAGCAGACGCTTGATCGCTCCGTACAGCGTGCCTGGTCCAAGGCGGATTTGTCCGCCGGTATGCTCCGCCACCTCCTGCATGATTCCGTAGCCATGAAGATCGCCGTCGGAGAGCGCCAGCAAAATGTGGAACACCGATGACGTCAGCGGCAACAGTTTTTCCGGGTCAAGTCGTTCCTTAGCCATCCGGACTCCTGTAATTAGAACGCCTCGCGATATATCGCCACGCGATACAATAGAATCGATCAGGGCTTTTAGTCAAGCGTATTTCTGGTGCTTCCGGTCACCTGGCTTTGGACGTGAGGGAGAAGTGACTACCGCGACTGCCATAAAAGCTCTTACTTAGCTAAATCTCAGGAAAACGCTCGGATCGAAATAGAAATCCCTCGACAGTCATAATTAGTAGCACGTGCCAGCCGCCTCGCCCGTTCAGAGTCCTGCGCTGCCAACTACCGCAGCGACTACTCCAGTGGCTCAGCCGGATTGCGAACCAGCAGCGCGCGTGAAAGAGGGGCTCTGTCCGTGGCTGGCGAACACAGCTGTTTGAATTTAGGTAAGGAGTACTCAATATGCTTGCCATATCGGAGAAGGATTGGAATCTTCTGATTCGCGCCATCAACACTCAAAGGTGTACTCCGTTTATCGGCGCCGGAGCTTGTCACAAAGTACTGCCGTTGGGGGCCGATATCGCTCGCAAGTGGTCGACTGAATACGGTTATCCCTTCGATGATTCTTTCAACTTGATCAAGGTCGCTCAGTTCCTTGCGGTTGAGTCATACCCCATGTTCCCGAAGGATGAGATTGTCCGGTTATTTCAGGATCTGAATGCTTCGCCGGACTTCTCCAACCCGAGCGAGCCGCACCGCGTGTTGGCAGATCTGCCGTTACCGATCTATCTCACTACTAACTACGACGACTTCATGATGCGCGCACTAAAGCGCGGTCGTTTACGCGACCCCAAACGAGAAATTTGCCGTTGGAACGTTTTGACGCGCAAAGCACCATCGCTATTCGACAATGGCTATGAGCCGACACCAGCCAATCCTTTGGTCTTCCATCTTCACGGACATACAGAATTACCGTCTTCAATGGTGCTCACCGAGGATGACTATTTTGATTTTCTGGTCAATATTTCGCGCGATGCTTTTCCGATACCCCCACGGATTCAGACGGCCCTAACAGAAACGTCCGTTTTGTTCATTGGTTATGGATTGGCTGATTGGAACTTCCGTGTGCTTTTGCAAGGGTTGTCGCGCTTTATGGAAAAGGGACTGGGCCGCACACACATGGCTGTGATGCTGCCACCCAACATTTCAAATTCCGAAGAACAACAGAAGAAGGCGCAAAGCTATTTATCAAGCTACTACGAAAACATTGATGTGCGCGTTTTCTGGGGAACCGCCAATGACTTCTGCGCTGAGCTGAGAGAGCGTTGGAGCAAGTCTGTGGCGATCTGAACAGCATAGGAGGTAACAGATCGTGGTGGCGATAATCGAAACAAACAAATCAGAACGACCGAAGCGTCTGGATGATAGAGACTGGGACTCATTACTTAAGCAGATCAGCAGAGGTAAATGCACCCCGATCATCGGCACTGGAGCTTGTGACGGCCTGTACCCGCTGAAAGGTGAACGGGCACAAACATGGGCAACCGATGAAGATTATCCTTTGGAGAGCTGTAACGAGCTGGCGCGTGTCGCCGAGTTTCTTGCGGTTCGAGACTATCAAGCTAAACCGATCGAGCGGCTCGTCGAGGAGTTCGAGACAGTCACGGGTCCCGACTACTCGAATAAAAACGAATTGCACGCCGTGTTGGCCAGTCTTCCTTTACCCGTTTACATCACCACTAATTATGACAACTTCATGTTTAAGGCCTTCAGCAAGCGAGCCATGCCTCGTGACGCCAAACGTGAGTACTGTCGTTGGCGAGTTGGGATGGATATCACCTCCACTATATTCAGCGGGGAGTATGAACCGAGCGTTGCTAATCCGGCCGTTTTCCATCTCTACGGGCAGATCGAGAACGAGAACTCGCTCGTGCTGACCGTGAATGATTACCTTCAGTTCCTGGTGAATGTTTCGCGACAGGAGAAACTAATTCCACCGGTGATTCAGGCGGCGATTTCAAGCGCGTCGCTGCTCTTTCTGGGATACAACCTCGATGAGTGGGACTTTCGTATTCTGTTCCACTCCCTGCAGACGTATTTACGAAACACAAATAAGGCCCACGTCTGCGTTCAGGTAGTTCCAATGGTTAGACCGTCAAACTCCGAACAGTTGGAGAAGGCAACAAAGTACCTCAATTCCTACTTTCAGAAGGAGATTTACAACACTCGGGTTTATTGGGGTTCGTGCCACGAATTCGTCGAAGAATTAAGAGAGAGATGGGAGGCGTCAAGCTATGCAAAATAACGGCGAAGCAACCAAACCTACCGGGCAATCCGGTAGTGACGGAAACGTTCCGTATGTTGGCCCGCGCCCTTTCATGCTGGCGGACCAGGATATTTTCTTCGGACGAAAACAGGAAAGCATTGAGTTAACCTCTCTCGTCAAGGCACACACGGAAGTGCTGGTATTTGCGCCGTCGGGCGCCGGCAAAACCTCACTCTTGTTTGCGGATGTATTGCCCGCCCTGGGGAGTGATGAAGAGTTTGATGTATTGCCGGGAGCGCGCGTCCGTAGCCAGGAGTCGTCCGCAATTCCGGAAGGCAAAATAAACAATATTTACATGTTCAATGCCTTGAAGGACCTCTCTAATGATGGGCTCGGTCTCATTGAGCGATCGCAACTCACCTTGGCGGATTATCTGGCGCGCCGGCAACGGCCAGCCCTAAGCTCAAATGGCTCGCGGAACGGTAACAAAAGCGAGCACCTCGATAAAGAGAGCAATATAGTCAGAGTGATTACCTTCGATCAATTCGAGGAGATCTTCACTCTCTATCCGGAGCGATACAAAGATCGACAAAACTTCTTCTGTCAGATTGCCGATGCGCTCAAAGCCGACTCGTGTCTACGCGTCATCTTTTCAATGCGCGAAGACTACATCGCGGAGCTTGAGCCCTATCTCAATGTTTTGCCGCAGAACCTGCGCACGAAATTTCGCCTCGAGCGCCTCAGGGAGAGGAATGCTCTCTCGGCCGTAAAGTCTCCGTTGGAAACTGAGCGCATCAAGAAGACGGGCCGATATTTTGCTGACGGCGCTGCCGAGTTGCTGGTCAAGAGATTGATGCTGATCAAAGTCAAAACAGCATCGGGCGAGAAGATCGAAGCGCTCGGGGAATTTGTCGACCCCGTGCAGCTACAGGTCGTCTGTCAAACGCTTTGGGAGAAACTGCCTCCAAATCAAACGGCCATCACCACCGACGATATCGACAAATATGCGAATGTCGATAAAGCGTTATCAGACTTTTATGAAAACTGCATCCGTAAGTCGATAAATTTAGTTAACGAAAGCGATTTGGCCGGCAGTATTACAGAGGGAGATGTGCGCGGCTGGTTCGAGCAAAAGCTCATTACGCCCGAAGGCAAACGAAACATGGTCTATCGCGAGGGACCAAAGACTGCCGGACTTGCCAACCTGGTCGTAGACGAACTCGAGAATCAACACGTTATTCGTAGAGAAATGCGTGGCGGAGAGCCGTGGTATGAATTGAGCCACGATCGCTTTATCACGCCCATCAGAGAAGCGAATCGTCGGTTCGTGCTCCAGCAGCCTGTGGCCAAACGAAAAGGCCAGGAGCTCGAGGAGCGGGCAGCTGAATGGTTAAAGTCGGATCGCAGCGATAGTTTGCTTTTGAATCGAGGCGACTTAGCTGACGCGCAAAACTGGATGGAAACGGAAGCCGCAGCGATCGGCTACACCGAATTGCTTTATTCCTTTATCCAGGCGAGCAAGACAGCCATCGAGCACGAGGACAACAAACAGCGACAGCTGTTAGCAGATGAGCAGCGACTCCGAATCATTGCGGAGCGGCAGCGTGTACGACAAATGAGGCTGGGATTTGTCGCTGTTTCAGTGTTACTGCTGCTTGCTCTTGGTTCGTGGTTTTCTGCATATCAGTCCAACGGGCGGGCGCAGGCGGCGCTGGCGGACGCCCAACTGGAGAAGAAAAAAACAGATGTAGCTAATGACCAGCTCAAGATAGAGCAAGGGAATCTCGCGACTGAAAAGACTAAAGCAGAAAACGCTGCCGCGGCTGCATCAGCGGCTGCATTAAAAGCCGAAAAAGCCGCTGACCAGGCCGCAATAGAAAAAAAGGAAGCAGACAAAGCAAGAGGAATAGCTGAAAAAGCGCAGGCTTTCGCAAATACCCAGAAGCACACCGCGATTGCCGCTCTGGGAAAGGCGCAGGAAGCGACCGCTGAGCTATGTAATTTTACCGAAGATCTCAAGCAGTCGAGAAATAACGCATGGTCTCTCAAACTGGCCGGAGATGCGAACAAAGTTATGACGGAAGATCCGGAGAAGGGTTTGTCACTTGCGATTCTAGCGACCGATAAAGCGGAGAATGAAGAAACAAGAGTTGCATTGCGGCAGGCCTTCATGAAAAGGAAAGCGCGTCGAGTCCTGAGAGGTCACGAGTCCGTCGTCTGGAAGGCAGCTTATGGTCCGCAGGGTCTGGTCATCACCATCAGCGAGGACCGGCGGGTGGGGATATGGAACCCCCAGACAAACAGCAATCTCCGGATGTTGGCTGCCGGCGCTCCGGTACATGGGTTCGCAATTAGTAAAGACGGAAAATGGTTGGCAACCGAAGAAGCCAATAATACGGGACGAATTTGGAACCTTCGCGACGGCACACTTAAGGTAATCGAGGGTCTGAGTGGGCCGGTTGCGGCCCTGGCCATGAGTCCTGACGATACTCTGTTAGCCACCGAAGCGACGACCGATGATTTAAAGCGCGGCGCGGCTCCTCGCATTTGGGAAGTAAGTAGCGGAAAACCTCTGACCACTTTGATTGGTCATGATTCCGCAGTAGTTGCCATCGTCTTCGGTCCTTCCGGTGATCGCGTGGCGACTGCTAGCTGGGACGGCACTGGACGTATCTGGGATGTGAATAGCGGTCGTCAAATCGCTCTTCTGCAAGGGCACACGGCTCCACTTACCAGCATTGCCTTTGATAAAACCGGACAGCGTGTCGTGACAGGCAGCTTCGATGGTACGGCACGTATTTGGGACGTGGCGACAGGACACGAACAATTCACCTTGCAGGGACATAGCGGTGTAGTGCATGCGGCAATATTCAGCCCGGACAATAATTTTGTCCTAACCACAGGAAAAGAGCTAAATGACAAGCTGAAAGGGGTCAATAGATCGGTTGAATTACCAGAGGAGCTCAGAAAACAATTTGGGACCCCCGACAACACTGCTCGTCTATGGGACGTTCACACTGGCAAGCACGTCAGAATTTTTCGTGCGCACACTGGCGACGTAAATAGTGCTGCATTTAGTTCTGACGGTAGATTGATCGTAACTGCGGGAGATGACGGTGTAGTCCTGGTCTGGGATGTCGAGAGTGGGGCCATTCTCAGTCAATTTCGGGAACACAAAAGGCCGGTCAACAGTGCTGTTTTTAGCCCAGATAACAACTCAATTCTAACTGCCAGTTCCGACAACACGTCGCAGATCTGGCAATGGAATAATGATAAGTTGATCCAGTTTGCGGCCCACGACAAACCTATCATACGCACAGGTGTAGCGCCGAACGGCTCTATTATGACCTCGAGCCCCGATGGGAATGTGCGGTTTTGGGCTTTCGATAGTAACCATAAAGCAGATCGCAAGTCGGGCGGAGTAGACGTCAATTTGAGTTTGCTTGATCCACCCGCGGCTGATGCACCAGGGCGAGCTAGGCCGAGCTCGACCACGCGGGTTTACGACGTTGCGCTCAGTCCTAAGGGTAATCTGGTCGTGATGGGGAGCAAAATACTGGCTGCATCTTCAACCCCTACAAGAGTGGACGAAGATCACTCCGCATACGTTTGGGATGTTAGCGCTCAAAACTTCGGGCCCAAACTGGCGGGACACACTGAACCAGTCACAAAGATCTTATTCAGCTCCTCAGGCCGATCTGTTGCAACGATGAGCGCCGAACTGGTGCAAGTTTGGAATACATCGAGCTGGAAATCCATACCGTTGAAAGCTGATTCTCGTGTCTTGAACATGAGCTTCACTCCCGACGAGGAGTCGTTACTGATGGTCCGACAAGATGGTACGTTGGTGACGACAAAGCTGAAGACCGGAGAGAAGAACAGCATCAAGTTAACGCCAACTTATGGTCTCCTTGGAGCTGTTTTCAACTCCGATGGCACTCGGATCGCTGGTATTTTGTTCGATAGAAGTGTGGGAGTTTGGGATACAACGGGAATCCGGAAATCCACTTTGAAAGGAGCAGCTTACTTAGCACGACTGCTGGCGTTTAGTCCTGATAGTACCTTACTGATTACTGCTGGTTTCTACGACCCCGTGCGTGTTTGGAGAACAGATACGGGTGAGCCAATCGCGGAATTCGAACAGTTCACCCAGTACGGTTTAAGAAGCGTTGCATTCAACGGTCGGAACGATTCCATAGTCGCCGGCGATGAGCTTGGCAGGGCCTACGTTTTTGAATGCGAATTCTGCCAGCCGTTTGCCGAGATCAAAAGACTTGCCAAGGAGAGTAATCCGCGCGAGTTAAGCCCTGAGGAGCTCGAAAAATACCTCCCGGGAGAAAAACAGTTCTCCCCTCCTCAATGTAAAAGTGCTGAGAGCGTTCGAATACAACGTTAATGAGTGTTCATGTGAGGATGAAATGATGCGCAAAGCCATAATAGCTGGTTGGATTTTGCTTCTTCTGGTAGTGGGTTCCGGTGCCAGCCATTCTTCGACTACAGTTGTTCAAGGCGGGAAGTGTACGCTGACCATCAGAAATGATTCGCAGAGAGTTTTTTATCGCCTACACATCTCCTGGAGCAATGACCAAGACTGGGGACCAAATCTCTTGCAAAGCCCTCTACGCCCCGGTATGTCGGTTAATCAACCGCTCGCTCCTGCGTCCTACGACGTGCTACTCGTTGATGCCAATCAGACTCAATGCCTTCGCAGAGGCGTGCGCGTCGTCAATGATTTTACTGTGGCGATAACGGAGAGTGACTGTCACTGAGCGTCGTGGAAGATTATTCCGAGTGTAAACCGGCTTCCGGAACGTAGACGGCTCACGCCGTGCCGCAGGTTTACACGATACGCACCTTTCTTACCGTTCACCGGACGACTGCTAACCGCAAACAGAACTCCATCACCTTTTCGCAGCGACACGACCATCGGGCGCGATTGCATGCGTGGCCTCTGTTCGGTCATCACGAATTCGCCGCCAGTGAAGTCTTCGTCCGGTTCTGACAAGAGAATCGCGAGTTGGAGCGGAAAGACGTGCTCACCATATAGATCCTGGTGCAAACAGTTGTAATCGCCGGCTCCGTACTTGAGGACGAGCGGCGTTGGTTTATCCTGGCCCGCTCGATGGCAGCGCTCTATGAAATCAGCATGCTTCGACGGATACCGAACATTTAGGCCCAGTGCTTCGTTCCAACGATTAGCAATCGCGACAAGATGCGGATAGACGGACGTTCGAAGAGCCGCAACCAGCTCGGGCAGCGGATAGCTGAAGTAGCAATACTCTCCGCGTCCAAAATTATGACGCTCCATCACCACATGACTGCGGAAGATTTCTTTCTTGTCATACAGGAGGCGAAGCTTGTCGCATTCGTCGGCGGACAGAATGCTTTTGACGATTGCATTGCCTTCAGCATCGAGGTCCGGGGCAACTTGCTCCCAGGCTATCGCCTCGACTCGTTCCGCAATGCTCGTAGCTGTGGCAGGGCGCGACATTACTTAATCAAGGATAGCAGCACCGCATCACATGTAACACTCCGATTCTTGCTCTCAAATTAAAGCCGATGGAGATTGTCGAGAAAACAACAAACAGCGAACACGAAAAAGTCCTCTTCGCGCGCGATCTCGAAATCGGTTATCGCGGGATCATCGCTATACACAGCACTGTGCTTGGTCCTGCCGTCGGCGGCACACGCTTCTGGAATTACGCAAGCGAAGAAGAAGCGCTGACCGATGCCCTACGCCTGTCGCGTGGGATGACTTACAAGACTGCGTTGCCCGGACTGCCGCTCGGTGGAGGAAAGGCCGTGATCATCGGCGACGGCAAAACTCTGAACCGCGACGCTATCTTTCGCGCTCACGGTCGTTTTGTCGAAACACTCGGCGGGAGTTTCGTCACTGCGGAGGACGTCGGAACCAGCCCGTCAGATATGGAGATTATTCGTGCGGAGACGAGTCACGTTGCCGGTCTTCTAAGCGGCGGCGGCGATCCTTCTCCTTTCACCGCGCGCGGTGTTTTTCGAGCGATACAAGCATCGGCAAAATATGTCTGGAACAGTGACGATCTCGCGGGAGTTACTATTGCGCTGCAAGGCTGCGGACAAGTTGGCTACTATCTCGCGAAGAGTCTACATGGTGCAGGAGCAAAACTGATTGCGACCGACGTCGACCCGCAGAAGGTGTCGCGCATCGTCGAAGAGTTCGATGCCGAAGCCGTGCAACCTGATGAAATTTTCGAAGTGAGTGCAGAGATCTTCACGCCGTGTGCTCTCGGTGGAGTCATCAACGATCAAACAATCCCTCGGCTTCGCGCACGAATCGTGGCGGGCGCGGCCAACAATCAACTGTTGGAAGATCGACACGGTGAAATGCTCAAAGAGAGAAGCATTCTCTACGTTCCCGACTACGCCGCTAACGTCGGTGGGGTCTTCAACGGTTGTACAGACGTCCTCGGTTGGAAGCCCGAGCAAGCGTTGAATAAAATCGACGAAATCTACGACACGATCTTACGAATACTCGAACTCGCTAGAGCTGAAGACATTTCAACCAACAGCGCCGCTGACAGAATTGTAAACAATCGCCTTCGCGAAGCAGCCCAGTACTTTTAGCCACAAAAAAGCACATAAGGCACAAAAAATTGATTAATCATTTTGTGCTTTTTGTGCCTTTTTGTGGCTACTCTTTTAATTCAAGAAACTGGCGCAGCGCTGGTAGAACTCCGGGATTTCTTTTCGAACCCGATTTTCTAAATGACGCGCCACTCTCGGATGGCGCTTTGCATCGCCGGCCAGATGAGTGAATCCGGCCCTGATCGAAGCATTCGGATTTAACGCCTCGTCAACAGTCCCGAACACGTGCCGCATCTCGATCTCACTGAAACGCGAACGTTTTTGCGTGCGGTGATATTCGACACAAGCCGTCAGCACATACTGCTCGATCAGCAGCATGTGCCGCGACTTTTCACGCAGCCGTCGCATCGCAGTTCGATTCCTGGGATCGCGAATGATCCGTAGCGCGGTAGTCGCGTAGTGTTTGATGAAGTCGATCCGGTTGCCACCTAACACGCCACAACACTGGCTTTCCGACTTCGGTTCGCGCCGGTACCAGGACCACTCCCTCGGCAGCCAACCCGTTCCGATCACATTCTCCAGCTCTTCCGGAGTGTAGAGCGTGGCCCCTGGAGTGATCGGCTCCGGATTTTGCGCGAACACATCCGCTCCCTCAACCTCGCGTGAGAGTCGCTTCCAGAGAAACACGTCCGCGTCGACGTGCACAAACGGTTCATCCTGGCGCGCGTAAGCCTCGATCTTGCCGAGCGACCACCACTCAGGATCGTAGTTGCGAATCTTATTGAGAGCAGTCGAAACGTGGCCAAACGGCAACTGCAAGCGATCGA
>Ga0075423_10006336_pt1 | contig 11111 bp, 4 predicted proteins | sample SoiMethybrSBSTD2_FD_80114 | JGI IMG/M metagenome (GOLD analysis project Ga0075423, IMG submission 80114) | Bulk soil microbial communities from a Populus tree surrounding site in Tennessee, USA - Soil MetaG P. TD hybrid SBSTD2 | ecosystem: Environmental > Terrestrial > Soil > Tree plantation...
CAGCACCTCGCCAAACTTCTCGCGCTCTCCCATGCCGAGCCAGCAGATGCGCGACGGGAGCCCCTGGAACGCGACCCGTTCGCCGGCGAGCCGGATCCAGCGCTGGAGCGCGTCGTTCTCCGGGAAGAGCGCCATCGCGGCGCGGTCGGTGACGGCGATGTCCTTGGGATTGCCCGAGAGCGCGACCCAGCGGAACGGTCCCTTCCCCTCGCAGAAGAGGGGCCGGATGAATTCCGGAACGAAGCCCGGGATCTCGAACGCGTCCGTGACGCCGGCCTTCCGCGCCTGGCCCCGGATGTTGTTTCCATAGTCGAAGGTGAGCGCGCCCTGCTTCTGGAAGTCGCGCATCGCGCGCACGTGCGTCCCCATCGACGCGACCGAGCGCTCGATATACGCGGCCGGATCCTTCTCCCGGAGCGCGATCGCGTCCTCGAGCGAGAGCCCCGCCGGCACGTAGCCGTTGAGCTCGTCGTGGGCGGAGGTCTGATCGGTGACGAGGTCGGGCCGGGCGCCGCGCTTGACGAGATCCGGGAGCACGTCCGCCGCGTTTCCGATCAGCCCGATGGAGAGCGGCTTCCCCGCGCGCACGGACTCCTCGACCCAGCGGAGCGCCTCGTCCGTGGAGGCGGTCGCCTTGTCGAGGTAACGCGTCTCGAGACGCCGCTCCACCCTGTGCGGATCCACCTCGACCGCGAGGCACACGCCCTCGTTCATCGTGACCGCGAGCGGCTGCGCGCCTCCCATGCCGCCGAGTCCCGCCGTCAGCACCCAGCGGCCGCGGAGCGAATCGCCGCCGAAGCGCCGGGCCGCCGCCGAGAACGTCTCGTACGTGCCCTGGAGGATTCCCTGGGTGCCGATGTAGATCCAGGACCCCGCGGTCATCTGGCCGTACATCGTGAGCCCCTTCGCCTCGAGCGCACGGAACTCGTCCCACGTGGCCCACGCGGGGACGAGGAGCGAGTTCGCGATCAGGACGCGCGGCGCGTCGGGATGCGTCTTCGCGATCCCGACCGGCTTCCCCGACTGGACGAGGAGCGTCTCGTCCGATTCGAGCGCGCGGAGCGACCGCACGATCGCGTGGTACGCGGGCCACGAGCGCGCGGCGCGCCCGGTCCCGCCGTAGACCACGAGATCCTCCGGGCGCTCGGCCACGTCGGGATCGAGGTTGTTCATGAGCATGCGGAGCGCGGCTTCCTGCGGCCAGCCCTTGCACGAGCGGTTGGGACCGCGCGGCGCGCGGATGGGCTCGGCCGGGGGCGTGCCGCGCAGCGAGGTGGCCGGCGCGTCGGTCACGGTGCGGTTCATGCGGCGATCCTCCTTCGGCGGCCCGGACGGGCGCGCCACGCTAGAGCTCCGGAACGCGCGCGGCGAGCGCGGGGCCGTCGTCTTCGATCCAGCGATCGAGCGCCGCCAGATCCTGATCCTGCCGGCGATCCTCGTCGAGCGGCGGGACGCGATCGCGGATCCCGCGATGGAGCGCCTCGAGCGCGTCGCTCGAGCGGAACGGGCGGCGGAACTCGATTCCCTGCGCCGCGACGAGAAGCTCCGCGGCGACGATCCGGCGCACGTTCCGGACGAGCGCGAGCCCCTTCACCGCCGCGTGCATCGCCATGCTGACGTGATCCTCCTGCCCCGCCGAGGTCGTGATGGTGTCGGTGCACGCGGGATGCGCGAGCATCCGATTCTCGCTCACGAGCGACGCCTGCAGGTACTGCACGATCATGAGCCCCGAGCCGAGCCCCGCGCTCCGGCTCAGGAACGGGGGAAGTCCGCTCATGCCCGCATCCAGGAGGAGGAACGAACGTCGCTCGGCGATCGACCCCACCTCGGCCATTCCGATCGCGAGGAAGTCGAGCGCCTGCGCCACCGGCTGTCCGTGGAAGTTCCCCGCCGAGACCACCTCGTCGGGATCGGTGAAGCAGAGCGGGTTGTCGGTCACGCTGTTCACCTCGGTCCGGATCGCCTCGCGCGCGAAGCGGACCGCGTCGAGCGAGGCGCCGAGCACCTGCGGCGCGCAGCGGAACGAGTAGGGGTCCTGCACCCGGCCGCAGCTCGCGTGCGATGCGAGGATGCCGCTACCCTCGAGGAGCGCGCGAATCGCGGCCGCCGAGTCGCGCTGGCCTCTGTGGGACCGGAGCGCGTGCACCCGGGAATCGAAGGGCTTCACCGAGCCGCAGAGCGCCTCGATCGAGAGAGCGCAAGCCGCGTGCGCCGCGCGCATCACCCGCGCGCTCTCGAGGAGCGCCAGCACGCCGAGCGCCGTCGCGGCCTGCGTGCCGTTGATGAGCGCGAGCCCTTCCTTCGCCTGGAGTGCGATCGGACCGAGGCCCGCGTTCGCGAGCGCCGACGCCGCGGGCTCTACCGCGCCGTTCCGCCGGATCTCCCCTTCCCCGATGATGCCGAGCGCCAGGTGCGCGAGCGGAATGAGATCGCCGCTGGCGCCGAGCGATCCACGGCTCGGCACGACCGGCAGGCAGTCCTTCTCGAGCATCGAGAGGAGCCGCTCGACCAGCTCCACGCGGACGCCGCTCGCTCCTAAGGCAAGCGAGTGGGCGCGAAGCGCGAGCATGAGCCGCACCGCCTTGGGCTCGAGTTCCGGGCCCATGCCGGCCGCGTGGCTCCGGACCAGATTCGCCTGGAGCCGCTCGACGTCCTCCTCGGGTATCCGGACCGACTTGAGCGCGCCGAAGCCCGTGTTCACGCCGTAGACCGGGGCGGATCCGTGGGCCGCGCGCTGGATCAAAGCGCGCGAGGGCTCCATTCGAGCCCGCGCCTCCTGGGCGAGCTTGGCCGGCGCTCCCGAGGCGATGAGGTCGAGCTGGTCGAGGTCGAGCGGACCTCCGCCGACCGTCACCGTCCTTGCGGACGTCACGCGGGACACGATGCTTCCTCACGGACGAGCCATTGCCGCACGTGCGACGCCACGCCCTCGGCCGAGTGGTCGATCAAGGGTGGATGCGGCAGCGTGGAGAGAAAGCGCGCGCGGTAGCTGGCGCGCGCGATGCGCGAGTCGACGACGACCACGGCGCCGCGATCCTCCGCGGTCCGGATGAGCCGTCCGATACCCTGGCGAAAGCGAAGCACGGCCTCCGGGAGCATGAGCTCCCGGAACGCGTCGCCGCCGCGCGCCTCGATCGACTCCGATCGCGCCATCACGAGGGGATCGGTCGGGACCGGGAATGGCAGCCGGGCGATGACCAGGACCTCGAGCGCGGCGCCGGGAAAGTCGACGCCCTCCCAGAAGGACGCGGCGCCGAGGAGCACGGCCCCTTCGGTCTCGCGGAACTCGCGCGCCAAGGATGCCGCGGCCTCTCCCTGCGTCTGCTTGAAGAGCGGAACGCCGGCTTGGGCGAGCGGAGCGCGCACGCGCGAAGCCACCTGCTCCAGCATCTGGTACGACGTGAGGAGCACGAGCACGTTCCGCCGGGTCGTCGATGCCAGGTCGACCACGAGCGACGCGAGCTGCCCGACGAACCCGGGGTGCGTAGGGTCGGGACCGTCGAGCACCGCGGTACGCACCTGGCGCTCGAGCGGGAACGGGCTCGGGAGGGCCGCCGTCTCCACCTCGTCCGGGGCGAGTCCGATCGACGCGAGGAACGGCTCGAAATCGGTCCCCGGCGTGAGCGTCGCGGACGTGAGGAGCGTGCACGCGCTCGTCTCGAAGAGGTGCGACCGGAGCTGGGCCCCCACGTCGAGCGGCCGGCGGTTCCAGCGCGGAGCGCCCCGCTCGTCCTTGTCCACGTAGAACGCGGCCCCCTTCTCCTCGAGATTCGAGACCGCTCGGATCGCCTGCTCCACCTCGAGCCACGCGGCGTGGCGCGCGCGCACCTCGTCGATCGCCTCAGGCGCCTCGACACGGAACGCGCCGCCGGTCTCGGACTCGGCCGCGCTGAGGACGCGCTCGAGCGCGCGGACCAGCGCCGCCGCGGAGGTCAGGAGAAGATCGAGCGCGACCGGGCTGATGGCGGCGAGGTCGTCGTCGCGCGTGAGCCGCGCCGAGGCCGCGCCGGGCGGCAGGATCGCCTCGAGATCGCGCGACAGCGCCGCGGCGTGATCGAGGACCGGCCGGATGGCCTGGTCCGCGGCCACGAGGAGCTCCGTGACGGAGGTCCCCTTCCCGCGGCGGATCGTCCGTGCGAGCAGCTTGAGGGCGCCGTTCCGCGCGTCGGTCCGGGACGCGAGCCGCGCCAGGTCGCGCACGCCGAGCGACACGCCGAGCTGATCGCGCGCCACGCGCTCGATCTGGTGCGCTTCGTCGAGGATCAACGCCCCCGACTCCGCGAGGAGGGTGGCCCGCAGCCCTGGGTCGGAGAGGAGGAGCGCGTGGTTCACGATCACGAGATCCGAGCGCCGCGCCTCGCGCCGCGCGGCCTTCGCGAAGCACCCGCCGCCCGGATCGCATCCCGAGCCCGAGCAGAAGAGAGGATCGGAAGCGATCTCGGCGAGGAGCGACGCCGGGATCTCGATGCCCTCGTCCCGCAGCTCGTCGAGATCGCCGGTCGCCGTGCGGTCGACCCACGCTTCGAGCGCGTCGAGCATCGATTCGGCGGCATGGGCTCCGGCGAAGAGGCGACGTTGCGCGAAGCGCGAGGCGGCGCGGCGGCGGCAGAGATACCCCGCGCGCCCTTTCAGGATTGCGGCGTGAAACGAGGATCCGACCGCGGCCGCCGCGAGCGGCGCGTCGCGCGTGAGCAGCTGGGCCTGGAGCGCTTTGGTGTGCGTGCTGACGAGGATCGGGCCGCTTCCGACACGGCGCCTCAGGAGCGCGGGCACGAGGTACGCGAGCGACTTCCCGATGCCGGTCGGCGCCTCGACCGCGAGCACGCCGCCCCGTTCGAGGGCAGCCTCCCAGAGCGTCGCCATCGCGAGCTGGCCGGCACGCCGCTCGAACGCCGGCACACGCCGCTCGAGGCGCTCGAACGCGCTCGCAAGCGCTTCGGACATTGTCGGTTCGGAAGTTTTCATGGGTCGCGGTTCAGTCCGACCCTACGGGAGAAGACCTGCCAAGTCAACGAGGCGAGGGGTGACCTGTGGGCGATCAGCCGAAGCGTCCGGCGCGATGTGTCCGCGTTCTAGCGAGTCGCGAAACCCGCTTCCCGGAGCGCCGCGCGGAAACGCGTCTCGTTCCAGGTCGGGACCCCGAGCGCCTTCGCCTTGTCGAGCTTCGAGCCGGCGTCCTCGCCCACGACCACGGCGTCCGTCTTCTTGCTCACGGACGAGGTGACGCGACCGCCACCGCGCAGGATCAGCTCCTCCGCTTCCTCGCGCGACATGCCGAGCGTGCCTGTGAGCACGAACGTCTTTCCCGCGAACGGTCCCGCGGTCGCCGCCCTGCGCTCCGGCGCCTTTCCCTTCACGCCGCGATCCGTGAGCCGCTTCACGAGCGAGCGCCCTTCGCGCGACTTGAAGAAGGAGACGACGCTGGCCGCGATCTCGGGGCCGATGCCCTGGATCTCGAGGAGCGCCTCCTCGTCCGCCTCGGACAGCGCGGCGAGCGAACGGAAATGCTCCGCGAGGAGACGCGCCACGGTGTTCCCGACGTGGCGGATGCCGAGCGCGGTCAAGAGACGATCGAGCGGCGCGTCCTTCGACGCGGCGATCCCACGCACGAGATTGCCCGCCGATTTCTCCGCCATGCCGTCGAGCTCGACGAGCTCGTCGATCGTGAGGTCGTAGAGATCGGCGGGATCCGCCACCAGCTCCGCATCGACGAGCTGGTCGACCGTGCGCTCGCCGAGCCCCTCGATGTCGAGCGCGCCGCGGCTCGCGTAGTACTGGATGCGGCGGCGCACCTGCGCCGGGCAGTAGAGGTTCTCGCAGCGCACCGCCGCCTGCTCGGGATCCTTCGTCAGCGTGGTACCGCAGACCGGACAGGTCGACGGCATCACGAAGCGCGGGCTGCGGCGGCCGGAATGCGACACCACGCGCACGACCTTGGGGATGACCTCCCCCCCCTTCTCGATCACCACGCGGTCCCCTTCGCGGATGTCCTTCCGGTCGATCTCGTCCTGGTTGTGGAGGGTGGCCCGCTTCACCTCGGTGCCGAGGAGGAGCACGGGCTCGAGGAGGGCGACGGGCGTGACGACGCCGGTCCGCCCGACTTGAAGATCGATCTTCCGGAGCGTGGTCTCCGCTTCCGTGGTGCCGAATTTGTAGGCGATGCCCCAGCGCGGGCTCTTCGAGGTCGAGCCGAGGCGGCGCGCGTCCTCGAGGTCGTTCACCTTGATCACGAGGCCGTCCGCGCCGTACGCGAGCGATCCCCACTCCTCGCCCCACGCTTCGCACTGCTTCCTGAGATCGTCGTAGCCCCTGGCGAGCGAGTTCCGCGGATTCACGCGCAGGCCGAGCTTCTTCGCCAGAGCGAGCGCCTCGAGATGCGCGTCGATTCCATAGCGATCCGGGTGGAGGAGCTGGTAGACGAACATCTGGAGTGGACGGCGGCTCACTTCGGTCGTGTCGAGCATCTTCAGGCTGCCGGTCGTCGCGTTCCTCGGGTTCATGAACGTCGGCTTCCCGTCCGCCGCGCGGCGCTCGTTCATCTTCTGGAAGGCGGCGGTCTCCATGTAGACCTCGCCCCTGACCTCGACGAGATCGGGGATCTCCCTGCCGGTCAGGCGAAGCGGGATGGAGCGGATGGTCCGGAGATTCGCGGTGATGTCGTCGCCCCGCTCGCCGTCGCCGCGCGTCAAGCCGAGGGCGAAGCGACCGCGCTCGTAACGAAGGTGGATCGCGACGCCGTCCACCTTGGGCTCCACCGAGTAGTCGATCCGCTCCTTCCCGAGCGTTTTCCGGACGCGGGCGTCGAACTCCGCCACCTCGTCGAGCGAATACGTGTTGTCGAGGCTCAGCATCGGCGCCGTGTGGCGCACGGTGGGAAATCCGGTGAGGAGCCCCTTCGCCACCCGGGAGGTGGGCGAGTCGGGGTCCGCATACTCGGGGTGGGCGCGCTCGAGCTCCTCGAGCTCTTTTAGGAGCGCGTCGTACTCGCGATCGGAGATCTCCGGCTCGCCGATCGTGTAGTAGAGGTGGTCGTGCCGCGCGATCTCGTTCCTCAGGGACCGGATCTTCTGCTCGGCGCGCGCGCTCACCAGCGGCTCGCGTATCGGATGTGGATCGTCGCCTCCCGTAGCGCGGCGCCCGGGCGGAGGCCGAGCTCGACCCCCATCAAACCCGACGCCATGCGCGTCTGAAGTCCGGCACCGTACCCCAACTCCCATCCGTCGCTCAACTCCGTCCGCGAGAGCGACGTCGAGGCCGGAGCCGCCGAAGCGTCCACCGTGCCCGCGGGGACGCCAGCCTGGAGCGGCGCGTCGAGCGCGTGCGCCCCGCCGTCGACGAAGAAATACGCGCGACCGCCGCGCGGATCGGTGATCCACCGATGCTCGAGCGTCATCGCGAGGATCCGGTTGCCGGCGAAGGCGCGGTCCCGATGGCCGCGGAGCCCTTCGCTTCCTCCGAGGTAGCGAAGCTCCTCGATCGGAAAGTCGCCGTCGCCGAGCCTGACCTCTTCCGCGCGCACCGATCCGAAGAGGACGCGCGACCCGCCGAGCGACGCGGCGGACGCGAGCTCCGCCTTCCCGCGCAGGACCCCGCGGCGGGATTCCTCGAATCCGGGGAACGCGTCCGTGCGCCGTCCCCCTTCGACATCGAGCGAAACGCTCACGCCGCGCGACGGATTCATGACGGGTTGAAGGCGATCCCATCCCGCGCCGCCGCGGATCGACCAGGTCGAGCTCGAGCCGCGGGACAGCCCGGTGTAGACCGTGCCGCTCCGCTCGACCGCGGCTTCGACGCGCGTGCGCGCCGCCGGCCGGCCGCCCAGCGCGATCGACCAGCCCGTGTGGCTGAAGAGCGAGTCCGCGAGGTCCGCATCCAGGGCGAGGCTCGCGTCGAGCGCGCGCCCGAACAGGGACGGCTCCTTGTAGCGGAGCGCGTAGAGCGAGCGGCCGTTTCCGAATCCGACCCAGCGCGCGCCGGCAGCTCGGCCGGTACCCGCGATGTTCCCGAGGCCTAGGTCGACGCGTCCCGTGAGTCCTTCGCCGGGCGCGACGCCGAGCGCCCCCTCGAACTGGCTCGCGCTCGATTCCTCGACGGGAATGACCACGTGGCCGTGTCCTGGCTCTGGGCCAGGCACGACACGAGGCTCGCCGACGAACGCGAAGAGCTCGCTCGAGCGCAGCCGGTCGCGCGCTTCCAGCACCAGCTCCGGCGTGAGCACGCGCCCCTCCTTGAGGCCAGCGATCGTCGCCGCGGAGCGGGGCTTCGTCACGGAGGCGCCGGGGATCTCGAGGCTGTCGAAGACGACCGGCGGTCCGGTCGCGAGACGCACGTGCACGCGGACGGAATCGCCGGCGGGAACGATCGAGTCGAGACTCACCGTGGCTGCGTAGCGTCCGAGGTCGACGGCCGCGTCGCGGAGGGCGTCGAGCCCGCCGGCGATCGCCTGCGGAGAGACATCCCCTTTGGCTCCGCGCGCGAACACGCCCGACGGATCGTGGATCCCGACCGCGCCAGAGGGAGCGAGTCTCAACGCGGGGACCAGGTGCCGCGCGGGCGCCGGGGCCGCCGCGGTCCCCTCGATCTGGATCGTCGCGGTTCCGGGCGTCGTGCCGCTCCCCTCCTCGAGCGTGAGCCGCACCAAGGCGTCGTAGCGCCCGTAGAGCGCGAGCCGGTCGCGCAGGCGTCCGGCGAGGCGCTCGATCTCGGTGCGCTGCCACAGCCGCTCGAGCGGCGCTCCGCCGGCTTCGGCCGCGACCACGGAGTCGGCGATGCCTTCGACCCGGAGCGCAAAACGCGGATCGGCGGACGCGTTGCCTTGATCGGAGGCGCGCGCCCCTCCTGCCAGCGTGGCGAGAGCCATCGCGAGCCCGAGGACCCGCGCCACGAACCGCGCCACGTCACGATCGCGCGCGCGCATCAGAAGCTCCCCTTCAGCTCGAAGCGACCCGTGTAGTACGCGGGACGGCTCGGCGCCTGGAATCCGGTCCAGTTGAGTGAGAGCGAGACGCGGTCGTGGATCCGGTACTCGCCCAGCAGGTCGTAGTCGAGCCGCCCGCCGACCGGGACCGTCGTGTAGAGGCCAGGGGGCGCGTACACGCCTTGCTGCGCGCTCCAGCCGTAGAGAGCGCGCGCATCGACCCGGAGCTTCGCGCCTCCGGCGTACCGCGCGGTGGGACCCGCCGACCAGAGGTCGAGGTAGCCGCCGTGCGTGAGATCGATGTCGCGGCGCTGCCGCGCGAGGATCGAAACTTGGCCGAAGCCGCGCAGCTCGCGCGCGATCTCCCCCTCGAAGCCGCGGCCGCGCATCTGAGAGGCGTACGAATCCGGGGAGTCCTGCCGCGCGATCGACTGGCGCGAGCGATCGTAGGTGACGGTCCACGTCCCCCGGAGTCCACCCGGTATCGGATGCCGCAGCGTCACGCGCGCGTCCCCGGTGCGGCGTTCGGTCGTCAGGTCCTCGATCTCCGCGCTCTGCTCGCGCCGATAGCCCACTTCGCCGCGCAGATCGTAGCGGCGGCCCGCGGGCGCGAACTCCAGCGTCTGACGCGCGGTGACGTCCCCGCGAATCGTCGTCTCGGGATCGAGGTAGGCATCGGGGCGGAACGCCTGGTCGGGACTGCCGAGCGGAAGCGTCGAGAGCGCTTCCACGCGGAGGAAGGTGCTCCCGCCGAGTCCGCGCCAGAGCGCAGGGGTCTTCCCAGGCGCGCGTGCGGCGCGCGACGGGAATGCGTCGAGCCGAAGCTGCACGACCGCGCGCGAGCGCGTGGTGGGATCGCCGGTCGAGGTCACGAGCTCGTAGCCGCCACCGAGCCGCGGATTGCCATACGCATCGTACGATCCGCTTCCGTCTCCCACCGGCTTGAGCTCGCGCACGAGCGAGGCCTCGCGGAGCTGGTTCACGTCGTACCGGAGCTCCGAGCTGACCGGCGCCCCGGGACGCCCCGCCTGCACCGCGAGCTGCGCCAGGTTCGTCGCCTGCGGCCCCTTCGAGGACTCCGCGCGTCGCCGCGTGAAGCCGCCGTCGAGCGAGAAGGACGAGCCGAAGCGAGCCGATAGCCCCCCGTCCCAGGTGAACGCCTGATCTTCCGCCACGATGCCCGCGTCCGTGACCGAGCCGTCGTGGCGCGCGTAGCCGCCGCGCAACTTGAGCGCCTTGCCTGCGACGAGGCGAAGGATCATGCCGAGATCCCGGTTCCAGCGCGCATCCACGCTGTCCCCGTCCTGACCTTCGATGCGCTCCTCCTTCGCGGTGACGCGCGGCTGGAACCACCCCTGGTCCCGGCCGAGGTCTCCGCCCAGGATCGAACGGAGACCGCTCAACCCGTTCATCGCGTTTCGGGCTTCTTCCCAGCTCAGCGTTCCGGTCAGCTCCGAATGGAGGACTGCTTGCGCTCCCCGCCTCACCGATTCCGACCCCCCGGTCACGCGGCGCCGGCCCAGGTCGCCGCGCAGCGCGAGCGTGGGCACCGGCGTGTACTGGAGCGACAGCTCCTGGCGATCCTCGCCGGCGCTCGAGGGCGCCTGATTCCAGCGCTCGTACTCGAACGCGGGATCGGTGCGGTCGAATGCTTCGAAGCGATCGTCGCGCGAGCGCACGCGCCCCTGGGCCTGGATCGAGCCGAGCTTGAGTCCGCCGATCGCGACCGCCCTGGGATCGAGGCGCGCCTCGAATCGCGCGGCCGTTCCGGCGTTGTCTCCGTCGTCGCGCGACGAGAGCGCGTTCTTGTCGAAGCCCGACCGGGCCACCTCGCCGTCCACGCCGAGCGCGCCGAAGAGGCGCGCGGATCCTCCGACGTCGACGAGGCGGCGGGAGCTGGGCACCGCGAGCGCGCGGCCCGGCGCATAGGAGCCTAGATTCACGCCGCGGTAGCGGTAGAAGCGCACGCCCTCGACCGATGTCGTGTCCGAGTAGGCCCCCTCGCCCGCGCCCACGCTCGCGAACTCGACGTCGTACGTTCCGTGCGACGCACCGAGAAAGACCCAGTGCGGGTTCGCGGCGTCCGACTCGTCCCATTCGTAGGATCCTTGCCCCGGACCGGCGTAGCGCACGCCGCTCGGAAGGATCGAGTCGGCAGAGTCGCCGAGCGCGCTCAACGCCGCGCGATCGTCGG
>Ga0075423_10006339_pt1 | contig 11108 bp, 8 predicted proteins | sample SoiMethybrSBSTD2_FD_80114 | JGI IMG/M metagenome (GOLD analysis project Ga0075423, IMG submission 80114) | Bulk soil microbial communities from a Populus tree surrounding site in Tennessee, USA - Soil MetaG P. TD hybrid SBSTD2 | ecosystem: Environmental > Terrestrial > Soil > Tree plantation...
ATGAGGAGCTCGTAGCCTGCGCCGCTCAGAATCATGCGGTGCATGGTGAGCGCGGTCAGCGAATCGTCGGCGAGCAGAATGCGTTTGGTGTGCATGGGGACCTATGCCTGACAGGCGGCGACTGGACGAACCGGCGCCGGAATGGGCGCGGACGGCTGCAGCCAGCCGCTGGCAATGAGCTCGGGAGCAGACAGCGGGCGCGCGAAGAGGTATCCCTGGGCGAGATCGATGCCCGCATCGGTGAGCGGCATCAGATCCCGGGTGTCTTCGACGCCTTCGGCGACGACGCGCGCGCCAAGCCGGAGTCCCAGCTGGGCGATGGAATCGAGCACCGCGCGCCGATCGAGATCCCCGTGCGCGCCGTGAACGAAGTAGCGGTCGATTTTCATGTATTGCGGATGCGTATCGATCATCATCTGGTAGTTGGAATGGCCCAGCCCGACGTCATCGAGCGCGATACGCGCGCCGAAGCTCCGCAGGGTTCGCAGCGCCCGGTCGAACGTCGCGCCATCCCAGCCGTGCGCGTGCTCGATGATCTCGATCGTGATGCGAGACGCATCGATGCCCACGTCGTCGGCCATCGCGATCACCAGCTTGGGGAATTCGGGATCGCGGCCCAGCGTCGAGGCGTGCGTATTGAACGAGAGGTCCGGTTTGCCGGGGAGCGCCGCCGCGGCATGCAAGCCGAGCAGGATGCAGGCGCGGTCGACCGTCGGCTCGACGCGCTTGCGGCGCACGTACTCGAACATCACGTCGGCCCGCGCGGCGTTCGTGTTGCGCGGTCCCCGCGTCAGGCACTCGAGCATGTGCAGCTGGAGCTTGTCGCCGACGAGCTCGACGACGGGTTGAAACACGATCTGCAGTGCGTCCGTGGCCAGGATGTCCGCGAGAAGCCAGGTCATGCGGCACATCCGAGCAGTTTGATGGCGGTCTCGGCAACCTGGGCAAGGGGCATCGACTTGTGGAGCACGGCATCGGCGCCCCGGCGCATCGCCTCCTGCTGCATCTCCGCGGAGCCGTAGGCCGTCAGTACAATGACTCGCGTGCTCGGGCAGCACTCACGCACCATGGCGACGAGGTCGAGGCCTTCGGAGCCGTGAATGCCGCTGAGCCGCAGGTCAGCGACGACCAGGTGGTAGCGAATGTTGCTGAGCAGCGCCTGCGCCTCTTCCAGCTCGCGCGCTGTGTCTACCGTGCAGCCCTGGGCCATGATGTACTGGCCCATCGCAAACAGAATCGTTTCTTCATCATCGACGAGCAGAATGTGCGCCACACCGTTCTCCATCAGGTTGTTTTGTCGGGGCGCAGCATGCTGCGTCCCTGCCGGGCGCTGACGGGAAGGCAAGCCGCGTGCCGGTGTGTAAGTGCTTGTGTGACGGAGAATTCGGCGGAGCGAGGACTGTCGAGTCTGGAATTGGGAACGGCGCTTCTAGGTCTTGGACACCTCGATGCCGAGGCTTTTGATCTTCTGGTACAGCGTGCTGCGCGGCACACCGAGCCGCGTCGCCGCATCTGCAACCTTGCCTCCCACGTCGCGCAGCACCGTTTCGATATGACGGCGCTCGACTTCGACCAGCGTGAGGTTGCCGTCGAACGCCGGCGTCCGCGCCGCCGCCGGCGAGGCAACGGATGTTGCCGCGTCGAAATGCAGGTCGGCGGGCTGGAGCGTGTCGGCATCGGAAAGGAGCACGGCGCGCTCGAGGACGTTGCGCAGCTCGCGGACGTTGCCGGGCCACGCGTAGGTCTGGAGCGCGTCCATCGCCTGCGCGCTCAGCGCGGCCGTGCGGCCGCGCCCGAGCCGGCCGAGCATGTCGGTGGCCAGGGTGGGGATGTCTTCGCGCCGCTCGCGGAGCGGCGGGACTCGCAGCACCAGCGTGCTGATGCGGAAGTAGAGGTCGCTGCGGAACTTCTGCTCCCCCGCGAGGCGGCTCAGATCGTGTGACGTCGCCGCGATGAGCCGCAGATCGACCGTCCGGTCCTGCACATCGCCCAGTCTGCGAAAGCGTTTGTCCTCGAGCGCGGTCAGCAGCTTCGGCTGCACGAGCGGATCGACGTCGCCGATTTCATCCAGAAACACGGTCCCGCGATGCGCCACTTCGAGCAACCCGAGCTTGTTCGCGGCCGCGCCGGTGAACGCGCCCTTGACATAGCCGAACAACTCCGATTCGAGCAGCTCACGCGCCAGGCCGGCGCAGTTCAGGTCGACGAACGCCTCTTTCACGCGTGGCGAGTGCTGGTGGAGCCAGCGCGCGACGACGCCCTTTCCCACGCCGGTCTCGCCAAGGATCAGCACCGGACTGTCGGTGTCGGCCATCTTCGCCGCCTGCTCGCCCAGCCGCTGCATCGTGGGCCCGCCGGTCCGAAACGGGTCGACCTCGCGGCGTCGGTCGCGGGACGCCTGGTTGGCGAGCTCGCGGCGATGGGTGCGCTCCCGCTCCAGCAGGCGCTGCAGCAGGATCAGGAGCGCCGGGAGCTCGACCGGCTTCAGCAGAAAGTGGTCGGCGCCTTCCTTGATCGCCCGCACCGCGAGGTCGATGGTGCCCTGGCCGGTGAGAATCACGACGGGGAGATCGGGATCGATCGCCTTGAGGCGCGCGAGGAGGTCGAGCGCATTGCCGTCGGGGAGCCCGTAGTCGAGGACGACCGCGTCGGGGCGGGCGTCGCGGACCGCCTGCTCTGCGGCGGCGCACGTCTCGGCCTCCACGACCTCGTGGTCCTGGAGCTCGAGGAAGTCGCGCACTGCGAACCGGATGCGCTCTTCGTCGTCGACGATGAGAATCGTGGATTTAGACAGCGGCGCGCTCCGGCGCGGGTTCGGGCGCCAGCGGGAGCCGGATCGTGATCACGGCGCCGCCCTTCGGCCCGTTGCGGGCGACGATCTCACCGTCATGCTGCTCGAGAATCCGCTGCACGATCGACAACCCGAGGCCCGTGCCGCCACGGCGCCGCGTAAAAAACGGCTCGAAGAGCCGCGGCAGGTCTTCCGGACGGAAGCCTGTGCCCTCGTCGGTGAAGGTGAGCTCCACCGCTTCGTGCCTCCCCTTGCCGCTGCGCTGCGCGGTGATCGTGACGCTCTTGCCGCGCGGCGAGTGCTGGATGGCGTTGTCGAGCAGATTCTGGAACACCTGTTGGATCCGGCTTTGATCCATGGGGATGGGCGGCAGATCCGCCGGCAGCTCCTCACGGACCCATACGCCAGCGGTTTCCGCCAGCGCGGTACAGGCCGCGACCGCGCGGCGTACGACGGGGGCGACGGCGCCCTGACTGATGTCGAGGCGCTGCGGCTTGCCGTATTCGAGCAGGTCCTGCATCAGCTTGGTGAGCCGGTTGACCTCCTGTCGCAGCGTCTTGGCGTAGCGCTCGTAGCCGGGTTGCGCGCCGAATCGCGCCTCGAACGCGTCGACCGTTCCCGAAATCCCGAACAAGGGGTTCCGGACCTCGTGGGCAACGCCGGCCACGACGGCTCCCAATGCGGACATCGTTTCGCTGCGGCGCAACGATTCCTGCAGGTGCTTCCGCTCGGTGATGTCGCTGGAGACGCCCATGAGGGCGATGACGCGGCCTTGATCGTCCCGCACTTGCGCCGTGGTCAAGCTGATCAGAAAGTCCGTTCCGTTTTTCCGGCGATTGTAGAGCTCGCCCGTCCACGTGCCCCGCGCCGTGGTCGCGTTCCGTACCTCGGCCTGCAGCTCGACGGGATTGCGGGGCGAGTCGACCAGGGAGACGTGCTGCCCGAGGAGCTCCGCTGCGGTGTACCCACACGCGTCGGCAAAGCCGCGATTCACAAATGTGAAGTTGCCATCGAGGTCGGTGATGCTGATCGATTCGCTCGTGCTCTCAACGGCCATTGCGAGCAGGCGGAGCTGGTGCTCGGCCTGCTTGCGCGCGGTGATGTCGCTGGCGACCCCCATCAGCGCAATCACGCGCCCCTTGCTGTCTTTCACTTGCGCCGTCGTGAGCGCGATGGCGAATTCGCTCCCGTCCTTGCGGCGATTGTAGAGCTCACCGCTCCATCCGCCGCTGTCGGTGCCCGCCCGCACGGCCGCCTGGAGCCCCCGCGGGTTGCGCTGGGAAGTGATCAGCTCGACGGTGTTGCCGAGAACTTCGGCTTCGCTGTAGCCCGTCTGCTTCAGGAACGCATCGTTGACGAAGGTGAAACGTCCCTGCTGGTCGGTAATCGTGATCATCTCGGTCGTGCTTTTTACGGCCTGCGCCAGCAGTCGCAGCTGCTCGTCGGCGCGGCGCTGCTCCGTCACATCGGAGAACCAGACGATCACGTTCCGAACGGTGCCGTCGGTATCGCGCTGCGGATCGACGTTGACCAGTACCCAGCGGCCGGCCTGGCGCCCCCGCGCCGGCACCCCAACGAGCACGTTGTGCAGCTGCGTGCCTCTCCGGACGGCGTTCAGGACCGGCCGATCATCCCGAGCATAGGGACTGCCGTCTTCGCGCAGGCCGACCATTTCACGATCCCAGAAGGTGGGATCGCGAATTTCTTCATCAGTGAGGACCAGGATCTCGCGGGCCGCGGGGTTGGCATGCAGGACTCGGCCCTGGGAATCGAGGAGCACGACGCCGATGCTCATGTCCTGGACGAGCCGGCGGAAGCGCTGCTCGCTTTCGCGCAGCGCCTCGGTCGCCTGCTTGCGTTGCGTGATATCGAGGCCCTCGATCAGGAGATAGCGGCTGCCCGCCAGCTCGATCATTTCGACCGAGAGCAACATTTGCACCGGCTCTCCGGTTTTTGTGTGGAGCGCCAGCTCCACGCCCCGGAGCCGTCCCTCCGCCTCGAGCTGGGTGAGGTACGTGTCCCGCAGGCTGTGCTGGTCCCACACCAGCTCGTGCGCGGGACGTCCGATGGCCTCTTCCCGCGCGTACCCGAACGTCGTGAAGAATGCGTCGTTCGCATCCACCAGAATGCCGGACGCATACTCGGTGATGATGATGGAGTTGGGGCTGGCCTGGAATACCTTGGCGAACTTCTCCTCGCTTTTGCGTAACGCCTCGGCGGCACGCTTGCGGTTCGTGATGTCCACGGCGGCGGCGAGGACATGCGGCACTCCCTCGAGATCGATGAGCTCCACGGAGAGGAGGACATCGAGCTGCGGTCCGAACTTCGTCCGCATCTTCTGCTCGAGGTCGCGGATCCGGCCGCCCTCGCGCAACCGCCGCACGAAGTCATCGCGGCGCTCGGGCTCCGCCCACAGAACCTCGCGCGCGGACTTTCCGATCACCTCGTCGCGTCCGTAGCCGCTCACCGTGCAGTAGGCGTCATTGACCTCGACGAGCAGGCCATCGTCGAGCCGGGCAATGACGGACGGATTGGGGTTCATCCGGAAGGCCTTCGTGAACTTCTCTTCCGATTTGTGTCGCGCCTCCTCGGCCCGCTCATGGGCGTCTTGCAGCTCTTTCTCTTCCGTGACGTCCTCGATCATCGACACCGTGTGCGCGAGTGTGCCGCCGGCATCGCGCACGCCCGCGACCGAGACACGGCCCCACACGATGGCTCCGTCTTTTCGCCTGTAGCGCTTCTCGACCCAGTACCGGTCGTACGCGCCGGCGATCAGTGCCGCAAACCGCTGGTCGCTTTCACCGAGGTCCTCTCGCAGCGTCACGTCCCGGTATGACTTGCCGCGCAACTCGTCCTCGGAATAGCCCAGGAACCGCTGCAGCGCCGGGTTGGTGTGCGCGTACCGGCCGGCGGAGTCGACGATCGCGATACCGATCGGAGCGGCCTGGAACATGGCGGCGTAGCGCTCCTCGCTTTCGCGGAGCGCGGCATTGGCGCGCCGGCGGGTTTCCTCGGCCCGCTGGAGGAGAATCGCCGTCGCTTCATTGAAATGCTCGCTCAGCTGCCCCAGCTCATCGGCGCGGCGAACGGGGATCGTCCACCCGAGGTCGCCGTCGGCAACCTGGGCGATGCCCTCCGCGAGATCGGCCAGCGGATCGTCGAAGCGGCGGCGCACGAACACCACGAAAAACGGAGCCAGGACCGCGCCGAGCACCAGCCACCATCCCACCGCGCGCATACTCGCCGTTGCCGCGGCGGCAAGCGACTGCTCGCGGACGATCAGATCCTCGAGGCCGAGCCGTTGCGCGGCCGTCTGATGGCGATCGTTCAAATTCGCCATCGAGTCGGCGCGCGCCAGCTGGCGTTCGGCCTCGCGCGGCCGCCCCTGCTCGATGTTGGCGATGGCCTCGAGCAGCGCGACGGCCGCGTGCGATTGTTCGACGTTGGCCTCCGAGAACTCGACCCGCATCGCGGTGGGAATCCCCGTCAACCGGGGCGCGCTGCTGACGGACGTATTGAGCGAGTCGATGCGCTGGCGTAGGCCGACGAGCGCGGGGCCCATCGCCTGGGGACGCGCCACCGTGTAGAGCCACATCTGGATTTCGTCGATCGTCGAGCGGAGCAGCGCCGAGCGCGCCTCAATCGCCTGGTATTCACTTCTGACCTGCTCGCTGTGCGCGCTGAGGGCCCGCGCCGTCGGGGTGATGCGGACCGCGATGATCGCGGCGATGACGACCACATACACGAGCGCGCCGATCGCCAACCAGCGCAGCGTCGCGCGCAGGGTCAGCGGCTTCATTCGATCACCACGGGCTGAGAGCCACGCGCCCCGACGCGCAGCATGTAGAGCGGCCGGAGCGCGCCGGATCCGAACGACACCGCGCCCGTCACGCCCTGGTACGCCGGACGGCTGTGTCCCAGGGCCGTCAGATAGCGGCGCAGCGCGTCGGGCCGTGCGCCGGCGTCTTTCGTGGCCTGCGCGAGCAGCATGATCGCGTCGAATACGAGCGCCTCGCTGGCGCGGGGCGAGGTTCCGACAATGCGCCGGAAGTCGCGCGCGAATGCCGCCGAAGCGGAGTCCGCGTTGTCCGGGTGCCAGAACGCGACGACGTAAAACGGGGCAGCGCTGGACCCGAAGCCGTTGTCGAACGAGGAATCCTGCTCGACCGCATCGCCGCCGATGAGGCGGATACCGGGAACGCGCTCGCTCAACCGCCGGCCGAGACAGGCAGCGTCGCGGGTTCGGCCGGCGATCACCGTCAGGTCGGGAAGGCGACCGGGAATGGAGGCGCGCACGATTGACGCCTCGGCGCTCCCGGGCTGGCCGCACGGATTGGCAATCGGCTCCTCGGTGAGGGGATGCAGCCTGCGCGCGCCGAACGCGCGACGCAATCCGTCACGCAATCCGATGCCGTATTCATCGTTGTCGTAGAAGACCGCGACCGCGCGCGTGTGCAGCGACTGCACAGCGAACGCCGCAATGAACTCCGCTTCGGTCGAATCATCCGGCGCCATCATGAACACCCACGGGCTGATGGTGCGAAGCCGGCGGCTGGTCGCGTTGGGAACGAGCAGGGGAACGTGCGCTTCATCGTACATCGGGGCGGCGAACAATGTGCCCCGGCTGTCCGCATGACCGACGACGCCAACGATGCCCGGCAGTTTGGTGAGGCGTGACGCCAGCGTCACGGCGCCGGGCGCTCCCTCTTCCACCAGCTCGGCTTGCCCCGAGCGCACTTCCGGCACGTCTTCCGCGTAGCGGCGACGGAGGTCGTCCCGTGCCACGTCCAGCACGTTCGGGTGCTCCTCACCGAACGCAACGCCAATGACCGCCGGATGCCGCTGCCCGCAGCCCGCCATGCCCATGAGCGCCGCGACGACCGCGAGCACGCGCCCAGTCCCGCTGACAAACTCCATCCGCCACCCAGACTGCTGGAATCGCTAAGCTATGCGGCGATGGTGCAAGTGGTTAGTGCGGATTCTGTAACTACCAGCGAATCGCCGCGCTCCCCCACGTAAAGCCTGATCCGAACGCCGTCAGCACGAGCAGATCACCTTGCTTCAGGCGCCCGGCGGCGAGGGCTTCATCGAGCGCGATCGGAATCGATGCCGCGGTGGTATTGCCGTATTTCTGGATGTTGCTGTACACCTGATCGTCGCGCAGGCCCGCCGCTTTCTGGACCATCTCGATGATGCGCAGGTTGGCCTGGTGGGGAACGAGCAGCGTGACGTCGGCGGGAGTGAAGTGGTTGGTCTTGAGCGCGATGGCGACGGACTCCGGCATCTTGATCGACGCGAACTTGAAGACATCGCGCCCCTCCATCACAGCGCGGTGCAATCCCTGCTCGATCATCTCCACGCTCACGTACGGATCGTGCGCCAGCCCCGGCCCGTCCACCCACAGCTTCTCGGCGTAGCGGCCGTCGGCAAAGATGTGCGTGGACAAGACGCCGCGGCCGTCGTCATCGATGGGTCCGAGCACCGCGGCACCCGCGCCGTCGCCGAACAACACCGCGGTATCACGCCCGCGCGTCGTCTTGTCGAGCCCGCGCGAGTGCACCTCGGCGCCTACCAGGAGGATGTTCTTGTATTGGCCAGTCCGGATCCACGCGTCGGCGATGGACAATCCATAGATGAAGCCACTGCACTGATTACGGACATCGACGGCGGGAATGTCGGTGAGGCCAAGCTCGCGCTGCAGGAAGACGCCGTTGCCGGGCTCGAAATGGTCGGGCGTGCAGGTGCAGTAGATGATGCAATCGATGTCGGCCGGCGCGAGTCCCGCTTTGGCGAGCGCCTTCTTGGACGCTTCACGCGCGAGCCCGACGCCGGTGTCGCCCTTGTCCACCCAGTAACGCGTCTTGATGCCGCTGCGCTGCACGATCCACTCGTCGGACGTGTCCATGATCTTCGCGAGGTCGTCGTTCGTGACGACGCGCGCCGGAACATGGAAACCGGTGGACAGGAATGCAGTGCGGGGCATCAGTACTCTGGGTTGCGGGTGACAACGAAGGTACCCAAGATTAGCGCATGGACCTCGCGGTGACTAGACAACAGTACGATGCAGTGCGGAATGCCAAGCACCTGCCCGATGTGCTGAAGAACGTGCTCGACAAGGCGACCAAGAACGCGAGTGGGCACGTGCTGCATCTCACGTATGAAGAAGCAACCGCGCTGAACGAGCTTGCCGCCTGGAACGTGCATACGGGTTCGGACGGCAAGGTGACGCCGGAATCACAACTCTTCGACGATCTGGTACGCACAATCCTCACGCACCCGGAGTACTGAATGCGCTTTGCCTGTCTGCTGCTGTTGCTCGCCCCTCAGCTCGCTGCCCAAAAACGCGCCATCACATTCGAAGACTACATCGCGCTGAAGTCCGTCAGCGATCCGCAGCTCTCGCCCGACGGCAAGTGGGTCGCGTACACGGTCTCGATCCCCTCGCTCCAGGACAACCGCAACGTCTCGCGCGTCTGGGTCGTCGAGGTGGCGACGGGGAAGTCGCGCCAACTCACCGGCGGTCCCGGCTCGGATCGCCAGCCGCGCTGGTCGCCCGATGGAAAGACGCTCGCCTTCGTCTCCACGCGGGATAGCGGCGCGCAGGTCTGGGTCCTGCCGATTGCCGGCGGGGATGCGCGGAAAGTGTCGCACGTTACCGATGGCGTGTCCGATCCGCTGTGGCTGCCCGACGGTTCGGGATTACTCGTCACCAGCGATATCAAGTGGCCGCCGAGTCAGGAGATCGATCAGCGCAACGGCGAATATCCGACCGACGCGAGGATCTGGACCGGGCTGATGTGGCGGCACTGGGATGATTTCAGGGCGGGGAAGCGGCAGCACGTGTTTCGCGTAGGCGTAGCCACGGGAACAGCGACGGATTTGACGTCGGAGGATCACGATGTACCGGCGATCGCCACGGGTGGAGACGGCGACGTAGCAGTCTCGCCGGACGGCAAGGACATTCTCGTAGCGATACATGGCGACACCGTCGTCGCCGACAACACGAATGTTGATATCTACATCACGGACGGTACGGCCCTCCGACCCATCACCAGGAACCCCGGTGCGGAAAACACGCCGCGGTTCTCGCCTGACGGCAGATGGGTCTCGTACCTCTCGATGGAGCGCGCGGGGTTCGAAGCGGATCGCCTGCGCTTGATGCTGGTCGAACGGCCCATCGGCCCATCGGGCCATCCGCCTGTCGAGGCTACCGCGGGCTGGACGTTGTCGGTCGGCTCGTACACGTGGTGCCCAAACTCGAAATGCATCTACGCCGTCGTCGAGGAGCGCGGCCGCGACAACATCTACCGCATCGACATCCCCGGATACAAACGCACCCGTGTAGTCACCGGTGGTGTGAACACTGGCGTCCAGGTCGGTCCCGACAACAAGACGCTGGTCTATCTCCATCAAACCAACACGCAGCCGGCCGAGGTGTGGGTCTCGGGAAAAGCGCTGACCCATCACAACGACTCCGCCCTCGCAACCCTGGACCTGCCGCCGCTCGAGGAATTCGGCTTCGTCGGCGCCCTCGGCGACTCCGTCTTCGGCTGGTCGCAGAAACCACCCGGCTTCGATCCGACGAAGAAATATCCGCTCATCTATCTGATCCACGGCGGCCCGCAGGGCGCGTGGACCGACAGCTGGGGTCCGCGCTGGAACAATCAGCTGTTCGCGGCGCGCGGCTTCGTCGTTGCGGAAGTGAACTTCCACGGCTCCACCGGCTACGGCCAGAAGTTCACCGACGCGATCTCGCAGCACTGGGGCGACTACCCCTACGAAGATGTGATGAAAGGCTTGGATGTCGTGGCCCGGCTGCCCTATGTTGACTCGACGCGAATGGGCGCGGCCGGCGCTTCCTACGGCGGCTACATGGTGTACTGGATCGCCGGACACACCAACCGTTTCAAGGTGCTCGTGGATCATGACGGCGTGTTCAATACCGTGAGCATGGCGGGATCCACCGAAGAGCTCTGGTTCACCGATTGGGAGTTCGGCGGCTCGCCCTACGCCAACCGCGCGCTCTACGAGAAGTGGTCGCCGCTCAATTTTGTGAGTAATTGGAAGACGCCGATGCTGATCGTGCATTCGCAGCTCGATTACCGCGTCGATCTGTCGGAAGGGTATCAGGCGTTCACGGCAGCGAAGCGGATGGGTGTGGACGCGAAGTTTCTGTACTTCCCGGACGAAGGACACTGGGTGCTGCGGCCACGGAATCGCCGCATCTGGTGGGGCACGGTCCTCGATTGGCTGGAGGTGCACCTCAATGAAAGCCCTCACCCGTAACACGCTGTTGGCGTTGGTGCTCGCGCTCCTC
>Ga0075423_10006341_pt1 | contig 11106 bp, 5 predicted proteins | sample SoiMethybrSBSTD2_FD_80114 | JGI IMG/M metagenome (GOLD analysis project Ga0075423, IMG submission 80114) | Bulk soil microbial communities from a Populus tree surrounding site in Tennessee, USA - Soil MetaG P. TD hybrid SBSTD2 | ecosystem: Environmental > Terrestrial > Soil > Tree plantation...
CTCGTACACGCGGAACTGCGTCGCATCGCGCAGCGCCAGATGAGCCACGAACGACCGGGCCACACTCTGCAAGCCACCGCGCTCGTAAATGAGGCCTACCTGAAACTGGCAGGGCAGCAGGAATTTGAATGGCAGAATCGCGCGCACTTCTTCGCCGTCGCTGCTCAGGTGATGCGCCATATCCTCATCGATCACGCTCGCGCTCATGCGCGTGACAAACGTGGCGGCGGCGCCATTCAGGTTTCGCTGAATGAAGCAGCGATGCTGGCGGAAGACCAGGCCGAACACTTCGTCGCCCTCGACGAAGCTCTCCGCACACTCGAACAGATCGATCCGCAAAAAGGCAGGATCGTCGAGTTACGCTATTTCGGTGGTCTAAGCATCGAGGAAACAGCCGAGGTCTTGAATATCTCGCCAAGGACTGTCAGACGCGAATGGCAGCGAGCCAGGGCCTGGCTCTATCGAATGATTTCCGAAGGAACCGCAGATGAAACCCGACCGTTGGCGAAAAGTCGATGAACTCTTTGCGGCCGCGCTCGAGCGCGAGCCGAACGAGCGTGCTGCCTTTCTCTCGCAGGCTTGCGGCTCAGATAATGATTTACGTCGCGAAGTAGAGAAGATGCTCAGCTTCGACGAGCGGGCCGAGGATTTCATCAAGACGAACGTCTTCGATATTGCCGCGAAGCTGATCACTCAGCCTCAAACAATTTTAGATTCGATTGACGACGCGCGCTTCGTACCCGGTGACATACTCTCTGAACGTTACCGCATCGTCGGACTGCTCGGTCGCGGCGGTATGGGCGAGGTTTATCGCGCGGACGATCTAAAACTCAAACAACCTGTTGCGCTCAAGTTTCTGCCCTCTTCGTTGACGTCTAACGGCCCGGCCCTCGCGCGCTTTTATAAAGAGGTCAGCGTTGCTCGTCAGATTTCACACCGGCACGTTTGCCGGGTTTACGACGTGGCTGAGTTCCAGGGCGGGCACTTCATATCGATGGAGTTTGTGCGCGGTGAAGAACTCTCCTCGCTGTTAAAGCGCATCGGCCGTCTGCCACAGGACAAAGCTATCGACGTGGCGCGTCAACTCTGCGCCGCTCTGGCTGCGGTACACGAACGCGGCGTACTTCATCGTGATTTGAAACCGGCAAACATCATGCTCGACGAGCATGGCGAAGTGCGCATCACTGATTTCGGTATTGCGGCTCTTGCGAGCGAAGTGGATCGGAGCGAGCTCTCAGGAACACCCGCGTACATGTCGCCGGAACAGCTCGATGGGAACGAGTTAACTGTCAGGAGCGACATCTATTCGTTAGGTCTTGTGCTTTACGAAGTCTTCACCGGCAAGAAAGCTTTTGAAGCTTCGACTCTGCAAGAGCTGCTCCGACTGCGCCGCAGCGATACGACTCCGACCAATCCGTCTCAACACGTACCGGAATTGGATCCACTGATCGAGCGCGTGATCTTTCGTTGTCTTGAGAAAGATCCCGCGAAGCGTCCCGCGACAGCATTACAGATCGCGGCCGCATTGCCCGGCGGTGATCCACTTGCGGCCGCCCTGGCGGCAGGTGAAACGCCCTCGCCCGAGATGGTCGCAGCCGCACCGAAGCAAGGCGGTTTGAGTCCGCGTGTCGCGGTTTCACTGCTTGCGTCAGTCTTAGTGTTGACGTTTGTGATCTGTTTTCTCTCACCACGCACGACGTTGTACCAGATGGTTCCGTTGAACAAGTCGCCTGAGGTACTTCGCGATCGTGCAACTGAGCTGGTTAAGAAGTTTGGCTACACGGCGCCCGTGTTTGACTCCGCTCACGGCATGCGCATCGATGAAGGACTGCTCAGCTATATCCACGATAACGATCCATCACCTTCACGATGGCAGAAAATCAATGACGGGCAGCCGGCAGCAATCTATTTCTGGTATCGACAGAGCCCACGCCCATTTGACGTGACGGATGGCAGTGGCGTCATGGAAGACCAACCGGCTAGCGATCTTGCCGGAATGATCACGCTAACAGTCGACACGCTTGGACGTTTGCGATCATTTCATGCCGTGCCGCCGGCGAAGAGTTCAACCACAGATGCAGGCGCGACTGATTGGTCACTACTATTCAGCGAAAGCGGATTGGACCAAACCCGGTTTCAACCAGTTGCGCCGTTGTGGACGCCACCACACGCAACAACGGCGCGCGCAGCCTGGGAGGGAACATATCCGGATCAGGCGGACTTCAAGATCCATATCGAAGCAGGTGCGTTTGAAGGCAAGCCTGTCTACTTCGAAATTTTCGACGCGTGGGATCAGCCTCGTGACCAACAGGCAAACATTGTGCGCTACAGGCATCGAGCACTCGTGGTCCTGCTGCTTGCGATATTCATCACGGTGATGGTCGGAAGCGCACTGCTGGCCTTGCGAAACTTAAAGCTCGGTCGTGGAGATCGCAAAGGTGCGTTTCGTCTCGCGGTTTTTGTGCTCGTGGTCTTTTCTCTGAACTGGTTATTCGCGTCGCATCACGTGGCGAGTGAAGTTGAAGCTCTTAACTTCATTTCAGGCGTTCAAAGGATCCTGTTCTGGACGTTCTTCTTCTGGGTCGTCTATCTCGCGTTCGAACCTTTTGTCAGGCGGCGCTGGCCTGAGCGGATCGTTTCGTGGAACCGCGTGCTCGCGGGAGGTTTTCGCGATCCACTGGTAGGTCGCGACATACTCATCGGTGCAGTGTTTGGGCTCAGTGTGATTCTCTGCAATTTTTATCTTGCGGATCTGGTCCCGCAATGGTTCGGCTATCCGCCTGACATTCCCTGGCTCGATCAACCGGCGACGCGACTGCTCGGTATTCGTTCGTTTGCCTTTGGTTTCACGCAACAGATCTTTGCCGCGCTGCTTCAGTCGTTCATGCTGCTGTTTTTTCTGTTACTGATGTACATCATTGTGCGAAGACAGCGAGTTGCTGCGATTGCGTTGTGGGTGATTATGACTGTGGCGCTGAGCTTGACGCATGAGACGGCAGTGGGTGTGCCGTTCGCGGCGCTCGCAGCGTTGCTCGTGATCGTTGTTCTTTATCGTTACGGACTGCTGGCGTTAATCTCAGCCATCTTCTTTCTTCACTGGCAGATTTTCTTTCCCGTGACGAGGGATTTTACAGCGTGGTACGCAGCCGATTTTGTGTTGACGTTGATCATTTCGCTGGCCCTCGTGGGTTTTGGTTTCTACACCTCACTCGCAGGCCAGCCACTCTTCCGCGGCGCCTTTCCTGATGACTAGCTATAGCCGCAGATGACGCGGATTATTATTTACTTAGAACTCTGCGCATGCGCCGGCGTGGCGGGGTGCGGTCGTTGAGAAGGGCTTTGTGTCGCGTCTCGAGCATGTAGCCTAATGCCTGGTACGAGATGCCGAGAGTGCGCGCAGCGTGAGTGAGGCTGCCCTGCGCGTTTTCGAGTGCGCGTTTGATCAGCTCGTGCTCGTAGGAATTTACTTCTTCAGTCAGCGTGCGTCCGGAAGTAACTTTCTCTGTTTCAGACACCGTGAGGTGTTCTCCAATTTCCTGAAACGCCGCGAGTGCGGCGTCGGCGGCTTTATTGTTACTGCCCGTTAGTTCGGACAAACTGATTGCTCGCTGGAAAGAAGCAAATGAGTCCGTGTAATCCCCGAGACGAGCGAGGGCGCGGCCGTGAGTAATTAGCGATTCCGCTAAGAGTGCGTGTCTGTCGGTTTTCTCCAGCGTCTCTACTGACGAACGTGCCGCTTCTTCGGCTTCATCCGAACGTTGCTGTCTTAGAAAAACTCCGGCACGCGTCTCATCCACTTGCGCTATCGCAGTGATGTCTGCAAGGTCCATGAAGACGCGCCGAGCATAGTTCAGATGATCCAACGCTTCCTCGCAGCGATTGATTTTGAAGTAGAGAAAGCCAAGATTGTTTTGGACCGTACCTAAGTAAGTCCTGTGATCAATCTGTTCGAAGTGATAACTGGCCGCCGCGTAATCAATCAACGCCCGATCGAGATAATCGCCGTGCTGTTCCTGCTCCCAAAGCAATTCCAGCACGTTTCCCAGAGTCATGTGATAACAACCTCTGAGGGTGTCGTTCTCGATCTTCTCGAACCGTGATGAATTGGTAGTGAGCAAGCTTAACGACTCATGGTGTCGCGACGCGTCAAGCTCAACGATCGCCAATCGCAGAACCGCACGGCATCTCACTTCGCCGTCAGTCTTGAGCTGCGAGAGGGTTTCTTCGAGCAGATCACGCGCCTCGTTGAGCTCACCGGTGCGCCAGTAACAAAGCGCCAGTTCGACGTGGGCTTCCTCAATTTTTGGCTCTAAATTGAGCGACTGGAAAATGCTGATGCTTTCGCTGATCAGGTTCTTTGCGGCCTCCTGGGTGCCGGCAAGCTGATTCTTGCCGCCAGTCGCACTCGTGATTACCCCGGCCCGCAACAGGACTTCAGCCGCTACGCTGGGTGCCAGACCCGTTAGCTGTGGGCGGTCGCCGAAGCGCGGCCAATGGGAACCAAGCGCTCGCTGGGCATCCTCGTAATTACCTTTGTTTTCAAGGACTTTAGCCTGTTGGCAGGCGCGTTCAGCAAGGTGGTCGACACTGAGGGTTTGAGTTTCCATGTCGCGTAAAAGTGAGGTCGGTAAGGTCATGTGAGTTGTTCTCATCTATATTGGTGCAAGGAAAAACTAAGGGAAACCGAACCAAATCTTAACTTCTTCCTTCCGCTCTTGCAAGAACGATTCAAAACTGTTGTAGTGGGAGATGCAAAAATTTTTGCATCACTCACGAGGAGGCACCGAAAAAAGTGAAGACCTTACGTAACCAATGCGCAGTTGTGATCCTTACATTGATGCTGGCAGTTTCAACCTACGCCGGCCAGATCCAAGGTCCGGGGGCCGTTTCCGGCACCGGCACAACAACTACGCTAACCGACGTGATTACTACAGTGATAGTGACGATCACCACTGTGATCCCCTGAGGGTTGTCAACATTCATTGAAAGTAGTCGAACCTCGCATTTTGCGGGTACGGTCGAAGTGTGTCTGCGTAAGCCGTCGAAATTTTTGTTGAGATTTCTGTTGACAGTTGAATCTGTGAGGAGTAAATTCCGGCCCGCCAGAAAAACACGTCTCCCACGTTTACGTGTAATACTCCATGAGCTCACGTGACAAATCCGCGATCTAACGGTTTGGCCCAGGGCGGATTTCCGACTAGGCGCAACATCTTCCCCCCAGACTTGCGCACTCAAAATTACAAAGCAAAACGATCCGTGGCCTCGCGTCGCAGGGACAACTCTACTCGCTAACACCGATCGACCGAAAGGAGAACTATGTACCGCCGATCTCGACCAGTCATTCTCTGTAGTTGGTCCATGGCGCTGCTCCTCTGTATGGTCTGCGGAGTTCTCGTCACCCGCAACCTGTCAGCAACCGCAGATCAAACTTCGGCGCAAACACGTCCAGCCGGTAAAGGAAGAAATCTTTCCTTACAACCGGAGGCCTTCAAGTTGAGTCGTCGGCTTGGCAAACGTTTTTTGACCTCCAACCTGAGTTCTACAACGATAGTGGGAATCTTGACGACCGAAGGTGCGGTAAAAAACATCAATATCACCCGAAAGCAAATATCAACCGGCGAAGATGTAGGAATTGGAATTACAGGTGAAGCCGGAACACTCACATGGAACGATGGTGAGGACGACAAACCATCCGGCACAAGCCTTGGTGAAGCTCAACAGATACTGATCGAGCGCGTCGTGCTCGACACTCCCGATCAGTTCATTCTGGCGCAGTTGCGCGGCGCGAATTATTACACGGTAGCGCACAACGTCAGGGCTGATGCCGGTGGTAGCGACAATTACAACGGTCCACTCTGGGATGTCGTTCGCGTTGATGAGCCTCAAAGCGCTCGCGCTCAACGCCTCTTGAGCAACTCCCGCCTCTACTACATCAACGTCCAAACCGGATTGATCGACAAGATCGTCTCTGAGCTCAAAGGAGAAACGTTCGAGGCACACATCCTCGCGTGGTCCGATCAATTTGGAGAAAAGTTTCCGAGACACGTCATCTGGAAGCGCGCTAACGAAACGGTCCAGGAGTTTCGGTTGACCAGCATCTCGATTCAGACCCAGCAATAACGGAGTAACCTCATGCAAACGCCCGGACCGTTTACCCTGCTTCGAATATTCGTGTTTGGCACGATGCTGTCATTGCTGGCGCCTGCTTCGTTGACCGCCCAAACAACCGCGGCTCGACCAGATCGCGGCATCATGCCGGGAGCGTCGTATGCGGTATCAGACATCGAGAACATCAGTCTGACTAACGGCAATGTCCAGTTAACGATCCCGCTGGCGTCATTACCACCGATCGCGGGAGGCAAACTGAAGTTTACGGTCAATGCCGTCTATAACAGCAAATTGTGGAACGTGACGCGTCAGGAGAATCGCCTGGGCCAATTCTATGGTTGTCCCAGTTGGGTAGTTGATACGCCGCAATTGAGTGATTTGGGCGGCTGGAGAATTCCGCTTGGCTATCAGCTCGTGTTTCGCAATGCGCATGAAGATTTCGACTATGTAGTTCCAAACCAACCACCCACACCGGATTGCGAGACTGATGTTCAGGAGCAACAACGACTACAGAGCCAATACTATCGTGTAATCCTGATAGGCCCTGACGGCGCTGAACACGAGTTGCGGCCTACCGATAGTTATGCACCTTACGGCGGCAGCCGCTCTTATCTCCTGAATTATTACAAAGACATTCCCAACACAATTGGCGGTGCGATGCGGTCCTACTCGTTTGACGGTAGTTACCTCTATGCAGTGATCAGTCCGTCGAACTCTTCGACAAGTTGGACCGTCTATATGAACGACGGCACCCGGATCGTTCAATACAGTAACGGCATTCAGAGAATCACCGACACGAACGGCAATAGCATCAAGATTTTTTCAGATGCGAATGGCGGCCACGTTCAGGATGAGCTTACCGGACGCGAGATCAGATTCTATAACGGCAAAATCTTTTATAGGACTGTTACGAGCGTCGAGCAGTCCATCGATATTGTGATGGGTAGCACGCTCGTCCAGGGAAAGATCTATCAGGTACAGGATTGGAGTCCGACAGTGGGAGAAACTGGCGGCGGGTTTGTCTGCGCGAGAAATGACCTTTTAACGACGTCGGTCCCAGTCATTCGCGAAATCATTTTTCCGGCAACGGAGCCAGGCGTGGCATCACGGCGTTACACGTTTAGTTACAATTCAGATACAACCACCAGCGCTACAGACGACTGGCGATTGAGTTGCGGAATGACCCCGCAGCCGTACACAAGGACAGTTTCCAATGGCATGGGTGAGCTGAGCCAGATGGTCACGCCTTCCGGAGCGGTGGTTAATTACAGCTACAGCAAATCCTCGATCCATAACTTTTCGTTCGACATTAACGACATCCCCCGCGCGACCTTGACGCAGAAGCAGATCATTCACGATGGGATTACGGATACGTGGACGTACAACATCGTTGAGTCTGGAGATTGTGGTGGAACAGTTACTGCTCCTGATGGCTCGGTCACCGTGGAGCAGTGCTACCCACATGATCCTGCGTGGGCACGATTCTTTGGCTACGCTGACGATCGTGGCGGTTTGACCTACCGCTCGCGCCGCTCAGACAAAGAAGTTGTCGAGCGCCATTGGACCATGCTGCCTTTCAGCGGCGCCAACACAAACCTGACCGGAAACACTGGCGTGACCAGTTTCAATCCAGTGGTCGACGTTGAATACCTGACGCTCCTTGACGATACGACGAATCACAACCCGATCAAGATGTCAGCCAGGAAGTATCAGTACGACTTCAACGGCAACCTTACACAGCAGATCGATTACGACTGGTTTGATCCGGCGCTCGTAACTCGCAGCGCCGAGGGAGTGCCGACTGGGTTACCTGCCGCTGCGACGGTACTGCGGACCACTAACTACTCTCATTACAACCAAGCCGCAACGGCGAGTTCAGTAAATGTTTATGCCAAACGTTTGCTCAGTACCGCCACGCCGCTAATCTTGAGTGCACCGCGGCAAACAACCCTTGGCTCGAGCAGCGTGAAGTTCAGTTACGATGGCCAGGCTTTCGATGTCGCGCCGACTGCCGGAAATCTCACGAGCAAAAGCGTTTTTGATGATCTGGACGACAAATGGATCACGACCAGCAGCACCTACGACGCATACGGAAACGTGCTCACCTCGACCGATGCCCGTGGCAAGATCACACAATACTTCTACGACGACAGCACGCATGCATTACCAACCCGCGTGGTCGTCGATCCGCAGAACGGCGCTGGAACACAGACAACTACAACGGTCTATGACTACGCGACCGGACTGGTTACTTCGATAACCGACCCGAATAGTGCCACTTCAATTATCAACTACACTAATCAACTTCTGAATGCGGTGGATCCCTTTGGCCGGCCGGGTGTTACCATCGGTCCGCTAGTGAGCGCCGGGGGCGTGAATCAACACCATCGCGTAACCACCACTTACGAAGACCATTTACTTCGTGCTGTAGTCGCTTCTGATCTCAACTCCCAAGACGACAAACTGCTCAAAACCAGGACCACCAGCGACATGCTGGGCCGCACGGTCCTCGTTGAACAAACTGAGGACGGAACGAACTACACACTCTATTCGCAACAAGCTTACGCGCAGGCTGGTCGGATTACTTTTTCTTCCAGCGTGATGCGCGTCGGGAGTTCGTCCAGCACCGACTCCTGGACGCGTGTAATGAACGATGCCCTGGGTCGAGTGATGGAGGTAACGACATTTGGCGGCGCTGCACAGCCACCGAATACCGGCAAGACAGCGGCGGCCACAGGCACGCTACTACTGCTTACAATGCAAACTTCACCAACGTCACGGATCAAGCCGGAAAAGTAAGACGCAGCATGGTTGATGCGCTGGGACGTTTGATTCGAGTTGATGAGCCCGATGCTTCAAATAATCTCGGTTCGACCGCGGCACCGGTGCAACCAACGAGTTACGGCTATGATGTTTTCGGGAACCTGATAACCGTGACGCAAGGTTCGCAGACGCGTACTTTCAGTTACGATTCAATCTCGCGTTTGCGTACTGCGATAAATCCGGAAAGCGGTTCCATCAGTTATCAATACGACGACAACGGCAACCTGCTGGTGAAAACTGATGCGCGTGGAGTTTCAGCGCACTTTGAGTACGATTCACTAAACCGCGTCAAACGTCGCTGGTATAACGGCTCAAACTCGATTTTAGAGACGACCCAAAACACCCCTTCACTGCCTTCTGGTGTCGGAGCTACAGATGAAGTCAAGTTCTACTACGACACACAAGGACTGCCCACCGGTGCGCCGTCCTACACTCGCGGCGCAGCTGTCGGACGGCTCGTGGCCCAAACCTACGGATCTGGTACCAATGGTGACTACTTTGCCTATGACGCACTCGGGCACGCCACGCTGAAGATTCAGCGGACAGGCTCGATCGATTATCAGATGAGTGCGGCTTACAACCTCTCAGGTGCGCTCACTACGCTCACATACCCTTCAAACCACGCTGTCACCAATTCCTATGATCAGGCCAGCCGTTTGAGTGCGTTCAGCGGCAATCTCGGAGATGCAACGACCCGCACCTATTCGACTGGCATCGAGTACGACGCGTCGGGCAATATCCGGCAGGAGCAGTTCGGCACTCAGACTCCTCTTTACCTTAAGAAGCATTACAATAGGCGCGGCCAGCTTTTTGACATACGACTCAGCACAATGTCATGGGCCACTGACCAGTGGAACTGGAACCGCGGCGCGTTAGTCAACTATTACAGTTCTAACTATGCCTGGGAAGGCGACCCATCGACACCTGCCGGCCCTGACAACAATGGCAACGTGCTACTGCAACAACACTGGGTTCCCGGTGATGACGCAATTAATAGCTTCAACTACACACAAGATTTTTACGCCTACGATTCTCTCAACCGTATCCAGTCAGCGACCGAGGTGCACGGGACTGCTGCGGGCCCAAGCGGCCAGGACTACGCGCAACTGTTTGCTTACGATCGCTGGGGCAATCGCACGATTAATCCTGCTTCGTCGGGAGTTGGAATCAATAGCAAGCAGTTCACAGTTGATACGGGAACTAACCGCCTCGGTGTGCCTGCCGGGCAGTCGGGCGTGATGAGTTACGACGCGGCCGGTAATCTCATCAACGACACCTACACCGGCACGGGCAATCGCACCTATGACGCCGAGAACAAGATCGTTTCCGCGTGGGGCGGCAACAATCAGGCGCAACTCTATGCCTACGATGCATCCGGTCAGCGCATCAAGCGCACGGTGGATGGCGTGACGACGTGGCAGGTCTACGGCTTCGGCGGCGAACTATTGGCTGAGTATTCAGCCGATGGACCAGCGACAAGTCCAAACAAAGAGTATGGCTATCGCAATGGGCAGTTGCTGATCACAGCGGAACCTGCGCTGGCTTCGTCGCCATCGGGTCCTAATCTTGCAGCAGCCGGCAATGGAGCAGTGGCTACGGCGTCATCGACTATCAGTACGGCGGCACCGGCTGGTAATGCTATCAATGGCGACCATGTGGGTAGTTCCGGCTGGTGGGCCGATAACACCAGTTTCACTTATCCCGACTGGCTGCAAGTGGATTTTGCTGGATCGAAGACGATTAGTGAGATTGATGTCTACGGCATCCAGCAGAATTATGGCAGTCCAGTAGAGCCGACGCGCACTATGACCTCCAGCTATGCGCTCACTAATTTTGAGGTGCAATACTGGACTGGCAGCGTCTGGGCCACCGTGCCGGGAGCAAGCGTCAGTGGCAATGACAAAGTGTGGCGCAAATTCACCTTTGCGCCACTGGTGACTAGTAAGATTAGGGTTTACGTCACCAATGTGACTGGCGATAATCACAGCCAGATTGTGGAGCTCGAGGTTTATGGTCCAGTGAACGTTGCCGCAGCCGGCAATGGAGCAGTGGCTACGGCGTCATCGACTATCAGTACGGCGGCGCCGGCTGCTAATGCTATCAATGGCGACCATGTGGGTAGTTCCGGCTGGTGGGCCGATAACACCAGTTTCACTTATCCCGACTGGCTGCAAG
>Ga0075423_10006343_pt1 | contig 11102 bp, 9 predicted proteins | sample SoiMethybrSBSTD2_FD_80114 | JGI IMG/M metagenome (GOLD analysis project Ga0075423, IMG submission 80114) | Bulk soil microbial communities from a Populus tree surrounding site in Tennessee, USA - Soil MetaG P. TD hybrid SBSTD2 | ecosystem: Environmental > Terrestrial > Soil > Tree plantation...
CCGGTTCGAAGACGGGGTTCACGGTCGCGACCAGCCCTGCCACAAGGCCACCGGAGAGCGCCAGCGCCACGATGATGACGACGGCCACGAGCCATAACACGAACGCTTTGCCTTTGAACCCTTTGGTCAACGTCCAGGAACGTCGCAGGGCATCCGTGCCCGATTTCAGAGGCTCGAGCGCGGCGACCTGGGCGACCACGGCATAGCCGCAGAATACGATGATGCCGGGGATCACAAAGGCGATCGTTGCAAGCGCCGCGAGAAAACCACTCACGATGCTCGCGCTGAAAATGAAGTTCAGCTTGCTCAAGCCGTAGCGCAGCGAATCGCCGAGTCTCGGCGTGCGACCCAGATAGGCCTCGGACACCGCGCTCACCGTCGCGCCGGTGACGAGCATCGTGCCGAACAGGGTCAGCAGCCGGTCGAGCAGCGCCAGCCCCAATTGGGCGGTGCTTCCACCGGTCAGGTCGATGTAGATGTCCAACACCATCGGCAGGCCCAGACACACGACGGAGATCCCGAAGAGCACGCCGAATTGCCAGCGCATCATGGTGATGGCACCGTCCAGGATCTCGCCGGTCCTCAGGGGTCGCAGCTCGAACGCGGCCATCGGGGTCTCCTTTAGGGCAAGGGCTTCTGGCCGGTCCCCGTTCCCCAGTCACGCACGCTTTCGTTGTCGGCCGCCTCCTGCACGTCCCGTTCGGCTGCTTCCAGCTCCTGTTCGTCTACGTCAGGCCGATCGCGAGATGACGGCGGTGCGTTCTTGCTGGGCCAGAGGAGCCACGCCAGGACGATGAGCACAACCGTGCTGACCCCGATGACCGCCATCAGACATCGAGGTTCTTCACGAACTTCGCGTTTTCCTCGATGAACTTGCGACGCGGCTCGACCTCGTCGCCCATCAGCGTCTCGAACAGCTGCGACGCCTCGAGCGCATCTTCCATCGTCACCTTGAGCAGCGTGCGCTTGGTCGGATCCATCGTCGTGTCGCGCAGCTGATCGGGATTCATCTCGCCGAGGCCCTTGTAGCGGCTCACGTTGATCGCGGCCTTGCTCTCGGTGCCGTTCGTCAGGCGCTTTACGTACGCATCGCGCTCTTTCTCGTCGTAGGCGTAGAACTCCTCTTTTCCTTTGGACACGCGATAGAGCGGCGGCTGCGCGATGTAGATGTACCCGACGTCGATCAGCTGCTTCATCTCCTTATAGAAGAAGGTGAGGAGCAGCGTGCGGATATGTGCGCCGTCCACGTCGGCGTCGGTCATGATGATGATCTTGTGGTAGCGCGCCTCGTCCACCTTGAAATCGTCCCCCACGCCCGTGCCGATCGCCGTGATCATGGTGCGGATTTCTTCGTTGGACAGAATCTTGTCGATGCGCGCCTTCTGCACGTTCAGGATCTTGCCGCGCAGCGGCAGGATCGCCTGGTAGCTGCGGTCCCGGCCCATCTTGGCTGACCCGCCGGCGGAGTCGCCCTCGACGAGATAGATCTCACACAGCTTGGGATCGGTGAGCGAGCAGTCGGCGAGCTTGCCGGGCAGGAGACCGGCATCGAGCCCGCTCTTCTTGCGTACCAGCTCGCGTGCCTTGCGGGCCGCCTCGCGCGCGCGCGCCGCGCTCACCGCTTTGGCGATGATCGCGCGGGCGACGCTCGGATTCTTGTCGAAGAATGCGCCGAGCGCTTCGTTGACGACTGTTTTGACGATGCCTTCGACTTCGGAGTTGCCCAGCTTGGTCTTGGTCTGACCCTCGAACTGCGGCTGCTTGACCTTGACGCTGAGCACGCAGTTCAGTCCTTCGCGGACGTCGTCGCCCGAGAGCGTGAACTCTTCCTTCTTGAGGGCGCCGTCCTGCTTCGCCCACTCATTGATCGTGCGGGTCAGCGCCGACTTGAAGCCGGTGAGATGGGTGCCGCCTTCGTGCGTGTTGATGTTGTTCACGAAGGTGAAGGTGTTTTCGCTGTACTGATCATCGTACTGGACGGCGCCCTCGACCTCGACCTCCTCGCGGGTCGCCTCGAACGTGATCGCCTTGGGATGCAGCGCACGCCGGTTGCCGACGATCCACTTCACGAATTCGGCCAGGCCGCCCTTATAGTAGAACGTTTCTTCCTTCGTGCTGCCCTTGCGCTCGTCCTTGAGGACGATCGTGAGCGCCTTGTTCAGGAAGGCGAGCTCGCGCAGCCGGTTGGCGATCGTGGCGTAGTCGAAGCGCGTCTCGGTGAAGATCTCCGTGTCCGGCTTGAACCAGACCGTCGTGCCGGTGCCTTTCGCCTTGCCGACGACTTCGAGCTTCTTCTTCGTGTCACCGCGCTCGAACGCCATGTGATGCCGTTTGCCGTCGCGGTCGACCCACACCTCGAGCTTTTCGGAGAGCGCATTCACCACCGAGACGCCGACGCCGTGCAAGCCGCCCGATACCTTGTAGCTGCTCTTGTCGAACTTGCCGCCGGCATGCAGCACGGTCAGCGCGACCTCGACGCCGGGCTTCTTCTCGGTCTTGTGGAGGTCGACGGGAATGCCGCGGCCGTTGTCGACCACGGTGATGGAGTTGTCGGCGTGGATGGTGACGTCGATACTGGTGCAATAGCCGGCCAGCGCTTCGTCGACCGAGTTGTCCACGACTTCATAGACGAGATGGTGCAAGCCGCGCGCGGACACCGAGCCGATGTACATCGCGGGACGGCGCCGCACCGCCTCGAGTCCCTTCAGGACCTGGATCGAGTCGGCCTGATAGCCGCCGTTGCTCTTTTCCTTGGAAGGCGCCGCAGGTTTCTTCTTGGGCATCAATTTCCTAGCGTGAAAGAAGCCACCGTATCGTCGTGATGCGGCCCGCGCCGCGACCCGCGTTGACGCGGGCCATGATGTCGGGTGTCATCAGCTGCAGCTCATTCATCCACGAGCTCGTCGCCACGCGCACAAACAAGACGCCGTCAGGCGTTACGCTTTCGGGAGTCGCAACGGCGGCGATCTGCGCTCCCACCAGGCGGGGCCAATCGGGAATCACCTGCGCCTGGCCCACCCGGCGCGCCAAACCGGCCCGCGTCAGATAGCCTTGGAGCGCTTCTCCGACGGTAACAGGACGAGTCTTTTTAGGGCGGTCGGAACGGTTGGACACAGGCCTCAAATATACCCGGAAGTCATTGTCCTGTCAACAGTTAAGGCAGTTACGGAAGTTACGGTCCGACCACAACGTAGGTGTCCCGCTGGACCTCAAAACCCGCCACATCCCGGGCCCGGAAGGTCAACGGGAGGCGGTCGCCCTGGGGGCGGCCGGCTGCGACCACAAACCGCCAGCGGGAGCTGAACACCCGGTCGAACACGCCGTCTTCGCCCTTCTCCACGCTGTCCAGTGCGACCCAGACCGAGTCGATCCCATCGGCATCCTCGGCGCGCACGTTGCCGGCGAGCGTGTCGGCATGGGTGGAGCTGAGGACCGAAATGTCGTCGATGGTGAACGTCAGCCGCGGCGGTCCGGGACGCTCCCGCTCGGCGAGGCAGGCCGTGAGGAACAGCACGATCAGCGTCCCTGAAACTTGGCGGCGCGCTTTTCGAGAAATGCGGTCGTTCCTTCTTTCATGTCTGCGGTGGCGGCCAGGAGTCCAAAATGATTCGCCTCGAGCAACAACCCCTCATCCAGCGTCATCTCCAGGCCCTGATCGACGGCCTCCAGCGCGAGCCTGACCGCCAGCGGTCCCATCGCGAGGATACCCCGCATCATCTTCTCGGACTCGGCGAGCACGTCGCCTGAGGGAACGACCTTGTTCACGAGTCCGATGCGATAGGCTTCCGGCGCGTCGATCATTTCGCCGGTGAGGATCAGTTGCAGGGCGACGCCTTTGCCGACAATGCGGGGGAGCCGCTGCGTCCCGCCGTATCCCGGCGCGATGCCCAGCTTCACTTCCGGCTGGCCGAACTTTGCGTTCTCGCCCGCGATCCGCATGTGGCACGCCATCGCGAGCTCGCAGCCGCCGCCCAGCGCAAAACCGTTGATCGCGGCAATGACCGGCTTGCCGCAGGTCTCCAGGCGTCGCAGTACTGCCTGACCCCGCTGCGCGCGCGCCTTGCCGTCGAACGGACCCTGGCGCGAGAGATCACCGATATCGGCCCCGGCAACGAACGATTTGGGCCCCGCGCCCGTGAGAATCGCGCCCTTGATCTCGGCTTCGGTCGTAATGCGATCGACGGCCGAGCTCAGCTCCAGCATCACCTGGTCGTTGAGAGCATTCAGCTTGTCGGGACGATTGATGGTGACGAACGCGATACCGTCCTTGATCTCAAACAACAGGGTCTGGTAGGTCATGGCTCGAAAGCTATAGGTTCAGAGCCATGAGTGTACAGGCGATTGCGTGGGCACCGTCCGGTGCGGTTCGCATAATCGATCAGCGTGCCCTGCCGGATGCGGAAATCACGCGCGATCTCGAAAGCGCCGAGGCGGTCGCCGAGGCGATCCGAACTTTGCAGGTGCGCGGCGCGCCGCTGATCGGCATCGCTGCGGCCATGGGCCTGGTCGCTGCGCTGCGCGAGCATCGCACCGCGCCGCGCGGCGCCTTCCTGGCGCGCGCCGCGCAGGTGTCGGACCTGTTGGCGAACGCTCGGCCAACGGCGGTGAACCTGCGGTGGGCGCTGCATCGGATGGCGGGCGTGGCGCAAGCAACGCCCGGTGAGAGTGCGGCCGTCTGGGAGCGACTGCACGCGGAAGCGATGGCCATTTGGGAAGAGGATCGCGTGATGTGCCGGCGGATCGGCGAGCACGGTCTTGCGATTCTCGACGATGGGTCGAATGTCCTGACGCACTGCAACACCGGGGCGCTGGCAACCGGGGGGATCGGGACCGCTTTGGCGCCCATTTACCTCGCGCACGAGCAGGGACGCCGGCTGCACGTCTTCGTGGATGAGACGCGTCCACTCCTGCAGGGCGCGCGCCTGACGGTTTGGGAGCTGATGCACGCCGGCATTCCCTGCACGCTCATCACCGACGCTGCCGCGGCTCCGCTCATGCGGCAGGCCAAGGTCGACGTCGTACTCGTGGGGGCCGATCGGATCTGCGCCAACGGCGATTTCGCCAACAAGATTGGCACCTATGGCCTGGCGGTGCTGGCGCGGCACCACGGTGTGCCGTTCTACTGTGCTGCGCCCTGGTCCACCGTCGACGCGTCGCTGGCCGAGGGCGACCTCATCCCGATCGAGCAACGTGCAAGTGGGGAAGTGACCGCAATGGCGGGTCGCCCCATCGCTCCCGATGGGGCCGCCGCGCTGAATCCTGCGTTTGATGTCACGCCGGCACGGTATGTGACCGGCTTCATTACGGATCGCGGAATCGTGCAGCCGCCGTTTGGAACCTAGCGCCGAGCGAAGAAGACGCTCGTAATGTTTGCTGCGTCTGGCTGAACAAGAGTGGCGACAAAATCATTCCCTGCGGCGGCCAGCCCAAAGTAGTCCCCGATGAAGAACCTGCCCCCCACGCTGGGGACGACGGCCTCCATATTGAACGAGCTGGTCGTAAGGCGGAGCTCGCTGCTCCAGCAGGCTGGATCAGTAGCAGGGCCGTTGGGCGACGGATGACACCGCACCAGCCAGCGGTCGGTCGGCAGGCCGGGGTTGGGGCTGTTGAACCGGAAGTCGTAGTAGGAGACGCCAAGCGTTCCGTTCCCGGCAACCGCGACAGAGGGAAAGAACGACTGCCGGCTGGCTGCCGGAATGTTGAGCGGCGTCTGGTTTACGCGAATCGGCGCCGACCAAGAGAAGCCCCCGTCGGCGGACATCGAGAAAGCGACGTCGTTGTACTGGAAGTTGGAGAAGCGGCCGTCCTCCCAGACCGCATACAGGTTGCCATTTCGCGGGTCTACCGCGAACGAGGGGTTGGTAGGATCCGACACCAACTGTCCCGTCTCGGGGTCGACGACGAGCGTGGTCCCATCGGAATTGTAGAGCGGCGTCATGGTGGCGAAGGTGACCGGAGCAGACCAACTCTGGCCGTGGTCGGTCGAGCGGAGTAGTTGGAGGTTGGTCTCTGTAATGGGGCCGTTGGGTTGCTGCGCAAAAAACTCGTACAGGTCTACGAGCGTGCCGTTGGGCAGCACGAAAACTTGGCTGAACTGAATGAAGCTTTGCGGGGCGGGTTCGACGATGGCCCGCGCCGGCTCCCAAGTTGCTCCTCCGTCGGTCGTACGTGCGAACACGGCCGAAATGCTGTGCGGCGAGCTGTGTCCAAGCCAGATAGCATAGACGAAGGCCGCGTTCGTGGGGTCTGCGGTCAGCGAGGCATGCTCGGGAGGTGGATCCACCCTATCTGATCCCGGCAGCACGGACGTCGTCCAGTGCAGGCCGCCGTCCGTGGACTTCATGATTTCCTGCACCACGGAGGAAGGAGTGTTCCCCGCAGTAACGGTCCCATACAGGACGCCGTTGGGCGCGAACGAGAGCCATTGATCGCCCGCGCCGGTGAACGCCCCACCGGAGCAGACGGTCAGCGGGAGTGGAACCTGTTGCCAGGTTTGACCGCCATCGAACGAGGCCGCAGCGATGATGTCCTGGAAGGGCCCCTGGAGCCACGTGGCGACGATGTTGTTTGGATGGAGCGGGTTCACCGCGACGGTGGGTTCTTGGGCTTCGTCAGTGGGCCAGGTGCCAAAGGCATTGAACCCGGTGTTGCAGGTCCCGACGGCATTTGGTCGTGACAACTCAACCAGCGAGCCGACGTTCTGAGTTGCCGCAACAACGTCGGTGCCGGACACGCGAGGTGCGGTAGGCGCGTTGCGGTCTGCGCAGCTGCCAGCGAGCTCGGCTGCGAAGACAACGCTGATTATAGTGCGAAGCGTTTTCATCGTTCCTCCACCCTAACTGTCCACCTTCAATTCTCCGCTTCCCTTGATGTTCCAATACTGATTCCTGGTGTTCCCTACATCCAATGCAGCCCGACAGAGTCGCGTTGAAGTGTCCGGCGGGGTCGAAGGTCCACCTCGCGTGAGAACCTGGACATTCAGTCAGCCCGAGCCCGGAGCAGAGCACTGCCGGCGGGACGGGCGAACCACCGATAGAGGATCGATTCCGCTGGCCCGACATTCGGGGAAGAATCGGCCGGCCCGCAGGTCGACATCGGCGCGAGATTCGTTGGAGAGTCGCCGGAACCGCAGCTCAGGATCGAAGCAACCAACGCGGTGGTGACCGAGGCAACCAGTAAGCGCGTTAATCCGAATCGTGTTCATCGCTCCTCCGTGCTAACTGTCCACGCTCAGCTGACCGCTTTCCTTTTGATTGCAGAAGAGCGAGCAGTGCCTGTTTGATCCTCCAGAAGAGTCCGACAGACTCGCTGTGAAAGGCCCTGCGGGGTCGAACGTCCAACTCTTTGAGTTATTCCCCACGGTGGCCGTGAACCCGTTCGCTGCCGCAGGACGCACACCCGTGCCACTGAGCTGACCATTTCCGGAGCAATAAGCACTACTGCTGACAAGCACCGTTCCGTTCTCAGTCCAAGACCAGCCGGCCAAAATTCCGCTGTTGCCGTTGCACTTGAAGCTCCAGGTGTACGGCCGGTCGCCGATGAACCCAGCCGGGTTGAGCGCGACGGCATCGGCGAATGGCGCGGTGGCAGCGGTGCGCTCGCTACAGCCAGTCACGGCGCCGGCCAGCGCGAGCAGCGGAATGGCGGTGAAGATCGAGCCTCTCATATGAGTCTCCTTGTCTGCATGCCTTTGCGCGATCAGGACTTGACTGGCCGCACGGCGTCAGCGGCCGCCACATCGTTGGCGGCCGTGGAGAACGAGGGCTAACGTAGGGTCGTGCGGTGAGGGCCCGGTCAAAAACGGGTCAGATGGGTTTCGATGCTAGACCTCAGGACGTTCGGCGGGCTGTCCGTGCAGCAGGAAGGCGCTCCTGGCGCCGGGTCGGGTGCGCAACGCAAGACGCTTGCCCTGCTCGCGCTGCTTGCCGCGCATCCACGCGGCCTGAGTCGCGACAAGATCTCCGCCTATCTCTGGCCCGACAGTGATACCAAACACGCCCGCAGTCTGCTCAAGCAGGCCTGTTACGCGCTGCGGCGTGATCTGCAGGTCCCCGAACTCTTCATCGGCGCGACAGAGTTACGGCTCAACCGCGCCGTCATCGGCAGCGACTTCCAACGCTTCGAAGATGCCCTGGAGCGCGGTGACCCCGCGGCCGCGGTCGCATGCTACGGTGGACCGTTCCTCGATGGCTTCTTTCTAAACGAGACGGAGGAGTTCGAGCATTGGGTGGAAAGCACGCGAGGGCAGCTTACGAAACGGGTGTGCGCAGCGGTTGAATCGTTGGCGACCCGAGCCACCTCCGATGGGAATGCGCGCACCGCTGTGCGTTGGTGGCGCCGCCTCACAGAGTTGGACCCGCTCGGCGCGACGGCCGCGCTCGGGCTGATGCGCGCGCTCGACGACGCTGGTGAGCGCGCCGAGGCAGTGGAGCATGGCCGGCGGTACGAGGCGTTCGTGCAGCGGGAGCTGGGCGCTGAGCCGGCACTCGAGGTGACAGCGCTGACAAGGCAGCTCCACCATCAGACCGGAGGAACGCGGGCGACTCCCGAGGCGCGTGGCGTGGATCTCGCTACCGGGGCCTTGAACGGAGCGGGCTTCCCGTCAGTAGCAAAGCGGCGGTTGCGTGTCCGCCGCGCTACGATTGTCGCCGCTATGATGACCGTCGTCGCCGTGGCCCTCGCGAGCACGGCGATCGCGAGACGGACGAGCCACCAATCTCCTATCCTCGTTGTCGGGACCATCCGGGACTACACGGGATCGGATACCGCGGGCGTCGCGCCCACCGTCGCGGAGATGCTTGCGACCAACCTGTCGCGGCTCCCAGGACTCCACGTGCTCAGCACGGCGCGACTCTACGAGCTGATGGGCCCGGCCGAGGCTCGCGGCCAGGAGAGGACCACGATGGAGCGGGCGGCGCGCGAAGCTCGAGCCACCCAGCTCGTGCAGGGGATGCTCTATCGTCGCCCCGGGGGCGCGTTGCGCCTGGAGTTGCAACGAGTCGATCTCGCTAGCGGCGTGGTGGTCGAGGAATACCGCGTGCAAGGAGCCGACGCTTTCGGGGTGACCGACTCCGCTACTGCCGCCCTCGCGGCGAGCTTCGGTGCCAGCGGCGACACCATGCGCATCGCTGATGTCAGCACTCGCTCGCTCGCAGCATATCGGATGTACGTCGCCGGTCTCCGGGCTCTCTACCGGGACGAAGACCAGGCGGGGGCGGTTCGACTATTCGAAGCGGCGCTCGCCGAGGACTCGGGCTTCGCGATGGCGGCTTACTACGCGGGCACCATCAATCCAGTGCTGTCGGGGCCCAAGTCCCACCTGGCCCAGGCGATGCGTCTGGCGGCGCACGCTTCTGACCGCGAGCGGCTCCTCATCCGTGGAGCTTGGGCGCGCGAGACCGGTGATCCGGCGGACCTGGCGATCGCGGAAACGCTGGCCATTCGGTACCCAACCGAGCTCGATGGGCACTACCTGCTCGGCCTGGCGCGGATGGCCCATGGCGAATTCCTCGGGGCCGTGGCGGCACTCCGGGTGGTGGCCGCGATGGACTCGCTTGGTCTCCGGGGGGTTACCGCCCGCTGTCCAGGCTGCGCGGCGTTGGGGACCGCGGTGGTCGCTCTCGGGATGGCCGACTCGCAAGCGGCCGCGGAGCGCGTGGCGCGCGAGCTGTTGGTACTGCAGCCGCGCTCGAGCGGAGCGTGGCTAGCGCTTGGAGTGACGCTCGAGCACGCCGGTCGTTTCGACGAGGCTTCCGCTGCCTACGACTCGGTGGCGCGGCTGTCCCCGAGCTGGAATGACGACGCGGCTTTCCGCGCTTCGATCGCCCTTCGGCGCGGCGACTTTTTCGAGGTTGAGGCCCTGGTTGGCTCCAAACAACACTTTGTAGGCCACACGAAGCGGTGGGAGGCGTTGTGGTGGGAATCCGCCAACCTGCGTTATCAAGGAAGACTGCGGGAAGCCTTAGCCCTCGCCCTGCAAATGGGCGCGGCGCAACGAGAATCTGACCCTCTCGCACCCGTGCCGCCGTACGATGCGAGCCTCATTAAGGCCGAGGTTTTGCTCGAAATGGGCCGGGCGGGCGAGGCCGCCGCGCTGTTCGACTCGCTCACGCACTCCCACGATGGTGACTACTCCGCCGACTCGATGCCGGGCCGCTACGCTCGGCATCTCTGCTGGACGCTGACCCACCGCGCGACTGCGCTTGCCGCGGCCGGCGATACGGCTCTACTCCAGCGCCTTGCCGACAGCGTTGAGGCGCTGGGCCAACAAAGCTCGTACGGGCGAGACCACCTGCTGCACCACTACATTCGCGGGCTTCTCCGCCAAGCACGAGGCCGTCCGAACGAGGCCGTAACGGAGTTTCGGCGGGCGGTGTTCTCTTCGACCTACGGTTATACGCGGACTAACTTGGAGCTCGCGCGAGGCCTGTTGGCGGTCGATCAACCGCGCGAGGCGATCGCAGTTCTCCAGCCGGCGCTCCGCGGCCCGCTCGATGCCTCGAACCTGTACGTCACGCATACCGAGCTGCACGAGATGCTTGGTCGGGCGTTCGAGGCCGCCGGTCAGCGGGACAGCGCCATCGCTCACTACCGCTGGGCAGTCGCGGCCTGGCGGAACGCCGATCCCGAGTTTCGGCCGCGAGTCGAAGCGGCACGTGCCCGTTTGACCCAGCTCACGATGCATTAGCGTTCGCACAACCACCGTTTCCGGAGTAGCTCGAAGTGGCAGGAGCTCTCCTCTTGCGTGAGCTTTACGCAGATGAAGCCAGTCATCGCCGTCATCGGCGGCAGCAGTTGCACTAAGGACGAATGGGCAATTGCGCACGAAACCGGTCGATTGCTGGCGGGCCGTGGAGCGATCCTGGTTTGCGGCGGCCTGGGTGGTGTCATGGAGGCGGCGGCCGAGGGCGCGAAGTCAAACGGGGGCGTTACGGTCGGCATCTTACCAGGTACGGATCCGGCGGCGGCCAATCCCCACATCGATATTCCGCTGGCGACCGGGTTCGGGGAAATGCGGAACGTTCTGATCGTGCGCGTGGCGCAGGCGCTCATCGCGATCGGTGGCGGGATCGGCACACTGTCGGAGATCGCACTGGCGCAGC
>Ga0075423_10006344_pt1 | contig 11102 bp, 12 predicted proteins | sample SoiMethybrSBSTD2_FD_80114 | JGI IMG/M metagenome (GOLD analysis project Ga0075423, IMG submission 80114) | Bulk soil microbial communities from a Populus tree surrounding site in Tennessee, USA - Soil MetaG P. TD hybrid SBSTD2 | ecosystem: Environmental > Terrestrial > Soil > Tree plantation...
CGTGGCATGATTCCTGCACCGGCGCGCAAACAGGAAGCTTTTCAACCATGACATATGTCTTCAAACCCGCCCCCATTCCGGTCGTGCCTGTGCACGGCGGCGGCGAATTTCCGGTGCATCGCATCTACTGCGTCGGTCGGAATTACTCCGAGCACGCCAAGGAGATGGGCGGCGACGCGAGCAAGGAGCCGCCGTTCTTCTTCACCAAGCCGGCCGACGCGATCGTGCCCGTCGTTGACCCGGACGTGGGCAGCGTCCGTTACCCGCTGGCGACGAAGAATTACCAATACGAGTTGGAGCTGGTCGCCGCGGTAGGCGCGAGCGGAGCCAACCTCGCGCCGGAGCGAGCGAACGAGATCATCTATGGCTACGCGGTCGGCCTCGACATGACGCGGCGCGACCTGCAGATCGACATGCGCGAGAAAAAACGGCCGTGGGATCTCGGCAAATCTTTCGCGGAGGCCGCGCCTATCGGGCCGGTCCATCCCGTCGCCCAAGTCGGTCATCCGAATCGCGGCCGTATTGCGCTGGACGTGAACGGTGAGACGCGACAGCAGGGCGACCTCGCCGCCATGATCTGGGACGTGCCGCACGTCCTGCATTTCCTGTCGCAATACTACGAGCTGTTGCCCGGCGATCTCGTGTTCACGGGAACGCCGGCAGGCGTCGGTCCCGTCGTTCCGGGCGATGTCCTGGTCGGGCGCATCGAAGGCCTGGGAGGGCTCAGCGTTCGCATTGCGCCGCCGCGATGAGCGCGCTGCCCGCGGAATTCGTCGAGCGCGAATACAATCTGCGGGCTGCTTTTCCTGATCATCCGCAATGGTTCGCCCGCTGGGCCGCGGACAGCGAGGCCGCCCGCGCGCGTCTCGACGGACACCTGAACCTCCGCTACGGCAGCGGACCCAGGCAGACGGTCGATCTGTTCCCCGCCGCGCAGCCGCGCGGTGCCTTGCTGTTCATCCACGGCGGTTACTGGCGCGCACTGGATAAGAGCGATCACGCCTTCGTCGCGCCGCCCTTGATCGCACAGGACATCGGCGTTGCGGTGATCAATTACGACCTTTGCCCCGATGTCAGCATCGCGCGTATCGTCGACGAATGCCGCGAAGGCGTGGCGTGGTTACGGCGGGAGGGCACGCGGTACGGTGTTCCGGCAGAGCGCCTCGTTGTCTCCGGACATTCCGCGGGCGGGCACCTGGCAGCGATGCTGGTCGCAACGGACTGGAGCGCCCCCGGATCGCCATCCGGCCTCGCGGGCGCTGTCGCGATCAGCGGGGTGTTCGATCTCGAGCCGCTGGTTCAGGTCTCGTTCAATGCAGATCTCAAGCTCGACCGATCGCGGGCGCGGGCGGTGAGCCCAATCCACTTGCGACCGCGCAGCTCGGTGCCGATGCTCGTCGCAGCAGGAGCGAACGAGACCAGCGAGTTCATCCGCCAATCCTGGCTTTTGTGGGAGCGCTGGCCGGAATGCCATTCGCACGGGCGCCACGGCCCCTTGTTTGTGCCCGAGCGCCACCACTTCAGCGTCGTGTCCGACTTAGGCGATCCAGCCAGCGAGCTCGTTGGTCAGACGCTGGCGATGTTCTAGCTGCGCTCGCCCGGGACGATATAGCCGGCTTTGGTGCCGTTATTCCCGCGGAAGCGGGAATCCAGTGTCGCAGATCCAACGACATTGGGTCCCGGGTCTCGCGCTCCGCGCTCGCCCGGGACGACGCATCCGTTTCCAATCGCGGGCACGTTCGTACCCGCTCTTGGACGGATGCGTCGCTTGACAACCGACCCGGGGTCACTCAGGCTCGTGAAATGACCCTCGGTCAGTTGGCTGACCATGGTAATCCGGCCGCGCGCGATCCACACCGAAGACAAAGAGAAGCGCTATCAGGCCATCCTCAAGGCGGCGGAACGGCTGCTGCTGCGCTCTGCCGGGCACGATGCAAGCATGGCCCAAGTCGCCGCCGAGGCCGGCCTCGCCAAAGGCACGGTCTATCTATACTTCTCGAGTAAAGAAGAGCTGCTGCTCGCGCTGTTCGAACGCAATATCGACAGCTTTTTCGCCGCGTTGACGGGCATGGTTGAGGGATCGGCACCGTTGGGCATCGATCCTATCCTGGCGCTCTTGCAGCGGAAGATGGTCGAGCCTCCGCTGTTACTGCCGCTGGCCGGTCGCTGCCTCGGATGGTTCGGCCAGAGCGTGCCCATCGAGGCGGCGCGGACGTTCAACGAAGGGATGGCCGGGCGGCTCGAGCGCGCCGGGGTCGGGCTCGAACGGCATTTCCACGCACTGCGGACCGGTGACGGTGTCGCGCTGTTGCGCCACAGCTATGCGCTCATCCTCGGTTTCTGGCAGACGAGGCAAGGCGCTGTGACACCATGCGCGCCGCGTTCGTCGGGTACCGCGATCGACGATCACGCGGCGGCGTTCGCGCGAAGCTGCGCGCAGGAGCTCGAGCGCGCGCTCCGCGCCCTGTGGGAAGGCACGCTTTATCGCGATGGGTCGCGTGCAGCGCGGCGTGCGCCAAAGGCCCGAAGCGACGGCGCAGTATAATGACCGTTCCAGCGTGAACTTCGGACCGGCGCTACGCGACTCATGACATCGCCTCACCTGCACGCCGTCGACGCGCGCGATGCGCAGGCCGCCACGCCGACCGCGACGCGGCCGATCCCCGAGATCATCGCCGAGCTCAAAGCGGGGCGCATGGCCGTGCTCGTCGACGAAGAGGACCGCGAGAACGAAGGCGATCTCATCGTGGCCGCGGATTGCGTCACTCCCGACGTGATCAACTTCATGGCCAAGCACGGCCGGGGTCTGATTTGCATGCCGATCACGGAGGCACGCGCACGAGCGCTCAATCTCGCGCCGATGACGCCGGTGAATCGATCGGTGCATGGGACCAACTTCACCGTCTCGATCGAAGCTGCGCAGGGCGTGACCACGGGCATTTCGGCGGCGGACCGCGCGCATACGATCCGCGTGGCATGCGCGCCCGACGCCAAGCCGCAGGATATTGTTCATCCCGGTCATGTCTTTCCCCTCGTGGCGCAGCAGGGCGGCGTGCTGGCGCGCGCCGGTCACACCGAAGCGTGCTGCGATCTCGCGCGGCTGGCGGGGCATTCGCCGGCTGCGGTGCTGTGCGAGATCATGAACGATGACGGCACGATGGCGCGGTTGCCGGACCTCGTGGAGTTTGCACGGCAACATGCGCTCAAGATCGGCGCGATCGTCGATCTGATCCATTACCGCAGCCAGACCGAGCGGCTGATCGAGCGCGTTGGCGAACGGCCGATACGCACGGCCGAGGGCGATTTTCGCCTTGTCACTTTCCGTGACAAGCTGACCGACGCGACGCACCTCGCGCTGACGCGCGGACAGATCGTGCCCGAGCGTGAAACGCTGGTGCGCGTCCACGAGCCGCTGTCCGTCGTCGATCTGCTCGATTACGGCAGCCGCACGCACTCGTGGACGATTCCTGCGGCTCTCGCGGCGATCGCGCGCACGGAGTGCGGCGTGCTGGTCCTGCTGCATCGCCCGGAATCCGCACAGGAATTGCGGCAGCGCGCGGTCGCCGACCAGCCCGCGGCGGAAACCCGCATGGATCTGCGCAACTATGGCATCGGCGCGCAGATCCTTCGCGATCTCAATGTCGGCAGGATGCGGCTATTGGCGCGGCCGCGCAAGATGCCGAGCATGGCGGGCTTTGGGCTGGAGGTTACAGGCTACGACGACGTGTCCGCCGCGAGTCGGTCGTCGCCGCGATGAAGTTGCACCTGCGCCTTTAGACGCCGCCGCGGCACTGATAACGATCGCGTTTTCTCCGGACTCATGGCCATTCGCAGGATCGCTTCCAATACGCGTGCCGAGCATATGCGCGTCGGCATCGTGCTCTCCAGGTTCAACGCCGAGATCGGCGAGGTTCTCCTGAAAGGCGCGCTGCGCGCGCTCAACGAAGCCGGCGTTGCGGAATCCGCGATCGCGGTCGTCACGGTGCCCGGTGCGTTAGAGACGCCGCTCGCGCTGCAGCGCATGGCGCAGACGGGCGATTACGATGCGCTGGTCGCGCTCGGCGCCGTGATTCGCGGGGAGACGTATCACTTCGAAATCGTCGCCAACGAATCGGCGGCCGGTGTGGCAAGCGTGCAGCTCGAATTCGGCATTCCGATCGGCAACGCTATTCTGACGACCGACACCGACGACCAGGCGAAGGCGCGTGCGGACGCGAAGGGCCACGACGCGACACTGGCGGCGCTGGAGATGGCCAACGCGCTCACCGCGATCGATGACGAGTGATGAAGAGCGGCCGTCGGCGCGCCCGCGAGTTCGCGTTGCAAGGGCTTTATCAATGGCTGCTGGCCGGGACGGCTCCGAATGTCATCCGCACGCAGCTTGCCGAATCCGGCGGGTTTGCCAAGTGCGACACGAAATTCTTCGACGAACTCTGGCTTGGCGTCACGGGCGAGTTCGACACGCTCGTCGCCGGGTTTGCGCCCTACCTTGACCGCGCGCCGGGGCAGTTGTCGCCGATCGAGAAAGGCGTGCTGGCGATCGGAGCCTGGGAATTGCTGCGAGCGCCCGACATCCCTTATCGCGTGGCCATCAACGAAGCGGTCGAGCTCGCCAAGGCTTACGGCGGCACCGACGGCTACAAGTACGTCAACGGGGTGCTCGACAAGCTGGCTGCACAGACCCGCGCGACCGAGATCGACGCACGCCGGATCGCGACCTGACAGTCGCATCGGCGCAGACCGACCATAGAGCGCGTCCGCGCGCTTCACTAGGTCAGACGCTCCCATGGAGGCGCTCTCCGAATTCGAACTGATCGACCGCTTCTTTCGCCGTCCCGCGCGCCATGCCGTGCTCGGTGTAGGCGACGATGCGGCGCTGCTCGCTCCGACGCCGGGCTGCGAGCTCGCTGTGTCGGTGGACATGCTGGTTGCGGGAAGACATTTTTTTGCCGACGTCGATCCCGAGGCACTCGGGCACAAGGCGCTTGCAGTGAACCTGTCCGACATGGCGGCCATGGGTGCCAGCCCTCGCTGGGCGTTGCTTGCGGGCGCGTTGCCGAACGCGGATGCGGCGTGGGTTGGCGCGTTCGCGCGCGGTTTCTTCGCGCTTGCCGATGCCTACGGCGTGGATTTGGTCGGCGGCGACACGACCAAGGGTCCGCTCAATCTCTGCGTGACGATCCTGGGCGAGGTGCCGGCGGGACAGGCGTTGCGCCGGCGCGGCGCCCGTCCGGGTGACGCGGTCTTTGTCTCCGGCAGGTTGCGGGTTCCCGCGCTTGGTCTCGCGCATCATCGGCAGCGCGTGATCCTTGCCGCCGACGAGCTTGCCCAATGTGAACGGGCACTGCTGCGGCCGGCGCCCCGAGTTGAGCTCGGAGAGCGCTTGCGCGGCATCGCGACCGCCGCCATCGATGTTTCCGATGGCCTCGTCGGCGACCTCGGCCACATTCTCGATGCCTCGGGCGTGGGCGCAACCCTCGAGCTCGCGGCGCTGCCTCGTTCCGCAACCCTGAATCAGCGTCTCGCCGGAAATGAACGCGGCTGGGCGCTCGATTGCCTGCTGGCGGGCGGCGACGACTATGAGCTGTGCTTCACTGCACCGGCGCGCGCGGCCGCGGACATTGCCGCGTTGGCGGAGCAACTCGACCTCGCGCTCACGCGCATCGGCGGCATCGAAGAGCGCGCGGGGCTGGTCGTACGCGACGAGAACGGCCAGGCATTGCGAACCTTGCCGGCGGCATTCGATCATTTCCGCGGCTGACCCGATGCGGAAAGCGCCATCGCTCAGGTTTCTGTTTTCGCATCCCGCGCACTTCATCGCTTTGGGGTTCGGCGCCGGCCTGTCGCCAATCGCGCCGGGCACGGTCGGGACGCTCGTCGCGCTGCCGCTCGCCGCATTGTTGCGGGCCTTTACCGATGATCTCGGATTCATACTCATCGTCGCTGCGTCGTTCGCGATCGGGGTCTGGGCCGCGGATCGAACCGGACGCGACCTCGGCGTCGCGGACCACTCCGCGATCGTCTGGGACGAGATTGCCGCGTTCCTGCTCGTGCTTTTTTTCGTGGGCGCGGATCCATTGCGCGAGGCTTTCGCGTTTCTGCTGTTCCGCGTATTCGATGTCGTCAAGCCGCCGCCGGCAAGACTCATCGATCGCGAGTGGCATCACGGTTTCGGCGTCATGGCGGACGATATCGTCGCCGGGTTCTACGCCCTTTTGGTTTTCGCGTTCTGGCAGCGCGTATTCGCGTGAAGGTCGACGGGCGCGAACCGGGGTGGGCGAGCGAGCGCCGTATCGAAGAACGGGCGCTGAACGCTTCGGGAGCGTTCCAGTCGCTGGTGTACGACGGATGGCTGCTCGGCTACCGGCCCGGTCCGACCAAGCGGCTGCGCTGCGTCAATCCGTTTTATCCCTCGACGCTGCCGCTGGAGAAGAAAGTGCTGCATTGCATCTCGTTCTATGCCGCCGCGCGGCTGCCGGCGATATTCCGCCTTCTGCCCTTCTCCGAGCCATCGACGCTCGACCCGTGGCTCGAGCGCAACGGCTGGGCAGCGTTCGAGCGCACGCTGGTGCTTCGGTGCGGCCTCGCGGAGCTGGCAGAGTCGCCGCACTCGAACGAACCCGTCACGATTATCGATCCGCCCGCGTGGGAGCCCCTTGTAGCGGAGCTGCTCGATATTGCGCCCGATGCCCTGCCGCGTTTCATCGAGCGTGCCGCCGGTTATCCGTTGCCGCATGCCGGCGCGCTGATCCGGCGCGACGGCGCGGTCGTCGCTTGCGGGGTGCTCAAGCTCGAAGACGACCACGCGGGACTGTTTGCGCTCAAAACCGCGGCGGCCTGGCGCGGCCGCGGTCTCGGCCGCGCCGTAGTCGCGGCTCTGCTCGGCGAGGCACGACGGCGAGGCGCAGCGACCGCGTATCTGCAGGTTACGGCCGACAATGGTCCGGCGCTCGCGCTCTATCGGCGATTCGGCTTCGTCACGGCGTACGAGTACTGGTATCGTGCCCGTGAGGGCGAGCAACACTGACGGCGGCGAATCTCCCGATGCGGATCGACGATGAGCTCTATCGGCTGGCGATCGCGCTCGGTCGCGCCGCGCTGGAGCGCAAGGTGCGCATCGCCACCGCCGAGTCGTGCACCGGGGGCCTGGTCGCGGGCGCCATCACGGCCGTGGCCGGTAGCTCGGATTGGTTCGACTGCGGCTTCATAACCTATTCGAATGACGCGAAGATCGGGCAGCTTGCCGTGCCGCCGAGGACGATCGAGCAGTTTGGCGCCGTCAGCAAAGAAACCGCGCTGGCGATGGCGGAAGGCGCGCTTGGCGCGAGCCGTGCCCAATGGGCAGTCGCAGTGACCGGTATCGCGGGCCCGGCGGGCGGCACTCCGGACAAACCAGTGGGGACGGTATGTTTTGCCTGGCTCGGACCAGGGGTTGCCAAGGCTTCCCGGATCCGCCTCAGCGGTGACCGTGCCGGTATCCGCCGGGAGTCGGTTCGCATCGCCTTGGAAGGGATTCTCGACCGCTTGGCCTAGGCCGTCGGAGCACTGTATCGAACGATCGTTCTATGCCATAATCAGCCCATCTCACCTTGACGATCGGGCTTAAGCCATGAGCACGGCGACCACCAGCAGTGGCAACATCGGCAAATCCAATGGAATGAGCGCAATGGACGATAACAAGAGCAAGGCCCTCGCCGCCGCTCTGGCGCAGATCGAGAAACAGTTCGGCAAGGGCTCGATCATGAAAATGGGCGAGGCCCGGGTGCAGAGCGACCTCTCCGTCGTCTCGACGGGCTCGCTGGGACTCGACATCGCGCTGGGTGTCGGCGGCCTGCCGCGCGGCCGCGTGGTCGAAGTCTACGGGCCGGAAGCGTCCGGCAAGACGACGCTCTGCCTGCAGGTCGTGGCACAGGTGCAGAAAGCCGGCGGCACGGCAGCCTACATCGACGCCGAGAACGCGCTGGACCCCGTCTACGCCGGCAAGCTCGGCGTCAACGTCGGCGAGATGCTCATTTCGCAGCCCGATACGGGCGAGCAGGGACTCGAGATCGCCGACATGCTGGTGCGCTCGGGAGGCATCGACATCATCGTCATCGACTCCGTTGCGGCGCTCGTCCCGAAGGCCGAGATCGAAGGTGAGATGGGCGATCAGCTTCCAGGCCTTCAGGCGCGCTTGATGAGCCAGGCGCTGCGCAAGCTCACCTCGAACATCAAGCGTGCCAACGTGCTCGTAATCTTCATCAACCAGATACGCATGAAGATCGGGGTCATGTTCGGCAATCCGGAGACGACGACCGGCGGTAATGCGCTCAAGTTCTACGCGTCGGTGCGACTGGATATCCGGCGCATCGGATCGATCAAGCGCGGCGATGAAGTCGTCGGCAACGAGACGCGGGTCAAGGTGGTGAAGAACAAGATTGCGCCGCCGTTTCGCGAGGCGCTGTTCGACATTCTCTACGGCGAGGGCATCTCGCGCGAGGGCGAGATGATCGAGCTCGGCGTCGCGCAGAACATCATCGAGAAATCCGGCGCCTGGTACGCGTACCGCGGCGAGAAGATCGGGCAGGGCAAGGACAACACGCGCGATTATTTGAAGGAGCATCCGGAACTCGCCGCCGAGATCGAGGCGAAAATCCGCGCCGCCGTCGGCGTTCCGGTGGCGGGCGCGGCGCGCGCTGGCGCGGCAGCCGACGAATAGCGGAACCTACGTGAAGTCGGCGCCCGTTTCGCTTCGGGCACAGGCGATCCGGCTGCTGGCGCGCCGCGAGTATGCGCGCTCGGAGCTCGAGCATCGCCTGATCGCCAAGGGAGCGCCACGAAACGAAGTTGGCTTCGTGCTCGATGAGTTGATTGCGCAGGGTTATCTGTCGGACGCACGCTACGCGCGGGCGATGGCGACGCAGAAAGCCGGCGGCTACAGTCGCAGGAGCATCGCGGAAGCATTGAAAGCCAAAGGCATCGCCCGTACCGACATCGAGCGGGCCTTGGTCGAAGCGGAAGCCGATGACGGAAAGGCGTTGCGCGCGGTGTGGCAGCGCCGCTTCGGTAAACCGCCTACCGACGAGCGGGAGAAGGCGCGGCAGGTGCGCTTCCTGCAAGCGCGCGGGTTTGCTCTTTCGGCGATATTCAAGCTCCTCCGGGAGGCCCCCGACACCACCGGCGCTTAGCACCGGCCGTGCTGCGGGCGTTATGCTAAGATATTGATTTTGAACCAGCACTGCGCTTTGGCGGCCGGCTTCGCGCCGGCGCCCGGCATCGATCCATCATGCAAGTTGCAGCCATCCGCCGCCAGTTTCTCGACTATTTCGCCGAGCGGGGCCATACGATCGTGCCCTCCGCGCCGCTGGTGCCGGCCAATGATCCGACGCTGCTTTTCACCAACAGCGGCATGGTCCAGTTCAAGGAGGTCTTCCTCGGTACGGACCAGCGCAGCTACGTGCGCGCCGCGGACGTGCAGCGGTGCCTGCGCGCCGGGGGCAAGCATAACGCTCTCGAGAACGTCGGCTACACGGCGCGCCACCACACGTTCTTCGAGATGCTGGGAAACTGGTCGTTCGGCGATTACTTCAAGCGCGAAGCGATCAGGTATGCATGGGAGCTCCTGACCGAGGTCTACAGGCTGCCGGCAGAAAAGCTTTGGGTCACGGTGTATCAGACCGACGACGAAGCCTATGACGCATGGGCCAGCGACGTCGGTGTGCCGCGCGAGCGCGTCGTGCGCATCGGGGACAACAAGGGCGCGCCGTATGCCTCGGACAACTTCTGGCAGATGGCCGACACCGGTCCCTGCGGACCATGCAGCGAGATCTTCTACGACCATGGGCCGGAAATCGCGGGTGGCCCGCCCGGATCGGACGCCGCCGAAGGCGATCGCTACGTCGAGATCTGGAACCTGGTCTTCATGCAATTCAACCGCGACGAGAAGGGTGTTTTGACGCCGTTGCCGAAGCCCTGCGTCGACACCGGCATGGGGCTCGAGCGGCTTGCCGCGGTGCTCCAGGGCGTCCACAGCAACTACGACATCGATCTGTTCCGGGATCTGATCGCGACGGCGGCAAAGCTGACCGGCGCGGCGGACCTCACCTCGCCCTCGCTCAAGGTCATCGCCGATCACATCCGCGCGTGCGCGTTCCTGATCGTTGACGGCGTGATCCCGAGCAACGAAGGCCGCGGCTACGTGTTGCGGCGTATCGCCCGCCGCGCGATCCGTCATGGGTACAAGCTCGGCCAGACCAAGCCGTTCTTCGCCAAGCTCGTTCCCGAGCTCGCGCATCTGATGGGCGACGCGTATCCCGAGCTGCCGCTGAAGCAGGATCATGTAATTCGCGTGCTGCAGACCGAAGAGGAGCGATTCGCGGAAACGCTCGAGCACGGAATGAGAATCCTCGACGCAGCGCTCGCGCAGGCAACGGAAAGAGGCAGCAAGACATTGCCGGGACTCACGGCGTTCACGCTCTACGATACCTTCGGCTTCCCGCTCGACCTCACCGCGGACGTCTGCCGGGAGCGTGGAATCACCGTCGACCAGGCGGGATTCGACGCGGCGATGGAAAAGCAACGCGAGCGCGCACGCGCCGCCTCGACCTTCAAGATGGCCGATGGCCTGGAGTACCGCGGCGCGAAGACGATTTTCGACGGGTACGACACACTGGCGGAGGAAGCACGCGTCGTCGCGCTGTATCGCGACGGGAGCCCCGTCGACGCGCTCTCGACCGGGCAGAGCGGCGTCGTCGTCCTCGACCGCACGCCTTTTTATGCGGAGTCGGGCGGCCAGGTCGGCGATCGCGGCGAGCTTTCGAAAAATGGCGTCTGCCTCACCTTGTTCGCGGTGCACGATACCCAGAAGATCCAGCCCGACGTCTTCGGCCATCACGGCGAGGTGAAGACCGGTGAGCTGAAAGTCGGAGACACCATCGCGGCCAAGGTCGACGGCCAGGCGCGCGCCCGCGCGGCATGGAACCACTCGGCCACGCATCTGATGCATTCGGCATTGCGCAAGGTCCTAGGGGACCACGTGACGCAGAAAGGCTCGCTCGTCGATCCAGACCGCACGCGTTTCGACTTCTCTCATCCGCAGCCGATGACCGACCAAGAAATCCGCA
>Ga0075423_10006345_pt1 | contig 11101 bp, 8 predicted proteins | sample SoiMethybrSBSTD2_FD_80114 | JGI IMG/M metagenome (GOLD analysis project Ga0075423, IMG submission 80114) | Bulk soil microbial communities from a Populus tree surrounding site in Tennessee, USA - Soil MetaG P. TD hybrid SBSTD2 | ecosystem: Environmental > Terrestrial > Soil > Tree plantation...
AAGAACGCGTGCATGTTCGGCATCGTCGCGATGGCCACGCCGCGGTCGCCCTTCCAGCTGCGGCGGCTCAGGTCGAGCAGCTCCGCGAAGAGCGACCCGTCGACGTCGATCGCGTGATGCTCCTCGATGCGCACGGTGCCCGCACGCTCCAGCCGGTTCTGGATGTTGCGGCAGGTCTTCTTGAAGCGCTGGCTCGTGCCCTTCCAGAAGGCGTCCCAGTCCCCCGCGATGGCCAGATACGGCGAGAGGGAGGCCTCGGCGCGGCGCCAGGGCAACCGGCCGGGAATTACCGCCTCGAGCTCCTTCAGCATCGGCGAGGCGGCGGGCAGCTTCTGCAGGCTCGCCACGTCCCAGTCGCGCCGGGCGGTCAGGTGCTCGACGAGCGCCGCGGCGACCGGCCGCACGGGGCCGCCGAGCAGGACGTCGATGAACGGCGTGTCCGGGCACTCGAGGAGGGCCAGACGCCGCACCGGCATGCCGCGCTGCCGTTCCTTCCAGCGCATCAGCGGCACCGCGGCGACCGCCTGACCGCCATCCTCGACCAGCAGCACCTCCGGACGACGATCAGGCCCCACCGCCGGCCAGCAGCAGGCGAACCAGTCATGGCTGAGGAACGGAGAGGTCTGGCCGCCGCGCTCGGCAAGATCGGCCCAGACGCCGGTGAGGGCCTGGAACTGCGCCTCGGTCTCCACGCGCCGGATACGCAGGCTCACGGGCGGGGGGCCTCCATGCCCGGGGCGCCGCCGATCGGGGAGGGCGCCGGCGAGGCGTCCGGACGCCGCGCGGCGGCCTCGATCACGAGCGTCTCGACGCGCTCGAGCAGCGCCGGCCACGCGTGCTGCCGCTCCACGAATCCGCGCGCGCGGGCGGCGAGCCGGACGCGGGCGTCCGCGTCGGAGAGGAGCCCGACCACCGCGGCGGCGAAGCGGGCCGGATCGTCCTCGACGAGCATGTGCTCGTGCGGCCGGGCCTCGAGCCCCCGCGCAGCGGCGCTGGTCGCCACCACCGGCACCCCCAGCGCCATCGACTGGAGCACCTTGTTCTGGATCCCGCGCGCGATCCGCAGCGGCGCCACGCACACCGCGGACTGGCGATAGAACGGGCGGACATCAGGCACGGCGCCGGTCACGGTCACGCCAGGAAGCTCGGCGAGTCGGCGGACGGCGGGGGAGGGGTTGAGGCCGACGATGAGAAAGCGAGCGTCGGAGATGGCGCGGCGCACCGCCGGGAAGATCTCACGGCAGAAGTGCTCGACCGCGTCCACGTTCGGGAGATAGTCCATCGCCCCGGTGAAGATGATGGTCGGGCTGTCCGCGGGTGGCGCGTAGCCGTCGAGGTCCACCCCGTTGGGAATGACCGCCGTGCGGGCCCAGGGTGCGAAGCTCCGCAAGAGAGCTTCCTCGGCGGCGGTGGCGAGAATGCAGCGGTGCCCCCACCGCACGGCCTCCCCCTCGAAGGCCTGCAGCCGCCGACCTTCCAACCGGTACGCCCACGAGCGCGGGGCGCGCTGGGCCGTCGCGTACTGCGTCCACTTGTCGGAGTCCACGTCCACGAAGTCCATGATCACGGGGAGGCCGGCGCCACGCACGTACTCCGCCATGGGCGAGGACGACACATAGATCGCGTCGTAGCTGCCGCCGCGCAGCCGGTGCCGCACGCGGTGCGCCAGACGGCGGGAGTGGAAGTACGCGATGCTGAGCGAGCGGCCGAACGCCAGCGCCGCGGCCCCACGCGCGAGCGCCGCGGGCTTCCAGAGCCCGCCCCACTCGAGATCCGGCACGGACTCGCGCAGGGCTTCCAGCCCCGACCGATCGCCCGCGTCGTCGATGACGAACCCGAGCGTCAGCTCGTGACGCGTGGCGAGATGTCGAGCGACCCGATAGGCCCGCACCTTGTCCCCCGTGTGCGGGGGATACGGGATGCGGTGCGCGAGCATGAGAATTCGCATGGGTCAGGCGAGATCCGCCCTCGCAGCGCGTCCGGTCGCGCCGGCCGACGGCAGGGGGGGCGCCACCCTTTCCACCATCTCCACCAGCCGCGCCGTGGTCACGTCCCACGCGAACCGGGCGCGGACGAACGCCGCCGCGTGGCCACCCATCTCGGCGCGCAGCGTGGGATTGCCGAGTAGCTGGGCGATGGGCTCGCCGCACGCGTCCACGGCGGGCGCGACCAGGAGGTCGGCCCCGGGCCGGGCGCCCAGATCGGCGGCCGTGTCGGCGACCGTCACGACGGGCAGGCCCGCGCACATCGCCTCGAGAATCGCGGTGGGCGGGCTGACTTCCGACGGAAACGGCGCCACCGCCAGAGCGGCGCGGTGCAGGAGCGGGCGAATGTCGGCGACGTGCTCGTGCACCTCCACGCCGTGGATCCGCCCGAGATCGCGCGCCGACAGCGGCAGGTTGCGGCCGACGACGGCGAAGCGCGTGCCGGGATAACGCCGGCGCGTGGCCGGCACCGCCGCGCGGCAGAAGGCAGCCGTCGCCTGGACGTCCGCGGCGGACTCGAGCGGGCTCAGGAGCAGCACGATCGACGTGCCAGGCATCCGGAGGGCCGGGATGAAGTGATCCACGTCCACCCCGCTCGGCACCACCACCGGGGGCGAGCCCGCCGGCGTGTCGACGCTCCGCGCGGCGCTGGCGCTCGACACGACGGAGCGGGCGGCGCGCCGGGCCATCGCGAGCTCGGCGAGGCGAAGCCGTGCCGCTTCCGTGCGATAGAAGTTCGCCCCGGGGAAGGATCGCTCACCGGCCTGCCGCAGCCACCAGCGCGAGTCCACCTCAGCGAAATCCATCATGATGGGGACGGCGGGATCGGCGTCGAGCGCGTACTGGATCATGCTCGACGACGTCACGCAGATCGCGTGATAGGCATCGACGCGGAGGCGATCGCGAAGACGAGCCGCGAGGGCGGCCGAGCGTGCGTAGGCCATGCTGGCCGAGCTACCGGTGGCAAGACTCACCGCGCTGGAGAGCGTCTTCCAGCCGCGCGTCACCACCGCGAACTCCAGGTCCTCGAACTCGGCCCGCAGGGCCGAGATCGCACCGACGGGATTGGGGTCATCGGTCACGAAGGCCAGGGTCAGCCGGTGACTGCGGGCGAGCTGGCGCGCGAGTCGCACCTCTCGCGTGGCATCCTCCCGTCGTCGCGACACCGGCAGCCAGCGGCCGAGCATCAGGATCTTCATATTTTGTCGAGGTCCCTGTCTCCGCTCCCCCAACTTTCGGAGCTTTCAGTGCTAAGTACGCGACAAATGAGCAATTCTTGCAGGTTCTGTGCCACCCCCTCAGGGCAAGAACCGGGTCAGGAAGGGGCCGACCCGCTTCGCGACGACCAGGGGAAGGCGCTTCCAGGCCTCCACGGCGAGATGCATCCTCGGGTTCGAAGGGCTCATGTTCGGCATGGTCGCGCCGGCGAGCAGGGCGTACTGATAGGGCAATGGCCGTGGCTCGAAACCCCAGTGTCGCTTGAAGTTGTAGGCCCCGGTCCCCTCGCGGCTACGACCGAAGTCGAAGACACGGAATCCGGCCCCCGCTACGTGGCACATCAGCTCCCAATACATGAAGTCGTTGACCGCGTACTGGAGACCCTCCCGCAGCGCTCCGCCGTAGTAAGGGAGCACCTGGTCCTCGTAGAGCAGTGTCAGCACGCCGGCGAGCATATGGTCGTTGCGCCACACCGTCAGGAGCTCGCACTCCTTGCCGAACTCGGAGACCACCGCGTGGAAAAGCCGGCGCGGAAAGACGGGCGAGCCAAGGGCGTGCAGGCTCGCGGCATAGATCTCGTAGAAGGCGTCGAGATGCTGCATCCCGAGCTCGGCGCGCAAGCCGTGCTTGGCCCCCTGGCGGGTCATCCGACGCTGCTTGCGCGGGATCGCTTCGAGGTTCTCCTCCTCGGACGCCGAGATCGGGCGAGAGAACGTGACATAGAGGGACTTGGTGGGAAGGTCCATCTCCTGCCCGCTCCGGTGCCGCAGCTCGACGTAGCCCGCGCCCACGCGACGCGCGCGCTCCGTCGCCGCGGCGAGCAGCGCGTCCCGGACCGCCGGCGCCTCCGCGCAGATCCCGCCGTACACGGCGTACGGCACGGAGATCAGGGCGCGGCCGCCCAGGAGCCCACGAACCTCGAAGAGCGGGAGCACACCCTCGATCCCTCCGCCGCGGGTGGCCATGAGGTAGTGGGGCTTGAGCCCGAACGCAGTCTGCACCGCGCGCTTCCAGGCGAGCAGGTGAAACGGGCTCCCGGCGGCGCTGGCGCGGACGAACGCGTCCCACTCCGGCGTGTCCCCGACGAGGTCTTGGATCTCCATGTGAGCTCCCGTTGCGTGACTCGTCAGCGAGCCGGACCGTGGAGCAGGACGCGCACGATGCGCTCGGCCGCCTTGCCATCCCACAGCTCGGGAAGCTCCCCGGCCGGCCAGCGCCCGCCCGCCACGTCGCGCCACGCCGCGAAGATCGCGGCGGGGTCCACGCCGACGATCCGGTTGGTGCCGCGGAGGGTGGTGATCGGGCGCTCGGTATTCTCGCGGAGGGTGATGCACGGCACGGAGAGGGCGGTCGTCTCTTCCTGAATACCGCCCGAGTCGGTGAGCACGCAGCGCGCGCTCGCCATCAGCTGCACGAAGTCGAGATAGGGCAGGGGCTCGATCAGCCGCAGGCCGGGGTGCGCGGGGAGGCCACCGCGCAGCGATTCGAGCCGCGCCCGTGTCCGCGGGTGCACGGGGAAGACGACCGGGATCTCCGCCTGCACGCGGGCGATGCCCTCCATCATGCGTCCGAGGGCCTCGGGCGTGTCGACATTGCTGGGCCGGTGGAGCGTGAGGGCGGCATAGCCGCCCGGGACGAGGCCGAGGGTGGTCAGCACGGCGGACGCCCGCGCCCGCTCGCGGTAGCGGAACAGGGTGTCGATCATCACATTCCCCACGAAGTGCACGCGGCGGGGGTCCACGCCCTCACGCGCCAGGTTCTCGTTGCCCGCCGGCTCGGTGGTGAACAGGGCGTCCGAGATGGCGTCGGTGATGATCCGGTTGATCTCCTCCGGCATGGTGCGGTCGCCGCTGCGAAGGCCGGCCTCGACGTGCGCGACGGGGAAGCCGAGGCGCACGGCGGTCAGCGCCGCCGCCACGGTGGAGGTGACGTCCCCCACCACCACCACCCAGTCGGGCTTCCGCTCCAGCAGCACCGGCTCGAGCCGGCGCATGATCTCGGCAGTCTGGCCCACCGCGGTGTCCGCGCGCGCCTCGAGGTTCACGTCGGGCGCGGGGATCTCCAGGTTGGCGAAGAACGACTCGGACATCTGGAGATCGTAGTGCTGGCCGGTGTGGACGAGGGTGACCTCGGCCTCCGGATACAGGCGCAGCTCGGCAAGCAGCGGCGCGATCTTGACAAAGTTCGGCCGCGCTCCGACGACGGCGACGATCTTCACCGGATGTCCCCGATGGCGAGGAGTCCCGTCTCCGTGAGGACCTCGGAGGCCGGCGCGAACGAGACCTCGGCGAGCAGCCGGCGAAGCCGCGACTCCGTCTTGCCCACGTTCACCAGGTGCCGGAAGCGCGTGAGCGGACCGACAGGGAGGCGCGGCTGGTCGGGGTCGAACTCCCACGGGTGGAGATACACCATGGCGGGCTGACGCTCCCCGTTGATGCGGGCGATCGCCCGCCGGGTCACCCGATAGGGGAAGAGCCGGAAGTAGCCCCCGCCGGCCACGGGCAGGCGCCGGCCCAGCACCGTCATCGTCGACATCGGGAACTCGGTGATCTCGCCTCCGCTGGGAGCCTTCAGCCGGTGCGGGAACCGCGGAGCGTCGGGGATGCCGTAGCGGTCGTGCACCACGGGAAAGATGCTCGAGTCGTAGCGGAAGCCCGCCTCGATCAGGACGTCGAGGCTCCAGAGCGTCGCGCGCATGATCGAGAACGTGGGCGCCCGGTAGCCCAGCACTGGACGGCCCACCGCGTCCTCGAGCGCCCGCTTCGCCCGGGTCACGTCGCGCTCGAAGTCCGGACGCGAGAGGTGCTGGATCATCCGGTGTCCGTACCCGTGACAGGCGATCTCGTGGCCGAGCGAGGCGATTTCCCGTACGAGGCCGGGATGGCGCTCCGCCACCCAGCCCAGCACGAAGAAGGTGGCGCGGACCCGCTCGCGGTCGAGGATGTCGAGGAGGCGCTCGGTAGAGCGCGTCACCCGGCTTTCCAGCGTGGGCCATTCCTCGGGCCGCAGCACCCGGGCGAAGGCTTCCGCGTGGAAATACTCCTCGACGTCAAAAGTCAGCGCGTTCTTCATGCGTTCCGACTTCGGCGAGCAGCCCCTCCTCGTGCTGTTCCGCCTCGGCGAAGAACTGCACGGTGTGCGCCAGTCCACTGACCACCGAGACACGGGGCGACCAGCCGAGGAGATCGGCGGCCACGGAGATGTCGGCGCGAATGGGCGACGAGGGCTCCGGCCTCGGCCGGCCCTGGCGAGGCACCGCGTCGGTCCGAAGGAGTCGGTTCACGATGCCGAGGACTTCCAGGGCGGTCACGAGCTGTCCCGAGCCCACGTTGACGGCGCGACCTGCCGCGCGGGCCTGCTGGCCCGCCGCCAAGGTCGCCGAGACGGCGTCGTCGACGAAGAGGAAATCCTGCGCGACGCGGCCGTCGCCGGGGAGCGTCGGGCGGCGGCCCCGCCGGAGCGTCTCGATGAGGGCGGGTACGAACGCGCCGTGGAGCACCGCGTTCTGCCGAGGCCCGTACACGTTGAAGTAGCGGATCAGCACAGTTTCGATGTGGCGCGAGGCGTGATAGGCGCGGCAGTAGATCTCGGCGGCGAGCTTGGAGGCGCCGAAGACCGACACGGGAAGGGTGGGCCGATCCTCCGCGATCGGAGTGCTCTCGGTGCTGCCGTAGATCGAGGCGCACGACCCGAAGACGACGCGACGCACCCCCTCAGTGGCCGCGGCCTGGAGCACGTTGAGGGTGCCCTGCACGTTCACGGTGTGGACCTCGCCGTGACCACCCGCCACCGCACCCGGCGGCAGCCCCGCGAGGTGATAGACGCAGTCCACGTGCCGCATCGCCTTGCGGGCGAGCTTGTCGTCACGGACATCGCCGATCATCAGCTCGATCCGGCGCCCGGGACGTCCGGGAGCTATCCCCCGCTCGGGACCCGCCTGAAGATTGCGAAGGGAGCCCGTAGAAAGGTTATCGAGCACCCGGACATCGACACGCTGCTCCAGCAGGGAGTCGACAAGGTGAGAGCCGATGAACCCAGCACCGCCAGTCACGAGAGCGATTGCCATGGCGACCTCTCAGAGCGTGACGATTGACTTCTTCGAGCCGCGATAGCGCTTCAGCGCGTTGCGGGTGTCGACGACCAGGGAGGCCCGGTCGGCGATCGCCGCATAGTCGAAGCTCGAGTGGTTGGTGAGGATCAGCACGCAATCGGCGGCGGCCAGCGCCTCCGGGGTCGGGGTGACCGCGGCGAGCTTGTGTCCGTCGAGGGCGAGCTGGGGCGTGAACGGATCGGCGTAGGACACCCGCGCCCCCTTCTTCATGAGCATCTCGACGATCTCGAGAGCGGGCGACTCCCGGATATCGTTGACGTCCGCCTTGTACGTGATGCCCATGACGAGCACCGACGAGCCCCGGAGCGCCTTGGCGCGCTCGTTCAGGGCATCGCTCACCAGCGTCACCACGTGCTCGGGCATGTTGCGGTTGATCTGGTCGGCCAGGCCGATGAACTGCGCCTCGTACCCGGTCAGCCGGATCTTCCAGGACAGGTACAGGGGGTCGACCGGGATGCAGTGGCCGCCGATGCCGGGCCCCGGGTAGAAGGGCATGAAGCCGAACGGCTTGGTGGCGGCGGCGTCGATGACCTCCCAGGGATCCACGCCGATCTTGCGGCAGGCGAGGGCCAGCTCGTTGGCGAGCGCGATGTTGACGCTACGGAACGTGTTCTCCAGGAGCTTGGCGGTCTCCGCTACTCGCGGGCTGGTCGCCCGGAACACGCTCGACGTCACGTGGCTGTAGAGGGCGGCGGCCAGCTCCGTGCACTCGGCAGTCACGCCGCCCACCACCTTGGGGATGTTGGCGGTGGTGAAGCGCTTGTTGCCGGGATCGACGCGCTCGGGCGAGAAGGCGAGGAAGTAGTCGTCGCCGATCACCCGGCCGAGGGATTCGATGCGCGGCTGCACTACCTCCTCGGTCGTCCCGGGGAACGTCGTGCTCTCGAGCACCATGAGCTGGCCTTGGCGGAGCCGGGGCAGCAGGTTCTCCACCGCCGAGAGGATGAACGAGATGTCCGGCTCCTTCCCCTTCCGGAGGGGCGTGGGCACGCAGATCACGATCGCGTCCGCGGACTCCGCGTCCTCGAAGCTCGTGGTGGCGGACAGGGTGCCCGCGGCGACAAGCGGAGCGAGGGTGTCGGCGGACACGTCGACGAGATACGTCTCACCCCGGTTGAGGAGGTTGACCCGCTCGAGATCGAGGTCGATGCCGCGCACGGTGAGGCCGGCCTTGGCCAGCTCGACCGCGAGCGAGAGCCCGACGTAGCCCATCCCGACGATCGACACGCGGGCCGTCCGCGTGTCGAGCTTCTCCTTGAGCTGCTTGCTCCAGTGATTCACGAGCGATCTCCTCTCAGGCCTTGGTGTCGGCCTTGGCGTAGGCGCGGTAGTAGCTGTAGTACTGATTGACCTTCCGGACCGACACCTGGTTCAGCACCACGCCCAGGATCGGCGTGCCGGACTTCTCGATGATGCTCTTGGCGCGCAGGAAGTCCCGCGGCCGCGTCAGGCCGGCCTGGCAGACGAGGATGACTCCGTCGGTGGCCGCGGCCATGTAGAGGTTGTCGGGGATCAGGAGGATCGGGGAGGAGTCAAGCAGCACGAACTCCGCCTCCACCGACATGGAGTCCAGGACCTCGGGCAGCCGCGCCGACCCCAGGCCGGTGCGGGTGAGCGCGGTCGACGAGGCGCCGCGCGGGGTGAGCCAGACGCCCTCGGCGACGGGGCTCATCGCCTCGCGGAGGTCGCCGGTGCCGGCGAGGAGGTCGGAGAAGCCCTTGGCGTTGGGAGTCTTGAGGGTGCGGTGCAAGGTGGGGCGGTGGAAGTCGGCGTCCGCGATGATCACGTGCTTGCCCACCTCGCCGAACACCAGGCCGAGGTTCACCACCACGGTGGACTTGCCCTCGCCGGGCAGCGCGCTCGCGATCATGATGCGCCGCATGGGGGTCTCGCGGCCGAGCAGCTGAATCTCCACGCGGAGGCGCCGGAAGGCCTCCACGAAGAGGAAGTACTCCTCCTGGCTCACGTCGTCCGGCTGGCCGCCGCTCACCATGAACATCGAGCGCCGCGAGCGCACCCGGGGGATGCTGGCGAGCACGGGCAGGCCGGTGAGGTTGCGAATGTCCTCGTCGGTCTCGATGGGGCGGTTGAAGTATTCGACGGCGGCGGGGACGCCCAGACCGATGAAGAGGGCGAGGCCGAGGGCCACGCCGAGGAAGCGGATGCGCTTCTGGTTCACCGCCGGCACAGGCACGCTCGGCGGATCGATGACCTTGACGACCTTCATCTCGCCCTGCTCGCGGATGCGCGCGGCGGACAGCTTCTCGGAGAGCATGCCGTGCAGGCGGCGGTTGGACTCCACGTCGGTGGCCAGCTTGGTGTACTCGAGCTCATCCCGCGACAGGCCGGTGAGGCTCTTCTTGAGGGCGTTGATCTGCTCGCGCAGGGCCTCTTCCTGGGCGTTCAGCGACAGGCTGGACGTCTCGAGGGCGGCCATGGTCTCGGCGAATGCCGAGCGGTCCGGCGCCGGCACCGTGCTGCCGGCAGTGGGCAGCGGCGTGCCCTCCTTGACGGCGTCACCGAGCTCCTTCTGCACGTCGGCGATCTGGCGCTTCACGGTCATCACCCGCGGGTGCTCGTCGGTGTACTGGGTCTGGTACTCGAGGAGCTGCGTCTCCAGCGTCTGGAGCTTGGCGCGGAGCCGCCCCACGCGCTGGGCGGAGGGGTTGGTGGCGGGATTGGTCCCCGTGGGCTTGGCCACCGCCACGGAGGCGGGAGGCAGGGCGTCCACCTTGGACTTGAGCGCGGCGAGGCGGCTCTGAGCCATGTTCTTGTTGGACACGACCTCGGCGTAGGTGTTCTCGAGCTGGCCCAGGCGCTGCACCGCCTCGGCGTGCCGCGCGGGAATCCGGACGCCGCCTCGCGCGTTGGTGAACTGGCGCATGTTCTCTTCGGCGTTGTTGAGCGTCTTGCCGATCTGGGACTGCTGCTGCTCGAGGAACTCACGCGTGGTCTTGGAGTCCTCCACGTTGAAGGACCGGGTGCGCGACACCAGGACCTCGATGTACGTGTTGGCGATGTCCATGGCGACCCGCGGCTGCGACGCTTCCGCGGTGATCTCGACGATACCGGACTCGCCCACCGGACGGAACTTCACCCGGGAGTTCCGGAGCTCGTTCAGGGCGCGTCGCTGCGGGCTCTCGACCACGATCTCCTCACCGCGAAGCCGCCTGATCCAGTTCTGAAACTCCAGGTTGTAGTCGACGCTGTACGGGTTCTGCACCAGGTCGTCGACGGAGTTGCGGGGGAGCGACTCGACCACCGCCTCGGAGAGGCTGCGGCTCCTCAGGATGGCCAGCTGCACGTCGAGGGGCCGGAAGGGTGAGAATTCCTGGAAGAGCGGCGCCCGGTCCGGCCGCGTCTCCATCAGGATCGTGGAGACGGTGCGATGCCGGGGCGGCTCCTTGGAGGCCACGTAGGCGATGGGCATGAAGAGCACCACGCCCAGGAGTGACACCAGCAGCACCCATTTCTTTCGGCGCGTGAAGACCGAGAGGGCAATCTGCTTGAGGACTTGCACGTTATTCATCAGCGTCGATCTCCTCGTGCGGTTGTCCCGCGGGCCGTCATGGCCTCAGCGCCCCCGTGCAAACAGAACCACCTGGATGGTGTTGATCAGGATCAGGAGGTCCAGGAACAGGGACAGGTTCTTGATGTAGTAGAGGTCGTACTGCAGCTTCTCCAGCGCATCTTCCACGGACGCACCGTATCGGTATCTCACCTGGGCCCAGCCGGTGATGCCGGGCTTCACGGAGAGCCGCTCCATGTAGAACGGGATCTGCTTCTG
>Ga0075423_10006347_pt1 | contig 11101 bp, 10 predicted proteins | sample SoiMethybrSBSTD2_FD_80114 | JGI IMG/M metagenome (GOLD analysis project Ga0075423, IMG submission 80114) | Bulk soil microbial communities from a Populus tree surrounding site in Tennessee, USA - Soil MetaG P. TD hybrid SBSTD2 | ecosystem: Environmental > Terrestrial > Soil > Tree plantation...
GGGCTGCCGATAAAGCCGGCCACAAAGACATTGTGCGGATGGTTGTAGAGGTTGGTCGGCGTGTCAATCTGTTGGAGGATGCCATCCTTCATGACGGCGATGCGCGTGCCCATCGTCATAGCTTCGGTCTGGTCGTGGGTCACATAGATGAAGGTGGTTTTGAGCCGCAGGTGAAGTTTGGAGATCTCGGCGCGGGTCTGGACGCGCAGCTTAGCGTCGAGGTTCGAGAGCGGCTCGTCCATGAGGAACACCGCCGGGTTGCGCACAATCGCGCGGCCAAGCGCAACGCGCTGGCGCTGCCCGCCCGAGAGCGCCTTCGGCTTGCGATCAAGCAGATGGGCGATGCCGAGCATATCGGCGGCCTCTTTGACGCGATTATCGATCTCGGTTTTGGGCGTGCGGCGCAGCTTGAGGCCGAAGGCCATGTTGTCGTAGACCGACATATGCGGGTAGAGCGCATAGCTCTGGAAGACCATGGCGATGTCACGATCCTTCGGCGGCACGTCGTTGACGATGCGATCACCGATCATAATATTGCCTTCGGTGATCTCCTCAAGGCCGGCCAGACAGCGCAGCGCGGTCGTCTTGCCGCAGCCGGAAGGCCCGACCAGCACCAGGAACTCCTGATCGTTGATGTCGATATTCAGATCCTTGAGCACCGTCACCTCGCCGAAGCGCTTGTAGACATGATCGTACTTGATGCTTGCCATGGGGTTGCTCCTTTACTCATTGCAGATTGCAAATTGCAGATTGCAGTGTCTCCGTGTCTCCGTGTCTCCGTGTCTCCGTGTCTCCGATTGCAGAGTCCCTTGTCTCCAATTATCGAGGTGGGCCGGTCGAGTGGCGGATGACAAGGCGCGTGTTGAGTGTCACGCGCTGCGGCGGATGCTCGGGCTTCTCGACGGCGTCGATCAGCAGCGCCGCGAGCTGTTCGCCGATAGCGCGCCGTGGCTGGTGCAGCGTGGTCAGCGGCGGATGGGTGTGCGTCGCAAGCGGCACATCGTCGAAGCCGACCAGCGAGACATCTTGGCCAATCACCAGGCTGGCGTCGTAGAGCGCGTGCATGGCTCCAAAGGCCAGCTCATCGCTGCACGCCAGGACGGCGGTGGGCGGCTCCGGCACGTTCAACAGCTCGCTCATGGCCTGGTAGCCATCCTCTTCGCTGCGGCCCGCTTCAACGATCAGCATTGGGTCGCTCGCCAGCCCGGCATCTGCGAGCGCTTCGGCATAGCCAAGGTAGCGCGGTTCGCTCTCGGCCAGCTCCGACGGCAGCTGGATCAGGCCGATCCGCCGATGCCCCAGGCCGAGCAGGTGCCTGATCGCCTGCATAGCGCCCACGCAGCCATCGACGACCACGAATGGGCTGCCGTAGGACGCTGGTGCCGGCCCAGCGCAGACATGCGGGATGCGCTGCTTGGCGAGCAGTTGCGCTCGCTCATCATCGACGAGCATGTCCAGCAAGAGCAGCCCATCTACCCGACCAGTGCGCGCCAGATTCAAGCATAGCTCGGCCTCGGTCTCGTCGGCGCTGCTGGTTGCCAGCAGGAGATAGTAGCCGCGCAGCGCCGCAGCGTCTGAGACGCCCGCGAGCACCTCTGCCAGCGTTGGGTCGGCCAGGCGACCGGGCAGCGCCTGGAGCACCAAGCCGAGCGTATGGCTCCGCCCGCGCAGGCTGCGCGCGGCGTGGCTGGGCTGGTAGTGCAGCTCGGCGACCGCCGCGAGCACGCGCTGCCGCGTCGCCTCCGTCACTGTGCCGGTGCCGTTCAGCACATACGAGACGGTGGCGGTCGATACGTCGGCGAGCTTGGCAACATGTTTGATCGTGACTGGCATGCGTTACAACCATACGAGCGTGTTCAGCATCCGCCGCAGGGTACGCCGTGGCTGGGCGCGGGTTCGGGTGCGCTGGTTGATCGGTGAGTGGATCGTTGAAACGTTTAAGGGGTGAAACGATTAAGCGGAGTATAGCATGCGATCATGTAGTTGTCAATACGAGCGTTTGCGTGTTTTATTCGGCGCGTTTGGTGTACTCAACCAGCGCCAGCAGCAGCCAGAAGGCGATCGCCAGATCCGGCAAAAAGTAGAAGTTATCGATCATGCCGTGCAGCAGCGCGGCCGTCATCGCGGCCAGCGCGCCGAGGCCAAAGGCAGCGTTGGGTGTACTGCCGAAACGTCGCAGACTGTGCCAGCCGCTGCGGAAGAGACGTGCGAGCAGCCAGCCGAAGGTTATCACTCCGAGCGGACCCATGCGCAGCCAGATGTCGAGCACGAGGTTATGCGGATGTGCGGCGAATTGCTCGCTGGTGCCGACGAGCGCAGGGTCGATCTGGCTGCGCCCGAACTCGGGATTATGGTACCAATAGAACTGATCCAGCCCAATGCCCAGCGGATGCTGACCGATCAGGGCCAGCGTCTCCCGCCAGATCGCGACCCGTGTGGCAGCGCTGTCGCCGCCGAGATTGCCACGCAGCATAAGCCCCAGCCCGCCAGCGATCGCGATTGCGGCGATCACGGCTGCCAGGCTGGGCACGACCCACCCGCTGAAGCGCCGCCGCAGGAACGGGATCGCTAGCACACTCAGCGCCGCCGCCGCGCCGAGCCAGGCACCGCGCGAGAATGAGACCAGGATGCCGCCGAGGCAGAGCAGCGCGCATAGCCCAAACAGCAGCGCTAATCTGCGGCTCACAGCTGGTCGTGCGCCGTCCGGCGGCGTTCTGATCGCCAGGAGTGCCGCGATTGGCCAGACGCGCCCTAGATACAGCCCCAGGTTGTTGGGGTGGCCGTAGACCGAGGAGACGCGCCGTATTCCGCCGAGCACCACCACATTTTCGCTGAAGCTGCGCTTGACGCCCAGGTATGGCACCACGTCGAGGCCCACGGCCTGGAGCAGACCCAGCAGCGCGACGAACGCTCCGCTGAGGCTAAAGGCGATCGCGACCCAGGTCGCGTAGCGCTGATCGCCGCGCGCCACGGCGGTTCGCGTGTCGCCAAGGCGCAAATAGTATGTGAGCAGGGCGTAGAAGATCAACGGCTCGAGGATCGTTCTGCGAAAATCGCGTAGCGCGGCACCGCGATCGGCGGTTGCGATCACCAGGCCGAAGATGCCGGCTAGGATGAATAGCAGGTGCGGCGCATAGGCGAAAAGGATCGCAGCGCCGCTGCGTGAGCCGGCCACTGCTGGCTCGCGCGCCGTCGCCGCATCGATCACAGGCGTGGCAGGCCGAATGGTCGATGCCATACTTCGCCAGAGCCAGTTGGCGACGCTTGCGGCAAGCACGACCAGCAGCACGGCTTCGCTGAGTGGCAGCAAAAACTCGCCGCTGGCGCGAATGCCGGGGATCGGCACTGGGATCAAGAATAGGGTTGCCGCCAGGGGCACGAACAGCAGCCCCAAGTCGGGGCGGATCAGCGCCAGCACGCCGAAGAGCAGCAGCCCCGCCAGCATCGGCGGCAGCAGACCACCGCGCGCGAACAGCACCAGCCCAAGCGCCATCCCAGCCAGTATCAGCGAGCTATTACGCGGTGTGAGTGAGCGCATGACGAAATGCACCAGGCCCGCGCGGGGCGGTTGGTTGGGCGGCGAACAGAGGCTACGATCTCGCTTTCCACTTGAGCGCGCATGTCGATAGGTCCGCATTATAGCATGTTTAGTGACGCGCAAATAAAAGCATCGCGCTGCGTGAAACGTGAAACGTGAAACGTGAGAGTTCACGCTTCACGTTTCACGTTTCGGCGCGACTTGGAGCAGCGCGTCCATCGTCAGAGCGCCCACGACCAGCAGGCCGAGCACAAGCAGCGCCGGCGCGAGCGTCCACAGCCATGGCAGCGGGCGCTTGCGACCGACCAGGAAGACCTGGGGTGGGTCGCCTGAGCCACGCACGAGCGCGGTATGCGTCCCATCGCGCAGGTCGCTCGCCAGCATTGCGCCTGTTGCGGTGCTGGCCGGCGTGCCACCGTCGATCATAACGCTGAATGGCCCGGTGCCGCCGAGCAGACCGAATGAGGTTCCAGCGAAGCGCACCGTCCATGCGCCATCGGTGCGACGTTGGACAGCTGGGTGCGACCACGAGTGCGCGCCGATGCCAGCGATCGGGCCATCGGCGAGGTAGGCTTTGAGCTTCGTGTAGGCCGGCAACGGCGTGAAATCGTGATCGACGATCGCGAAGTAGGCCGTCGGGTTGTGCGGATCGGGTGCTTCGCCGCCCCAGCGCAAAAACCAGATATTCATCACGCCGATCCAGGGCCATTCGCGCCGCGCGCGTTCGATCTGCCCAACGATATAGTCGCCCTTTTGCTCCTCGGACACCGGCGCGCCCCAGGTGCTGCGATCTGGCTCGGGCACGCTCGCGGGCGCGCTGTTGTAGCCGAACTCGCTGATCCAGATCGCTTTGTCGGCATCGCCGTTGCGCTCCATCACTTCGCGCAACATGACCACCCGCGAGACATCAATGCGTGTGTCGATCGGGCGGTCGAGGCGCAGGCGCGGGCGAACATAGCGATGCTCATCGGGCGGCTGGCCGAGCCCATAGGCTTGCGCCGACATGATGTCGAAGTAGCGCCCGCCGCCGGCCTGGTAGACGCGGTCGAGGTATTCCAGCTCGGTCATCGGCGCGCGCTTGTCCTTGCCGTCGGTCGGCGAGAGGCTGGGGAAGAGGATGCGCGCATCGGGGTTCGCGGCCTTGGCAGCGCGGTAGCCGGCCTGGAGCAAGGCGACGAACTCCTCTGGAGCAGGGGTGCGCCAGTTCCATTCGTAGGTCAGGTTGGGCTCGTTCCAGAGCTGAAAGAAGCGCACCTGGCCACGATAGCGGCCCACCACCGTCGCGACAAAGTCGGCATAGTCGGCATACTGATCCGGCGGCCCGGTCGAGTCGGCGTACGTCGCGAGGCCCTGCTGGAAGGCTGATGTCGCATCGGCCTGTGCGCGTGCCCAGCGCGGTGGCCGGTCGATCCGCACGATCAGATCGAGGCCGAGCCGCGCGGCCTCGGCGACGATGAAATCGTACTTGTCCCACGCGCTGTGAACATCACGCTGGTTGCGGCGGTCGGTGAAGTCGCCCTTGCCGGCGATCTCGATGTCTTCCCAGGGCATCTGGATGCGCACGAAATGAGCACCCAGGTCGCGCGCCATTGCGAGCGTGCGGGTCACATTGGCGCGCTCCGGCTCGAACTGGAGGTTGTAGGCATTGACACCGAGACCGGGCACGTCGGCCCAGGCGATCGGCGGCGGTGTGGGGTCGTAGGTGATACCGCGATTGACGGCGTTGTCGAGCCAGGTCATGGCAGCCAGTGCCGCGAGCAGCAGCGCGCCGGCCGGCAGCAGGACGCGCAAACGGCGATAGTGGGGTTGCTGATGAGCTGATCGATGTCTCACGGCGGGGAGTATAGCGGGCAGCGGCGCGCTCGTCAAGTTGATTGGTCGGTCATATCGTGGTATAATTTTGGGCGATGAGGTGCCCCGGACTGTACGGGGATTTATAGCATAGCTGAAATGCTATGCGCCTGTTAGACCTTTTGATTTTCGGACCCACGGCGATTGCTGCCGTGGGTCCACTTTTTTACGGAATATGGACGAGTTTTACCTGATGCCGAAACTTGTTGAAGGCTTCTTGTAGCTCTAAACTTCCTCTACCTGGACTCCCTTCGTTCGATACAAAATCGATCAGATAAGCGGAGAAGTCGGCTATTTGCAACCCGGCATAGAACGCCGAGAAGCCGAACCAAGGTAGTTCGGTCAAGTGAGTTTGTCCCATGCGAGACGCGATCCAGTCGCGATATGCATCAACAATTCGTCGATCCTGCACACTTGAATGTAAATCCGAGCGCATATCGAGCATTAACATCCCTGGTTGATTGAGGTGTTCAAGCTCACTCTCTAGCTCGTCCAGGAGTCTTGAAAGAGATAGACGATACATCATGTCATCTGAAGCCACGTATTCAGGAAGATCCCGCTTATCCACTTGAACTGCAAATATTTTACACGGTAATGTCGAAATGACTTCAGCAACGTCTTGTATGGCTTTGACCCGCTCTAGCCAATTCATCTTTCTAAAAAACTTCTCTCCGCGCCGCATATCGCGTCCCTTAATCTCGAAATCTTCTGGTTTGGCCCAACTTACCAGACGGCGCTTGAGTGCTACTACTTGACTGTCAACAGTTTTCCAATCTTGGGCCGGAATTCCCGTGGCGGATAGAACGAAGAAAGGACTTCCTTTATCACCTAATCCAGTGCCACTTTCATCTATGTAGAACAAGATCATATGTTCCTCTGTCAAGACATTGCCCAAGAATAAGGTAACGACGAAGATAAGTGTACCGCATAGTAGGGAGCTAGGCAAGTGCCTAAGTGACTGCGGAGTAAGACGTTTTGCTACAAAAAGGTTGACAAGCGGAATTGTGCAAAATCACGCATTACAGCCAGCTTGACCGAATAGGTTCTCACAACCTATAATCAGGCTTAGCCTCTACCCGCCCGACGACGTGAGACATGATCAATGATCGAGCTACAATCACGCCAATGAAAGACACAGCGGTTCTGGTTGCTTCCCTGTTTAGCTCATATGCCGAAAGCCTGCCGCATGATCGCCAATGATTAACCTCGATCTGCTTGTCGTCGCCCCGGAGCAACTGATCGCTCCCGGTCGAGCCTCGCACGTCTTCGACACCCCCTATGGAGCCGTCCGTGCGGCGGTCGATCAGTTTGGCGCGCAGCCGGGTGCGTGGGTCGCAGCCACTGTTTCGCCATTCGCGGCGATCTACGCGGCCAGAGCGGCCGGCGCAACGCGCGTCGTCGAGCTTGTGCCGGTGCGCGCGCTCAACCGGCTGCTGCTACCGGGCGATCTGCTGCTGCCCGACGACTTGGTCGATCTGACTCAACAGCAGCGCTACACATTCTTTGCGGGTAAAGGGTATGGCTTTCTCGCGCAGCGTGAGCCGTTCTGTCCGGTGCTGCGCGGCGCGTTGTTTGCAGCACTGCGCGAGCGCACGCCACGCTCGTTCGCGCGCGCGACCTACCTCGCCATTGAAGAGCAGCCCTACACCGCGCCGGATGCCAGCTGGGATACTGACATCGTCGGCGCTGGCGTCGTCCCGGCGAGCTTCCTGGCGCGCGAGCTAGAGCTTTGTTATGCGCCGGTGTGCGTCGTCGGCGGTCAGGGAAGCCGCGCGGCGGACGAACCGAGCATGGCGCATACTGGCGACCTCCTCGCCAGCGCGATCGTCGATGCGCTCGCGCGTCTGCCGACCGAGCGCGCCTGCGGATGCGCCACGGCGATGCAGCAATATCGCGATCGCGGCGATATCGGACCCGACTGGCGAACATGGCTTGGCTAATGCAAAACCAGGGCGACGGGGCGCTCTCCCCGCTGATGAAGGGCATCGACGATGAAATACTTTGTAGCAATAGCGGGTAACATCGGCGTTGGCAAGTCTACGCTAACGAGCCTCATGTCGAGCAGGCTAGGATGGGAGCCGTTTCTTGAGGCGGTAACGGAAAACCCCTACCTCGCCGACTTTTATCAGGATATGCCGCGCTGGGGCTTTCATTCTCAGGTGTTTTTTCTCTTGCGGCGGCTACGGCAGCATCAGGAGTCGCTTCAACATGGCGGCTCGGTCATCCAAGATCGTAGCGTCTACGAGGATGCTGAGATTTTCGCGCGCAACCTCTATCTTCAGGGAAATATGAGCGATCGCGATTGGGAAACATACCTCGACCTCTACAAAACGTCGTCATCCTTGCTTAATCCGCCCGATCTCGTCGTCTATCTCAAGGCGAGCGTGCCTACGCTGCTCAGGCGCATAGCTCAGCGCGGGCGCGATTACGAGCAATCGGTACCATACGAATATCTTGAGTCGCTTAACCATCTGTACGATGAATGGGCTACTAATTTCTCCTTCTGCCCGGTTCTTACGGTAGCAACAGATAAGCTGAACTATGTGTTGCACGAGGGGCATTTAGAGCAGGTTATCCGAGTGATTCAGGAGAGATTACACGGCAAGGAGACATTAGTGCTTGAGAACGGGGAAAACCCGCATTAAGATGCTGTAGCCCCTTCCATCCCTATGATCGGATGGCACAGTTGTTGCTGATCTCTGGCCGTGAGCCACGCAGACGAGCGGGGACGAAAGGGGCCGACGATGAGCGATGTGCGAGCACTCCGCTGGGAGGATTACGAGGACCAGTTCCGGGCGGAATGGGAGCGCCGCTACCCGAACATCCCCTGGAATGATGTGCGCCTTGGCTATCGCTATGGTTGGGAACAGGCGAGCCAGCCGCACTACCACGAGCGCGAATGGTCTGGCGTCGAGGGCGATCTGCAAGCCGGCTGGCGGGCTTGGCAGATGCGCTACCAGGGCAGCGACCGGGGAAGCCAGCTCATGCAGAACTGGGACGACCTGAAGGGCAGCGTCCAGTATGGCTGGCACAGGGCCAAGCTGTCAGCGAACAGGCACAGTCGGCAGGGCGTGCCGTCGTGATCGGAAGCTCATCCTCGTGCCGGTGTCAGCTCACGTATGGCTTTATGACCTACGTATCAGATCAGGCTCATCCTCTCCTACTTCCCCCAGGCGCGGCGATCGGGTATGATCGTCTGAGTAGCAAGCCCTGGTGGAAGCGAGAATCACATGCCCTTGATCGTAAGAAAAAACGCGAAACAGCAGCTGATAGCGCCGCCCCGCACGATGCGCCGCTCGCTGGCGATGCTGTGCATATTCATTGGGGTTGCCGGCTGTATCCTGCCGATCATCCCCGGCCTGCCCTTCTTCGTCGTGGCCGCGCGGCTGCTTGGCCCGCGCGACCGGCTGCTGCGCCGCGTGATCATGCTTGGGGAGCAGAGCCTACGCTGGCTGCGCCGCGCCAGGCAGCCGCTTCTGCGCCGCCTCGGCGTGCGGCTGGTGCCGCACTGGCGCGCGCTCAAGCGCCTGATGGTGGGCTCGCGCTAGCATCAACAATAGCTTCGGAAGGCGACCATTCGCCGCATCCACTATTTCGCGTCTCGGGCTTGAAGGCGAGCGAGACCTGATTACTCACCATGGTCATCAGCTGAGACGTCGTCAGCCTCCTCGGCGACCCCTGCTGGCCAGTAATTGATAGCGAGGGTGAAGTCTGGCGGGACGTTCTGTGGTGCCAATCCAATCCGGTAGCCGGGACTCGCCGCGTCCGCCACAGTGATCGTCGTTGCCGCCACACCGCAATAGGTTGTTAATAGCCGGATTTGGTCGGGTTTATAGACCAATGTCATGTCGTAGGCATTGCCATTGGCTGCTGATGTGCATTTAGCAGTATTGTACGAATTTGGCGGCATCGACGCGGGCGGAGCCGTTTGCCACACCGCGTTCTGCGTGAGCGTCGATTGAGCAAGCGTTAATGTCGATTGGGTATTATTGAAGAGATTAAGCGTTAGCGTCAGCATATATAGCTCCTTGTGTGTAGGCGTGCTCTAGGCGCACATTGAGCCAGCCCGAACCCGCGACCCGAGACACCCGTATACATGTTCGCAGCGAGCGAATCGTCGGAGTATTACTTCACACTCGCATTTGTGGGAGCGCGTCGAGCCAGGCGGGCTGATCGCTAGAGAGCAAGCGTCAGCGGTCAGCCCGCAGAGCGTAGACGATTGGCAGCGGACGGCTATGCGATTATTGATCTAGAATGTGGGCGCAAGCCCACATTCCAATGAAATGATATGTTCCAGCTCCTGCTATCCCAGCAGGACGATCAGAAGTGGATCGTCGTGCCAGCATCCTTGCAGCCGACGAAGGGGGCGCACACCTCGGCGCTGATGGTCAGCGTCTCGGCGGTGAAATCGGCCGTAAACGTCACCTCCGCCTTGAACCCGGCTACGCTTCCGCCGATGGTTGCAGATGTATTCTGCGGGTTCAGCACCACCTTGCCGATCGTCACACCTAGCAATGTGACGGTAACACTGATATCGGGCACGGAGAGATCGACGCAGACAGAGACGCTAAGTGGGCCAAATGACCAGCTATAACAGGTTTCTGCGAAGACACTGTCGGATAGCTGTCCTTCTTGAATGTGCGGGAGTCCGGTTGGCATTGGGTTGCCTCCTTTATGTATTGCTAAACTGGACGCTGCGTTTTAATTGATCACGTTGTGTAACAGGGGCAGGGCCGCTGATCATCGAAGATCTGGCACGATCTGGTTCGCCGCCGACTAGCTCTGCGGCTGCCACATGCTTGGGATGAGATTGAACGTCTCGTACGTCCCGACCCCATACTGGCAGTTGACTGTGCCGCCGCCGGTGCCGCTAGGTTGCGTCACCCCGCTGCCGTCCATGCGCAGGTACACTCCCTGAAACTGCACGGAGGCGATCGCAATGGTGCCGTTGCCTTGAGGGACGAGGTTGAACTTCTGGTACGCTCCGATCCCATACTGGCAGTTGACTGTGCCGCCACCGGTGCCGCTAGGTTGCGTCACCCCGCTGCCGTCCATGTACAGGTACGCTCCCGGAAACTGTAGGGAGGCGATCGCAACGCTGCCGTCGCTTTGAGGGACGAGGTTGAACTTCTCGTACGTCCCGGCGCCATACTGGCAGTTGACTTTCATGCCGCTGCCGTCCATGCGCAGGTATACTCCCTGAAACTGCACGGACGCGATGCTCATCACGTCCGTGTCGTACGCATAGCCGAGGGGTATGTACTGGAGCATGTCGGCGGGAGTGGTGGTCCAATTCCATTGGGTGTTAGGGATAGAGTTCCACGGCCACATGGGATCATCGAGGTTCTGTCCCAGCGGATAGCCGCTCGCAGGATACGAAGCGCTTGGGTTCATGCCCTGCCAGATCGCCCAGATGCGGTCCATGTTGCAGTGATGGAGGAAGAAGACTGGGTCGTTCGGCGAGGCCGGCGTAGCCATGTCCCCGCCGACCCACATGTGTACCGCGCCATGCAGTACCTCTGCGGCCTGCTCGAACACCGTGTATTGGGCGTTCGCGAGGGCCGCGTTGATCTCTGACTGGTCCGGCAGAGTGCCATCAAGGGTGCGGCTCAGACTACCGCTGTCCGTTCCCAAGATGGGGGGAGGGGGAGGGATCGGAGGTAGCGGAAGAGAGGAGGGGGGCTGCCAGGTAGTCCATTGTCCCTTCGCAAA